>ENA-UESC01000008-UESC01000008.1-human-gut-metagenome-genome-assembly--contig:-NODE-8-length-155501-cov-10.698882_pt1 | contig 155501 bp, 180 predicted proteins | sample MGYA00242998_ERZ507999 | MGnify/ENA primary metagenome ERZ507999 (study PRJEB26167, sample SAMN06115465) | human gut metagenome | host: Homo sapiens | place: China:Hubei | collected 2016-04-27... | reverse complement strand
ATACCAACTGCAACCCCGACGAGATCGACTACGTCATCCCCGGCAACGACGACGCTATCCGCGCTGTCAAGCTGATCGCTGGCGCTATGGCTGACGCTGTGCTGGAAGGCAAGCAGGGCAACCAGGAGGCCGCTCCCGCTGAGGATGCAGCAAACGCCTGATTTCCCATCTCACAACCAAACAAATAACGTGTAAGGGAGAATAACAAAAATGGCTATTTCTGCAAAGGACGTTATGGAACTGCGCAAGCAGACCGACTGCGGCATGATGGAGTGCAAGAAGGCTCTGACTGAGGCTGACGGCAACTTCGAGAAGGCTATTGAGATCCTGCGCGAGCGTGGTCTGGCTACTGCTGCCAAGAAGGCAAGCCGCGTTGCTGCCGAGGGTATGGTCTACGCTGAGTACTGCCCCAAGTGCAAGGTCGGTGTTGTCATCGAAGTCAACGCTGAGACTGACTTCGTTGCCAAGAACGACAAGTTCGTTGATTTCGTCAAGGAAGCAACCAAGGTCGTCATGCTGCAGAACCCTGCTGATGTTGAGGCTCTGATGGCTTGCAAGACCGAGGCTGGCGAGACCGTTGACGAGGCTCTGAAGAACCTGATCCTGGTCATCAAGGAGAACATCAAGATCCGTCGTTTCGTCCGTTACGAGGGCGTTTGCTCTGCTTACGTCCACGGTGGCGGCACCCACGGCATCCTGGTCAACTTCGAGACCACCAACGACATCGACAGCAAGGACGAGTTCACTGCTTACGGCAAGGACATCGCCATGCAGGTCGCAGCTGCTAACCCCAGCTACGTCGATGAGGCTTCTGTCCCCGCTGAGGTCGTTGCCAAGGAGAAGGAGATCATGCTGGCTCAGATGGCTGGCGATCCCAAGAATGCCAACAAGCCTGATGCTGTGAAGCAGAAGATGATCGAGGGCAAGATCAAGAAGTTCTTCAAGGAGAACTGCCTGGTCGATCAGGAGTTCGTCAAGGACGGCGATCTGTCTGTTGCTCAGTACACCGCTAAGGTAGCTAAGGATCTGGGCGGCGAGATCAAGATCGTCAAGTTCACCCGTTTCGTGAAGGGCGAGGGCCTGGAGAAGCGTGCTGATGACTTCGCTGCTGAAGTTGCAAGCATGGTGAAGTAATTCAGTCTGACTGAATGAATTTAAGAGCTGTGGTACCTGTAACAGGGTGTCACAGCTCTTTTTGTTTGTGTTTGAACGGGAAGTGTGTTATCATAGGAACAATTACAATGAAGAGAAAGCTGGAAGTGAAGAATTTCAACCAGCCGCTGTACCGAAAAAAGGAAGGCGGCATCTGACAGGAGATGTTACGATGAAAACACAGAAACTTGAGATCAGCGGTATTCCTGCTTTGCTGTACGGGGAAGAAAGCCGAAAAGTATATCTCTATGTCCATGGCAAAATGGGATGCAAAGAAGAAGCCCTGCCGTTTGCAGAGCTTGCCTGCCCAGCAGGGTATCAGGTTCTTGCTGTTGATTTGCCCGAACATGGAGAGCGCAAGGGCAGCTCCGAGAAGCTGCTGCCGTGGGTGGCGGTTCCAGAGTTGGAAGCGGTCTATTCCTATGCTGCAGAGCGTTGGAAGAATGTTTCGCTGCGGGCTACAAGTATTGGAGCCTGGTTTTCCATGTTGGCCTTACAGGCAAAGCCTTTACGGAGTGCTCTTTTGCTCTCACCAGTGGTAGATATGGAAGATCTTATCACCAATATGATGCAGTGGGCAAATGTGAGTGAGGCCCAGTTGAAAGAAGCAGGGGAGATTTCCACGGATTTCGATGAGACGCTGTCGTGGCAGTATCTCTGCTGGGTGAGGGAGCATCCCTACCGCTGGAAAGTGCCCACGCAGGTGCTCTATGGCGCAAAGGATAACCTGACTTCCAGGGCAGTGCTTGAGCAGTTCAAACAACGGACAGGTGCGCATCTGACCATCATGGAAGAAGGAGAGCACTGGTTCCACACCGAGCTGCAATTGGCTGTTCTGCAGGAATGGGAGCGAGCACATATCTGAAAGAAGAGGAGAGAGGAATATGAAGATCGAACCCAGAACGTTCACACTGCCCAGCGGGGAAGTGCTGACAGTGCGCAGCTTATGCGCCGATGATGCGGAGGCATTGAGTGCATTCCGCAATGCAATCTACGGCGAAACACATTTTATGGCCCGATACCCGGAGGAAGGAGCGAGTCTGGAAGCGATGCGGAACTGGCTCGCAGGCTTCGTGGAAAGCCCTGTGAACTTTGAGGTGAGCGCTTTTGCCGGAGAAAAGCTGGTGGGGGAGTTTGGTGTTGCACAGGTGCGGCCGCATATCAAATACCGCCATCGTGCCGTAGTAGGCATCTCCATACGGAAAGATCACTGGGGTTGTGGTCTGGGCAGCTATCTGATGCAGTTGGCCATTGACCAGACCCGTACCAACGGCTTCGAACAGCTGGAGTTAGGGGTTTTCAGCGATAACAGCCGTGCCATCCATCTCTATGAGAAGTTTGGGTTTGAGCGCTATGGCATCCAGCCCCGGGCCTTTAAACTGAAAGACGGCACCTACCGGGATGAGATCATCATGGTGAAGATGCTGTGACCTGAAAAGGATAAAATAAAATCTCCCACTGACGGGGTTCGATGTCGTCAGTGGGAGATTTTTATCGTTTTACGGTCAAACCGTGAAAACCTCAGATTTTGGCCTCGCTGTTGTGCTCAGCCTTTTTGTAAGCAGAGAAGGAGTGGAACACAATGTTCAGACCCAGAACGATCAGCAGGACAGCCAGGATCAGCTGCAGGCCGTTGGCAATGAACACGGCACCCCAGGTGGTCTCGCCAGCAGGAATGCTGACAGAAGCGGCGGTGCTGATGGCCTTGACCATGGCGATCAGGCGCTGCACCAGAGCGGTGAAGGTGACGCACAGCATGATGATCAGCGGGGGGAACAGCATCTTGTTGCTGCGGCCGGTGACCTTCAGGAAAACGCACAGGGTAGCCAGAACCAGAGCGCTCAGCAGCTGGTTGGCGGAGCCGAACAGAGGCCAGATGTTTGCGTAGCCGATCTTGGTCAGCAGGAAGCCGAAGGCCAGAGTGAGGAAGGTGGAGAAGTAGACGTTGCAGAACAGCTTGCGCCAGCCCTCAGCGTGCTCCATGTCGTCCACACTGAACAGCTCCTGGAAGCTCATGCGGCCGATACGGGCCACAGCATCCAGACTGGTCAGAGCCAGAGCGGAAACACACATCGTCATAAAGACAGTTGCTGCATAAGCGGGAACACCGAACATCTCGAAGAAACCGGCAACACCACGGCTGAAGATCTGGAACGGGGTGCCTGCAGCGGGGGTGCCGTCCGCAGCAGCGGCAGCACCGGCAACGCACAGAGCCAGAACAGCCAGCAGGCTCTCCAGGATCATTGCGCCATAGCCAACCTTCAGCATATCCTTCTCGTTCTCAACAGTCTTGGAGGAAGTACCGGAGGAGACCAGGCTGTGGAAGCCGGAAACAGCACCACAGGCAACGGTGACGAACAGGATGGGGAACATGGTGCCCAGCTTCTCGTTGGTGAAGCCGGTGTAAACGGGCAGATTCATGGTGGGGTGTGCAACGACCAGACCAACCACAGCGCCTGCGATCATGGCAACGAACATGAAGGTGGTCATGTGGTCCCGGGGCTGCTTCAGCAGCCACATGGGAAGCACGGCGGCAAAGAAGATATAAACGAAGGTGATATAGCTCCATGCGGCCTTGCCCAGGATGATGGGCAGATTTGCGCCAATGACAAAGGACAGCACGATGAAAACGATGCTGATGACGCTCTCCTTCCAGCCGGAGAAGTTGAACTTCTTCTGAATCAGGCCAAAGACCACAGCAAAGACCATGAACATGATGGAGACCATGCCGGCAGCGCCGTTGGTCTGAGCAGCGTCCACCAGAGCGCCGTCCGCGCCATAGGCATTGAAGGTGCCAGCGACCATGTCAGCAAACGCTGCAATAACGATGCCGCAGAACAGCCAGCAGAACAGCAGGAACAGCTTGCGGCCCGTCTTGCCGATATACTTTTCGATCAGCATACCCATGGACTTGCCGTCATTCTTTACAGAAGCATACAGCGCGCCGAAGTCGGTAACAGCACCAAAGAAGATGCCGCCCAGCAGGACCCACAGCAGAACAGGCAGCCAGCCAAAGGCAGCAGCCTGAATGGCACCGGTAACAGGGCCGGCACCTGCAATGGAGCTGAACTGATGTGCAAAAACGGTCCAGCCGTTTGTGGGAACGTAATCCCGGCCGTCCTCATGGACGACCGCAGGGGTCTTGGCGGTAGGGTCGATGCCCCACTTGTTTGCCAGCCAGCGTCCGTAGAGGGTGTAAGCACCAAACAGACACACGGCTGCGATCAAAACGATGACCAGCGTGTTCATTTCTTTTACCTCTTTCCTTTGCTTTTCATGCGGCAAAGAGGTCACGCTGTGGCTCCTTTGCCTGAAAATTGTGTATACTTTATCCCCATTTTCATAATTTGTCAATATATTTCGGAGCAGTTCAGAGGATGTGCTAATTCGACAGAAAATCCAGCAAAAAATTTTAGGTGATTTTATTTCATTTATGAAGAGAAGAAAACTGTGGACACGCTGAATTGAAAACGATTCACGCAAAAGACTTGACTTTCACACTTTCGTGTGCTAAAGTGATAACATGATATGATTCTTTCTGTCAGAAGTTCCGGCGTTTGCCGCAGAGGAGACCGCAATGACTGAGAAAAATTCCAGAAAAAACGAGACCGTGGATGCATTGTTCGATGCCATCCTGAGCCTTGAGAGCCGGGAGGAGTGCTATGCTTTTTTTGAGGATCTGTGCACAGTAAAGGAAATCTCCGATATGGCACAACGGCTGGAAGCGGCAAAGCTGCTGCTTGGCGGCCGCACCTATGACCAGATCGTGAAAGAGGTAGAGATCAGCACGGCGACCATCAGCCGTATCAATCGCTGTATCCAATACGGAACCGGCGGTTACCAGAGCGTAATTGAAAAGATCTCTGCACAGGAGAAAAAGCAGTAACGGTTGCACGGCAGGGGACATAAGATGGGGTACACCTTATATAGAAAGGATGAGTCCCCTATGGCAACGATCAATTGTCCCACCACGCTGGAATGTCCGGCCCTGCCCCGTGTTACCCTGAGTCAGGCTGTGATCGATCTGATGGAAAGTATCGCGCTGCAGGAAAGTGCTCTGAGCCACATCCTCTGCGCCGAGAGCCAGAAGATGAAAACCGCACTTGCCATGAACGAGATCGACCTGTGCAAGCTGCTGGAAGTGAACGATTCGGCCACCAACATGGTGCACGCCGTGGCAAATCTGGAGCTGGTGCTGAAGGAAAAGCTGGAGTTTATCTCCAATAACCTCTATTATCCCTCCGCTGATAACGGCGTTGCAGCCCAATAAGCCTGCACGACCCCCTGCCTGTCCGCATTCTGGCGGGCAGGCATTTTGCGTTTTAAGGCCAGATTGTGACCGATTTGTATAAAAAGTGCAAAAACGATTTGTTGGAATTGCTGAAACCGCAATTCTGTGCTATACTATACTGTGTATATGTGTGAAAGAGAGGGAAACGAACTTGCAGCACTATGACGTGATCTTATTTGACGTGGACGGAACCCTGATCGATTCCGCCCCCGGCATCCTGAATACACTGGAAGAAGTTTTTACCAAGATGGGCGTGGATGTTACCCATGTGAACCTGCGGCGCTATCTGGGGCCGCCGCTCCGCAAGAGCTTTGGAGAGCATTTTTCTGACCCTGCAAGAATCGAGGAGGCCACCGAGCTCTATCGGGAGAGTTACCGCGAAAAGGGCAGCCATGAGGGTACAGCCTACCCCGGTGCGGCAGAGATGCTGCGCCGCCTGAAGGAGGCAGGATTTGTGCTCTGTACCGCAACCTCCAAGCCGACTGTGGTCGTGACCCCCATTCTGGAAGAACAGGGACTGGCCCCTTACTTTGATTTCATCGGCGGCGCGTCCATGGATGAGAGCCGGGATACCAAAACGGAAGTGGTGCGCTATGTTCTCACCCAGCCCTGTGTACAGGGCAAGCGGGTGCTGATGGTGGGCGACCGCAACGATGATATGCGCGGTGCTGCTGATTGCGGGCTGGATGCCGCCGGTGCCCTGTATGGCTACGGCAGCAGGGAAGAACTGGAGCCCTTTGGCCCGGTGTTGCTGGCGGAAAGTTGTGAAGAACTGACGGACAAGCTCCTGGCCTGCCGTGCAAACGGTTGAACGATAGGATAAGTGGTGAATATAACATGAATCATAAGAATCAATCGGACAAACAGTCTATGACATCGCTGCAGCGGCAGGCCGTTCTGGTCTGTGTGGTCTGCGCACTGGCGGCTTTGCTGACCGTAGGCATCACCCTGACCCTGCTCAAACGGGGAAAGCCGGAAACGCCCGGCACACCCGCAGACTCTGTGCCGACGGACACCACCGGGGACGGTGAAAGCACAGATCTTGCCAATCACTATCAGATCGATAACACCTCCAGCGCTCTGCTGACTGAAACAGCGGATGCAGGCACGGAGTACTTGGACAGCACCCTGTTTCTGGGAGACTCCAACACCGTGCGTCTGTATAACAACGGCCTGATCTCCTTGCAGCAGTTCTGTGCCAAGGAGGGCATTGGCACCCATGTGGCCCTGAACGAAGGAATCGTCACCTTTAAGAATGACACCACCCATTACACCATCGCACAGGCGGTGGCAAAAATGAAGCCCCGCCGTGTCGTGATGACCTTTGGTACCAACGACACCGGCATGGAGGTGGCTGATTTTATCAGTAACTATACCGCGCTGGTGCAGGCCATTCAGGAGGCTTACCCCTACACCGATATCATCGTGAACACGGTGCCTCCTATCCCGGAGAATCACTCCAATTACCCCCACATGGATCAGGCCAAGATCGATGATTTTAACATGGCGCTGCTCAACATGTGTGAACAGCTGGGGGTCAGATTTCTGAATACGGCAGAGGTTCTCAAGGGAGAAAATGGCTACGGCCAGCCGGATTACTACACGGACGGTGATATCCACCTCAAAAGCGCCGGTCTCAAGGCTGCGCTGAACTATCTGCGCACCCACGCCTACCAGACCGAGGATCGCCGCCCGGACACCAATAATATTCCCACCCGTACGCTGGAATATGTGTCCAACCCCAGCTCGGCGGTGCAGGCCCCCAGCTCGGAAGAACCCGCTTCTTCCAGCGAGAGTGAAAGCGTCAGCAGCTCTGAGACTGCCAACGTTAAGTTTGAGGCCCGTTATCAGGTGGAAAAGAGCGGCGGCGGCACCCTGAGCTGTGGGAACGAGAGCGGTAAGACCAGCCTGACATACGGCATCACAGATGCATCCCAGTCGCTGACTGTCACGGCCACCCCTGCGGAGGGCCATGTGTTCGTCAAGTGGAGCGACGGCGTGACCAGCAAGACCCGTACCGATACCGGCTTCAAGCAGAATCTGGACGTAACAGCCGTGTTTGCAGCTGCTTCCGTTCACATCTCGGAAGGCAAGGCTTCCGCCGGCTCCTATGTCTTTAAGGCTGCGCTGGAGGGTAAATATGCCAAGAGAGAAAACCTGCATTGGTTCGCCAACGGTCAGGAAGTGAAGGAGGCCGCAGGCCAGACAACGGTCACCGTGTCCGCTTCGGCCATCACCAGCGGCAGCTATAAGATCTATGCGGTGGTTGTGTACAACGACTGCGCCGTGGCCAGCAATGCGCTGACCATCACGGTCAACCCGGAGCCCGCCTCCAGCTCAAATTCCGGCAGCTCTTCTACTTCTTCCGGCAGTACATCCGCGTCCTCTTCGGAGAGCAGCAAGTCTGAGAGCACTTCGTCCAGCGCTTCCACCTCTGAGAGCACGAGCAGCAGTTCTTCCCACAGCACGGCGGAAAGTGAGAGTAAGAGCGAATCCAAGAGCGAAAGCACCTCTTCTTCTCACAGCAGCTCAGAGAGCAAGGCAGAGAGCACTTCGTCCTCCAGCAGTGCTGCCTCTGAGAGCAAAACGGAATCCAAAGAGCAGACCAACAGTGAATCAATCTCCGCTTCGGTTGAAAATGATATTGAGCCCGCAGAGGAGCCTTCCGCTTCCACCGAAGCAGAAGCCAGCCGGTAAACCTTTTTCTGTCTGCCCGCATAGGCTGGGCAGAAGGGAGGGAGCCGGATGTTCTGTGAAGAGATCAAGATCCCCGGGCTGCCCGGTGAGGGAACTGTGACCGATGGCAGTGTGGACTGGTATGAGATGGACTGGGAGAATGTGGACAACGGCATGACCGAGGAGCAGATGCCCAGAAACGTTGACAGACCCTGCGCCGCACAAGATCCGTGCACGGACAATTCCCCGGTGCAGACCGATAATGAAACCTATGAGATAGTTCAGGAATAACCGGAAGCCAGCTCTGCCGGGGCGGGGCTGGCTTCTCGCTGTTCTTTTGATCTGGGAAAAATTCCCCGGTGATCGGGGACAAGCGTCCCGGAAAATGACACAAGCATGAAAGAGGGGTAATGAACCATGGCAAAATACTATTGTGTTCTGTTTGATGCTGATAATACGCTGCTGGATTTTGATGCAGCGGAAAACAAGGCGCTGGCTGACACCCTGCGGGAGTACGGCATTGAGCCGGATGCCGAGACGGTGCAGACCTACCGCACCATCAACGAGGAGCTCTGGCGGCAGCTGGAAAAGGGGCAGATCCGCCGGGACAAGCTGATGGGGGAGCGGTTCACCCGCTTTCTGAAGGCAGTGAATGCCGCAGGCAACGGTGTGGAGATGAACAAATTCTATCTGGATCAGCTCTCTACCCACCCTGACCTGACATCTCCCAACGTGCTGGACGTGCTCCGGGAGCTTTCCGAAGTGGCAACATTGGCTGTGGTGACCAATGGCTTTGACCGGGTGCAGGGCCGCCGTGTGCGGGAATCCGGCATTCTGGATTTTGTGGAGGATGTGTTCGTTTCTGAAAAAATGGACAGCGAAAAGCCCAACCGCAAGATTTTTGATGCTGCGCTCCGTGCGCTGGGCGTGGAGAACCGTGAGCACGTGCTGATGGTGGGCGACAGCCTGAGCAGTGATGTGCAGGGCGGTGTGAACGCCGGGCTGGATACCTGCTGGTATAACCCCAACCACGCCGAGAATCCCGGCAAGGTCGTCCCTACCTATGAGATCAGCAGCCTGGAAGAGCTTTACCCGCTGGTGATGGAGCCGGAGGAACTGGCCAATGTGGGCCTGAAGAATCGCCGCCACCAGCTGTAATGCTGTGCGGCCTGTGTGAGAGATTGGAAAACGAACAATGTTGATACATTTGGAAAAGCTGGGCAAGAGCTTTGGCGAGAAGATCGTCCTGCATGATGTCACGGCCAGTGTCGAACGGGAGGACCGCATCGGCATCGTGGGCCAGAACGGCGCAGGCAAAACGACCCTGCTGAAGATCCTGACCGGCGAGTATACGGACTACGAGGGTGAGTTCAGTGTGACCCATGGTGTGACGCTGGGTTATCTGGAACAGAATGCAAAGCTCGACCCCACGTTGGATATCTACGGCGAGATGCGTTCCTGCTTTGCCCATGTGCTGGATGCCATGGCCAAGATGCAGATCCTGGAGCGCAGAATGGCCGCCAGCCCGGAGGATGCCTCTCTGCTGGAACAGCACGATGCTTTGCAGAACATCATTGATGCCGCTGACGGCTACAATATGGATGTCAACATCAAAAAGGTGCTGTCTGGTATGGGGTTTGCGCAGGATACCTGGACGAAGAATATCGCTGTGCTTTCAGGCGGTGAGCTGACGCGCCTTCGTCTGGCAAAGCTGCTGTTGGAGAAGCCGGATGTCCTGATTCTGGACGAGCCTACCAACCACCTGGATTTTGCCACCATGGAATGGCTGGAAAATTACCTCAAGGGCTATTCCGGTGCCGTGCTGGTCGTCAGCCATGACCGCTATTTCCTGGACAATATCTGCACCAGGATCTGGGAGGTCTCCTTCCAGACCATGACCACTTATAAGGGCAACTTCTCAGCCTATCTGCCTCAGAAGGAAGCTGCGGATGCCCTGCGCCAGAAGCAGCACGATGCAGATGTAGCACTGGCTGAAAAGCTGCAGGATTATGTAGACCGCAATCTTGTGCGTGCTTCCACCACCAAGATGGCCCAGAGCCGCCGCAAACAGCTGGAAAAGCTGGAGATCACGGAAGCACCAAAGGATGAAACAAACCAGCTCAAATTCCGCTTTGAGTATGATGTGGAGCCGTGGAATGAGTTGGTGCTGATGAAGAACCTGACCATCAGGATCGGGGAGCGCACCCTGCTGGAACCCTTTACCTACACGGTCTGCCGGGGTCAGCGGCTGGTGATCGCAGGCCCCAACGGTGCGGGCAAATCCACCCTGATGCAGGTGCTGGATGGTAAGCGCCGCCCCTCCGGCGGCATGGTACGGCTGGGTACGGGAGCCCGGCCCAGCATTTTTGCCCAGCAGCAGAACCGTCTGGGACAGGGCCGGGTGATCGATGTCATCTGGAACAAGTATCCCCGGATGACGGAGCTGGAAGTGCGCAGCCATCTGGCAAAGCTGGGCTTCCGGGGCGAGACGGTGTTCAAGCCCTGCGAGGCACTTTCGGGCGGCGAGCTGGCCCGTCTGCGCTTTGCTGAGATCGTGCTGGAGCGGCCCAATCTGCTGTTTTTGGACGAGCCTACCAACCACCTGGACATCTACACCCGCGAGAACCTGACCGAAGCCCTGATGGCATACACTGGGACCCTGCTCATGGTCACCCATGACCGCCATCTGATGAACAGTCTGGGCTGTCCAATCCTCTATCTGGAAGATGGCAAGGCCACCCTGTATCCGAGCTACGATGCCCTGATGGGCCGTGCCGCTCCTGCTGCCGCTCCGGAAAAAGCCGGGGATCAGCCCGCCAAGGCCGGTTATGGCAAAGAGCAGCGCCGCCGCCGCGCGGAGCTGCGGGCCAAGATCAAGGCTTGCGAGGATGAAATGGAAGCCTGCGGGGCAAGGGAAGTGGAGCTTGACAATGAGATCAACTCCCCGGAGGTCTACAATGACCCCGATCTGCTCCGCCAAAAGAGCGATGAGCTCAGTGATCTGCGCTTCCATCAGGAAGAGCTGTTTGCTGCCTGGGAAAAGGCGATGGAAGAGCAGGAGCAGTACGAACAGGCTGCTGGTGAAGAATGATCCGCTGCAAAGGAGAACAATGATGCCTCATAATCGCCGCAATTACAACAAAACGCACAGCATCGCCCTTTCAGGTCTGCTGTTTGCTCTGGCGATGGCGCTTTCCTTCATCGAGGGCACATTGGTCATCCCCGGGCTTTTGCCAGGCATGAAGCTGGGTCTGGCGAATATTGTGGTGATGTATGCCCTGTTCTTCATGGGGCCAAAACAGGCCTTTGTGCTGGATGTGCTGAAGGCGTTCTTCGTCTTTCTGGTCTCCGGCTGGACGGCAGGTTTTCTTTCCCTCTGCGGCGGCCTGCTCTCGCTGCTGGTGATGTGGCTGCTCTACTATCACTGCCCGCTGCGGCCTACCTGGTTCATCCTGTCGGTTTGCGGCGCGCTGGCTCACAACATCGGCCAGCTGCTGGGAGCCAGTGTCATCCTTTCCACAGCGGTGTCCCTTTACTATGCACCGGTTATGCTGGTGTTGGGCCTTGTGATGGGAATGCTCACCAGTATCACCCTGCGGGCCATGCTGCCTGCGCTGGGACGGCTGGGTTATAATATCCAGGAAAACCGCAAAGGATGAGCTGCCCGGTTGCAACCGGGGCCGGAATCCGATATAATAAATCAAATCTGAATTTTTACCCAACAAAAAAACTGCCCACGGGATAGCGCACTTTGGCGCGGGGCAGCTGGGAGGTATGAGTTTATGTCTGAAAAAGTGACTGTCAAGGTGGAGCGCAATATCCTCCATCTTCCCGCCATTGCCCTGCGTGGGCTGGTGGTGTTCCCCAACAACCTGCTGCATTTTGAGGTGGGTCGTGACAAGAGCATTGCCGCTGTGGAATGGGCCGTGCGGAATAAATCTGAGGTGTTCCTCATTGCGCAGAAGGATATGAAGGCTGAGGACCCCAAGGCAGAGGAGATGTACCAGTACGGCGTTGTGGCCGAGATCAAGCAGGTCATGCGTGTTTCGGATGATCTGGTGCGCATTCTGGTGGAGGGCAAGTTCCGCGCCAAGCGCACCGAGCTGGATACCGAAGGCAGCTTCCTGCTGGCATCGGTGCGGCCGGCTCCGGTGCGCCCCATCAAGGCAGAGGAAGAGACCGAGGCGGAAGCCCTGCTCCGCAACGTGAAAACGAGCTTCGACGCGGTGCTTTCCATGAATCCCCGCATCAGCAAGGATGTGGTGTTTGCTGTTACCTCGAATAACGACCCCGCTTTCCTGTGCGAGTACATCCCTGCCAATCTGCTCTTCCGCTTTGAGGATAAGCAGGCTGTGATGGAAGAAAGCACCCTCATCGGCCGTCTGCGCCTGCTGGTGGAACGCCTGCATCGGGAGCGCCGGATGCTGGAGATCGACAAGGAGATCGCCCAGAAAGTGGACGAGGCCATGGACAAGAACCAGCGTGATTACTACCTGCATGAGCAGATGCACATGATCAGCCAGGAGCTGGGCGAGGACGATGATACCACGGCAGAGGCCGAGGAGTACCGCCGCAGGATCCAGGAGCTGCATCTGGACGAGGAGCGGGAGAAGAAACTGCTCAAGGAAGTAGACCGCCTTGCCAAGATGCAGAGCAGCAACCAGGAGGGAACGGTCATCCGCACCTATCTGGATACCTGCCTGGATCTGCCCTGGAACAGCTTTACCGAGGACGACCTCGATATCGCCAAGGCACAGCGCATCCTTGACCGCGACCACTACGGTCTGAAGAAGGTCAAGGATCGCATTCTTGAGGTGTTGGCTGTCCGCAAGCTGGCTCCGGATGTCAAGGGCCAGATCATCTGCCTGGTCGGCCCTCCGGGTGTCGGCAAGACCAGCATTGCCCGCTCCATTGCCGAGAGCCTGAACCGCAAGTATGTGCGCATCAGTCTGGGCGGTGTGCGGGATGAGGCAGAGATCCGCGGCCATCGCCGCACCTATATCGGGGCCATGCCCGGCAAGATCATCAACGCCATGATCTCCGCCAAGAGCTCCAACCCCCTGATGCTGCTGGACGAGATCGACAAGCTGGCGGGCGATTTCCGGGGTGACCCGGCCGCCGCCCTGCTGGAAGCTCTTGATCCCGAGCAGAACACCACCTTTAATGATCACTTTATCGATATGCCATTTGATCTGAGCCATGTGCTTTTTATCACCACGGCAAATGATTTGAGCGCCATTCCCGGCCCTCTGCGTGACCGCATGGATGTCATTGAGCTGCCCAGTTATACCCGGGTGGAGAAATACAACATTGCCCGCAAGCATCTGGTACCCAAGCAGCTCAAGGCCTGCGGTCTGGCCGGGAAGGTCACCTTCTCCCAGAGCGCGCTCTACGGCATCATTGACGGCTACACCCGTGAGGCCGGTGTCCGCACCCTGGAGCGTACCATCACCAGTGTCCTGCGCAAGTGCGCCCGCAAGATCGCGTCCGGTGAAGCAGAAAACGTTTCTGTGACCGGCAGCAGCCTGGAAGAGCTGCTGGGGCCCCGCTTCGTCAAGCCCGATTTCCTCAACCGGACCAATGCCATTGGCATTGCCAACGGTCTGGCCTGGACCAGCATCGGCGGCGAGACCCTGCCCATTGAGGTGCAGGTCATGGACAATGGCAGCGGCAAGATCACCGTCACCGGTTCGCTGGGCGACGTGATGAAGGAAAGTGCCCAGCTGGCCATTACCTATGTCCGTGTCCACGCCGAGGAATACGGCATCGACCCTGAGCGGCTGAAAAAGTGCGATCTGCACATCCATGCCCCCGAGGGTGCCGTGCCCAAGGACGGCCCCAGCGCCGGTGTTACTCTGACCACGGCTCTGGTGTCCTGTCTGTCCGGCATCCCGGTGCGCGGTGATGTTGCCATGACCGGCGAGATCACCCTGCACGGCAATGTGCTGCCCATCGGCGGCCTGCGCGAAAAGAGCATGGCAGCCTACCGTGAGGGGATGAAAACTGTGCTCATCCCCAAGGATAACGTTCCGGATCTGTACGAGGTGGATGACGAGGTGAAGAAGAATCTGACCTTCCTGCCTATGTCTGACCTCGCGCAGGTGCTCAATGCCGCTCTGCTCAAGCCCAAGAGCGTTTCTGCCCGTCATCCGCACCCCGCCAAAAAGGCAAAGCCGGTGGAAGCGGCCATCCCGCCTACACCGGAAAAACCGAAGCCGGGGGCTGTCTGCTAATCAAAGGAGCAAACGATGAATTACAACAAAGCGGATTTTATTGCAAGCTACGGCATTTCCAGCCAGCTGCCCGAAAGTGACCGCCCGGAACTCAGCTTCTCAGGCCGTTCCAACGTGGGCAAGTCCAGCCTCATCAACAAGCTGTGCAACCGCAAGAACCTTGCCCGCGTGTCCAGTACACCGGGCAAAACGGCCACCATCAACTTCTATGAGGTGGACAACTGCTATTTTGTGGATCTGCCCGGCTATGGCTATGCCAAGGTCAGCAATGCGGACCGCGAGCGCTGGGATGACCTCATCAACAGCTATTTTGAGGCTCCCCGGCATCATACCCTGCTGGTGCAGCTCATCGACTGCCGCCATGCCCCCAGCGCAGATGACCTGCAGATGCTGAAGTATCTGCACTACCATCAGATCCCCTTTGTTGTGGCATTGACCAAAGCCGATAAGCTCAAAAAGAGCCAGCTGGCCAAGACACAGGAGGATTTTGAAAAGGTCTGCCTGCCCTATGGCTGTCAGAAGGTGGTGCTGACCAGTGGCGAGAACGGCTACGGCATCCCGGAGCTGCAGGCGGTGTTGAACGAGGCTGTGGCGGCGGAGTTCACCGATGACGAGGAAGCGGAGTAAACCATGGCCTACAATGAATTTGCCTATTTCTATGATGAATTCAACGGCGAAGCCGACTATGATGCCCTCTATGAGCAGATCCGGCAGGAGCTGAATGCCCACAATATCCGGGATGGTATTCTGGCTGATCTGGGCTGTGGAACAGGGGAGCTGACCCTGATGCTGACCCAGGCGGGATATGATATGATCGGCATCGATCAGTCCGAGGAGATGCTCTGTGTTGTGCGGGATAAGGCGGAACAGCTGGGCCTTTCCGGCAAGCTGCTGCTTTTGCAGCAGGATCTGCTCAAGCTTGACCTCTACGGCACCATCCGGGGTGCGGTGTCTACGTTCGATACCTTCAACCACATCCCGGACCTGGATACCGCCATTGCCAACGCGGCTTTTTTCATGGAAGAGGGCGGCGTGTTCCTCTTTGATATGAACACCCCTTACAAGCACCAGAAGGTGCTGGGGGAGAATGTATTTACCTTTGAGGAAGAGGATGCTGCCTGCGTCTGGCGCAACCACTATCACCCTGCGGACCGCCGGGTGGAGATCACGGTGGACATCGACTACCGCGAGACCGGCGAACACTTCCATGAACAGTTCTATGAATATACCTACGACCTGGATACCATCCGAGCTGCGTTGGAAAAGCACGGCTTTGTGCTGGAAAAGGTCTGCGACGGTGAGAGCTTCGGCCCCCTGACCGAAGAAAGCGAGCGCTATTTCTTCTGTGCCGTCAAGCAGTATACCCAATTGGAGGAAAAAGAAAATGTCTAATCTGATCCGCGGTATTTCTGAAAACGGCGGTGTTGTGTTTTGTGGTGTGGACTCCACTGAGATCGTCCGCACGGCCGAGCAGCTGCACCACACCAGTGCGACCTGCAGCGCAGCCCTGGGCCGCCTGCTCACCGGTGCGTCCCTGATGGGCTCCATGCTCAAGGACGACGGCGATTCCATCACGCTGCGTGTGGCGGGCGGCGGCCCCACCGGCACGGTTGTTGCCTGTACCGATGGTACCGGCAATGTCAAGGGCTGCATCGACCACCCGCTGGTAGAGCTTCCTCTGAAAGCAAACGGCCATCTGGATGTGGGCGGTGCTGTGGGCAAAAACGGAGTGCTGACTGTCATCCGTGACAACCGCCTGCAGAAAGAACCCGCTGTGGGTCAGGTGCCGCTGGTCTCCGGCGAGATTGCCGAGGACCTGACCAGCTACTATGCTTACAGCGAGCAGGTGCCCACCGTCTGCGCTCTGGGTGTGCTGGTGGATACTGACCTGACCATTGCCTGCGCGGGCGGCTTCCTGCTGCAGCTGCTGCCCGGTGCCACCGATGCCGAGATCACCCAGCTGGAGCAGAACATCGCCGCAATGCCTTCCGTCACTGAACTGCTTCGGGAAGGCAAGACCCCCGAGGATATGATGAACCTTGCACTGGCAGGCTTCAACCCCAATGTTCTGGATGAGCGCGAGGTGCAGTACAAGTGTGACTGCAGTGAAGAGCGTACCGAGGAAATGCTGCTGAGCCTGGGCCGCAAGGAGCTGGAAAAGCTCCGGGATGAGGACCCTGACTGCGAGGTCGTCTGTCATTTCTGCCACACCAAGTACCACTTTGACTTGAATAAGTTGGTAGAAAAGGCCGCCTACAAAAAGGAAAAGGCCGAAACGCAGGAACCGGAAGCCTGAGATGGAAAGTTATTACACGCCTTGCAAAGAATTTGATGCCTGCAATGAACTGATTGAGCGCTACTGGAAAACGGGTCAGTATGAACAATGTTTTCGAGGGCATTTACAACTTGCAGAGAAGGGGTATCCGCTGGCAGAATGCCAAGTAGGATATTTTTACTTGGAAGGCATCGGTGTCCAGAAAAATTTAGAAAAAGCTTTTTATTGGACGGAACGCGCCGCACAACATGGCGACCGTGATGCACAGTTCAATCTTGGCTGGTTCTATGAAAATGGAATTGTTGTGCCGAAGGATTTGAAATGGGCAGAACGGTGGTATGTTCGGGCGGCAAGTCAACGACAAAAGGAAGCACTTGAAAAAATTAAAAAGATTAAATAAGCAAAACAGCCCGGAGCGAAAAACTCCGGGCCGTTTTCAGGTGCAGATATCAGCAATGATGGTGTAGACTACCCGGTAATGCAGCATATCGTTCTCGGTTGTGACATCTACTTTCTGCGCCACAAATTCTGCGTCCGGGTAATCATTTTGCAAGGCCTGTAAGCCATGCAGACGGGTCAGTGCTCTGGCTTCATCCTCTGAGGAATGAATTTCATTTTCTGCCTGTTCGTAATAGGTGGTTTCCTCGACGGAAAGCGGGAACATCAGCCCCAGAAGCTCCGGCTGAAGATGCCGTGTGACCGCCGTGGAATCGTCCGCAGGGGAGAAAAGGGAAGGCAATGGGAACACCCGCCCGGCAAGGAAAAGCCTTCGCTGAACGACAGTGTTCCCAGTCAGCTGGTATGTGGCAACCGTCAGCGGAAGCTCTTCCGCAAACTCCCACTCGAACTGCGCCCGGACGCTTCCGGCGGCAGGCTGAAAGATCAGCGTGCCGTCCCGCTCAGCCCGGGCAGTGCCGATGAGTCCCTGGCCTTTTTCCACTGCCTGCCCGGGAACCACCAGCATCGTCCCGCTGACAAGGTTTGTGCTGACCACCGTGCCCGCAGTCTTTGCCCGCAGGCCATGGAGCGTTCCGGCGGCGATCTCCGGTACCGGTTTGGCTTCTGCCGCTTCCAGTACCAGCCTCCCATCCAGAAAATTCAGGCTGACCCACGAGAACTCACCGCTTTGCAGCAGAGCATATTCCCCGGCGGTAAGTTTTTCCTGCGTGACGATACTGCCCGGCATCAGGAAAACGGTTTCCCGCAGCACGGAAGCGGCCCGCGCCTGCTGGCCGGTCGTCAGGCCGGAAGCATCCACAGCCCAGACAAGGCCCTGTGACCAAAGCAAAAGCGGCACAAACAGCAAAAGCCCGGCCCACAGCCCCCGCCGCCGGAGGTAGGGCCGCAGGAGAAAAAATAGCCCTGTCTTTTTGCGGATGCGCAGATGCACCCGCCGCTTGCGGGCAAGTTTTGCCAGCCGGAGGTAACGCCATGCCGCGCACCGGGCTGTAAAGCCGCCGGGAGCAGGGAAGATGTCAGTGAGATGCAGGCCTGTCCGTGCAGCTTCGGAGAGCAGGCCCTCGGTATCACCGTTCCGGGCAGAAAATGCTGCCCCGGCCCAAAGCTGTAAGATGCTGCATTCCCCCTAACTGCTGGAAAAATCCGTGCGCAGGAACCGCCCCCGCAGAGTAATGCGGTGAGCGGCCAGCGTTTCGATTCTAAGCCCGTCCCCATACACGGTGAACAGCCCGCCCGCGAATTCCAGGCAGAGCCTGCCCTCCTCATAGGTGCGCACCCTGCGGAAGTGCTCGATCTCCATCACACCGCCGCTCAGATAGACAGAGGGCTGGCCGTAAAAGCCCCGGGGAGGCTGGCGCAGCATCCGGCCAAACCAGCCGCGCAGGGAGAGCCGCCCGGTTTTCTGCTGTTTCACACCCGCTCCCTCCCCGCCGGGCAAAACTGCGCCCCGTATCACATATATATGGAACCGGAGGGCGTGTGTATGAATCGGCTTTTCAGATGGGATCAGATGGGTTTGTTTTTGCTGGCACTGGCGGCAGGGATTCTGCCGTTTGCAGTGCCGGAGGTTTGTGCCGCTGCTCTGCGGGAAGGGCTGACCCTCTGCAGCGGGTCGCTGCTGCTCTCGCTGTTCCCGTTTCTCGTGGTATCGCGCCTGCTCATCCAATGCCCGGAAAGCGACCTGCTGGCCCTGCCATTCCGGTTGGCGGCGTGTGGCATCGGCATCCGCACACCCTGTGCGGCACGGGTGCTCTGCATCGGGTTCCTGGGTGGCTTTGCACCAGCGGCCAGTGCTGCGGCGCAGGCAGTCAGGACCGGTCAGCTTACGGCTGAGGAAGCGGATGCTCTGCTGCCTGCCTGTATCTGTTCCGGGCCATCCTTTGTGGTTCTGACGGTGGGGCAGAGCCTGCTGGGTAGTGCAGAGCTTGGCGTGCTGCTGTTTGCGTCACAGATCACCGCAAACTATCTGACTGCCGCCCTGCTGAACCGGTTTGCAGGAGTGCGTTCGGTCAAACCGGGATCTGCAGCGCCAGCATCCCCTGCACCGCCGCGGCTGGATGAGATCCTGGCCGATGCCGCCATAACGTACTGCAAGCTCTGCGGTTTTATCCTCTTTTTCCGGATGCTGTCCGCCGGGGCAGGGGCGCTTTTGCCTGCCGGTGCGGGCACACTCTGTTCCGTTCTGCTGGAGGTCTGCTCCGGCTGTGACCTGGCCTCCCGCACCGGACGATGGGGGAGCCTGCTCTGCTGTGCAGCACTGAGCGTGCAGGGGCTTTCCGTGTTGCTGCAGGTACGCACCATCTGCCCGCCGGAAATGACCCTGCGCCCGCTCTATCGGGCCAGAATGCTCCATCTGCCGCTTTCACTGGCCCTGTTCTATCTGCTGCTGCCGGGCGGAGAGGCGGATGTGTTCAGTACTCTGCCTGCCCGGGTCCTTTTGATGCGGCGGGTGCCGCCGGATTGTGCCCTGCTCGTTTTTGCAGTGTGCTGTATGGCAGCCTGCACTTTGCGCAGTGGAATCCGTCAAGTTGAACAGAAACAGATGGCAAGAAATGCAGGTGGGTGTTGTATAAATTCCAAAACTTTGCTATAATAAGACGTAAGCATTCAATGACAGGGAAGCTTCCCTGAACAGATGGAAATAAAATAAATGAGCACACGCTTATTTTAGATGGAGGACCATAGAATGGATTTACAGAATATGGATCTTAAGGGCGGGAGCCTGCAAATTTCCACCGAGGTCATCGGCAAGATCGCACGCTGTGCTGCACTGGAAGTGGACGGTGTGTCCGAGGTCTCCTGCGGCAAGCAGAATAAAAAGGTCAAGGAGCTGCTGGCTGCTGCCAGCATCCAGCCCCCTGTTACCGTGGAGATGCGGGACGGCACCGCAGAACTGACCCTGAATCTGGTGGTCAAGTTTGGTGCAAAGATCCCTGCTGTGGCCGAAAAGGTACAGGAGAATGTCAAGTCTGCTGTTCAGAACATGACCAATGTCACGGTAAGCCGTGTGAACCTTGTCATTGCCGGCCTTGCGGCTGAGGAACAGGAATAAAAAGTAGAAGAGGAAGATTATGGAAAATATTTTGCCCCGTCGTGAAGCCCGTGAGAATGCGTTCCTGCTGGCTTTTTCCCAGACCTTTGGTGATGTGCCCCTGCAGGAAGCACTGGATACAAACAACGAGTGTGGGGAAGAGCGTCCGGTGGATGTGTTCGGCCAGCGCCTGCTGAGTGCCTATTACAGCCACTCTGCAGAGGTGGACGACCTCATCCGTGACCATCTGCGCAACTGGACCATGGAGCGCCTGCCCCGTGTCAGCCTGACTGTCCTGCGTCTGGCTCTGGCGGAGATGCTGTATGGCGACGAGCGTAAGCCCGGTGTTGTCATCAATGAGGCTGTGGAGCTGACCAAGAAATACGGCGCAGATGAGGACTATCAGTTCGTGAATGGTCTGCTGGGTGCTGTTGCCCGTGAGCAGGGTCTGGATACGGAGCCGGTGGAGTCGGAAGAACAGTGAGCCACTATACGCTGGGCATCGACACAAGCAACTATGCAACCTCTCTGGCGGTTTTTCACACAGCCGGAGAGGTTGTTTGCGCAAAGAAACGTTTTCTGCCGGTCAAGGAGGGCCAACTGGGCCTGCGGCAGAGTGATGCGCTCTTCCACCATACCGCGGCTCTGCCCGAGATGCTGGAGGAGCTTGGCCGGGAGTTTGATCTGACCCAAATCTCGGCAGTGGGCGTTTCCCAGAAGCCGCGCCCCGTGGAGGGAAGCTACATGCCCTGCTTCCTGGCGGGTGTCAGCGCGGCCACAGCCTTTGCGCAGGCCCGGGGCATCCCGCTGATCCATACCACCCATCAGCAGGGACACGCGGCGGCAGCGCTGTTTGCAGCAAAAGGGGAAGAGCTCTTCCGCCAGAAAGTGCTGCTCTTCCACATCTCAGGCGGTACAACGGATCTTCTGCTCTGCAATGAGGTAAAGGAGATCACCACACTGGGCACCAGCACCGACCTATACGCCGGGCAGGCAGTGGATCGTGTGGGGGTCAAGCTGGGGTTTGGCTTCCCGGCAGGTGTGGAAGTTTCCCGTCTGGCTGCCTTGTGTGAGGAACCCATTAAGCCCAGATCCAGCGTGAAGGGGATGCAGTGCAGTCTTTCGGGGCTGGAAAATCAGTGCAATGCCCTGCTGAATGAGGGCAAAACCCCGGAGTATGTCTGCAAATACTGCCTGCTCTGTGTGGCAGACACCGTGGTCAAGATGACAAAAGCCGCCCAGAAGGAATACCCCGGCCTATCGGTGGTCTGTGCGGGCGGTGTGATGAGCAGTGATATCATCCGCGCTTGGGTGCAGCAGCGCCTGCCGCAGGTGTATTTCGTGCCCGGGCAGTATTCCAGCGACAACGCCATCGGTGTGTCCATTCTTGCCGCACAGGGGGCTGGATTATGGCTGAAGTGATCTCAGTCTCGGCCCTGAACCGGTACGTCAAGAATCTGCTGGACGTGAATGATGTTTTGTTCGATCTGGCCCTGCGGGGCGAGATTGCTAACTTTGTACAGAACGCCCGGAGCGGGCACTGCTACTTTTCCCTGCGGGACGAAGCCGCCAGCGTCAGGGCTGTGATGTTCCGCTCCGATGCGCGGCGGCTGGGCTTCCAGCCCGAAGAGGGCATGAAGGTGGTGGTGCGCTGCCGTGTGACCCTCTACGAGCGGGACGGCGCGTTTCAGGTCTATGTCAACGACATGTTCCCGGACGGCATCGGTTCGACACAGCTGGCCTTTGAACAGCTGAAGGCGAAACTGGACAAAGAAGGGCTTTTTGCACCGGAGCATAAAAAGCCGCTGCCCCGGTTCCCGCAGTGTATCGGCCTTGTTACCAGCAAGACCGGTGCTGCACTGCAGGATATCCGCAATGTCATCGGTCGGCGCTGGCCCGCAGTGCGTCTGCTGCTGGCTTCTGTGAATGTGCAGGGCTTTGAAGCGGCAGAGGAGATCGCTGATGCCATTACCCGGCTGGACAAAAGCGGGCGGGTGGACGAGATCATTGTAGCGCGCGGCGGCGGAAGCCGGGAGGACCTGTGGGTATTCAACGCCGAGGTCATTGCCCGGGCGGCCTACCGCTGCAAAACGCCCCTCATCAGCGCCATTGGTCACGAGATCGATTTTACGATCCTGGATTTTGTGGCAGATCAGCGCGCGCCCACACCCTCAGCGGCGGCAGAGCTTGCTGTGCCCGACCGTGCCGAACAAGGACGGAAATTATGCACTTTGGAAGAAAATATTCACAATTGTATCCAATTTAAGCTGAGTTTATGCTATAATAGGCTGGAACAGACCGAACAGCTGCTTTCCCGTGCTGGTGTACAGGCAGCGCTGGAGGAGCGTGCTGCCCGCCTGGATACTCTGGCCGGGCGGCTGCAAACTGCCGCCAGAGGTAAGCTGCAGGCCGGAGAGCTGCGTTTGAAGCATACGGCAGCACTTGCCGCATCCCTGAACCCCTACGGTGTGCTGGCCCGCGGCTATGCCATGGTGCAGGACAATAGGGGAAGGATCTGCACGCCGGATGCACTCCGGCCCGGGCAGACCTGTAAACTCCGGGGCACGGAACACCGCGTGACCTGCACGGTCAACACAGTGGAGGAACTGGATGAGAGCACCCAAAAGCTTTGAGGATGGAATGACCCGGCTGGAAGCCATCCTTGAACAGATGCAGCAGCCGGAAACAACGCTGGCGGAATCGGTCAAACTCTATGCCGAAGCCGCATCCCTGATGGATTATTGTAACGGTACGCTGGAAAAGACCACGCTGCAGCTGGATGAGATCGACGCGCAGCGGGCCCCCCGGCCGGATGCCGCACATTAAGGAGGAAGTTTCATGGATTACGCGAAGCAGTATCAAGAGTATCTTGCCCGGGCAAATCAGGCACTGGAAAAGGCCTGCGAGACTTTTTTGCCCGAGGAATCTGAGGTCTGCCGGGCTGCCCGTTACAGCCTGCTGGGCGGCGGCAAACGCATCCGCGCAGTGCTGGTTCTGGCCGTGTGCGATATGCTCAACGGCAGCGCTGAAGCAGCCGAGCAGTTTGCGGCGGCGGTCGAGATGCTGCACTGCTATTCTTTGATCCATGATGATCTGCCCTGCATGGACAACGATGACCTGCGCCGGGGCAAGCCCAGCTGCCACAAGGCCTTTGGTGAATCCACTGCTATGCTGGCCGGCGATGTACTGTTGACCGAGGCGTTCAACGTGGTCGCAAATGCACCGGCTTCGCCCATTGTCAGTGTGCGGGCCGCAAGGGCCTTGGGCGCTGGTGCGGGCAGCCATGGCATGGTTTACGGGCAGGAGCTTGACCTGAAATATGAGGCACTGGCTGCCACCGAGGAGCAGCTGCGGTTGATCCACCGGAACAAGACCGGTGCGCTCATCAATGCTGCCGTTCAGATGGGTGCTGCCGCTGCTCAGGCCAATGAGACCCAGTGCAAGGAGCTGGAGGACTATGCCTTCGGCATTGGTCTGGTGTTCCAGATCGTGGACGATGTGCTGGATGTGACCAGCACTGCCGAACAGCTGGGCAAACCCATTGGCAGTGACAGTGAGAACGGCAAGACCACCTTTGTGACCTTGTATGGGGCCGAGGGTGCCATGGAGCTGGCAAAAAAACTGAACAACGAGACCTGCGCCTCCCTGCACGCGGAATTTGGCGAAAAGGCCGCTTTCCTGGAGCAGCTGGCAAAAGAGCTGCTGGTGCGCCGCAGCTGATCCGAAAAATAAGAAGGTGGAACTACCATGCAATTTATCCATAGCGTCCTGACGTTCAATGAGATCCTTACAGTATCCCTGTTGTCCTGGTTTGTGGCGCAGGTGCTCAAGACCATCATCAACTTTGTCCTGCTGGGCAGGTTCCAGCTGGAGCGGATGTGGGGCGATGGCGGTATGCCCAGTGCCCACAGCGCCACGGTAACGGCCATGGTCATTGCTACGGCACGCAGCGAGGGCATCCATTCGGCTATCTTTGCGGTGGCCGCAGTTGTTGCCATCATCACCATGCACGATGCTATGGGTGTGCGCCGCGAGACCGGCGAGCAGGCCAAGGTGCTGAACAAGATGCTGGAGCAGTGGATCGAAGTGACCGAGAAAAACAATCCCTTCCTGCAGAATATGCACCTGAAAGAGATGGTCGGTCACACTCCGCTGCAGGTTATGGCCGGTTTTGCACTGGGTATACTGGTCGGCTTCCTTTATCCTATGGGCCTCTGAGCGCCCCATTTCAAAACGTGAGAAGGACGTGAATCTATGAATTCGCCTTTGCTGGAGAAAATCTCTCAGCCCAGCGATCTGAAAAAGCTGTCCAGTCAGCAGACCGTGCAGCTTTGCGCAGAAATCCGTGAATTTCTTCTGGATAACGTATCAAAGACCGGCGGCCATCTGGCATCCAATCTGGGTGCTGTGGAGCTGACGGTGGCTCTGCACCGGGTGCTGACCACCCCCACGGATGAGATCGTGTTTGATGTAGGCCATCAGTGCTATACCCACAAGCTGCTGACCGGCCGCCGCGAGGGCTTTGCCAAGCTGCGGCAGCTGGATGGCATTTCCGGTTTCCCGAACCCCAACGAAAGTGAGCATGATGCTTTTATTGCCGGTCACGGCAACACCGCGCTCTCGCTGGCTGTGGGCATTGCCTGGGCCAAAAAGCTGCGGGGTGAGCCGGGACAGGTGGTTGCCCTCATTGGTGACGGTGCCTTTACCGGCGGTATGGTCTACGAGGGGATGAACAATATCGGCGGGCTGGACAATCTGCTGGTCATCCTGAACGACAACAAGATGTCCATTTCCAAGAATGTGGGCGCGTTGTCCCGCTACCTGAGCCATCTGCGCACCACCAGCCGCTATTACGATGCCAAGGAAAATGTGCGTTCCTTTCTGGATGGCGTGCCTGTCATCGGTCCACCGCTGAAATCTGCGATCCAGAACAGCAAGGCCATGGTGCGCAGGGCAATGTACCACTCAACCATGTTCGAGGATATGGGCTTCCACTATTATGGTCCTTTTGATGGTAACAATGAGCCGGAACTTGAAGGAATCCTGCGCGATATCCACAGGCAGCCCGGCCCCCATTTCCTGCATGTTGTGACCAAGAAAGGCAAGGGCTATGCCCCGGCTGAGAGCAACCCCGGTAACTTCCACGGTGTTTCGACCTTTGATCTGGTCAACAGCATCCCAGACCCTGAGGTGGCTCCCAAGGAGTCTTTCTCGACGGTGTTCGGCAATGTCCTGAACAAGGAGGGCGCAGAAAACCAGAAGATCTGTGCCATCACGGCCGCAATGAAGTATGGTACGGGCCTGCAGTTCTTTGCACACACCCACCCCAAGCGTTTCTTTGATGTGGGCATGGCAGAGCAGCATGCTGTGACCTTTGCAGCGGGCCTTGCCAGCCAGGGAATGCTGCCGGTGGTCTGTATCTACTCCACCTTCCTGCAGCGTTCCTATGACCAGATCATCCATGATGTGAACCTGCTGAAGGAGAACGTTGTCCTTGCCGTCGACCGCGCCGGTTTTGTTCCGGCAGACGGCGAGACCCATCAGGGAATCTTCGACCCGGCCTTCCTCAGTCAGGTAGGGATCCCTGTCTATTCGCCCTCCAACTATGCCGAACTGCGGCACTGGCTGCCCATCCTGCTCAGTGATGAGATGCAGGGTCCCCGGGCAATCCGGTATCCCCGCGGTGGTGAGAGTGCAGCACTGGCGCAGTTTGGCTGTTCCGGCAGAGAATATGACCGGCTCTATACCTCCCCTGATGCCAAGGCTGTAATGGTCAGTTACGCCGATGAAGTTGAGGATGTACTGGCTGCGGCGAAGCTTCTGAGCAAAGAAAACGTTCCCTGTGATGTTTATAAGATTGTAAAGATATATCCCTTTACACCTGAGCTTATTTCTGAAATTTCAAGATATGACGTTGTTTTGTTCGCAGAGGAATGCGTAGCCTGCGGCGGCATCGGTGAGCATCTGGAAATGGCTCTGCGGAAAGCAGGCTGGCAGGGTACTTATATCCACCGTGGTGTGGAGGATGTGCGTCTGCCCCATGCAACGGTTCCGCAGATCAAGCAGAGCACCGGCCTGGATGCTGAACATCTGGCACAGGCCATCCGTACATGGAAAGGAGCAGAATCTTGAAGATTCGTTTGGATCAATATCTGGTTCAGCATGGTCTGATCCAGAGCCGTGAGCGCGCCAAGGCGATGATCATGTCCGGCGTGGTCTTTGTCAATGAACAGAAGGTAGACAAAGCTGGTGAGATGATCAAAGAGGATGCCAAGGTGGAGGTGCGCGGCCATGATATCGGTTATGTCAGCCGCGGCGGCCTGAAACTGGAAAAGGCGATGCAGTGTTTTCCGCTGACCCCCAAGGGGAAAGTCTGCATGGACATTGGCGCATCCACCGGCGGCTTTACCGACTGTATGCTGCAAAATGGGGCAGTCAAGGTCTACGCAGTGGATGTGGGCTACGGTCAGCTGGCATGGAGTCTGCGCACCGATGAGCGGGTGGTCAATATGGAGCGCACAAACATCCGCAACGTGACCCTTGACCAGCTGGCAGAGCCGATCGAGTTTTTCAGCGTAGATGTCTCTTTTATCTCGCTGCATCATATCTTCCCGGTGGCGCAGGCCATCACGACCCCGGACGCTATGGGTGTCTGCCTGGTCAAGCCCCAGTTTGAGGCTGGCCGCGAAAAGGTGGGCAAAAACGGCGTTGTCCGTGACCCTGCCACCCACCGTGAAGTGCTGCACAATGCCATGGGCTATGCTGCTGCCAACGGCTTCAAGGTCTGCGGACTGGATTTCAGCCCCGTCAAGGGTCCTGAGGGAAACATTGAATATCTGATGTTCGTTCAGAAGAGCGATGAACCCGGTGCACTGGATGATTCGGTTGCTGAACAGGTGGTGGCATCCAGCCATTCTACGCTGGACCGCTGAACCATAATCCATAAAATCAGGGAGGGCGCGGACGATGACCGTCTACATTTCCCCAAACCCCGGCAAGGCTATGGCCTACGGCATTTCCCAGCGGGCGGCGCAGATCCTGCTGACCCATGGGGCACAGGTGCTGATGCAGGACGGCCTGCAGGCTGAGTGCATGACCATGGGCGTGAAGTATCTGACCCAGAAGGAATGCCTGGAACGGACGGATGTCATCCTGACCATCGGAGGAGATGGCACCATCCTGCATGAAGCCAACCTCTCACTGGAATACCGAAAGCCCATTCTCGGCATCAATCTGGGCCGGTGCGGCTTTCTGGCCACCTGTGAGGTCGATGAAATGGAAGCCAAGCTCTCCGCCGTAGCCCGGGGTGAATATTTTCTGGATAACCGGATGCTGCTCTATGTCCGTGTGCTGGGAGATGACAGCTGGGAAGGCCATGCTCTGAATGATGTGGTTATGACCAAGGGCCGCCTGCAGCAGGCAGTGGATTTCAGCATCTATTGTGACGATATCCTGGTGGAGCATTACCGGGGCGATGGTGTCATTGTGGCAACGCCCACCGGCTCCACCGCTTATTCTCTGGCGGCAGGCGGGCCGATCCTTGATTCTCAGACCAAGGGTATCGTTGTCACACCCATCTGCCCCCACAGCCTTGCCAGCCCGGCCATGGTTTTTGCGCAGGAGCGCAAGATCAACCTCTGTGTGGGCCAGGTGGCAGATGAAGAAGTTTTTATCAGCTGTGATGGGGATGCGGGCTATTCCGTAAAAGCCGGAGCCACCGCGGAGGTGCGGCTGTCTGACCAGGTCGTGCAGCTCATCACCTTCAGCAAAGCCGACCAGTTCCAGGCCATTGACCAGAAACTGCGCGGCAGACGATGACACAAACACAACGAAGGGAGAAGATCACATGGGACGCACCAGCCGAGGGGATAACAAAAGCAAGCAAAAGCGGCAGCAGGCCATCCTGCGCCTGATCCAGGAGAATCCCATCAGCCGGCAGGAGACTCTGTTGGAGTACCTGAGCAAGGAGGGCTTTGATGCCACACAGGCAACCATCTCCCGCGATATCCGGGAGATGAACCTTGTCAAAGCTGCCACCACCACCGGCTACCGCTATGTTTCCGGCCACAGCGAGGTACTGAACCCCAAGATGCAGGCCCGGTTTGAGACCATCTTCCATGAATCTGTCCTGGGGGTGGACTTTGCGGGCCATGTAGTGCTGGTAAAGTGCTACTCTGGCATGGCCAATGCGGCCTGCGAGGTATTTGACGCACTCAAGTGGAAAAATGTGGTCGGCACCCTTTCTGGTGACGATACCTTTCTGATCGTGGCCCGCTCAGAGCGGGACGCAAAGACCATTTGCACCGAGCTTGGGCATTACATCGGGCAGAAATAAAGGCGGGAGAGAACGAACATGTTGAGCAGTCTGCAAATTGAAAATGTTGCAGTCATCCAGAAGGCCAACGTGCATTTTGAGAAGGGCCTGAATGTCCTTACCGGCGAGACCGGTGCGGGCAAATCTATCCTGATCGACTCCATCAATGCCATTCTGGGCAACCGCACCTCCAAGGATCTGGTGCGCACGGGGGCTGCAAAAGCAGTCATCCGGGCTGCATTTGATGATGTTCCGCCTGCAGTGCTGGACAGCCTGGAAAAGGCGGGGTATGAGCGCTCAGAAGCGCTGACCCTGAGCCGTGAGATCACTGCCGAGGGCAAGAGCACCTGCCGCATCAATGGAATGCCTGCCACAGCAGCCATTCTGCGGGAACTGTGCGGTGGGCTCATCAACATCAACGGCCAGCACGATTCCGTAGGCCTGTTGAACCCGGCCCGCCATGAGGGTATCCTGGATGCCTACGCCCAGAACGGGGCAGTGTATCAGGAGTATTATGCTGTTTACCGGGAGCTTATCAAGGTCAAAAAGGAGCTGGATGCCATCATCACCGATGAGGGTGAAAAACAGCGAAAGATCGATCTGCTGAGTTATCAGGTACAGGAGATCGAGGATGCCAGCCTGACCGCAGGCGAAGAGGAGACGCTGGCGGCCCGCCGTAAGGTGCTGGCGAATGCCTCCACCATCCGGGAGCGCATCTCCCAGAGCTATGCGCTGCTCTCGGGCGGAGATGATGCCCCGGGTGCCGTTGATCTGCTGGGGGAAGCTTCCAATGCGATCGATGGTGCCGCCCAACTGGACAGCGGCCTTTCTGCTGCTGCAGGACAGCTGCTGGATCTTTATTACACCGCAAAAGACCTTTCTGCTGACCTGATCGGGCGGCTGGAGGGCTACGAGACGAATGATGCAGAGCTGGATGAGATCGAACAGCGGATGGATCTGATCTACAGGCTCAAGCGAAAATACGGTGATACTGTGGAAGATATCATCGCCTTTGGACAGCAGGCAAGGGAAGAGCTGGACCGCATCCAGTTCTCTCAGGAGCGGACAGAGCATCTGCAGGCTGAAAAGCATCGGCTCTATGTACTGGCCCGGGATAAGGCCGAGGTACTGACCCAGACCCGCCTGAAAGCCTTTGAGGAGCTGAACAGGCGCATCTCCGGCACACTGGATTTTTTGAACATGCCCGGTGTCCGCATGACCCTGCGCCATACCCGCGGCCCCCTGGCCAGCCATGGCCAGGACAGCGTGGAGTTTTATATTTCCACAAACCCCGGTGAGGATCCCAAGCCGCTGGCAAAAATTGCTTCCGGCGGTGAACTGAGCCGTATCACGCTGGCAATCAAGAACGCTATGGCCGATAAGGACGCAGTGCCTACGGTCATCTACGATGAGATCGACAGCGGTGTGTCCGGCAAGGCGGCCAGCCGCATCGGTGAGGTGCTCAAACAGAGCGCAAAAGATCACCAGATCCTCTGCATCACCCACACAGCGCAGATCGCTGCACTGGCCGACTGCCATCTGCTCATCCAGAAGAATATCACAAATGAACGCACCTATACCGAGATCCACCCGCTGGATACCGAAGGCAGAGTGGACGCGCTGGCGCATATCATTTCCGGTGACCATGTCACGGAGCTTTCCCGTGCCAATGCTCGAGAGATGCTGGGGCTGGCCGAGCATGAAACCGGTGATTGACAACCCTGCTGATTTGTGCTAAACTGATTTTTGTTGAAAGACGTTGAAGGGAACAAGTACCTTGTCAGTGTCTGCCCAGAGAGACCCCGGTTGGTGCAAGGGGTGTGCAGAACAGCAGGGGAAATACCTCCCGGAGTTGCAGGCTGAATGCTTTGGCTAGTAGGCTGTGCCGCGTGCGAGCGTTACAAACGCAGGAGTGTATCCCATCTCTGTGGGGCGCACTCGTGAGGCCGTTCCTGTGAGGGGGCGGCAAACAGAGGTGGTACCGCGATTTTCTCGCCCTCTGCCAAATTCATTTTTGGCAGGGGGCGTTTTCTTTTGTCCTCTGCCCGACAAAACAGGAGGATAATCCCATGACCCTTTACGAAGAACTGCAGGCACGCGGTCTGGTGGCCCAGATCACCGACAATGAGATCATTGACCTCATCAACAACGGCAAGGCCACCTTCTATATTGGCTTTGACTGCACTGCGGACAGCCTGACTGCAGGCCATTTTATGGCCCTGACCCTGATGAAGCGCTTGCAGATGGCTGGCAACAAGCCCATCGCTCTGATTGGCGGCGGCACCACCATGATCGGCGACCCCTCTGGCCGTACCGACATGCGCAAGATGCTGACCAAGGAGGATATTGCTCACAATGCAGCCTGCTTCAAGAAGCAGATGGAGAAGTTCATCGATTTCTCTGAGGGCAAGGCTCTGATGCTGAACAATGCCGACTGGCTGCTGAACCTGAATTATGTTGAGCTGCTGCGTGATGTGGGTGCCTGCTTCTCCGTCAACAACATGCTCCGCGCCAAGTGCTATGAGCAGCGCATGGAGAAGGGCCTGTCCTTCCTCGAGTTCAACTACATGATCATGCAAAGCTACGACTTCTACTACATGTTCCAGCACTACGGCTGCAACATGCAGTTCGGCGGCGATGACCAGTGGAGCAACATGCTGGGCGGCACTGAGCTGATCCGCCGCAAGCTGGGCAAGGATGCCTACGCGATGACCATTACTTTGCTGACCGATTCTCAGGGCAAGAAGATGGGCAAGACTGCAGGCAATGCGGTCTGGCTCGACCCCAACAAGACCAGTCCCTTTGAGTTCTACCAGTACTGGCGCAATGTCGGCGATGCTGATGTGATGAAGTGCATCCGGATGCTGACCTTCCTTCCGCTGGAGCAGATCGATGAGATGAGCACCTGGAAGGATCAGCGCCTGAACGAGGCCAAGGAGATCCTGGCCTACGAGCTGACCAAGATGGTCCACGGCGAGGAAGAGGCTGAGAAGGCCCAGAACGCTGCCCGTGCCCTGTTCAGCGGTGCTGCTGACACTGAGCACATGCCTTCCACTCAGCTGACCGAAGCGGATCTGACCGATGGCTCCATCGGCATCCTGACCCTCATGGTCAAGGCCGGTCTGGCCGCTTCCAACGGCGAAGCCCGCCGCCTGGTCGTGCAGGGCGGTGTCCTGGTGGATGGTGAAAAGGTAGCTGCTCCCACTGTCAGCTTTACCGCTGATCAGCTGAAGAACGGTATCGTCATCAAGAAGGGCAAGAAGATCTACCACAAAGTGACCCTTTAATCTTTTAGAACCAGCGTATGATAAAAGGCCCGGCGGCATCCAAAAATCGGATGCCGCCGGGCCTTTTACGTTTGTGTAATGTTTATAGAAAAGGGCACTTACAGCTCAAAGGCCTTCTTCAGCACATCGTAAGCGGAGTCCTCGTTTTCACTGCGCACCAGCAGAGAAATATCCAGATCGCTGGTGGTGATGAGCAGAACCTCGATGTCAGCCATGGCCAGTGCGTTCAGGGCCCGGGCAGCTACACCGCAGCTGGTGACCATGTCCTCACCGAAGAGGTTCAGCTTGGAGTAACCAACGCTGATCAGCGGGGAAGCCTTGGCATCCTTGTCGAGATTGGCGGCAGAGATGGCCTTCATCACCAGTGTCAGATCGCTGGCAGATGCGGTAAAGCTGAAATCGATGTTGGTACCGTGAGGGGCGCTCTGACTGATCATATCCACCACAACGCCGGTATCGGCAAAGATCTGCAGGTAGCGGGCCAGGCTGTTGCCCTTGAACTCCACATCCTGCACACTGATCATCATCAGGCTGGGCTCTATGTTGATTTTGGAAACACCATACATAATGAACACTCCAATCTGCCCCATAGGGCTGCAAATTCAGGCGAGCGCCAAAAACGCGCTGTTGATGTTGGTCTGTAATACGTTCTGAATGTACTCTATCCCAAAGCTGGGGTAGGCGGCCCGGACACCGTGGGCCTGCGCCAGCTCCGACGTGTAATCCCGGAAGAGGTAGGTGCGGACGTTGGATTTACCGGCATCATAGTGGGTCACGGTGGGATGCAATTGCGGGGAAGCGACAGCGCAGTGAACGCTGCCATCCGGGTCCGTCGTCTTGTTCAGCTCCAGTGTCAGGATGGCACCGATGAGCTGATCCGGTTTGCTTTGGGTGCTGAGGAAATTTCCCAGGGAATAGGCCACAAAGGTCTGGCGGCCATCCACAGAGGTCTTCCACTCGGCGTCCTGCACCACATGAGGGTGCGTGCCCAGAATAACATCTGCACCCCAGTCGGAAAGCTGCTGGGCGAGATCCCGCTGGGTCTGGGTGATCTTGTGGCTGTCCTCCACGCCCCAGTGAACTCCCACTACCACGAAATCGGCCAGCTCACGCGCCCTGCGCACCTGCTGTTCCATCACATTCCGCTGGCTGGTGTAGATGACATTGGCCGTCATGGCACTGCTCTGCGGGATGCCATTGGTGTGGTCGGTGTAGGAGAGGTAGGCAATCGTCACACCGTTTACTGTCTGCAGGGGGATGGTGCCATAATCACTCTCTCCGTACCACAGGCCGGTCGTGACCACATCTTCCGGCATCTCGTCCCAGAACCGCAGCGTTGCTGCGATACCTTTGGCACCTTTATCGTAGGTGTGGTTGTTGGAAAGACTGAACACCCGGATGCCTGCCCGGTAAAGAGCCTCTGCGCATTCACCGGGGGTAGAAAAGCAGGGATAGGTGGAAGGCTCCAGTTCCTTGCTGCAGAGCGTTTCCTGGTTGATCCAGTTAACATCCTGCGCGGCATAAAAATCCAGCAGGTGCTCGTAGCAGTAGTTAAAATTATATCGCTGGCCTTCCGCTGCCCGGCGGGCTGCCTGTTTGTAGATGGGGGCATGGATCAGATTATCCCCGGTGGCCGAAAAACGCAGTGTGGTAGTAACAGGCTGCGGTTCCGGTTCGGGCGGGGAAACGCTTTCAGCGGTCGAAGGCTCGTCCTCAAAGGGGCCAAGCACGATGCCGGGAGTCTGGAAGCGCCAGAAGCCAAAGCAGGCCAATGCCGCACCAGCCACCAGCAGCACTCCCATCATCCTCAGAAAAACGGGTTTTCGTTTTCGCCGGTTCTGCAGTTCGTGCCGCGAATGTCGTTTCGTGGATGCCGCGTGTCTTGCCTGCTCCATTCCGTCAGCCCTCCTGCCGCTCAAAATGGTGGAAGACGCAGAGACCTTACAGCTCTGCAATCATGTTACCCATATTGTACAGGCCCGGCTCCTTTTTTGCAAGATAGACAGCAGCATTTATTGCGCCATTTGCAAAAACACTGCGGGAATATGCAGTATGCTTGAGGGTGATGACCTCGTCCGGACCGCAGAACAGCACCTCGTGGTCGCCCACGATGCTGCCTCCGCGCACGGAGCTGATGCCGATCTCCTTGAGGTCGCGCTTCTGGCGCACAGAGGAACGGTCGTAAACATAATGATATGCGCCGTTATTCTCTTCGTTGATGGCATCGGCCAGCATCAGGGCAGTGCCGCTGGGGGCATCCAGCTTGTTGTGGTGGTGCTGCTCCACGATTTCCACATCATAGTCTGCACCCAGAATGGCCGATGCACGCTTGCACAGCTCCGACAGCAGGTTGATGCCGATGGACATGTTGGCGCTCTTGAACACGGGCACAATGCGGGACAGCTGCACCACCTTCAGCTGCAGCTCTTCGGAAAGGCCAGTGGTGCAGACCACGATGGGCATCTTGTGTGCTTCGCAATAGGTCAGTGCCTTTTCCACAGCAGCAGGAGCGCTGAAATCAATGATGACATCGCCCTTGCCGTCCAGCTTATCCAGACTGTCGTATACGGGGATGCTGTTCTGCTCACCGTCCTGCTGGTCGATCCCGGCGACCACGCGGCAGTCACTCCGGTTTGCAATCATCTCGCAGAGGGCGTGGCCCATCCGGCCGCCAATGCCCTGAATGATAATATCCGTCATTTTTGTTTCCTCGTTTTCTGTTGTAACGGCAAATGCCCGGGAGAAACCATTTCCACCGGGCATTGTGCGCTGTTTCGTTTATTCCTGAATCAGACCTTCGGCCTCCAGTGCCTGCTCGATCTTCTCCTTGTGGGCATCACTGGGCTCGACCAGCGGCAGACGGCAGGAACCGGCCTCCCAGCCCAGCACATTCATGGCGTACTTGACAGGGATGGGATTTACTTCGCAGAAGAGTGCATCCGCCAAGGGCAGGATCTCCAGCTGCAGCTTGCAGGCAGTTTTGGTGTCACCCTCAAACCATGCCTTGCAGCAGTTGTGCACCAGCTCAGGTTTGACATTGGAGACCACACTGATGACACCCTTGCCACCCAGAGACAGCAGGGGGACCACCTGATCATCGTTGCCAGAGTAGATGTTCAGTTCGTCACCGCACAGTTGAGCGATCTTGGCCACCTGAGAGATGTTGCCGGAGGCCTCCTTGATGCCGTTGATGAGCGGATTCCGGCTCAGCTCCAGCGCTGTCTCGGGGGTGATGTTCAGGCCGGTACGGGAAGGTACATTATACAGGATAACAGGGATGCCGCCCGCCTCGGCCATAGCGGTAAAGTGAGCCACCAGACCTGCCTGCGTGGTCTTGTTGTAATAGGGGGTCACCAGCAACAGGGCATCGGCACCGCAGGCAGCGGACTTTGCTGCCAGTGCACAGCCGTGATCGGTATCATTGGAACCAGCACCCGCAATAACAGGCACCCGGTGGTTGACCGTCTCGACCGTAAACTTGATGGCGGCCAGCTGCTCCTCATCGGTCATGGTAGAGCATTCGCCGGTAGTGCCGCAGATCACAATTGCATCGGTGCCCCGTGCGATCTGATCTTCAATGATGCGGCCCAGCTCATCAAAGTTGATGCTGCCATCTTCGTACATGGGGGTGATGATTGCCACCGCCGCGCCGGTAAAGACAGGATTCTTCATAGTATAAAACTCCTTTGTACGCTCCGTCAGGAACGTGTTGTTCAGTCAAAATAGCCTTTTGCTGCCAGCAGCTCAGCCAGCAGCACGGCACCGCCGGCAGCGCCGCGCAGGGTGTTGTGGCTCATGCAGGCGAACTTGTAGTCAAACAGGGTGTCCTCGCGCAGGCGGCCGATGCAGACAGCCATGCCGTTCTCGGTGTTGCGATCCAGCTTGGGCTGAGGACGATCGGGCTCAGTGAAGTAGTGCAGGAACTGCTTGGGTGCGCTGGGCAGGTTCAGCTCCTGTGCAGGGCCGCGGAAGTTAGCCCAGGCCTCGAGCATCTGCTCCTGAGTGGGCTTTTTGTCAAAGCTCACAAACACGGCAGCAGTGTGACCGTCAGAAACGGGGACACGGAAGCACTGCGCAGTGATCGTGGGCTTCTCGGCGTTGACGATCTGATCGCCCTCGATGTGGCCCCACAGCTTCAGCGGCTCGCGCTCGCTCTTCTCTTCCTCACCGCCGATGTAGGGGATGACGTTATCTACGATCTCGGGCATCCGGTCAAAGGTCTTGCCTGCACCGGAAATGGCCTGATAGGTGCAGACCAGAGCCTTGTTGACACCAAACTCCTTCATCAGAGGATGCAGGGCAGGCACATAGCTTTGCAGGCTGCAGTTGGACTTGACCGCAATGAAGCCGCGCTTGGTACCCAGACGCTTGCGCTGGGCAGGGATGATCTCAATGTGGTCCGCGTTGATCTCAGGCACGACCATGGGAACATCCGGGGTAAAGCGGTTTGCGCTGTTGTTGGAGACCACAGGGCACTCGGCCTTTGCGTAAGCCTCTTCCAGTGCCTTGATCTCGGCCTTGGGCATATTGACTGCGCAGAAGATGAAATCGACCTGAGAAGCGACCTCTTCCACCTTGGCGGCATCCAGCACGACCATCTTCTTGACGCTCTCGGGCATCGGGGTAGTCATTGCCCAGCGGCTGCCAACGGCATCCTCATAGGTCTTGCCTGCGCTGCGGCCGGACGCGGCCAGCGTGGTCAGCTTGAACCAGGGATGATTCTCAAGCAGGGTCACAAAACGCTGCCCCACCATGCCCGTTGCACCAACGATACCAACTTTATACTGTTTTTCCATTTCCAGCACCTTTCCTTTCGATAAAAGCAAATTTACATCGAACACGGCTTGCAAACCAGCCGACCTTGCAATATAATAGATACTGTTTATACAGATTTTATGATAACATTGATACGGCACTCGTGTCAATCATCGGAAAGGCAAATGCAAAGCATGTTAAAAAAAGATTTTTGGTACGATTTACCCAAAGAACTCATTGCACAGGAGCCTGCAGACCCCAGAGACTCGGCCCGGCTCATGGTTCTGAGCCAGAAGGACGACAGCATCCAGCACAGGATCTTCCGCGATCTGCCGGAATATCTTGAGCCGGGTGACCTGCTGGTGGTCAACAACTCCAAGGTGCTGCCCGCCCGCATCGTGGGTGTCAAACAGCCCACCGGTGCTGTGTGTGAGCTGCTGCTTCTGCGGCAGGTCAAGGGAGATCAGTGGGAGTGCCTGGCAAAACCCGGCAAGCGGATGCAGCCCGGCACCAAGGTTAGTTTTGGTGACGGCACCCTGACCGCTGTGGTGGACGAAACGCTGGAGGATGGCAACAAGTTTGTTACATTCTATTATGACACCGAGACCCTTTATGAAAAACTGGATGAATTTGGCAAGATGCCATTGCCACCCTACATCACCAAGCAGTTGGAAGATCAGAGCCAGTATCAGACGGTCTATGCCAAGGAGCTGGGCAGCGCTGCTGCACCCACGGCAGGCCTGCACTTCACCCCGGAGCTGATGGATACCATCCGTTCCAAGGGTGTCGGAATTGCTGAGGTTACCCTGCATGTGGGTCTGGGAACCTTCCGCCCCGTGCAGGAGGACGAGATCACGGATCACAAGATGCACAGTGAGTGGTATTCCATCAGCGAGGAGACTGCTCAGCGCATCCGGGAAACCAAGGCCGCCGGGCACCGCGTGATCGCCGTTGGCACCACCAGCTGCCGCACGCTGGAAGCCGCCGCCGCAAAATATGGCGAGATCAAGGCCTGCAGCGGCAATACCTCTATTTTTCTCTACCCGGGTGTCAAGTTCAACTGCATCGATGGCCTGATCACCAACTTCCACCTGCCGGAAAGCACCCTCATCATGCTGGTCTCTGCCCTCTACGGCTACGAAAAGACCATGGCTGCCTATAAAGTTGCCGTAGAGGAAAAGTACCGCTTCTTTTCCTTCGGCGATGCGATGTTTATACGAGGCGGGAACGACCCGGAAGATAAAAAGTAATGAAAAAGTCCAGAAACCATGCGGGTTTCTGGACTTTTTTCTTATTCGGCGGTTTTGTACGAAAATCGTAGTTCAATGCCGTTTTTGAGCAAAATTGAGGTGGTAAGACCATCTTTTATACAAAAGTTTGAGACCGTTTCGTTGAGGAAATCCTTGACGATTTTGGGGTCGATCTTGCGGATGAAACGCTCATAGTTCACATAGCGCTTGTCCAAGAGCTGCTGGGTCAGGATGAACTGGCTGGCCTTCTGCATGAATGCCTCATCGGAAAGCGACAGGTCGAAGGCATTGGCAATGTCCAGCTCGTTGATGCGGGAGTCTACCTCGCTGAGGGCTTTTGTGATGCGCTCACGCTCGATGTTGAAGTCTTTGCTTGCCATCTCGTCATCTCCGTAGAGATAGATGGTCTTCAGGCGGTTGAGGGCGCGCTCAAGCCGGCGCTTCTCGGAGAGCAGCAGATCACGTTCGCTCAAGTCCGCACTGGACTCCGTGGCCGCGATGGTAGGAGATTCAAAGCGCTTCTCATCAAAGCCGCTGCGCAGGTGGTTGTATAGTTCTTCGAGGCCCGGACGCTCGATGTGGTCAACGCGGGCAAGCGCTTCGCCACGCAGCAGCTTCTTCTCCAATGTTTCGATGGATGTCGTTCTGCCGAAGGAGTTGGATGCTTTTATCAGGTTGGCGAAGAAATTCAGTACGAATGGGCCGAGGGTCACATCGGAGACGTACTTGTTGGTGCAGTCCTCGGATTTGCGTCGCCGGGAGCAGATGTACATAGACGGTCTCCAGCCGTCTGCCCGGACTTTATCGGTGGTTGCAGCCATCGTGGAGCCGCAGCAACCGCAGGTGAGCAGCCCGGCGAAGACGTGGACGTTTTTCCGCTGATAGGTGGCGTTCTTGTTGTAGCGCTTGCTTTCCAGAATGACACCGACAGCAGCCTGTCGTTCGGGGGACACAATGGCTGGGTGGTGGTTCTCGACCAATACCCATTCGTCCTTGCCCTTTTCGCGGAAACGCTTTGTGTTGGACTCGTCGCGGTAATTGTACCGATACGTTCCAGAGTAGAATGGACTGGAAAGAATCGTGTGGACGGTGGTCGGACTCCAGTCGCTTCCAGCGCGGGATTTCAGGCCGCGCTCATTCATAATCCGAGCAACCCGGACAATGGACTTTTCGGACTCGTACAGGGAGTAGATCAGACGGACGATTTTGGCCTCGTCCTCGGCGATGGAGAAGGTCTTGCTCTCTTTATCATAGGAGTACCCGTAGGGAACCTTGCCGCCGTTCCAGATACCATCATTGGCGCGGGACACAAAGACGGCGCTGACTCGCTCAGAGGTCGTTTTGCGCTCCAGTTCCGCAAAGATCAGGATGATTTTGAGCATGGCTTCGCCCATCGCGGAGCTGGTATCGAATTGTTCGTTCTTCGACACGAAGACCACGCCAAGCTCTTTCAGCTCGGCGTACATGACGGAAAAGTCCAGAAGGTTACGGCTGATACGGTCGATCTTCCAGACCAGAAGATGAGAGAACTCGCCGGTGCGAATCCGGGCCATCATCTGCTGATAGTCTGGACGGTCGGTATTTTTGGCAGAGTAGCCTGCATCCTCGAAAATCACATAGTCCGAGATGCCGAGGGCATATTTTGCATAGTTGATGAGTTCTTCTCGCTGGACGGGCAGGCTAGCCCGGTCAACCTGATACTGCGTTGAGACTCGAACGTATATGGCGGCTTTCTTTTCCTCAAAGCGTTGTGCCGCCTTCTTCGTCACATAGCCCATTGCGAAACCTCCAGAAGATAATGATAGCTGAAGAAAAAGCAGCTCCGTGCGTAGTGCGGGGCTGCTTTTTTGTTATGCACAAAAAGGAATGATAGAAATTATGCAAAATATTGGGGGGGGGGGTACACATCCAGAGAATGAACGACGGCATCCCGGATGCCGCCATAGTTTGCGAGGTACGGGTCCAGCTTTTGCAGCATAGTAAGCGAGATGGTCTTCCGAGGGCCGCACTGCTCGTCCAGAATATGAGTTGGTACGATGTAGAAATCCCAACCATCCAGTACCAGCGGGTCGGCTCGCTCGCGCACAGTCTCAGTGTAGAGGCAGAACACATACACGTCAGATTGCCGTTTGACCTCCTCGGCATAACCGCTGATGGAGTCCCAAGCTCTTGTCGGGCGGATGCTGAACTGGATGTTGGACAGCCTACCATCGTCCTGCCGCCATGCCTGAAGATATGCGCAGCTCTTGACCTCGATGCGCACTTCATTGCGGGCCTCGTCATTACATACCCAGTTGTATGGGAAAGAGATGTCGTAGGGAGTCCAGTCATCGTTGGTTCCGCTCAGATCAACGCCCAGCGCGGCCGATACGATGAACTCGCAGTAGGAACCCCGCAGGGTATTGTTGAGCAGGTCTGAGGCGTTCCAGCGCCAGTAGTCGCTCAAGGATTTACCAATGGGCATATCATCGAAGACGATAAGCTCGTCCCCGGTACATTGCTTCGTCATGATTTTCACCTCCTCGAAAAGTCAACCCGTATCAGCCTACGTCGGCTTTTTCCTCATGTTGCATGGACGTTATGATGACCCGCTGCTCTGGGGTCATATAGCGGTCGAGCAGCGACCACAAAACCTGCCGGTCTGCGATGGACGCTTTCTCGTAGCAGGCGACTAAGATGTTGACGTCGGGCGGCGTACGGCCTGCGGCAGGCAGATCGGCACCGACCAAAACGTCCAGCGTCACGCCCAGTACAGAGGCCAGCTCCACAGCGGTCTCGATGTTCGGCGTTCTATCGCCGGAAACATAACGCGAGATGGTAGTCTCCGTCGTGTTGATGCGCTCTGCGACAGCACGCTGCGTGAGGCCGCGCTTGTCGATGAGTTCTTTGAACTGTTTGGCGAACATGGCTTTGCTGTACATAGTGATACCTCCCAATGTAGCTTACTTACCAAGTTTATAACATACTTGTCAAAGAGTAAACAAAACTTACCAAAATTATCATTTTAAGATTGACACATACCATATCGGTAAGCTATAATGAAGACACGGAAAGGGGGTGAGCAGATGAATAGCTCCAAGCTCAAGGGCATCCGGGTCGAGAAGGGAAAGACCCAGAAGAACATGGCCGAATTGATCGGCAAATCGCTTGTTACCTACTCCAAGAAGGAGCGCGGAGAAGTCGAGTTCTCCAATGAGGAAATGAGCATTGTCGCCAAAGCGCTTGACCTGACCAGCGATCAGGTCAACGCTATTTTTTTCGACGACAACTTACCGAAAGGGTAAGTATACGCATGGTGGTTTGCTGATGTCTAAAGTATAACGCATCAAGGGGGCAAAGAAAATGGGACGCGATGCCGCAAAAGCCTGTGAAAACCAGTGCTTCCGGTGTAGGAAAGAGGCCGCAAAGCACAACGATAAGCTCGGTAGCCGTGAAGGCGCTGCGGAACTGCTCGGAATCTCGGTTTCGAGCCTTGCGGATTACGAGCTGGGCAATACGAAGGTCATTCCGGTGGATAAGGTGGTGCTGATGGCAGACATCTACAATGCACCGGAGCTGATGGCGTGGTATTGCTCGTCGGAGTGCCTTATCGGAAAGAGCCTCGAAATGCCGTCCCCTGAAATTGCCTCGGTAGAGCGTACGACCATGAAGCTGCTGAAGCAGCTCCGGCAGGGTGACATCGAGCAGGTCAAGGAAAAGCTCATCGACATCACGGCAGATGGCATCATCTCCAAGGATGAGTGGGCAGACCTGACCGAAATCCTCGACTACCTCGACGGACTGATTCGGGCGGCGCGGGAGCTGAAGCTCATTGGCTCCAAGCTCCTGAACGGAGGCGCAGACGATGGCTGACATCCAAACGCTGAAGAAGTTGCTGGCCGAAGAATATGGCATCACAACCGCAAGAGAACTCGACGAAGCCATGAAGAAAATCGGCGGATTGAATATCGGCGTGTTTGCATCGCCGGTAAGAAAGGATGGAACGAAACATGAAAAAGTACGCAGTATTGCACGAGCCGGGTGACATCGTTACGCTGGCTGGAACCAGATTTGTGGTGCTGGATGTTGAGCGTCGTGGTAGCCTGCCGGACAGCCTGTTCCTGCTGGCGCTGGAATCGGTTGGTGCTTCTGAATTTGGCAGCTCCAACAACTACGCAGAGAGCGACCTGAAGAAGGCCGTGGACAAGTGGTTGGAGGACATGGGCAAGAGGGGCCTCGACAACGCCAAGCTCATCCCCCGCGAGATCGACCTGACCACGCTGGACGGTTCCGGCTGCTATGGGAAGTTGTCGGTGAAGGCTGCGCCGCTTACGCTGGATGAAGCTCGCGAGTACGCTGACATCATCCCCAATGCGGAGCGGTGGTGCTGGCTGGCGACCGGTTGGAGCGGTCCCAGCAAGTCGGACGGTGATCTCGCCCTGTACGTCATCTCCAATGGCGACTGGAACGTCAACTACTGCTCCTTCTCGAACGGCATCCGCCCCGCTTTGAAAATCCCCTCTGACCTCTTGCTTGACTCTGCGGACAAGCCCGACTTGAGCGAGGTTCCGACCGATACGTTGCTCGAAGAAATCCGCCGCAGGGTCGTGGACAAGGCATGAGCGCCGATAAGCTGACGGAAGCGCGGGAGGCAGCGGAAAGCTCGCTGGGGTTCAAAATCCCGGATGTGGTCGCCACCAGCGTTCTCTGGTATGCCCGGCGCAAATGTGAGCTGGCAGAGCAGCCGGAGAGCTACCTTCCGCTTCTGTACGAAACCGAGCTGACCGACTACTATATGCGGTTAGCAATCAACCTGAAGGGAGAAAAGCAACGTGAGCAACGAATGCGTGAAGCCCGAAATTCCGCAGTTCCCGGAATTGACATTTGAGGAAGAACGGCATCTCTACTACCTGAACGGGCTGGAAGTACCCAGCGTGACCACCCTGATGAAGCCGCTGTCCAGCGACTTCTACAGCACGGTGGACCCGGAGGTGCTGAACCGGGCGGCAAAGCGTGGCACGGCCATCCATAACGCGGTGGAGAACTATGCAAAGTTCGGCATTGAGGACATCCCGCCGATGTATGCCGGATATTTTGAGGGATTTCGGGACTGGTGGAACAGCCGCAAGCCGGAGGTTCTGGCAACCGAAACGAAGGTCTACCACAAAATCCTGCGGTATGCAGGTACGGTCGATCTGCTGTGTATTATCAACGGCCGGTTGACGTTGGTGGACTACAAGACATCTGCGCAGGTCAACAGCAAGCTCTGTGCAGTCCAGTTGGAAGCCTACGACAGGGCATGGGAGAGCCACGGCATCAAGGTCGATGACCGGCTGATTCTTCACCTGTCCAAGAAGGGCTATCAGGAAGTAAAGTTTTCCCGGAGCGGGAAATGCTGGTCGGTGTTCTCGTCCTTGATGACGATTAAGAACTACATGAACGAGTGATTTTTAGGAGGTTCGACAGATGGAAAAAGAAACTATGGTAGCGACCGTACCGCAGACCGAGATCGTGGATGAGCAGCAGCTCACCCGTGACGTGACCGACATCGAGTTTAAGGCGGAGTCGCTGGTCATCCAGTCGGATGCTGACTACGCCACGGCTGGTGAGTTCGGCAAGATGCTGAAGAAGAAGGCATCGCAGGTCACGACGTTCTTCAAGCCGATGAAGGACAGCGCCTATCAGGCACACAAGGCGGTCTGCGACAGGGAAAAGGCCATGCTGGCTCCGCTGCGCAACGCAGAGAAAATCGTCAAGCAGGCGATGAGTGCCTACATTGCAGAGCAGGAACGTAAGCGCCGGGAAGCTGAAGAAGCTGCTCGACGGGCTGCGGAAGCTGAACGGGAGCGCAAGATTCAGGAAGCGGCTACGCTGGAAGCCGCTGGTGACGCAGATGGAGCGGAGGCCGCCTTTGAGGAAGCCGCCATCATGGATGATGCTGCAAGCTATGCGGTAGTGCCTGCCGCAGCCACCCCGAAGGTTTCCGGCGTCAGCACCTCGAAAGACTGGGAAATCGTCGAGATCGACCCCAAGGCGGTCCCGCTGGCGGTGGCGGGCATTGAGCTCCGCCCGGTCGATCAGGCCGCTGTTATGCGCCTCATCCGTGCCTCGAAGGGCCAGATCGAAATTCCCGGCATCACCTACCGTCAGGTCGCAAAAATGAGCTTCAGGGGGTAAAAGAATATGCCTACTGCTATGAGCAAAGCTGAGAGCAACGCTCTCGTTGTCAGCTACGATGTTCTTGGCACGCACGTTGAGCTGGATTTGGATTTCGTGAAGAAGTACCTCGTTCGCGGCAGGGCAGAACTGGTAAGCAATCAGGAAATCGTGTTCTTTATGAGCACCTGCCGCCAGCAGAAGCTCAACCCGCTGGTTCAGGGCGAGGTCTACCTCATCAAGTACAGCAAGGATGACCCGGCGCAGATGGTCGTTGGCAAGGATGCCTACCTCCGCAGAGCATTTGACCACCCGGACTACCTGTTCAAGAACGACGGCATCACGGTACAGCGTGGGAACGAGATTATCCAGAAAGAGGGATGCTGCCTCTATCCGGGTGAAACTCTGGTTGGCGGCTGGTGCCGCGTTACCTTCATGCGGAACGGCAAGGAACGCACTGCATTCAAGGAAGTTGCCTTTGCCGAGTACAACAAGGGAAAGGCAAACTGGAACTCCAAGCCTGCCACCATGATCAACAAGGTCGCTGTCAGCCAGTGCGTGAGGGACGCTTTCCCGAAGGACTATGAGGGTGTGTACTCCGAGGATGAGATGATTGCATCTGGCGCTATCCCGGCGGAATACAGGGAGTTGGATGACCCGAAGCCGGAAGAACAGCCGGCCGAGGAAGAAGACCCGGTCATCTCGCAGGAGCAGCGCCAGCAGCTTTTCAAGGCGGCGCAGGCAAACTTCGGCAAGGACAAGGGCAACGCCGTGGTCAAGTCCATCATCGAGGAGATGGGGCTGACCTCTACGACCGGCATGAAGATGTCCACCTACAACAAGGTGGTCGAGCGGCTGGTCGAGATCTGCACGGCCCACAAGGCGGAGCTGGAAGCTGAGGAAGGCACCAAAAATGACGGTGCGGCTGAAGAATAAAGCCACCGGTGGAAAAGGAAGGTGAGGGGATGCCGTGGATAAGCGTACATCAGGAGGTGGACGGTACGAAGCTCCGTAGATTATACCGTGCCATCGGGTGTTCCAAGTTTGAAGCCCTCGGCATCCTGAACTTCCTGTGGTTCTGGGGAATGAAGAACGCCGATGAGACCGGGCTGGTCAAGGATGCAGACCTCGAAGTCCTGAGCCGATACCTGTACGGCTGCGGCGAGGACTGCCAGCTCGACATGGGCAAAGTGGTGCAAGCCCTTGTGGACACCGGCTGGATTGATGTGGTGGCCGATGGCTTTTACATCCATGACTGGGACACATGGCAGGAACAGTGGTATAAGCTCCAGAAAAACCGCAGGCTGGATGCTGAACGAAAGCGGAAAGCCCGTCAGATAGAGCGAGAGGCCGCAAAGCCTACACCGAAGACCCCGGAGCCGGAACAGATGGAACCTCCTGTGGAACCAGAAGTCAAGCCGCCTGCAAAGCCGAAACCCGATAAAAAATCCTATGCGGAGTTCGTGAAGATGAGCGAAGCAAACTACGACAGGCTCGTGAAACTGTACGGCAAAGCCTTTGCGGACGCCTGCATCGTAGAACTCGATCTCTACAAGGGGGCGAAGGGCAAGAAGTACAAGGATGACTACCGGGCCATTTTGAGCTGGGTAGTTGACCGTGTGAAGGAAAAGAAACCGGGGCTGCTCCAGCAGAGCATGAGGGAGGCAGCACCAGATGAAGACAATCCGTTCAGAGAGTGGGGTGAGCAGAGTGGGTGAATTTGACGGCCTGCTGCAAGGTGCTGTTCGTCAGGCGCAGGCGGCAAATCAGCCGGAGAACGGTGATTACTACGACGATGAAGGGTTCCTCGTCTGCGGGAACTGCCACACCCGTCGGCAGGTAGAAGTCAATATGCCCGACCTGAAAGCCGTTCCGTTCGACCCTAAGAAGAAAGTCCGGGTCAAGATGCCGGTATCCTGCCGCTGCCGGGCAGAACGGCGGAAGCAGGAAGAGCAGATGCTCATGCAGGACCGGGAAATGCGGGCGGCGCAAACGCTTCAGCGGCAAAGCCTCATGGACGAACGCCTGCGGGACATCAGCTTTGACGGATTCCAGCAGACTAAGGATAACGCCTACAACCTGAAGCTCTGCCTGCGGTATGCGAAGCACTTCGATGAAATGCTGGCAAAGAATCAGGGGCTTTTGTTCTACGGCGGGGTCGGGACCGGGAAGACATTCGCAGCGGCCTGCATTGCAAACCATCTCCTGAGCCTGCGGGTCCCGGTGGTGATGACCTCGTTTGTGAAGCTGCTGGAAACCATGCAGGGCTTCAGTGAGGATGACAGCACCCTGATCGCCCGGCTGAACAGGGCAAAGCTGCTCATCATTGATGATCTCGGCGCTGAACGCAGCACAGACTTTGCGCTGGAAAAGGTCTACGACATTGTGGACAGCCGGTACAGAGCCAAACTCCCCATCATCCTCACCACAAACCTGAGCATGACCGAAATGAAAGAATCTGCGGACATCCGCTACACCCGCATCTATGACCGTATCTTTGAAATGTGCTACCCGATGCAGTTCACAGGTCGGTCGTGGAGAAAGGCGGAAGCGGCCCGCAGATTTGACGAGATGAAGAACTTTTTGGAGGGCAACGATGGATAAAGTTATCATCGCAAGCGTTGAGGACCGGCTTACGGTAGCTGCCATCCTCGTAAAGAACGACTACACCGTCCGGCAGGGCAAGCAGCTCCGGCAGGGCAAGAAAAGCTACGAATACTATCTGGAGTACACTCCGAACGACAAGCCGAAGCAGGCGGCAGGGGAATGAGGACGCAATTCTGCATCTACGGGGAGCCGCGAGGTAAGGAACGCCCGAAATTCTCAACCGTATGCGGCCATGTGACAGCCAGAACCCCGGAAAACACGGTTCTGTACGAAAACCTCGTAAAGACCGAGTACAGAATCCAATCCGGGGTTCGGTTTGCTGATGACGCCATGTTGAGCGTGAGGATTTTTGCGTTCCTCTCCGTCCCGAGGTCAGCCAGCCAGAAAAAACACCTTGCCATGATCGACCGTCTGATACGCCCGACACGAAAGCCCGATTGGGATAATGTGGGCAAAATCATCTGCGATGCCCTGAACGGCATTGCCTACCGCGATGATGCCCAGATCGTAGACGCACTGGTTCGGAAGTTCTACTCCGACACCCCGCGTGTTATCGTTGAAATCTCAGATATACCGTATGAACAGTAAAGGAGAAAGACTATGAGCGACAAAACGTATGTGCTGTCCCTGAGCGCGGACACCTTCAACGCCTTCAAGATGGACTTCGACAGCGCCCTCCAGCGCTTGCTTCAGAAGATGGACAGGCTCCAGAGCGACAGCGCCTCCATCAACTGCAAAATCAGCGTGGCACTGACCCCGGCTCCGGAACGGAACTTCGATGCAACGCGGGAGGGGGACACCGTGCAGGTGATGAAGCCCAGCTTCAGCCACGAGATCAGCACCGAAATCAAGGTCAAGGACAAAACGACCGGCAACCTCTCCGGCAACCGCAAGCTGGTGTGGGATGAGGAGCTGATGGAGTATGTGATGAAGGACATCGACGATGGGCAGACCTCGCTTTTCGACACGGCCCAGAGCCGCCAGAATGCTGCGTCCCCTGTGGAGCAGGAACCGCCCCAGCTCCCGGAAGGCATCGTGGATGTTGACTACACGGTCATCAGCGATGACAAGGGCTACATCCTGCGCAACCCCGATAAGTGCGGCATCAAGGACCAGTGGGGCATCCTCAAAGTCCTTGTGGGAGAGCGGATGACGGTGAGCCGGAGTGCAGGCCATTGCTATGCGGAGACCGCAGACGGCATCATCGCCCTCGGTTCTGCCTACCTCGCAGAAGACCCCCGCCATGTGGATGACAGCATTCTGGAGCCTCATCTGGCAGATGAGATCGCCTGCAACGGCTTCGGCACGGTTCAGGTCGGCGACCATGAGGAGCCGGAGAAGATCGTGGTAGAGTGTCTGGAATGCGGTGGCATCCTGCTGGATGTGGAAAACCCCAACGTCCAGAAGGGTGATGCCGAATGAGGTACGGAACCTGTTTTCTGTGCGGAAAGACCGGCTGGCTGGAAGAGCACCACGTCTACCCGGGGCCGTTCCGGGACAAGTCCGAAAAGTATGGCCTGAAGGTGGGCCTGTGCGGCGAGAGCTGCCATCGGAACGGCCGGTATGCGGCGCACCAGTGCAGGGAAACCTCCGATGCCCTGAAGCAGTTCTGGCAGATCAAGTACATGATGACCCACAAAGCCAGCGTCGCAGACTTCCGGGCGGCATTCGGGAAGAACTATCTGGAACTCGACTACTACGATGATGAAAGGAGCTACCCTATGAACATTATTGCCATCAGCGGCCGCTTGACACGCGACCCCGAACTGCGCACCACTCCCAACGGAAAGCCCGTGGTGGAGTTCACGGTTGCGGTTGACCGGCCCGGCGTTAAGGACCAGACGGACTTTATCGACTGCGTGGCGTGGGAAAAGAAAGCTGAGTTTGTCGCCCGGTATTTCAAGCAGGGAAAGCGTATCGAGGCAAGCGGTGTCCTTACCACACGCACCTACGAGAAAAACGGGGTGAAGCGCAAGCGGACGGAGGTTCGCTGCGATCAGGTCTTCTTCGGCGAATCCAAGAAAGATAGCGGCTCCACCCCGCAGGCAGCGCCGGAACCCACGAACGATGATTTCCGCCCGCTGCCCGATGATGATGACATCCCGTTCTGAGAAAGGAGAACACATGGAAGAAAATAAAAATCCCCTTATGGGCCATGTCGTAAAGGTCCCTGCACAGGTGTCCGGCATCCCTGACGGAGTGCAGATGACGGTGAACGCAGCCGTGACCACCTTTGCGGCGGTCGATGGCAAACCGGCTGGCATCGAAAGCATGGGTACGGCAGAATGCAATATGCTTGCCAGCTATACGCGGGGAACGGTCTCGTTCTCTGTCCACGGGGAAAAGCCCGTTATGGTGAGCGTCCGTCTGGATGAGTTGATGAGACTCTTGCAGGCGGCTGCTGCTGTATGTCACCACGAGCAGGAAGACAAGAAGAATGCTGAGGAGGAAAAGGCATGAGAAAGCTGTTTACGTCTGAGTCTGTGACCGAGGGTCATCCCGACAAGGTGTGCGACCGTATCTCTGATGCGGTGCTGGATGCAGTGCTGGCTGTTGACCCGAACGGCCGGGTGGCCTGTGAGACCTGCTGCACCACCGACACGGTGTTCATTGCAGGCGAGATCACGAGCAAGGTCGATGTGGATATTGAGGGCATTGCCCGGCGGGTCCTGCGTGACATCGGCTACACCGGCGGGGCATCTGGCTTTGATGCCGACACCTGCAAGGTCATGGTGTCCGTCCACAAGCAGTCCCCTGATATTGCAATGGGAACCAGCGACACGGTGGGCGGCGCAGGCGATCAGGGCATGATGTTCGGCTACGCCTGCAACGAAACCCCGGAGCTGATGCCCCTGCCCATCATGCTTGCGCACAAGATGGCCTACAAGCTCTCCCAGACCCGCAAGGATGGAACCATCCCCTTTATCCTGCCGGATGGCAAAACGCAGGTAACGGTGGAATATGAGGGGGATGGGAAGCCCCAGCGTATCGACACCATCGTCATCTCCACTCAGCACACGGACGGGAGTCTCCCTCTGCTGATGCACCCGCTGGTGGAAAATGTCATCACGCCTGTTTTGCAGGAAGCCCGTCAGCACCTCCCGTGGCTCGACATCGACACCTACGACCTGTACATCAATCCTACCGGGCGTTTTGTGCAGGGTGGCCCTGCGGCAGACACCGGCTTGACCGGGCGGAAGATCATCGTGGACACCTATGGCGGTTATGCTCCCCACGGCGGCGGGGCATTCTCTGGCAAAGACCCCACAAAGGTTGACCGCAGTGCAGCATACATGGCCCGGCATATTGCAAAGAACGTCGTGGCATCGGGTCTGTGCGACAAGTGTCAGGTTCAGTTGGCCTATGCAATCGGCATGGCGCTCCCGGTATCCCTGCGCATCGACACGTTCGGGGCCAATGTGGATGAGGAAAAGCTCTGCAATGCAGTAGATCGCTGCTTTGAACTGACCCCGCTGGGAATAGTTGATGCCCTGAACCTGCGCCTGCCCATCTATGAACAGACATCCGCCTACGGCCACTTCGGAAACGTGGTGGGCGGAAATTTCACATGGGAGAGCACCCACAAAGCGGGACTCCTGCGCAGAACGTATAACACGCTGTAAGAAACAGGGCAAGCCTCTTTCCCCGTGGGCGGGGAAGGGGGCGAAGCCCATGATGGGAGGTTTAGACATGGCACAGGAAGACAAGAACGTCACCATTCCCCCGGAAATGATGCAGGAGATCGCACGGGTGGCATCGGAAACAGCCATTGAAAAGTTCCAGCACGAAGCGGAGCGGAACCGAAAGGCCGTCAAGGATAAGCGCCTGCATAACACCAAGCTGCTGCTTCAGAACTACCACTGCTTTGTAGAGCATAGTAAGAGTGCCGTGTATGAAGCCAGCCAGCTCTCCGAGGATGATGACTTCGAGGAGTTGATGGAGGAGCTGATGAGTCAGAGCGACGGCAGGGTGAGGGTCCCGGTGGTGAGGAGCATTCAGGAGAGTGCTGCCCACACCCGCATCATCGTGCAGCACATCGACCGTATGCTGGAATACTACAAGTTCCGCTGTGAGCATTCCAAGCGCGCGGAGGAAATGCGTCGGTATCGGACGATTTACGACCTCTACATTGCCCCTGAACCCAAGACTCAGCAGCAGATCGCCGATGAAGAACACGTTGATTTGTCAACCGTGTTCCGCGACCAGAAGGCGGGTATTTCCAAGTTGAGCGCCCTGATTTTTGGATGGTTGGACTAAAATTTTGGCAAAGTTGCAAAAAAGTTGCTATTGCAGTGCAATTACCACTGTGGTAAGATACGAAGCGTGAACCGATGTGTCACCCCGGAAAAACCGCGAGTGGCACATCCGGCCTCGTATCAAGCTGTAAAGCCAAAATTTTTCGCTCCGAATGCAAAACCGATTGACTCCGGTGGGTAAAGGGTTAGAATGAAGATGGGCCCAAAATCTTACCGAAAAGGTCAGGAGGTACGACAGATGGAACGAAAATCCGATAAAGTTAGACGTCTGGTTGCAGACGGTGACTTCAAAGGGGCTTTGCGGATTGCAAAGGACTTCAGGCTCGGCATCACGAAGGAGCAGTCCTCCACGATGACAAGAGCGTATGAGTGCATGGTCCACGGAAGATTCTACAAGCAGCTCGGCTATGATCTCGATGAGAAGATAGCTGAGGGCGTGAAGATTCTGGTGGGCTTGTACGGAAGGAGCGAGGCACATGATTTACACCAGCCGGTACAGTAACCCGGAACTCAAGACCGGGAACTACACAGTCGTTGGGATAACACGGGGGGCGCCTAAGTTCCCCCTTCGGTATACGCTTGCAGGCAACATCATGGAGATTGCGCCGCCGGGTTATCTGTTCAACGAATACAACCGGGAGCGGTTCACGCCGCCCTACTTCCAGCACATGGACAGAGTAGGGACGGCGCGGATTGCTCAGATTCTCCAGCATTATGAGGACATGGGCAAGCCCGTGGTGCTTTGTTGCTACGAAGATGTCCGAAAACCCGGAGAGTGGTGTCATAGACTGGTGTTCGCAGAATGGTGGCTCCAGAGAACAGGAGAAATGATCGAGGAGTTGCCTGACCCGTCACCAAACAAGTGGGCGAAACAGCCTGAACCGCAGAAAGCGGTTGAGCCTGATGCAGTCCAGATGAAAATGTGGTAATACCCGCCGATAGCTCAGAAAGTAGAGCACCTGACTCTTAATCAGGGGGTCGCACGGTTCAATCCCTGCTCGGCGGACCAACCATAGGGAGTCATGTTGGAAACAGCATGGCTCCCATTTTTTATGCCTACGAACAAGGGCTTTCCAGACGTTCACGTCTTTGGGAACAACCCACCCTCTGGAAAGCAACTGCTCCAGTCGAAACCAGAAGGGCAATTTTGAAAGAAAGGTCGGTGATATGAATGGCAAAGTTCCAGAACCCCGGAGCGTTCTTCCTCGGAACTCTGGTTGCTCAGGAGCAGAAGTTCCTGAAGCCGCTGATTGAAAACGCCCGCAAGCAGGGGTACACCCGGTTCGTTGAGCCGTGCGCCGGCGCTTTCGCCATGTCGCACATCGCGGCGCAGTGTGGGTACAAGCCAAGCGAGATCGAGGCCAGTGATGTCTCGATGTTCACCTCCATCATGGGATATGCCATCACGGGCCAGTCCCTTGAGGAGCTGGAAATCAGAGCGGACGGCTTCACGAATGAGGAGCTGCTTGACCCTGCGGTTGCGCTCTATGCGCAGTTGTACCTGCGGACTGTGAAGAACGCCGGGAAGGAATACTTCTACGGCATCATGCGCGATCTGGAATACCGCAAGGAGGAGCATCTGGCGGAAATCCGCGCACAGCTCGACAGAGCCAAGCAGTCCTTGCATGGGATGAGCTACCGCCCGCTGGATATGTGGAAGCACCTTGAAACGTGCTATGATGACCCCCACTGCCTTGTGGTTGCCAATCCGCCCACCTATGCCGCTGGATTCGAGAAGTGGTATGACACCGGCGGGCGCATGACGTGGAAAGAACCTGAGTACGGCATCTTTGACCCAAAGACCGGACTGAACGATCTGTACGACAAGATGAACGATGCCAAGTGCCTTCTGATGTGCTACGAGGAGAACGCCCCGGGCCTCACTGCCGGGCATCCTGTCTTTGCTCGGTATGGTGTGCGTGACGGCATCAACGTGTACCTGACTACCAACCGCCCGGATGAGGCGACCATGCTTGCCGAGGGTAAAATGATTACCCGCCCGAACGAGGGCAAGCTAGAGCCGCTGGATTGCAGCATCCTGCCGCGTGATTATGAAATCACCCGCAAGAGCAAGATTCAGATTACCCAGATCGAGCGCACCGCCGCCCAGTATTACAGAAAGCTCTGGACGCACAACTTTGTCGGTTCGTCTGCGCCTATCAACATGGCCGTCCTCATCGACGGAAAACTGGCAGGCGTGTTCGGGCTGGATAAGTCGGCACTCACGATGGGCGCCTTCGGTACGCAGGTTTCCGATGCTGTGTTCCTCATGTACGGCATGACCGTTCCCCATAAGACCTACCGGCTGGGGCGGCTGCTGACCATGCTTGCACAGAACCGGCCGCTGATTATGAACATCTGCACGGATTTGGAGAAAGAAAAGGCCAAGTCCCTCAAGACGGTGCAGATGACCAAGTACCCGGAGGCCAAGGAAATGCGGGGGCTGATGGAGTTGACCAAGAAAGTCCCGGATAAGAAGATGGGCTACCGGCTCACATACGAGTCGCCCTTGTACGATAGAAACGCCAAACAGGCATTGAATGAATGGTTAGGGAGGGAAGAACGATGGCAGAAACAGCGCGAGAAAACCAAGTCAGCAGCGCAGCCGTAAAGTATGAAACGGTCGCCGAAATGGGTTCCGGTCTGGTCATTGCCAAAGTAAAGCTGACCGACTTCCGCGAGCAGGACATCAACGCTCGCATTATGAAGACCGAGATGCAGAAGCAGCTCACCGACAACATCAAAAAGCGGGGCCAGCTTGAAAGCCTCCCGTTCTGCGCACTCATCGACGGCAAAATCGAGATTATCTCCGGCCACCACCGCATCCGTTCTGCAAAGGACAGCGGTGTGCTGACGGAGCTTTTTGTCATTCTGGACACCACCGGCCTGCGGCGCTCTCAGGTGGCTGCAAAGCAGTTGGCCCACAATGCCATCAGCGGCTTTGATGACCAGTCCACCCTGAAGGAAATCGCCAAGATGATCGACGATGTTGATGATATGCTGGAAAGCTACATCGGCAAGGACATCATCGGCGAGCCTATGGCCGAGCTTGAAAAGCTGCTGTCCCCGAAGGTGGAGTTCGACTGGAAGAACGTCACATTCACCTTCCTGCCGCACCAGCTCCGTGATCTGGACCAGCTTGTGAAGGTTCTGGGGTCCCTCAGCCCCGATATGCTGGGCGTTGCAGATATTGACCAGCATGAGGAGTTCATCGAAACTATCACGAAGTATCAGCAGTTCGCCAATGTCAAGAACACCGGCGCTGCCATCCATGCGATGATTAAGGCCACGGAATCCCTGTTCGAGGACCTGCACTTCGACGAGAGTCAGGAGTGGGTGCAGCTCCCGAACCTGTTTGGTTCCCCGGCTATCCCGAAGGAAGCTGCCGACACCATCGCACAGGCTCTTGACAAGATGGTCAAGGAGGGCGAGATCGGCCCGAAGAACAAGTGGCAGGCCCTTGAATACTGGGCTGCGGATTATCTGGCAGGGAAGTAGGTGATAGCAAATGCCTACGCCTCTAAAGTACAATCCGGCGTACCACGATGACTGGGCATGGTCGCTTGCTATCAAGGGTGCAACAGATCAGGACATTGCTGATGCCTTCCATGTTTCGCGTAGGACCATCATCCGCTGGCGGCAGACGTACCCGTCGTTCAATGAAGCCTGCCAGCACGGGAAGGAAGTCGCCGATGCAAAGGTGAAGCGGTCGCTGTATGAACGTGCCGTAGGCTTCGAGTATCAGGAAAAGGAAAGCGTCATCGACGTAGACCCCCGGACGGGCGAACAGAAGCCGGTGCGGGTCCGAACGCTCACTAAGAAAGCCGTCCCCGATACGATGGCGCAGATGTACTGGCTCAACAACCGATGCCGAGATGAGTTCTCCCAGACCCAGAAGGTTACGCTTGACGGAGCTGTTCAGACATCCCCGTTCGATAACCTGACGGATGATGAACTCCGCCGTCTGGCTCAAATGGACGAGGGCCTTGATGGCGACGCAGAATAATGTTTCGCCTGCCAAGCGCAAGTACCTCGGCTCCAATGCCCGGATTGCGCTGGCGAAACGGCACTACGCCGATTATGTCCAGTACGTCCACATGGGCAGGTGGAAAAGAGCCAGACACCTTGACCTCGTGTGTGAGAAGCTGGAAAGCATCATGGAGGGAAAGACCAAGCGGCTGATGATATTCATGCCGCCGCGCCACGGCAAGTCCATGACCGTGACCGAAACCTTCCCCTCGTTCTATCTGGGCAAGAACCCTGAAAAGCGGGTCATCGAAATCAGCTACAGCGGCGACCTTGCTCAACAATTTGGCAAGCGGAACCGCGATAAGGTCGAGGAGTTCGGTCCTGCGCTGTTTGGGCATACCATCTCCCAAGTGCAGGCCACCAAAACGAACTGGAACCTCGACAACGGCATGGGCGGCATGATCTCCGTTGGTATCGGCGGCTCCATCACCGGCTATGGCGCAGACCTGCTTATCGTCGATGACCCCATCAAGAACCGCGCCGAGGCTGAATCTGCCACCTACCGCGATAAGCTGTGGGACGAGTACCAGTCTACGGTGAGTACCCGACTGCACGCAGGCGGCGCTGTTATCATCATCCTTACCCGCTGGCACGAAGATGACCTTGCCGCCCGGCTCCTGAACCCGGAGTACGGCAAGGTTGAGGACTGGGACATTATCTCGCTCCCGGCCGTTTGCGAAGACCCGGCTACCGACCCTCTGGGCCGTGAGCTAGGCGAGGCGCTGTGGCCTGCGGGCGGCTATGACGAAGCATGGGCTGCACAACAGAAAGAGACCGTCGGTACATACGCATGGTCTTCTCTGTATATGCAGACCCCCACACCAAGCTCCGGCGGTATGTTCAAGAGAGAGTGGTGGAAACGCTGGGCGGCGCTGCCGTCCGGCCTGCATGACTTCATCCAGTCGTGGGACTGCACCTTCAAGGACAAGGACGGTTCAGACTTCGTTGTTGGACAGGTCTGGGCAAGGAAAGGCGCAGACCGCTATCTGCTCGATCAGGTGCGTGGCCGCATGAGCTTCACGGAAACGCTGGATGCCATGCGCGGGCTTTCCTCCAAGTGGCCCCAGACCACAAGAAAGCTGGTCGAAGACAAGGCCAACGGCACGGCGGTCATCGACGTTCTGAAGAAAGAAATCCCCGGAATCATCCCGGTGGAGCCGTTTGGCGGCAAGGTGGTCCGCGCCCATGCGACCACCGCTGTGGCTGAAGCTGGGAACGTCTACATCCCAGCGGCATCTGCCTGCCCGTGGGTGATGGACTTTGTGGAAGAAATGGCGGCATTCCCAAGCGGTGCCCACGATGACCAAGTTGACTGCTATTCGCAGGCGAACGCCTATTACAACGACAATACGTTTGATATTCGTTCGCTGATAACGTAAGAAAAGAGGTGATTACAATGCACATACCTGAAGATGAGGGCGAGCGTCGGCGTTTGAATGAGCGCGGCCGTGAAATCCTCCGGCGGAAGAACGGCGCTGTGCGTCCGCATCGTGAGGATGGCTATGTGAACCTCCTGAACAAGTATGGAACCAAGCAGGACAACTCCGAGGCATACAAGTTTGAACGGGAGCCGGTCATCCCTGATATGCAGCTCACAGGGCTGTATGAAGGCAATGGCCTGTTCTCCAAAATCATTGATACGCCTGCCGAGGAAGCGCTGAAGCACGGCTTTGACCTGAATCTGAAAAGCAACGAGATGAATGCTTTTGTCGATGAGGTACTGGATGATCTCGAATGGGATGAGAAGGCCACTACCGCTATCAAGTGGGCGCGGCTCTACGGCGGCGCTCTTATCGTCATGCTGATCGACGATGGGCGCGGGTTGGAGGAGCCTGTTGACTGGGAACATATCCGCAGCATTGATGAGCTGCGTGTCTATGAGCGTTCCATCGTACAGCCTGACTACGCCAGCCTGTACCAGCAGGACTACGGCGGGAAGGGCATTGGAAACCGGGTGTCTAAGTTCGGACAGCCGGAATATTACTATGTTTCCAGCATCTACGGTTCCTTCAAGGTCCATGAGAGCAGATGTCTGGTGTTCCGCAACGGCGTTCTGCCGGAGCAGACCTCCAATGCAACCTACCTGTTCTGGGGTATGCCTGAATACGTCCGCATTCGCCGGGCGCTGCGGGAAACCGTAACAGCCCACACCGACAGCGTGAAGCTGCTGGAGCGGAGCGTGCAGGCCATCTACAGCATGAAGGGCCTTGCCTCTCTGCTGACCACGGATGACGGCGAGAACCAAGTGCTGAAGCGCCTACAGCTTGTAGACACTTCCCGTGGTCTGCTGAACAGCATCGCCATTGACTCCGAGGGAGAGCAGTACGACTTCAAGACGTTCCAGTTTTCCGGTGTCAAGGATGTCATCGACGCGACCTGTAATATGCTGTCCGCGCTGACGAACATCCCCCAGACGATTCTGTTTGGCCGTTCACCGGCCGGCATGAACGCCACCGGCGACAGTGACTTCGAGAGCTATTACAACTTTGTGGAGAAGATTCAGCGCTTGATGCTGAAGCGTAACCTCCGCACACTGCTGGACGTTGTGTTCCGGGCGGGCATCGCTTCAGGCGATGTGGCCGAGGAACCAGACTACAAGCTGGAGTTCAAGCCCCTGTGGAGCCTGAGCGACACAGAGCAGGCCACAGTTGACCAGACCAAGGCTCAGACCGCTCTGGTCAAGGCCCAGACTGCGCAGGCATACGTCGATATGCAGGCGCTCGACCCTACCGAGGTGCGCCGCCGCCTTGCATCCGATGAGGAGTTTGATGTCGAAGACATCATCTCCGAGGATGACGAGGATGATCTGTTGCAGTCGTTGCTGGGTACTGAGCCGAGCACCATGAGCGACGTGGAAGCCGCCCAGAAGAACATTGAGCAGGGGCAGGCTCCGGGCGGCGAGGAACAGAGCGCTACCGTAGCACCTACGGCCACTCCGCCGACCACCAATGCCGATGCCGCCGAAGACGAAAACTGGGTGACCATCAACGGAACGCATGTTCTTATTGACGAGAATGGTGTTGCGCAGGGTGGAGGAAATCTCAAAGGTATGAGCTTCAAAGATGCCAAGTCGCAAAAAGGACACTCGTCAGAAACGAAAAGCACGGCATTCTCTCCTGCGACGAAGGGACTTGATGAAAGCTATACCGGAAGTTTGGACGCAGCTAGAAAATTCAACAAGCAACTTTACGAATCACACCCGGAAGCGTTTGGCTCCGAGGATGTATTTGATGAAAATTGTCGAGCTGTATATGACAAACGCTTCGGTTCAGTGAAATTTCTATATGAAAATGCTGAGGGCGAAGAAAAAAATCTTTATAAAAAAGTTTCGTTTGAAGAATGGGAAAAAATGGACTATGAGAATCAAGTTCATTCCTATGTCGATTATGACGACTTCAAAAAATCTTATACAGATTATTATAACGAGTATGCAGAAAAAGGCAGTGTTGTTGATGGTTTGAACATTTACCATAATGGAGCGGCCAAAACCGGATACGGAAAAGCTAAAGGCGCTCGAAAAGAGCTGGACGAGAAGTATGGCTTAAGCAAGTTTATTGATGATAACCCGGACATTCATTATAGCGGCGGAACACTTTATCGTGGAGTAAAGTCAAACGCTTCTCAGGTCAAACAGATTCAGAAAGCGCTTGAATCCGGCGGAACAATAGATATGCGTGGGTGTAGCAGTTGGACAACGCAAGAATATATTGCCAAAGATTTTTGCGATAACTCTCTCAAAGGCAGTGTTTCTGCGAAACACGTCGTATTCATTGAGGAAGGAAACAAGGAACGAAATGCTATGCCGTATCCTTATTCTAGCACGGGGTTCATGATTCAAAATGAAGTACTGTACAGCGGAACCGCAAAATTCAAGCCAGTAAAAGCTGAAGAAAAGGATGGAACTATGTATGTCTACGTTGAGTCGGAATAACAATTTGGTCCAGAGATGGCTTGATGATGACGATGGTTTCGAGGTGATTGGAGTCTCAGCACAAGAAGATGCAGATACAAGTTGTGGTGTCGGCGTTCTTGTTGTGCAGGACGGCTGCTTCCTCTGCGGCACTCGCCTGAAGGACGGCTCTGTTGGTGGACCGGGTGGGCATATCGAGGCGGGGGAGTCCCCGGAAGATGCAGCCATCCGCGAAACGCAGGAGGAGTTTGGCATCACGCCGAAAGACCTCATGTCGGTAGCCTTTCTGAGCGACCTGAAACCGCCGTACTGCCCGTCCCATGTGTTCCTCTGCACGGATTTTGACGGCAGCATCCGGTGCGCTGATGGCGAGATGACCTCTCCGGGGTTCATCACCGCCGAAAAGGTGGCCGAGCTGTCCACTCAGAATCCGGAACGTCTGTTCCCGCCGTTTGCCCAGAGCATCACCGCGCTGCTCGACGTTTTATCGTCAAATCCCGGTTTGACATCAGATGCACAAAATGCTAAGATGAAAAATAGGATAGACTTCAACGAAGCCGACCACCCACGGGATGAAAACGAGCAGTTCGCAGAGAACGAGGATAACCTTTCGTGGACTGGAGTATCTACAACAGAATAGCCTGATGCAGCGAGCCGTAAGCCTCATGTGAGGTTTGCGGCTTTTCTGCTGTGTAAGAGCGATGGGAAACCACCGCTCTTTTTGTTTGTCTGAAAACCCATCTCAAAACGGAACGGAGAAAGATCATGAACAAGGTCACGATTTTTAAGTACGAGGAAAACAAGCTGGTGCGCACCCTGAACCAGAACGACGAACCGTGGTTCGTCCTGAAGGATGTGTGCGGCATCCTCTCCATCGGCAATGCCGCCGATGTTTATGCCCGTCTTGATGAGGATGAAAAGGGGGTCGGTCAGGTCGATACCCTTGGCGGTCTTCAGCGGATGAGCATTATCAGCGAGTCGGGTCTGTACAATGTCATCCTGCGCAGCGATAAGCCGGAGGCAAAGCCCTTCCGCAAGTGGGTCACTGCCGTGGTGCTGCCCAGCATCCGCAAGAACGGCGGCTACATCGCCGGGCAGGAGGAGCTTTCCCCGCAGGAGCTTATGGCAAAGGCGCTGCTGGTCGCCCAGAAGACCCTGACCGACCGCGATGCCCGCATCAAGGAGCTGACGGCGCAGAACCAGATTATGCAGCCGAAGGCCGAGTATTTTGACGAGCTGGTGGCCCGGAACCTGCTAACCAACTTCCGCGAAACCGCCAAGGAGCTGGGCATCAAGGAGAAGGACTTCATCGGCTGGCTGCTCGACCATAAGTACGTCTACCGCGACCAGAAGAACAAGCTGATGCCGTATGCGGCAAAGAACAACGGCCTGTTCGAGGTGAAAGAGGGCAAGGGCCGGCACAACGACTGGGCCGGAACCCAGACGCTCGTCACCCCGAAGGGCCGGGAAACCTTCCGCCTGCTGTGCAAGGAACCGCCTGTTTTACCGCAGTTCACCGCATTGTAAACCGGAATCAAGGCGATTGTAAACCAGAAAAGAACCGCTTTTCCACCGCAATCACCGAAATGGTCGGAAAACGCAGGCCCGAAATTTGCCTATTCTTAGAATAAATTCAATCAAATTTGGATAAATATTCAAAAATGGCAGAAATCAACCAAATTTTGGTAAAATGTCCGCCGGACAATCCACCGGAGCGTCCGACTATAACCGTACCTTACCCAACCAAACCGTAACCTGTTGTCAAATTTTCACTTCGTTCAAATTTGCCAACGGTGCGGGCGCGGGGCCGAGCATCAGGCAGGGACTTTTTGCAACTGCCGCAAATAAAGCCATCCAGCGGCTTTCAACCCTCTGACACAAAATTATCCCACAAGCACATTTGGGACGTTTCCCGGCACTCATCAGAAGTTCTCAGAGGGCATTAAGCCATAATCTCAACTGCGGCGGTGCATATCGCCGCTTTTTTGCTGTTCGGAACCAGAAAAGGAGGCGAAAACAGTGAATGATACCGTCCACGGACACATGGTACAAGACCTGCTCCGCCACCGCTTCGGCAGTCACGATAACCTGATATGCAAATATTCACCAAAGTACCCTGTGCAGGCAGAGCGAGAGTTCCAGCGGGTCACAAATGCGTACATCCGCATTCTGAACGAACTGCTGAAAGAGAGCCTGCCGGAGATCAAAGATGCCGCGCGGGCCGAGAAAGAAGGTCAGCGCCACGATGACGCTTCAGATCTGATTGCCAAGGTCAAGACCGTCTTCTCAAAGATGGCCGTGGAGCTGGAGCGCCGGACTTCGATGTTCAGCCTGCGCAGCAAGATCGAGTCTATGGCAAGACTCACCCGGAAGTTGAGCATCCGGGAGTGGAAGAAAGCAGTCAAGTCCACGCTGGGCATTGATTTGCTGGATGACTACTACACCGGCGAGCTGTACCGGGTAATGATGGAGCGCTGGGTCGAGGACAACGTAGCGCTCATCAAGACCATCCCGCAGGAGAGTCTGGGGCGTATGCGCCAGATCGTGCTGGAGGGCTACCGGAACGGCGAAACCACAACGTCCATCGTCAAGAAGATTCAGCGGACGTACAGCGTAGACCGGCGGCACGCTCAACTGCTTGCCCGTGACCAGATTGCAAAGCTGAACGGCGACATCACCCAGCAGCAACAGCAGGACGCTGGCGTGGTGGAGTACGTCTGGTCCACATCCGGCGATAGCCGCGTCCGCCCCAGCCACGCTGCGCTGAACCACAAGAGGTTCCGCTGGGATGACCCGCCGGTGGTCGATGCAAAGACTGGCAGGCGCTGCCACCCGGGCATGGACTATCAGTGCCGCTGTTGCGCACTGCCTGTCTTCAACATCAAAACTGTAGACCTGCCGGTCACGAAAGGGGGCGATGGCCGTGGATGAAACCATCCTCTAAGACCTGAGAAGGGAGTTGTTCAACATGGGAACTGAAACGAAAGTTCAGCGCTTCGACAGCCTGCCGCTGGATGCCACCTATTTCACGGATGAGGGCTATCTTGTAGACCACCCCATCGTGACATCGGTTGGCATTTTTGTTTATCACAACCCGGACGGTTCCGAGCGCCGGGAGCTGCGGTTGCCTGAAGAAGTCTTTGCTGAAAAGAGCCTTGCGTCCTACAAGGGGAAGCCCATCATCGTAACGCATGATGCTGGCTACGTTGACACCGACAACGTGAAAGAGGAGAGCATCGGCACGATTTTGTCGGAGGGATACCGGGACGGCGATGATGTCCGTGCAGAAATCATCATCCACGACACCGACAGCCTGAAGAAGTACAAAATGCGTGAGCTGTCCTGCGGCTACAACCTGCGTCTGGACGAAACGCCCGGTGTCTGGGAGGGGCAACCCTATGATGCCATTCAGCGGGACATCGAAATCAACCATCTTGCCCTTGTCGATAAGGCGAGGGCTGGTGAACAGGCCCGGCTCAACATTGATGGGCAGGGCCACGACTGCATGAAAGGAGAAAAACTGAACATGGAAAAAACCACCAAGAGAACCGACGGTGCGCCCACCCCGGAGGAGCTGGCCGCTGCTGTGGAGGCGTTCAAGAAACGCCGTGCAGAGCGTTCTGGCGCTGCGACCGATGGCAGCGCTGCCGCAGAGCCGACCGCTGCACCGGGCGTTGCCGACAATGACCCCGCTGCTGCTCAGGATAAGCCTGATGCCGTGCAGATGGTCAAGGACCGCCGTGACCGCCGCGATTCTGAAGGTGACCCCGCCGATATGCCCGGCGCAATGGGTGTGATCGCACAGCAGGATGAGGACATCGACACTCTGCTGGGCATTATCGACGTTCTGAAGGCCGCTGGCACGACCACTGACGGAGCTGAGGGCGGCTGCGGCAACACTCAGACCGATGGCGACGGCGAGGGCGCTGAAGGCAACGCTGATGAAGGCGGCGACACCGCACAGGATAAGAAAGACCGCGCAGATTCCGACAATGACTTCCGTGAGCTGCTGTACGTTGTCCGTGTCGGCGACCGCCTGAACATGGATGGTCTGGAGGCAATGAGTGTCAAGGACGCCAAGAAGGCCGTTCTGGGCAAGCTGAAGCCCACCCTGCATCTGGACGGCAAGAGCGCCGCCTACGTCAACGCAGCGTTTGACATGGCCGTTTCCGAGATGAAGGAGCGCAAGGATACCAACTATCAGCGTTCCCAGATGATGCACGGCGATGGCAAGCCCCCTGTGAAGCAGACCAGCTCCGCTTCCGAGGCTCGCCAGCGCATGATCGACCGCAGAATGAAGAAGGAGGAAAAGTAAGATGGGTGTTCAGAAAACCTACGGCTATGCAACCAGCAAGGGCGTTGCAGGTGGCATCTACGATATGTTCCACTACCCGGTGGACTCCCGTTTCAACGAAGAGGCGACCGGCAAGCTGCATTTCGGTGTCGGCGTTGTCACCGGCAAGGTCCCGGGCAGCGGCGTTGCGCTGCCGACCAGTGCAAGCACTGCTGATAACTTCGAGGGCGTTGTCATCAACGGCTTCGACCGCCAGCAGGATTTGGAGGGTAAGCTCTACGTCCTGAACAACCAGAACGTCGGTGTCATGCGCCGTGGCCGCGTTTGGGTACGTCTGGCGACCGGCGCTGCACCCGCCTATGGTGATGCCCTGCACATGATCGTGGAAGGCGATGAAGCAGGCTGCTTCGCAAAGGAGGGCGGCATCGCAATTCCCGGTCGCTTCATCGGTGCGGCCAGCAATGGCGTTGCGCCGGTGGAGCTGTACGGCGTTCCTGCCGCAAGCGGCGCTGACGGTCACGCTGCATCCACCGACGATGCCAAGCCTACTGTCTGAGAGAAGGAGGACAAAATCAGATGAACACTAACCAGAAATCCATGAGATACGACCAGAACGACTACGATGCTCTGCTGCACTCCAAGATTCCGGCCGCTCTGGTCGAAACCCCGCAGATGAACTTCGATGACGCCAGCGATGCCTCCGTGTTCTTCGCCCGTGAGCTGGATTACGTCAAATCCCAGTCCTACGATGTGGAGTACCCGGAGTTCACCGCGCTGAAGCTGTTCCCGGTGTCCAGCGAGATCAACCCCGGAGCCGAGACCGTCACCTACTACAGCTACGATAAGACCGGCATGGCGAAGATTATCAGCAACTACGCCACCGACCTGCCCCGCGCTGATGTGAAGGGTAAGCCCACCACCGCCATCATCAAGTCTCTGGGCGACAGCTACGGCTACTCCATTCAGGAAATGCGTGCCTCTGCTATGGCAGGCAAGTCGCTGGATGCCCGCAAGGCAGAGTCTGCCCGCTACCAGATCGACTACCTGAACAACAAGATCGCGTGGAATGGCGATGCCGAGACCGGCCTGCGCGGCGTTCTGTCCAAGGACAACGATGTGCCGCTGTACGTCCCTGCAACCGGCGCAAAGGGCTCTACCAAGTGGGCCGACAAGACCGAGGACGAGATTCTGGCCGACATCACCGGTATGCTGAAGCAGGTCGCCCGCACCACCAAGAAGGTGGAGAAGCCGGACACTCTGGCCCTGCCGTCCGAGGCGTATATCGAGATTCAGAACCGCCGCATCGAAAGCACTGCCACCACCGTGCTGAAGTACGTTCAGGACAATATCAAGGATATTGCCCGCATCGTCTCCTGCCCGGAGCTGGACCCCGACAGTGTGGATACCAACCCCTATGCGGCAGAAAGCGATGGCAAGGGCGTTGCGCTGCTGTTCAAGAACGACCCCCGCAAGTTCACCATCGAGAACCCGCTGTCCTTCATGCAGTATCCCGTGCAGCCTGAAGGTCTGGAGATGGTCGTTCCCTGCGAGGCCCGCACCGCAGGCGCTATCATCTACTACCCCATGTCCATGCTGATTGCTACTGGCATCTGCTGATTCACCTGTGGAGCTGCCGTACGTTTGTGCGGCGGCTCCTATCTTTTTGTAAAGGAGCTATGACATGAAACTGAAGAATATCGGAAACAAAATCATCAGCGTCGGCGCTACCGTGATCCTGCCGGGTGAAACCAAGGAAGTCGCCGGCTATGACGACAACGAGATCGTGAAGTTCTTCATCGGGCAGGGAAACCTGTCCGAGGTCAAGAGCCGCGCTGCTGCGAAGGAGAAATAAGCCATGGAGGATGCCGTCAGAATTTTCAGGCTGGTTGCCACCGAGTTCGACGTGCTGAACGATGAGACCGTTGAGGCATGGCTGAACCTCACAGCGCCGCTCATCAGCAAGAAGGTGTTCGGGAAGCTGTATGACCAAGCCATCGCACTCCTGACGGCACATCGCCTGAAAATGGCCGGCTATGGCGACAACCAGTACGGAAGCGTGGGCGACGCTCTGCGCGTTGGAAGCTACACTGAAGGCGAAACGTCTATCAGCTTCAACGTAAATCAGGGAACCAACCTGATGGCAGATGCCGAACTGGCGCTGACTCCCTATGGTCTGGAGTATTTGACGCTGCGGCGGCTGGTCGTGATCTCGATTCGTTCGGCGGGTGAATGCCGATGACTGGCGGGTGGGACCGGCTGACCCCAGAAGGGGAAAAGTTCTTCCGCCAAATTGATGAGCTTCAGGACAAGGAAGTTTTTGTTGGGTTCCAAGCGGGCAAGGTCACGGATGACCGGGGCGTTGATATGGCGCAAATCGCCATGTGGAACGAGCTGGGAACTTCGACCGCGCCGTCCCGGCCATTTCTGCGCAAGAGCGTTGATGAGAATGCTGACCCCATCAATGCCATGTGCGCACAGCAGCTAAAGGCTATTACTGCTGGCGGAACGGCCGAGCAAAGCCTGAAGCAAATTGGTGTATTCGGCGTGGGCTTAGTTCAAGAGAAAATCGAGAGCGGCAGCTATGAACCGAACGCGCCCTCCACCATCCGCAAGAAGAAATCGGACAAACCGCTGATCGACACCGGCAGAATGCGGCAGTCCGTCAAATACGTCATTCGCAAGAAAGGAAGTGGTTGATATGGGGCTGGGCATTTTTCGCAGAGCATTTGTTGTGCGTCGCTTCGGCGAGGAGAACATTGTCGATGGTTATGGGGTTTCCGGGTATAAAGACTTCATCACGTCCCTGAATGTTCAGCCGCTCTCCAAAGATGAGCTTCAGGCGCTCCCGGAAGGTGAGAACACCGTAAAGCGCATGAAGGCTTTCGGTGATCTCGTTTTCCATACCGCAGACCGCTCTGTCGGCCGCAGAGCCGACTGGCTTTTCTATCAGGGGCGGATGGACCCGGAAGGACACTGGTATGAATGCGTCAGCTCGCTGGGGTGGGACCACACGATGGTGGGTCACTGCCGCAGCGAGTTTGTTCAGGTTTCAGCAGCAGAGGCCAACCGTATGCCGCGCCCTGAAATCCGAGCAGATGGGAAAGGTGGGTATTGCTGCGTATGACGCTTTCTGAACTGAAGAAGCTGCTTGTGCAGCTCACCCAAACGTACTTTGCTGGAGCAACCGTGACGTATGCCAAGCAGAGCTTTGTAGCAAAGCCCGGCAGTCCGCTGGTCACGCTGACCACCGGCTCCGTCAATCGGTCGAGAAACCCGCCGGTCAAAATCATTGAAGGCACACCGGTAGCCTTTTATCCTGCATCTGTTCCCGTGCAGATTGATCTGTTCACGCATGGCAGGCAGGAAGAAGTGGCACCGGGCTTCACCCCCATTGCCGAAAACACGGCTGAAGATGATATGCTGGCCTTTGAGAGCTTCCTGAACTCCCCGTTCGTAACGCAGTGGTGTCACCTGCATGACATCGCCATTGTCGTTCCTACGGCAGTTCAGGATTTGACCGATTTGGTGCATGATACCAACTACGAGTTCCGGGCAATGCTGGAAATCGCGGTTTATTTCACCATGACGGCCATCGGCATTACCGGAACGCTGGACATCGACAGCGTGAAGCATTCCGATGGCGAAGATGACATCCAAGCTGATGATGTCATCAACATTGAGCCGCAGGTAACCCCGACACCCAGCGGCGGCGGCAGTTCGGAGATGACTGCCCATGAGGGCGAATATTTCACGAATGCCGAGATAAATAATCGACCCGTAAAGGAGGAAAAGGATATATGAGCAATAGCCTCGATAGGATTTGTACCGTTGACATTTCGCTGGCGTCCCCCATCTCCAACGATGCCAACTTCGACAATATCCTGATTCTGGGTCCGGCCCCTGCAAATCCGACTGAAGATGTGCCTGCCGTTGGCGTGTACAACAGTCTGGAGGAGCTGACGGCGCTGGGCATCATCGCCACCGGCGAACGCGCTGACCCTGTTGGCGTAGCTGCGCGGGTGGCTTTTTCGCAGTCTCCCAGACCCCACGAGGTCTATGTTGCCTTTATGGGCGACATCGTGGACAAAGAGAGCGAAAACGCTGCATTGCAGACCGTAAGCGCCGTTCTGGAGAACGCGCTGGCCGTCAATGGCTGGTACTGCATCTGCCCGGTCGGTCTGGCAGATGAAAAAGTCAAGGAAATCATCCAGTGGACCGAAACCCAGAACAAGCTGTGCGGCTACATCGACAAGGACCCGGATAAACCCATTGTGGATGCCGGCCTTTATCTGCGCAGCTTCCCGTTCTTCCCGAAAGAAACGGCAGACCAGTTGGAGAACGACATCCCGGCTGAGAACCTGTACGGCATGGCTGTAGCTGCGGCCGTCAAGGCGATGAACTACCACGCCGGTCAGGAAACGTGGGCGCTGATGCCGCTTGCGACCGTTTCTCCTGCAAAGCTGACCAGCACGTTTATCAAGAAACTGGAGGCCGCAAACTTCAACTACGTCATTACCGTGGCATCCAAGAACATCACACAGGGTGGCAAGACCGGCGGCGGTGAGTGGATTGATGTTATCCGCTTCCGCGACTGGCTCCAGAACGATATGCAGGTTCGTGTCGTGAACCTGCTCATCGTCAACCCGAAGATTCCCTACACCGACAACGGCATCGGCCTTGTTGAGAACCAGATGCTTGCATCCCTGAAGGACGGCCAGAAGTACGGCGGCATTGCTCCTACGGAGTATGATGCAGACGGTAATGCTATTCCGGGCTACACCACGTCTGTGCCGCTGGCAGCAGACCTGACCAGCACCCAGAAGGCATCCCGTATCCTGAAGGACTGCAAGTTCTCTGCCCGCATTGCTGGTGCTATCCATGTGGTGGAAATCAAGGGTTGCCTGACCTACGAGAAGCTGTAAGGGAGGGAAAGTAAATGTCCAGCAAGATCAAGACCTACAACCCGAAGGAAGTTATCGTCACCTGTGGTACGCACATTGTCACCGGCTATGCAGATGACAGCTTCATCAGCATTGAGCCGAACGGCGACGGTATTACCAAAAAGACCGGCTGTGACGGCGAAATTGCCCGTTCAATTTCGCCGGACAACACCTACAAGGTCAAGCTCACCCTGTTGCAGACCAGCGACAGCAACTCGTACTTCTCCGGCATGGTCGATCTCGACCGCGACACCGGCAACGGCCTGTTCCCGATTCTGATTAAGGACCTGAAGGGCGGTCTGGTATTCAGCACGGAAGCAGCATGGTGTGTGAAGAAAGCTCCGGTCACTCGTGGCAAGGAGACCAATAACCGCGAGTGGGAACTCGACACCGGCGACGCAACCATGAGTGAGTAAGGAGGACGCTGATGAATAATCTGAAGCAGCTCGAAACCCGCGAAGTAACCGTGGGTGAAAACATCTTCTACATCCGTCCGCTTCCGGCGTTCAAAGCGGCGAACATGACCGGCGAACTGGCAGCGCTCGTTCTGCCGCTCGTGTCTGGCCTTGCGCCGCTGCTGTCCGCCGTGGACGCGGAAAAGGAGGACAACGGCCTGCTCGACATCAAGGTGGAGGATGCAGCTCCCGCGATTGCGGGGGCTTTCTCTTCGCTCGATGGCGATAAGGTTGAGAAAATCCTGAAGCACCTGCTGATTGCGGGCAGCAACATCTCGGTGGAGCAGCCGGGCGAAAAGGTGCGCCTGCTTACGGAAGACCTTGCCAACGAGGTGTTCTGCACCGATGTGCAGGATATGTTTATTCTGGCGTTTGAGGTCATCCGCACCAACTACAACGGTTTTTTCAAGAAGCTCGGCGACCGATTTGGCAAAGTCGCCGAGTGGGCGGAGAGGACGATGGCTCAGGCCCGGAGCGCTACGGCGACCTCGACCTCAGCGGTTTCACGGAGCTCGAGCTGAGAATGTATATCCTCATCAAGGCCCGGCTGGCATCCATGTGGGAGCTGAAGAACTGCTATACACTGGACGAAGCTCTGAAGCTCTATGCGCTGTATCGCATGGAGCAGGACGTGGAGGCTGGCCGGGTAGAGGATATGGCTAAGGAGGTGAGCTGACCGGCATGACCATACGCGACATCGGCATCCTGTTTGGCTACAAGGTCGATCAGGCCTCCGAGCAGAAGGTAGAGGGCAGCATCAAGTCGCTGAAGTCGATGGCCTCCAAAGTTCTCGGCGCGGTCGGTATTACGCTGTCTGTCGCAGGCACCAAGAGCGCCATTGATGGCTGCGTTGAGGTGGCATCCTCCATTGAAGAGATGCAGAACAAGTTCGATGTTGTCTTCGGCGATATGCGGAATGAGGTCGATAAATGGGCGCAGGAATACTCCGATGCCATTGGCCGCAACAAAAACGACATCAAGACCTACCTTGCCGATCAGCAGAACTTGCTGGTCGGCTTTGGAATGACCCGCCAAGCTGGCGCTGAAATGGCCGAGCAGATGACCTCGCTGGCCCTCGACCTTGCCTCGTTTGGTAACATGGACGAAACAGCGTCCGTAAACGCCATGACGAAGGCTGTCATGGGTGAGTCTGAAGCCGCCAAGACGCTGGGTGCGGTCCTGAACGACAGCACCAGAGCGCAGGCGATGGCTACGCTGGGCCTGAAGGGAACCTACGATAAGCTAGACCAGCTCACGAAGATGCAGGTCAACTATCAGGCTATTCTCCAGCAAAGCCCGGATGCCATTGGCGACTGCCAGCGCAGCCTCGACAGCTACGAAAGCACCAAAAAGCGGTACATCGCCAAGCTGAAGGAAATCAAAACGATAGTCGGCCAGTTCTTCCTGCCGACCTACCAGAAGATTCTGGGCATTGGAGCAAAGGGTCTGACGATGATTCGTGACTGGCTCCAGAAGCTCACCGACCTTACGGATAAGCTGGGCGGATCACAGCGTGTGCTGTCTGTTCTGGCTGCGGCGTTCACGGCCATGCTCGTGGCGATGAACCTCAAGAAAATCGGAGCGGCCATAACCGGCTTTACGAAGCTGGCACGGGCAATAGGGCTGGGCCACGGAAAGGCGCTGGCCTTTTTTGCGGTCTTCCTGTTGCTGGCCCTCGTGATTGAGGACTTCATCTCGTTCATGCGGGGCGACAAAAGCCTGCTCGGAACCATGCTCGAACGAGCTGGCGTAGACTGCGAAAAGCTGCGCCAGAACATCGTCGGAGTATGGACGAAGATCAAGCAGGCCATCGGCTACATCGGCGAAGGCATCCGTAATGTGGTTGTTCCCATATTTGAGGGCATCCGAACTGCGGCGGTGGTGGCGTTTGAGGAGATACAGCAAGCCGTAGCCAAGGTAGCCCCCGGTATCGCTCAGTTCTTCAAGGAATTGTCGAGCGGGAAGGTTGATAAGAAAAAATGGACAGACATCGGTGAATCCATCGGCAGAATTGCCGTGGGCGTGGTGGCTGTCATAGCCGCTGTCAAGGGCATCTCGGTTATCTTTGGCGTGATTACAACCGTTATTTCTGTTGTGAAAGCGGTCATTTCCGTTATTAAGCTGGCCTTTGTTGTTGTAAAGAGCATCATCACCGTTATCAAGGTGGTCGGTGCGGTAATCTCTGTTCTTGCCAGCGCCTTCGGCCCGGTCATTCTGGCAATCGCCGCTGCAATCGCAATCGGCGTTTTGCTGTGGAAGAACTGGGACAAGATTCGTGAGGCAGCAGGCAATCTGCTGGAAGGCATCAAGGCTACGATTGGCAACGTCCGCGATGCCATTGTGACGGGCATCCAAGCGGCCATCGACTGGATAACATCTCTCCCGGCTGAAGCCCTGAAGTGGGGCTCCGACATCATCGACGGCATCGTATCAGGCATCCAGTCTGCGGTAGGTCGTGTAGGCGAGGCTGTAAAAGGCGTAGCCGATAAGATCAAGTCGTTCCTCGGCTTCTCGGAGCCGGAGGATGGCCCCCTGAGCGACTTCCACACCTATATGCCGGACATGATCGACCTGATGGCATCGGGCATCACTTCCGGCAAGAAGAAGGTGAAGGATGCACTGAAAGGCATGACCGGCGAAATGTCGGTCATCGCCAAGGCCAATGTGGTTTCCAAAGCTACCGGGCGGGGCGCAACCGGCAGAACGACCGGTGGACGCACTGTGACCCAGAACGTAAACATCAACAACCAGTTCAACGGCGACCGCGCCGGGCAGCAAAAGAGTTCTGAGGCTATGGATAAGGCCGCAGGCGATGCTACCGGCGAGATGGCCCGTGCGCTGGCATTTGCAAAGTAGGTGAGAGTACATGGCAAGAGCAAAACAGCCCGTCAGCGTCGATGACATCGAGTTTGATGCCCTGATCGACTCCGAAGAAGGCTATGAAGCGGATGTGCCTGAGTACCCGACCGAAAAGGGCTTCAGTGTAAGCGACACCATCGTGCTGAAAGCCGACACCCTGAACATGACGCTCTATGTGACCGATACGCCGGTGACATGGCGGAAACGTACAGGCTCCGGCCCCGGGAAAACGGAGGGCGTTGTTCGTCGGCTGAAGGACCTGTATTTCGCCAAGAAGATTCTCGAAGTCACGACCACTGACTGCGTGTATTCCAACATGGTGATTACAAGCATGAACATCAAGAAGTCTGTGGAGGTCGGCTACGCCCGTGAGATTCCGATAGCCTTCAAGAAGATCGAGGTGACGGAAACCGCCACCGCAGAAATCCCGGCCAGCTACGGCAAGTCGGGCAAAACTGCAAAAGCTGCTGGAAAAGCAAGCACCACCGCCGCAAGTACGGCAGGAAGCGGCTCGTCCGGCGGCTCCTCTGCATCAGGCTCTTCGTCCAGCTCTAGCAGAGGTTCCGTTCTCTATAACGCTGCCAGCAGTTTCGGCTTGCTGGGATAAGGAGGGCGTTCGTGGACTACTTCGTCATCGAAGTCCCGGACATGAACGACAGCGTTGTCAAAGTTTCCCTCCAAAGCAGGCTGTATCAACTGCGATTCACATGGAATGACACCGGCGGCTACTGGATGCTCGGAGTGATGGATTCACTCGGAACGCCACTGCTGCTCGGTGTCAAGATGGTCCCGCAGTTTCCGCTCAATCTGCTGTTCGGCCGGGATGATATGCCCAGCGGCATCTTCGCTGTCCTGACCGAAAAGGAGAGCGTCGGTCGGCAGGATTTTGCCGATGGGACGGCTCGTTTTGTGTTTGTCCCGGCATGATGCTGGAACAAATCATCCAGTAAAATCAATTCTCATTTTGAACAAATCTTCGATGGCGGGTTTGACAATTCGTTCTCAGAAGGTTCCAGACAAATTTCCATATACTTTTACTGGTAAAGTCAGGGTTTAATCAGAGGCTTTTCAGAGGTTTTGGGATGAATGTCGCTCAAAATCGCCGATTTTACACAGAATCCGTTGGATTGTCCGCCGGACAGTCCTCGGACTGACCAAAACGGGAAACTTTCGCAAAACGCTCATATCATTGGTCACTTTCATTGCATTACCAGAACGGTAAGTTAGAATGAAGATGTGAACCGGGCAAACAAAAAAGAACCAGCGGCTCGCCCTCACAAAGCACCGCTGGTTCCTATCTCATGCCCGGAACGATACGAAGAAGTTCCGTTGATACGATTATATCATACCAGCGGACTTCTTGCAAGACAAAGGAGTGTGCTGATATGAGTGCTATGGACCTTGAGCGTGAGGTCATCCGTATGGGCGATGTCGGTGTCGCTATCGACATGGTGGACAGCAACCTTGCAGATGGCAAGCTGGAGCAGGCGGAACGCGCCGTTGTGATTCTCCGGGAAATCTTCAATGCCCGCAACAAAGGGCTGCGGAGCTGCTTCTATGGAGGTGAACGGAATGCGTGACAACTGCGTGATTTTCACCACGCCGGAACGGCAGGAACTGCGGGTCGTTTTTGACCCGGACGGGACCCCGTTCTTCTGCGGCCCAGATCTGGCAGCGATTGCGGGCTATGAGCAGCCGAGAAAGGCCGTCACCGGCGGCAATCAGGGCGTCAACCGCATTGAATCTGTTTTGAGGAAGGTTCCTTGGGACAATGGTATGCGGCGTGGTCGCTGTGATTTCACCTGCTTTTCTGCGGAAAACGCCGTGAAGCTCCTGTGCCGCAGACCTGCGCCCTATGCAGCGATTCGCTGGCTGGAAGACGAAGTGATACCGAAAACGCAGGAAATGGGAGAGGAAGTCGCCAGAACGTATCCGGCATGGAATAAAAAGCCGGCACAGCAAGAACCGACGGAACTTCCCCAAAGTCTCAAGCCGGAACCCGAAGCCTTTAAGCGGGAACCGATGCAAGCAGGTGGAGGGGCGCTCATTGAGCGTCTGGACAATATCATTTTGGAATGCGTTTTGCTGAAGAAGGAACTCAGCAAGGCGAAGTAAGAGGAAACCTTCAGGGCTGCGGAAACGCGGCCTTTTTTGTTGCCATCGAAAGGGGAGAATGCCGTGAAGAATTTCGACAGGCAGTACCGGCTGGCGGCGGGCAAGGCAGGCTCGACCGGGTTTGAAATTGGCAGCGGCAAGCGACCGCTGCACGTTTCGTTTTCGGTAGAAAAGGCCGACACCAACAGCCAGAATACGGCCAAAGTGACTATCTGGAATCTGAGCGACGAACACCTTGCAGAGCTGAACAAAAACGACTGCGTGGTCGTACTCCATGCCGGGTATGGCGATACACGTCCGCTCATCTTCACCGGCGTGGTCACATTTGCCACGACAAAGGCTGACGGAGCAGACAGGTCAACGGAGATCGAGCTGGTGGATAACCGCATTGAAGTCCGCGACACCTACGTTTCCGTCAGTTATTCCGGGGCTGTGAACTGCAAGACCCTGATTCAGGACACCGCAGATCAGATGGGCGTGACGGTATCTTTCTCCTACAACGCAGAGTTCAAGGACATCCCCAATGGATACAGCTACGTTGGTCCAGCCAGAAATGTACTGACGAAAGCCTGTGAAACCAGCGGGCTGGTCTGGAGCATCAACAACGGCGTCTTGCAGGTCAAAAAGCCGGGAGATACGATGAGCCGCGAGGTGTATGAGCTTTCGGCAGAAACGGGCCTGCTGGGCCTCCCAGAGCGTGTCCAAATCTCCAATGAGGACAAGGGATACAGCTACGGCTGGGACGTGGAGTATCTGATGAACGCCGCCATCGGTCTGGACGATTATGTGTATCTGAATAGCAAGATGGTCAAGGGGTATTTCCGGGTCTACTCCGTCAGGATTGAGGGCGACAACATGGAAGGTTCATGGAGCTGTACAGCTCGTCTGCTGGAGGTGAAGCAAAAATGATGCAGGAGCTTGTTGACCAGATCAATAAGACTGCTCGCAGCGCAACAGACGATATGCACACAGCTTTGCCGGGCGAGATAAAAAGCTACGACCCGGGCAAGGGCGTCGCCACCGTGTTGCCGAAAGCAAAGTTCACAAAGCCAGATGGCAGTACGATGGACTTCCCAGAAATCTCAGGAGTCCCGGTCATATTCCCGCAGAGCAAAAACGTCACCATTGCATGGCCCATCAAGAAAGGCGATGGATGCCTGCTGGTTTTCAGTGAGCAGGCACTCGATTACTGGATGTACGGCAAGGAAACTGACACCAAACTGAAGTTCGACTTGACCAATGCCATTGCCATTCCGAATCTCACATCTGGCGGCAACAGCACCATGAAGCTCGCCTGCGATGAGGATGCTGTGGCGATTGCAGCGGGCGACACCACCGTCAAGATTACGCCCAGCACTGTGCAGGCCGAAGTTGGCGGAACCGTTCTGACGGTATCGCCTGATGGCGTTACCATTGAAGGCAAACTCACGGTCAAGGGCGGCATTGTTGCCCGGGATGATGTTAAAGCGTCCAACGGCAGCATCAGCCTTGCAAACCACACCCACAAAGGAGACAGCGGCGGCATGACGGGCAAGCCGCAGTAAAGGAGGGAAAAGCGTGATAGACCTGAAGCTCGATGTCACCGGAGACTTAGAACTCTCGGCGGCAGGCGACATTTCAGCTACGGACAGCATCGTACAGGCTGTCCGTATTCGTTTGCTCTGGTTCTTCGGAGAGTGGCGGCTGATGCCTTCGCTCGGCTTTCCGTACTTTGAGAACCTGCTGGTCAAAAATCCGAATGAGTCCAAACTCCGGCATCTTATCCGGGAAACCGTGATGTCTGTTGATGGAGTGACGGATGTATCGGAAATCCTGTTCAACATCGACAAGAAAAGCCGTAGGGCATCCGTGGAGATTACGTTCAACACAGATGAGGACAGCTTTAGAGAGGAGGTCAAAATCCCGTGGCAAAATATGGCCTGACCCCGCAGGGGCCAAATCCGAAACGCCTTGATGTCATCCTTGAGGATATGCACAGCAAGATGACAGACCGCCTCGGCGTAAATACCCGGCAGAACCCGCAGTCTTTGCTGAATCACATTCTGACCAACGTCGCAGATGAGATTGCAGAGCTGTGGGAATTTGGCGTAGATGTGTACCACTCGCAGTACACATCCAGCGCCACCGGCGTAAGTCTGGACTATGCTGCACAGTTTGGCGGCTCCACCCGTGAAATGGCAGCGAAGTCCTATTACAGCATCCTCTGCACGGGTTTGGACGGAACAACCATTCCGGCAGGAACGGTGATTGCATCCGACACAAACCCGGCAACCAGTCTGACAGCTACCGCAGATGCAACCATCACGAGGTCGGCTTTCAACAAGGCCACCGTCATCCTTGCATCACCGGCGGCTACAACGGCCCTTGGGGTGGCTCTTAACGGAAACCTATACACCATCACCCCTGACCCCAAACAAAGCACCAGCGAAGCCCTAGAGGCTCTGGGAACAGCCATCACGGATAAGGACTTCCATGTGACGGTCATCAACGACACCATCGTGATCGAGGCGGTCGATGAAACCAGCTCCAATACGCTGGTCCTGTCAGAAAACCTGACCACTGCTTCTGTGGGCAGCATCGTCACATTTGAGACTGCCGAGCCGGGCGACATCTTCATTCCGAACGGCGTAATCACGAAGATCACGAAAGCTGTTCCGGGCATGGAGTCCGTGGTCAACGTGGGAAGCTATGTTGCCGGTCAGCTCGCAGAGAGTGATGTGGAGTTCAGAAAGTCCTACACGAACAAAATCTACAACCGCTCGTCTGCCATGCTGGAAAGCATCAAGAGCGCCATCTTGAAGAATGTGCAGGGTGTGGTGAGCGTAGCTCCCTATGAAAACTGCACAAATGAAGTCGATTCTGCTGGCCGGTGGCCGCACAGCATCGAAGTTGTAGTCGAGGGCGGCGACGCAACGGAAATTGCCCAGCAAATCCTGAACACAAAGGCAGGCGGCATCAATACTTTCGGCAGCGTAGAAACCACCCTGCACGGCGTTTACGGCGAAGACATCGTGGTGCGCTTCAACCGGCCGACGTACGTCAAGGTCTGGTTCAAGGTTGGCGTCACTCTGAGCCCGAACACAAATCCGCCTACCAACTATGTCGAGCTTGTCAAAGAGCAGATTCTGGAGAAAATGAGCGCACTGGGGGCGGGCGAGAACGTCATCCCGCAGAAGTTCAACCTTCAGGTGTCTGGCATCGACTACATCGACGTATGGTTGTTTGCAACACCGAATGACGGCGATATGCCCACTGGCTACACCCAGCGCAGCGTGTCCATCTCGGCACGGGAGCGGGCCGTTACGGACGAAAACAGGATTGAGGTGGTCATGGATGGCTGATTACGTCCAGAAGCTCCGGGATGATCTTGTGGAGCAGTTCAAGGGCAAGCCGGTCATCGACGCGCTCATGGAGGCCGTTGGTGATGAGCTGAACGAGGTTCGACAGTTCTACGAAGACCTGCGCGACAAGCGGAATATCCAGACCGCAGTTGGGAAGCAGCTTGATGGCATCGGCGACAATGCGGTTCTGACCCGCCTTGAAGCCGGTGCTTTGGCCTGCGCCAAAGAATCTGTGTATGTACTGGATGATGATGCCTACCGGACGTACCTGATATACAAAATCTGGAAGAACACCAACAACTGCACCTACTATGACATCATCCGGGCGTTCAAAATGTTTTGGGATAAGCCCCTGCATTACCGCGAGGACCCGGCTATCCCGGCCACCATGATTTTTGAAACCGATGCCCTGACACCGGAGGCTGACGTTTCAAAACTGCTGAACGCTCCGTTCATCAAGGCGGCAGGTGTGGCAATTCTGGTGGTGGCGAACACCGAGGCTCCTGAAATGGTCGCAGATGTGCCGGTCGAGGGCATTCTGGGCCGGGGCTATACGACAACGACCCTGCCGGAGATTGAAACCGGCGAAGCATTCATCGACACTGTGCTGCCGGTCCCGGCTGCACAGAACATCACGCAGACAAAACTGCCTAAACTTGAGGAGGATGAGTTATGAGCTACTATGGCTTTGTTGTTACTGACAGCGGCCGAGAGCTGATTGCCAAGCTGGTTGCCGGGCAGCAGCTCCCGATTTCCAAGATTATGGTGGGCAGCGGCACTATCCCGGATGAAGTGAAGCCAGCCACGATGACCGCGCTGGTAGAGCCGGTGGCCACTGGCACATCGACCGCGCCGGTCTATGATGGAGCCAGCGTCCGCATGATCGTGGAGTACCGCTCCGACTTGAACGGTGGTCTTGACCACGGATTTTGGCTCCGGGAGTTCGGCGTGTTCGCCTTTGACCCGGACAAGGGCGAAGTCCTCATCTACTACGGCACGCTGGGCGACTACCCACAGTACGTCAGCGCTGCATCCAACACCGGCGTGGATGTCCGCCGCTTCCCGGTGTGCATCGTCATCGGCGAGGGGCTGGGAGTCACCGTAGACTACAAATGCGAGGCGTGGATGACGGCGGAAGATGTGGAGCAGTATTGTTCGGTCACGATGCTCCCGGCATTCCTGAAGGAAGCGCAGAAGCTCGTGGATGCCCACAACGACGATGAGGAGGCCCACCACTCCATCCAGAACAGCATCTCCGACGTGTCCGCCCGGCTGGCTCTGCTGGAGCTGATGTTCAATACCTCCGTCACCGGCAATCCGTTCACGGTCACATTTGAGACGCTGGACGGCACGGTGGTAGAGGGCGTCTGGAACACCACGGCAAAGAGGATCGAGTTCTGATGGAGCACATTGAATTTTCATGTCCGCCCGGTGAGCTGTCCTGCATCATCGGGAATTTGTTCGTCAGCCTTGAACCTCCCTGCAAATATGTGCGAAGTACGCACCTGATGCTCTGCGGCATCACTCACAGCGGAAACAGCGGTCGCCTGACTGTTTTGGGCGACCGCTGCTCTTTCTATGGGCTTGCCAGCGATTTGGAGGCTGCGAGGAATGGCCCCTGCCTCGAAAGAAGGTGTGACCGTGGCTGACAAAGAATATCTCCTCGGAAACAAGGCACGGGAGCTGCTGAAATACACGAACCAAGCGACGAAAACGGTGGCCGAGGATATTTCACGCAAAGACGTTCGGCAGATTTTCCAGAAGATAGCCGCGCTTGACGACATCCGGGACGTCCAGAAGGTCTGCTCTGAGTCCATCGCATATCTCGACCGAACGCACCGGGAGGGCTTCACAAAGGCGCTCTACCGCTGCTACGGCGAAGATATGCGTCTGATTGCCAAGAGCATCGTTCGGGACATTCACGCGGCCAACGGAAAGATGTTCCAGACTGAGTACGAGGAACGCCTGCGGCTGCTTGGCGTAGTCCTCGACGAATGCTCTTTGCTGAATGAGTATATCCAGCTCGTTCTGAACGACGGAGTTATTTCCATAAGCAAAAGTGCCATCTGGACCCGGAAGGTTCAGGACGTAAAGAATATGGTTCTGTCGTGGAAGCAGAAGGACACCGCCCGCGCTGAAAAGCTCCGGGAGCAGGCCCGTCAGGCAGAACTCAAGCAGCAGGCGGCGATGGTAAAGGCTATCGTCCGCGAACTCCTGAAAGAACAGGAAAAATCAAGGTATCCTGCGGGTTCCCCGCTTGATATAGGGTGCGACTCGAATCGGCCGCCAACTGGTGGCTCCGCTCTCCGAACTGCAACAACTCCAACAACGCCCTGTACGTCAACTCCAATGGCGACTGGAACAACAACAACTGCTCCAACTCGAACGGCATCCGCCCCGCTCTGATGGAAAAGCGAGATGAGTAACCCGGCAACGGGCGAAAACAGTGCACCCATCATCAAAGGGAGTCGCATCCTGTCGGAAGCCTTTATGGCGGACGATAAACACATCATACCGAGGCAGGCCGTCCTCTGCGGGCGCAGCCTGCTGCCGCGAGGAAGCGGACCGGTATTAGACGAACACCCGGCTGGGAGCTTCCTCTACCACCTCAGCCGGGGGAAGAAAATAAGTGTGAAGACACATGACATATCAGGAAATGTGCGAGTTCCAGACCCTCTATGAGGCATATCTGGAAGCGCGAAAGGGTAAGAGGAGCAAGCCGGGAACGGCTCAATATGAGGCCAACGCTCTGATCTGCACCGACAAGCTGTCATACGTTCTGAACCAAAAGACCTACAAGCCCAGCGGCTTCGAGGTCTTTTATGTTTATGAGCCGAAGAAACGGCTTGTGCAGGCTCCCGCTTTTGTGGACAAGGTGGTCCTCCATGCACTAACGGACAATGTTTTGTACGACACGATCTGCACCAGCTTCATCCGCGACAACCACGCTTCGCAGCGCGGAAAGGGGACACTGGATGCCATCGTGCGCCTGAAGGGCCACATGGTCGATTACTACCGTAAGAACGGCAGCGCAGACGGATGGGTGCTGAAGTGCGATGTTCACCATTTCTTCGCCTCCATCGACCACGACATCCTGAAATCAAAACTGCGGGCCTTGATGCAGAAGCGCGGCGTAGATATGGCGTTCTATGACCTCATGTGCATCTACATTGACAAGACCGACGGCCTGCCCCTTGGGTATCAGACCAGCCAACTGCTCGCCCTGATGTTCCTTGATGAGTTCGACCATTACATCAAGGAAGACCGGGGATGCCGCTATTACGGACGATACATGGACGATTTCTACGTCATCGCCCGGACAAAGCGGGAACTTCAGTTTCTTTTGAAGGACATTGAGCGTTGGATGAGCGACCTCCACCTCGAACTCAATTCTAAGACAGCAATTTTCCCCTTGAAAAACGGGCTGGATTTTCTGGGCTTCCATAGCTACCTGACGGAAAGCGGAGCCTGCGTCCAGAAGCTCCGCCGCTCGGAGATTCAGCGCATCCAGACCCGCGTCAAATACTGGGAAAAAGCCTACCCGGCAGGGGAAGTGACCAGAGAAGCTGTTATCACCAGCTTCGTAGCGTGGGATGCCTTTGCATCCTACGGTGACACCTACGCATTACGGCTGAAATACGCCAAGAAGGTCTCGGTAATCATCGGCGTGGACGTAAAGCCTCGGAGGAAAATCAACTCCACGAGGAGCGTCCGTGCCTTGCGCCGGGTAAAGCAGGAACAGAACATTCGCCGGAAAAGAGGTGACATTACGCCCCGCAAAGATCTGTTCCAGCCCGAACCGCGTCCCGACAGCATTCCGCCGTGGATGTAATACACAACAGGAGGTTCTTTTTTATGGCTTATGTGACCTTGAGTTCCAAAGCAATCGGCAGCACCATCAAGCTGAAAGTAAATGGTTCTGCCAGAAACTTCATCGTTGTCCATCAGGGCAAGCCGTCCAGCGTCTATGACGATAGCTGCAACGGCACATGGCTTCTGATGCAGGACATCTATGAAAACCGTGCATGGCACAGCTCGAACGCCAATGATTATGCCAACAGCACCATCCATTCCTACCTGAACAGCACGTTCCTGAACCTGTTCGAGTCGAACATCAAGAACGCCATCAAGCAGGTAAAGCTCCCGTACCGCAAAGGCAGCGGCACGTCTACGACCGTCACCAGCGGCTCGAACGGCCTGTCTGCAAAAATTTTCCTGCTCAGTGCGACCGAAACGAGCTTCGACTTCGGCTATATGCCGAGCGGCGAAGGTGCGGAGCTGGCCTATTTCAAGGGATGCGCGGACAATAGCTCGGATTCGAAGCGTGTTGCCTATCTCAATGGCTCGGCCGCCAACTGGTGGCTCCGCTCTCCGGGCTGCAGCAGCTCCGACTACGCCCTGTGCGTCAACTCCAATGGCGACTGGAACGGCTACAACTGCTCCTACTCGCTCGGCATCCGCCCCGCTTTGATTTTGCCCTCTACTCTCTTGGTGTCTGACGATGGCACGGTCTCGACTAACACCGCACCCTCTACCCCGGGCAGCATCTCCGTTCCTTCGTCCATCATGGGCGGCACGAACATTTCGATCTCGTGGGCAAAAAGCTCTGATGCTGAGAGCAATCTCGCCGGCTACAAGGTAGAGCGTTCGACCAACGGCGGCAGTTCGTGGAGTCAGATTTATCAGGGTACTGCCACCAGCACCACGAACAACGTCGCCTTCGGCACCACGTCCGTGATGTACCGCGTCAAGGCATACGACACCGAGGGTCTGGAGTCTGGCTGGCGCACCAGTTCGCAGGTAACGGTGGTCAACAACAACGCCCCGTCTGCGCCGCCGTCCATCGCGGTGCCGAATGATATCAAGGGCGGCAGCACGCTGGTGATCTCGTGGACTGCGGCCAGTGACAGCGATGGCAACCTGAGCGGCTACATTCTGGAGCGCAGCACCGATGGTGGCTCCACCTACACGCAGGTGTACAAGGGCGACGCGCTGACCTACACCGACACCATCACCAAGGGCTGGTCCACCGTGATATACCGTGTCAAGGCGTATGACAGCTATGACGCTCAGTCCGGCTACACCACGTCCACCAAGCGCACGGTCGATAACAACACCGCGCCGACCATCACGACCTCCAGCGCAGCCAACCTCGGCACGAAGTCCAGCGGCTTCACCATCTCGTACTCCGTGGATGATGAGGATGCGGTGGACACCCTGACCGTCACCGAAAAGCTGGACGGCACGACCAAGCGAACCTACACCGCGACCCGCAAGGCCACCAACAGCTTTGCCGTCACCGGTGAATATTTCCAGAAAATTACGAACGGCAGTCACACCCTGACCGTTACCGTGACCGATGGCAAGGCCACTGTCACCAAGACGTTCACCTTTACGAAGGCCGTTACAGCCGCCAGCATCACGCTGGCGCAGCCGATGGAAGCGGATGCCCAGATCACGCTCTGTGCCATCACCGTGGGCGGTCTGATTCCTGCCGGTGCAGTTTTCAAGGTGGAGGTCACGAACAACGGCAAGGATAGCTCACCGGTCTGGGAGGATATTACGACAAAGTCCCGCGATGGGCGAAACCATCTGTTTGCAAACCAGACTGCGGTCAACGGATTTGCGTTCAATTTCCGCATCACCGCAGAACGCGGCGTAAGCGGCGAAGGCGGCTACATCGCTTCGATTCAGGGAGGTTTCCAGTAATGGGTTTGAACAGAGTAAGAGTCGATTCTGTAGCTAAGTTGCAGAAGAAGAAAACGATGGAGGAATTGCAGGAGGAGAATGAGGCCCTGAAAACCAAAGTTTCCTCTTTGGAGTCCAACCTCGATAATACCCAGATGGCGCTGTGCGACGTGTACGAACAGCTCATCGCGGTCACATCCGCCGCAGATAAGGAGGCGTAATCATGGCAGAAGTCTATGCAAACCTCATCCGCCGGGGGCGGAAAACCATCGAGCGGGTGCCCGAGCGCCTGCGGGAAGAAGTCAAGGCCATTCTCGCAGCGGACAAAGCATGAGCCGCTTCCGAGAGTTCGCCTTACAAATATTGCTGAGAAAGGAGAAAGGCATCATGGCAGTCATCTATGCAACCCTCATTGTGAAGGGCAAGAAGACTCTCGATCGGGTTCCGGCGCTGATTCGGAAGCAGGCTGAGGAAATCCCGAAGGACCTCGAAGTCGAGGTCGAGTGATCGCGCAGGGGAGTCGGGAAACCGGCTCCCCTCATTTTTTGTAAGTTATCGAAAGGAGAGAGGGCCGTTGTGAACCTGAAAGAAATCCTCTTTGGCAGTGGAGGCGTGATGTTCGTGCTGCTGTCATTGTTGGAGGTATCGAAAATCCCTATCAACCCGTGGAGCGGGCTGGCGAAATTGATTGGAAACGCGCTTAATGCGGATGTTCTGGCAGAGGTCAAGCAGACCAAGAAACGGCTGGATGACCATATCGCCACCGACGATGAGCGCAATGCCAATCTGCTCCGCACACAGATTTTGCGGTTCAACGATGAATTGGTCGATGATCGAAAGCACGCGAAAGAGCATTTCGATGAGATTCTTTCCATCATCGACGAGTACGAAACGTACTGCCGGACGCATGAGGACTACAAGAACAATAAATGCGCCCATGCGGTAGCCAACATCAACCGTGTTTATGACGAACGGTTAGAAAAACACGATTTTCTGTGAAAGGAGGAGGACCTGTGGCAATCATCACGTTCCTGCGCGGGGATAAGACCGCGCTCACCAAGAACTTTGCCCGGTATGAGTTCCAGTGTCCCTGCGGCTGCGGACAGCAGTCAGTTGACATGGAGCTGGCCGAAAAGCTCCAGCTCATTCGGGACAAGGTAGACCGTCCGCTGAAGATCACGTCCGGCTACCGCTGCATCACGCACAATGCGGCTGTGGGCGGAAGCCAGAACTCCAAGCACCGCTATGGCATGGCGGCGGACTGGAGGACGGCAAACCGCAGCATCAACCCGGTGGCACTGGGCATCCTTGCTCAGGCCGTTGGGTTCGGCGGCATCGGTATCTACTGGCACAGCCGTGGAGCCTTTGTCCACGCCGACACCCGTGGCACGAAAGCGACGTGGCTCTGCACCACGCCGGGAAAGTACCCCAGCACGACCTACAACAAGTTCGTGCTTCCCACCATCCGTCGGGGCTGCACCGGGGACGCCAACCGCGCGGCTGTCAAGATGCTCCAGCGGCTCCTCAAGCTCACGCCTGACGGCCTGTTTGGAGAGGCGACGGAAAACGCCCTGCTCCGGGCGCAGGAGGCGCATGGCCTGACCGTGGACGGCATCTGCGGCCCTGCATCGTGGAAGGCGCTGTCTGGCGCTGATAAGTACCTGTGAGAGGAGATAAGCTCTATGACAAATAGCAAAGTGTCCATCGCTACGCTGGCCCGCACGGCCGCTCTGGCGTTCGCTCTGGCAAATCAGGTTTCGAGCGCCGCCGGGAAGCCTCTGCTGCCCATCGAAAGTTCGGAGGTCGAGCAGTTTGTGACCACTGGCCTGACCATTGCCACCAGCGTCGCTGCGTGGTGGAAGAACAACAGCTTTACCGCCGCCGCCATCGAAGGCGACAAGCGGATGAACAGCCTGAAGAATCAGGTCCACTGAATGAAAGGAGTAACCGAGTATGAATGAGTTTACGAGAAGCCTGCTGTACATCGCCCTGCTGATCTGCATCCCCATCGTGACCGCCTGCATCAAGAAAGGCATTGCAGTTGCCGTTGATGCAATCAACGCCCAGACTCAGAACATCAAGGTACAGCGGCTCGTCCGAGAAATCGGCGATGCCGTTGCCAATGCCGTGGCCGCGATGAACCAGACCTACGTCAACGACCTCAAAGCCGCCGGGACGTTCAATGAGGCGGAACAGAAGGAAGCCCTGATGCGGGCCGTGTCTGCCGCCCTGAAAAGCATGAGCAGCGACGCGCAGGACTACATCAAGAGTAACTTCGGCGATACGACCCAGTACCTCGAAAATCGTATTGAGGCTCAGATCGACGCCAACCACGTTGCCGCCAAGCAGGCTGCTGTCCAGAATACGCTGAATCTGGGCTGAGTCAGCGCAAAGTCAGCGTAAAATGATAATCCCCCTGTACCATGACCCGTAAAAAGGCTGGTGCAGGGGGATTTTTTTGTTTGCACGGAAATTCCGATGGAACAGCTCCACCAGAAAAATCAATTCTCAAAATAGCCAAATTTCGTTATGTACTTTTGACAAATCCTTCTCAGAAAGTCCCAGACATTTTCCAATACACTCTTACCCGTAACCAAAACGTAAATCCAGAGGCTTTTCAGAGGCCACCAGCGGCTCGGCATCAAATAGCCAGTGGATATAAAAAATATTTTGAAAAAATTAAAAAACAGATTGACTTACCAGTTGGGTAAGTTATAATGATACTAAGATAAATTACCAAAAAGGTAAGTTATCTACAATTACCGGCATCCGGCTGGTAAGTTGGAAGCACGAGCAGGAGGTGTAGCAAAATGAAAGGTGAGTGCAGTATGACAGCTCTGGAAGCCTCTCGTCTGATCGACTGGCTGAAAGCTCACGGTCATACGGACGCGGACGCGACGGAGTGCATCAAGTGCATTGCCGGAGTCCTCGACCCGCAGACCGAGGAGCCTAAGAAACAGTAAAGGCTAGGTTCCCCCACAAGGTCTCACAAACCATGGGAACCTAGCCAACCGGAACGGGATGGGACCTGCCCCATCTCGTTTCCATCTTATCAGGAGGGCAGGAGAAAGTCAAGAGGTTGAGTAACATGGCTACCTACACAGTCGAGCAAATTTACGATTACCTGCGGTTTGGCGAATGCGGGAACTTCGTGCAGTTCCAGTGCAAGCAGCGCACCGTCACCATTCGTCGGCTCACGCGTGGCATCGACACCATGCCGACCTGCCTTATTACGGGCGATGGAGAGCCGCGAGAAGAAAGCCGGCCGTCCGTGTTGGAACCGCTGATTGAGCGGCTGCTGAAGGAGGAATAAACGATGTATGATCTGCGTGAACACAAGGAACTGATTAGCCAGTTGGTTTCCGAGGCCAACCAGAACGACGAAAACTGGCGCTGGTCGGTCAAGTCCGTGGGCAAGGAAAAGGCCCGTATCTTCTGGGAGTATCTGGAGTATTGCGGCCAGAAGGAGCCGTACTTCAGCATCGTGCTGGAGAACACCGGCGATGGCTGCTGGATTACGGCAAAGAACGAGCATGGCGAGACCATGAACTCCGAGATCGTGGAGGACAAGGAGTGGCCGTACCTGAACACTCCGCTGGCAGAGGCCATCACGATGATGGTCCACGCCATCAGGAACACCGCTCATGCCTGCTACTGAGAGCATCGCCCGCCGGTATGCAGCGGACATCGGTTTTGCGGTAGTCGGGGAGCTGACCCGTAAGCCAGAGTGGGACGGCGTAGCCAGCGGCCCGGACATTGGGCTGTCTGGCTATTGCCGGGTCTGGGTGGATAAGGGCGGCAACGCCTACTATGTTCACGGTAAGGAATGCGCCATCATTGACCCGGAAGGCATGGTCTACTGAACGACGGTAAACTCCCAGATGTACTCTGTAAATTTTTTCGATAAATCTTCAAATTTCGTTTGACACCAGTGGTGGGTAAGTTAGAATGAAGATACAGAAAAACATACCAAAACGGTAAGATAAAAGGAGACGCTGGATATGAAAAACGCATTTGTTGAAACCTACAAGGCCGTCAAAACTCTCGCTACCCGTATTGAAGCAGCTACCACTGAGGAAGAAAAGAACAGCATCCGCAAGGAGTGCGAGGATGTGACCGCATGGATTGACGAGCAGGGAAAAGATGCCTGCTACATCTGGCATTCATGCGAACGTTCGTTGGATAATGGCAACATCGTCATCAACCTGAACACCAACGCAGCTTCCGATTCTTTGATTGAGTGCCTTCGCAAGAATGGCGTTTCTGAGTTCACCTTCTCCTCCGGCTGGAGCGGCGCTATTGAAAGCGTATGGTTCTTCCAGCAGAATGGCTGCACCCTTGCTGGTATGATTGAGGTCAACGGTGATTGCCTCCCGCTCTCCAAAGAGCACGAGAAGATGCCCGCTTTCCTGTTCAAACTGAACTGACGGACGGAAAAGTCCCCGCCTGATGATGGCCGCTGGCACCGGCCGAAACGCCCTGCTGGGCGTCGCGGGAGCCACCCGTAAAGAAATTGATACTATGGAGGTTTTAGCTATGAAAAACGAGAACATGACCGCTGAGGTGACCCGTGAGTGGGAGAACGACCCGAACTGCTTTCTGCGGATGCTGAACAGCCCCGCACAGAAGCGGAGCCGCGCAGCCCGCCGCCAGAAGGATGCCGACCGGGAGCGTTTCAACAACGTGCTGAACGCCGTTGCCATCGGCGCAGCAGCCTTTGCCGTCACCCTGCTCGTTATCTGCTTCGTTCTCTGATGGAGGTATCAGCTATGGACAACCAGAACATGACCTATCCCGAACTGCGGGACCTGTTCGTTGAACATAACAAGACCCAGCTTGCAAAGCCGGTGAGCGCCTGCATCGTATTTGCTGACAGCAACTGGCCTGACCGCCATTACCCGCTGCGCAGCCGCACCTATGAGGTCAGCAGCGACAACAAGGCTTTCCGGTCCAGATGCTGCTCCACCAGCCTGTTCGGTTCCTGCTTGGATGGCACCGACCAGATGGTTCGCCTCGACTGTTACATGAAGGACTTCGGCAACAAGGGCGGCTGGGTCGTTGACCACTGCTACCTGAAGGAGAACAGCGATGAATCCGATGTATGATTGCTCCGGCCGGCTTGACCGGTTCGGCGGAGTAACGGAGCCGCCTGATGACCGGGGCATTGAAGAAGAACCTGAATGGCAGCGGCCCGAAGAAGCCAATGCCGTTTGCTGGAGTGACTGATGGAGGTGAGTGATATGGGACGTGGCAATGTTTGTGTGACCGGCTCGTATGAGGGCTTGTTCTACATCGACAACGATGATCTGCGGGTCTACCGCAGGAATGACCCCTACGCCAAAGAGGAGGAAACCAGCTTACAGCGCGACCTCAGCTGTGAAGACTTTTCGAGCGGTGAATGGCTTCTTGATGAGGTCGGGAGCAGTTACGAGGAAGAAGACGTTCTCGAATGCTTTTGCGCCGAACTGCGGAAGCTCTGTCCCAGCTTCCAGCCTGCGGCCAACTCAAACGTCTGGCTCGGCAATGAGCGCCGGGTCATCCTCGAAAACGAGCTGTTTTACATCTGCGTGGAGGATAACGAGTGGTCACTGGCCGTCGAGCTTGTCCAGAAAGACGGCTATTCCGACTGTGAGAGCGCATGGATGGCCGGCCTTCAGAAGCGGCGCTACCGGGGATACCTTGATAGCATGAAAAAGGCCCTGCTGGCCCGCCTGCCCAGCATTGGCATTCGCACCGGGGCATGGACGAGCGGGACTATCACGAGAGCGGAGGCTGGTGTATGCTGAGTGACATGATTGATGATCTCGTCCGGGCCGACTGCCCGCAGGAAAAGGAAGCAGCCTACCGACAGCTTGAAAAGCTCGGCGTTGACCGCATTACCGCTGATGTCATCGCCGATGAGCGCCGAAAGGAGGCACACCTGTGAGCCGCTACATTCCCCCTGAGGAGATGAATGAAGCTCAGATCAGGGAGCAGTTGGATGCTGAATATCAGCACTGGGATGACCTGAAAAAGAACGGCTGCTCTGACCCTGCATGGCCAGATGGCGTGAATCTGAACCTTGTTCGGAACCACATCATCTACTGGTATCGGCTCCTGCGGGAACGCACCAGCCAGACTGTGCAGCTCTCGATGTTCGACGCTGGTATGGATTTGAGGAACGAGCGGCCTTTGCCGCCGGAAGTCCCGGACAAGTATATGGTTCCGACCGGAAAGTACCCCGACCGTCTGAACGGCAAGTGGGATGGCCTGATTTTTGACCCGACAATTTGAGGAAAGGATGAAGAAAGATGACCGATGAAAAGAAGTTCGAGGTTCATGCAGAGATTACGGTCCGGCTGACCAAGCAGGATGTTGATGACATCATGGTTTCTGCGTTGGAGGGGGGCATCTGCTACTGGTCCGACTGCGCAGAGGTTGTTGGCTGCTACCTTAGCGAGTACGCCAGCGGACAGATTTCTCGCGGTGGCAAACTCAAGATTCATGTTGATGAGCCGTTTGATGAGGCGAACACCGAATGGTACGAGCTGGACATGGAGAAGTTCGCACAGGGCTTCCGCCTCTGGCTGGAGAACGGCGGCGATCGCTACGGCGCTGTCAGCAATGGCGAAGTTGACACCTGCGAGATCGACGGCGAAATGGCAGACCTCATCATCCAGTACGCCCTGTTTGGCGAAGTAGTGTACGGCTGAAAGGGGTGCAGAATGATGATGGCATGGTTGATCGTGGTAGATCAGTGGCTCGAAGCGGCCACGGACATCCTCTGCGCTGCCTTTTGGGCAATCGTCGGGGCGATGGCTGTTGTGGGCTTGGCGAGGCTCTTTCTGGGGAGGCGTTGGTAATGAGAACACTGAGAGAGCGTGATGCGCTGCTTGAAGAATTGTGGAAGCAGTTCGGGGATGTCCCTATGGACCCCTCCACCGAAACGATGGAGGCCCCGTTTCTGGATTTCCCGGCAGGAACCAGCCGCGTTGACATCTGGCGCTGGTTTGATGAACGGCATAGCAAGGGCATTGCCTACTTGCTTTACAACGAGGATGCCTCTAACGCGGCAAGCATCACGAGCCTGCTGCACTGCCAGAAGCTCTGCACTGAATGCTGTTCTGAAACCTGCGTGTTCAATTCGCAGGGCATCTGCATGGCCCCGTTCCTGACTGGGAGGAAGCCGGGCATCCATGATGATGGCTGCACCGATTACTGCCCGAAGCCGCTGGATGGCTGTGAGCTGGTTCGCTCCTACTCCGAGCTTGAGCTTCGGAGCTATGAGGAGGACGTGCGGGAACATATCTCACAGTTCACCGATGAGGAGCTTATGGAAGCCTATGAGCTTGACCGCACGACGCTCAATTCGCTCGCCCCACATGCGGCGGTCTTGATGCGGAAGTACATTGATAATGACGATAGCTGGACGTACCACCGCGATTATGCAATCTCGGAGGTCGTCAGCGAGTATAAGGAGGACAAAGACAATGGCTGAGAAAATAATGCCCTATGCGCTGCGAATGACGCTGGCAGTGCTTGCAAATAAGCCCGATGATGCCCGCAGCATTTCTGCTGAGTGCGTCACCGCGATGACCAAAGAGCTGATGGACGTTGTAAGTCGGTATGACCTGATGGACTTCCCGTTCATGGTTGCTGCCCTGCGGCTCACCGCAACCTCGCTGGAGTCCCTGCTGGATGAGCATGGAAAGGGGATTGCCGATAACATCGTCGCCAACACCACCTGCATCACCATTGATGCTTCCGAACTGAAGCGTCAGGCAAAAGAGGAGGAGTAAGGATATGGAAATCAAGCGCGGCGACATTTGGTATGTGAGCAAGGACAACTACACCGGCTGTGAGCAGGCGGCGGGACGCCCGGCAATCATCGTCTCCAACGAGAAGAACAACGCCTGTGCAGAGACGGTAGAGGTCGTATACCTGACCACCCAACCGAAGAAAGACCTGCCGACGCACGTTCTCATCCGCAGCTCTGAACGTGAAAGCACTGCCCTCTGTGAGCAGATTACGACCGTATCGGTTGACCGCCTGCTGGGCTACAAGGGCCACCTGACCCCGGCAGAGATGACCAACGTGGAGGTTGCAATGCTGATCTCGCTGGAGCTGGAAGTTGGAAAGCCCGTAGAGAAAATCGTGGAGGTCACGAAAGAAGTTCCGGTCATCCGGGATGTCAAGGTGTCTACGCCGGCGTCAAATCCGAACATGGCTGCGGAGCTGGCCGCAGCGAAAGCCAAGTGTGAAATGCTCCAGACCATGTACGAGAGCCTGCTGAATCGGGTTCTGGCTGGAAAGGCAGGCTGATGGTATGCGAGCATCTGATATGGTACGCGCAGCCCTTGCTGGAGCAGGGAAGACCCAGAAAGAGTTGGCCGAACACATGGGCTGGACCCCGCAGAACCTCAGCGGGCGGCTGAAGAACAACTCGCTCACCTTCGATGAGCTGTCAAAGGCTCTGCATTTTGCTGGTTATGAGGTCTCCATGAGTGATGCCAACGGTGCGGGCCTCCCGGAGCTGGGCAACAGCACCAGCCCTGCTGTGGCGCAGACCGTAGACGGCGTTCGATATGACACCCGGAAGGCGGAATCGCTTTGCTCGAATAAGGTCGTGATGTTCGAGGACTTCTATGTAGAGCTGTTCGAGGATGCCGCCGGGAACTACTTCACCGTCCTCTACCAGCTTTCTGGATGCCAGCATCATACCATCACCCCGGTAAGCGCCCGTGCTGCCCAGCAGTTCTTAGAGAGGTTCGGGAACAGAGCATAACTGCTGGCTAAAGTTCCTTCGGTATACGGTAAATTTTTTTGTGAAATCTTCAGTATAAGTTTGACTTACCAGACTGGTAAGTTAGAATGAAGATACAGAAAACAACTTACCAAAACACGGAGGATTTGAATATGAAAACCTACATCGTCACCTATTTCCGCCACAACCCGCAGCTCAAGAACGGAGGCTACACCTCCACCTGCAAAATTGAGGCCGCGTCCATCGCGTCGGCCCGCAAGAAGGCTCGCGAGTTCTGCGAAGGCGCGGTTTACGGTAGCCGGGAGCTGCTGGATGTTCAGAAGGAGGTCAACGGCTGATGGCTCGCAAGGAAATGTACACTCTCAAGGTTGACGGCCGGGTGGTCTGGACCAGCAACCGGCTCCCGTACATGAAGAAGATCGCAAACGAAACGCTTGAGCTGGACAACGGCTTCTTCGCTGAGATTCTGCGCTACAACAAGACATATTCGACCCGCTTCTACAACACGAAGTGGAGCCGCTGAAAGGAGGATGCCTTATGGCATTGTACGCCGTTTACTATCAGACAGGTGTTTCGCCCCTTGATGGCGCACCGCTCTGCACCATCGACCTTGTGACGCAGGTCGAGGCCACCGCGATTGCCAAGCAGCAGGAGCTGACCGATGCCGGTCTGGTTGCTTGGCATGAGCAGATTCAGTAAGGAGGAAGAGAGAATGGCAAAGATCATGTTGGTCATGACCCGTGAGGGGGTCAATGCGAGCATCGCATACAGCCTCATCTGCTTTGCCCGCTACGGCAGAGCATGGGACACCGGTCGCCGCCGCCGGGCGTGGCTGGCAGACTTCACCGAGGAGGAGCGCCGTGCTGCCGGTCGCCTGTTCCGACAGGCGCATGACTGGACCGTTGGCCGGGGTGTTCCCGATGAGGTCACGATGACGATGAAGACGTTTCACCTGTGGCGTAAGCTCGCTGAGTTCTGCGCTTCTATCTGAGAGGAGGAGTACTCATGGAAAACGACGCTACGAAAGCCATGCTTCCATCGAAGGAAGCCCTCAGCGAGTTCTTGAAGGCTCACAAGTACAAGTCTTTCCCGACTGCCATTGAAGCAATGCGGAGCGGCAAGAAGCTCGTTTTTATCTTTCTCGAATGGGAGGCTTACGGCGACCGCAGCTACTACTACTGCGAGGAAGACGACGCCGTTTACTCTGACTACCTTAGTATCGGAGATTAAGGAGGAATTTGCTATGACCGTTGAGTATCACACCGTCCGTGACGCTGCTGAAGCGTGGGTCCGCGAAATGAATGCCATCCCGCAGGGGATGATTGAGAAGCTGATGGGCATGAACCCCGATGACTGGACCGAAATCACCAAGCCTGCTGCCGGTGACACCGTATACGTTTATGATCTGCCCGATGAGGTTGACAGCCTTGAGCATTGCGGCACCATCAAGAGCTATAACGAGGAGAGCGACCTGTACTGCATTGAACTGTATGATGGCAAGCTCGTTTCCGCCGAGGAAGATGACTTTGATGTTGAACGGGACGACGTTCTTCCGATGTGGGGAACGATGTGGTCGTTCGGCGATAATGTTGATGACTGGTGGCTGGAGAAGAATGGCGGGCTTCAGGCGATGTCCAACTGCGGGTTCCGCATCTATGAGTCCGAGGAGTTCGGCTACTTCTTCGGCATCGACGGAGCCGGATACGATTTTTACGAATCGCACTGGGAACCGCTCTATAAGGCTCGCGGTCTCCAGTGGCATGACCCGATGGCCGAGGAGGAACGCCAGATGCTCCACAAGGGCTATACCAAGCGGTCGCTCGGCAACAAGCGGGTCTGGTGTGACAAGAACGGCGCGGCGGTCAAGGAGGTGGGCTTCAGTGTACAAAATCAGAGGTAAATATCCCGGCCAGCCGTGGGAGGACATCGACGAGTTCGACACCCGGCCCGAAGCTCTGAAGATGCTTGCCGAGTACCGCATGGCCTATGGGCCGGGATGGCGGTTCACCATCAAAAAGGCGGTGGCAAAATGAGCAGATATGAGCAGCTTTCCATGTTCACCATGAACGTGGAGCAGGTAACCGCCACCTGCTGTATGGATGGATGCCCGGCGCGGGCCAGTCCGGTGGAGCCGTGGATGGCGGCGCTCATCCCAGCCGGAGAATATGTGGTGCAGATTGCTGGGCATCCGCTGGTTCTGCGGCCCATGCCCGGCAGACAGGCCGACATCCAGCGTGGGCATGAATACTACCACTACATGATCGGCGGGCGGCTTTATGCCGGCACATTCGTTGGGAGGGATTCTGGATGATGGACAAAATCGTGGTCACAGCGGCGGACATCGAAAAGCTCCTTGCATGGCGGGATGAGCACAACGATCCGGTTCGTTCGATGCCGGTTCCCCTGCGAGAAGTGGAAATCCAGATTGTCGAGAGCGGCATCTCTATCAAGTGCTTCCGCTCTGACAAGAAGCTGAAGCTCTACCTCGACAGCCCGGCCCGGAAGCTCGGCCATGTTGTCTTCGCTCCGCTGGGCAACGGCCTGTGGAAGAAGAAGGTAAGCACGCTTCCTGCGGACTGCAACCCCACCGAAACCGAACAGGGCGCTTTGACTGTGTATGGCTCCCTGATGGCGCTGATGACGTATGGAACGGGCAGCATCCGTGGTGGCGTGGCTACCACAACCTCGAAGGCTCCTGCTGAACGTAAAAGCTCCACAAAGCCGCGTACAGCAAGCACCACATACATCATTCACTCGGCCGGAAAACAGCTTACAGTGATTCCTAGAGGCCACCATGCAAGCCCGGCCTGTTCCTTTACCGTAAGAGGTCACTTCCGCCACTACAAGAGCGGCAAGACGGTTTGGATTGCGGAGTACCGCAAGGGGACTGGCCGCAGCCGGGGAAAGACCTACAAGATTGGAGGAAAGATAAATGGAAATGACCAATGAACGTGCAGCCGAAATCCTCAACCCCACCCATTATGAGGACTACGACAGCCTCGAAACCGTGCAGGAAGCCTGCCGGATGGGCATGGTGGCCCTGAAGATGCAGATTCCTGAAGTGCCGCTGGCTCCCGGCGCTATTTTCGACTTCACCTGCCCGCACTGCGGAAGCCGGGATTACCTGAAGAACGAGGACGGCAACCGCAACAAGTTCTGCGGCCAGTGCGGAAAAGCGCTGGACTGGGGCTGCGCTGTTGAAGGAGGAGAAGCATGAGTAAGGAACTGATGCTGTTCTACAACGCAGATGGCAAATGGGCCGTCTACGATGACACCTTCGACATCGCCATCCATTGCGAGTCCCAGAAAGAGCAGGACGAAGCGATGGCGATGCTGCGCAAGGCTAACTCCAGCGCAGGAGAGGTAATGAGTCCTGAGAACATGGCTCATTCCTTGATGGCCCTCTGCAAGGCTCACTCTGATGCCGGGAATGGCTGTCCGGGCTGTCCCTTTGATAAGCCGACCAGCAACAACGGCGATGGCGAGTGCCGTCTTGGCGTTCCTGACAGTTGGGATTTTTGAGGAGGGGACAATATGAGCAAACAACGCCTTATAAACGCAATCCCCGTTGAGGAGGAGATGCGAGAATTCGCCCGGCGCGTTGGGTACGAAGCAACCAACGAATGTGAATCCACTGCTGAATACTGCGCCGATATGGTGAGCGAAGCGCCTACTGTTGAGCCGAGTAACCGGTGGGTAAGAACTGCGGACAGAATGCCTGATATTCCGGGCGATGAAAAATCATGGGCTCATGTATCTGTAATAGCAGCTAAAAGGGGCAGCAAGAAGTCCAGCCCGATGATTTATGAACGTGCTGTTATTCGGGGTAAAACGGTCTACCGCTGGAAATATGTCTGGGACCGAATTTACGATGATAATGACATTTTTGCATGGATGCCATACCCTGAAGCTCCAAAGGAGGAAGAAAATGAATAAAGCAGTCCTCATCAGCATTCGGCCGGGATGGTGCTGCCAAATCGCCGCAGGTAAAAAGACGGCCGAAATCCGCAAGAATGTACCGAGTCTCGATTTCCCGTTTCGATGCTATATTTACTGCACGCAGGCAACCCCGCTGCTTGCGTGGCAGGAACGATGGTCGCCTGACAAAAAAGCATTCCGTAAGGAAGTCTGGCCGGTTCATGGATGCGGGCGGGAAAGAGCCGAAAACCTCTTTGAATTGCTCAATGGAAAAGTCATCGGCACATTCGTCTGCGATAAAATCGACAGACTGGCCCATGTTGGTACGATGGGGAGCAATGAGCCTGCTAAACTGTACATTGAAACTCCCGATTTGCAGTACGAATACCCTGACGAACTGCTTCGGGCAGCTTGCCTGAGCGAAGCTGACGTCGAAGGGTATCTTAAGGGCGGCGATGGCTTTGGCTGGCATATCTCAGACCTGAAGATTTATGACCAGCCCAAGTCCTTGTCCGACTTTTCTAGGCATGACTTTCGTGGCATGAACGGAACCGATGTCTGTGGAAATGAGAGCTGCGAGCATTATCAGCCGTCTGGAAGCTATATGCTCCCGCCGACCTGCGCAATCAATGGCTGCTGTTTGAGCAAGCCGCCCCAGAGCTGGTGCTACGTTGCTGAGGCAGAGGAGGACGACGCCTTATGAGTAAGAAACGGTATCTTGAAGCTGAGATGCTGAAAGAGTTCCTGCGCATGGGCATGAAGGTAGGCCATATCCACACATTACGGGATGTGGAGAACTATATCGACACCCAGCCAGAAGCTACCCCGCAGGAAGTGGCCGGTCAATGCTGGAGAAATTCCAAGTATGACCCGCCGACAGAAGCGGATGCTGACAGACTCGGAAGAATCATTGTTTGGGGAGCCGCGGTCAAGCACGTTGACATCACATATTGGGAGAATGCAATTTTTCACCCTGTGGACGTTCCGTTCTGGATGCCGTTGCCTGTAGCGCCGGAGGAAAAAGCAGAATGACACGTAAAGAAATGTTTGACCTCAGAATTGCAAGTGATGGATTTCGTTATGCGGTCAGAAAAGCGCTGTTTGAATGCTCCAAATTTCCGCCCTGCACCGAGCGAATGATCGTTGAGGGAAGACTGGCTGAAGCGCTGTATTTTTCAGAGCGGATGATGGAAAAAACGTACAAAAACCTTGAAACGGAGGAAAAAACTAATGTGGGCTGAAATGTCTGATGCAGCCAAGTGGCTGGCAGTTGGAGCTGCGATTGTCGCGGCCATTATCGTAACTGGGCAGACGTACCCGTTGTGGTTCTTTCTGATTCCGATGATCTGTTGATGAGGAGGTGCCGACCGTGGAACTGAAGAACAGTGAGCATTACAACGACCCGACGCCGTATGAGGCACACAAGAACATCCGCAAGGAGGAACAGCTTGAAGCTGCCCGGATGCGCACCATCAGTGCATTGGTCAGCGCATTGAAGCAGGTAGCCGATCTCGCCGGGTTCGAGATCGTGGGCCGGGTTGTCCTTATGGATAAGGATTCTGGGAGGATTTTCAGATGAGTACCCCAAAGTGCGAGATGTGCGGACGGGACATACCGAACGCCAAGAACCGCCAGAAGTTCTGCCCTGACTGCGTAAAGAAACGTCAGGCCGCACAATCCCACAAATCTTATCTCAAGCACCGCGAGCATTATCTGGAACGCAGCCTTGCTCAAGCTGAACGTCGGAAGCAGGAAGCGCTGGAGGAAAGGATGCTGGAGGAACTTTTGCTCGCAAAAAGACCGGAACCGAAGTACAGCATCACTCAGGTGGTCGAAAAGGCAAAAGACCTCGGCATCAGTTACGGCTGGTGTTCGTATCTGCTTTCGGTCGGAAAAGTCTGTATGGAATGAAAGGAGAGCGCTTATATGACGCTGATTACGAAGTCCGAAGAATTGATGGCCGTTTCTGTCCGGCAGGGTGTTGAGCTTGCCGCCATTGAGGCCAAAGTGCTGCTGGGCTATCTGGAGGGGCATGACTACAGCCTGATGATGGACGACAAGTTCCATCTCGCCCTGCATGACAATCAGGACGGCGAGAATGCCGACAACGATCAGCCGTACACCATCCGCGACTGCATCGACTTCTGTCAGGAGATGAACAGCGAGCTTCTTCTGGAGGAAGCGGGAAAAGAAGGCGGTGACCCGGACTATTTCAGCGAGCTTCAGAAGGACGAGCTGATTCTGGGCATGATGATGGAACGCGCAAAGGTAGCGCTTCCGCCCCGGACCAGCACCTACGATGTGGTCATCGTCGAATACCTGAAGAAGGTCGTACCCGTCGAAGCGGCGAGCTGGGAAGAAGCCAAGATGCTTGTCAGCGAGGCGTGGGACAACGGAACCTACGTCTTGACCGCAGATGACTTTGCCGACGTGAGCTTTACGCTCGGCCGCTGATGCCGTCCAAAAAGCAGTTGCATTATCGGTAAGCATCTGTTAGAATAGGGATATGCGGCACTATACCGAGCAAAAAGGCCCCACACGGGGTCTTTTTGCTGCACAGATACAAACAATCTTTGGCTGCAAAGGTAGCGTTTCAGACGGAACCAGTGGCGCTCCTGCGTTTTGAAAACACACGCATTTTCGCTGCTTTCCATGCTGGCATCCCGACTCCCGTCAGTATGGGGGATGCGATGCTGATCCTGTGATCTCTCAGCACCTGCTTTCCCAAAAGCCCAAAACACTGCCGGATCCGTTTCGGCAGCTCGGTATCCACCGCTTCTGAACCTGCCGCCTGCCCGGCGGCACAAGGCTGTACGGCTGTTTTCCGTACACAGAAAGGAAAAAACTTATGCCTTCTTTGACCACTTTTAAGCTGCTCAAGCAGGAACACAACGCCCGGCGGGGTGAGTTCAAGACCGTGCATGGCACGGTGCAGACCCCGGCTTTCCAGAATGTTGCCACCGCCGGTGCCATCAAGGGCGGCCTGTCCGCGCAGGATCTGCAGCAGATCGGCACCCAGGTGATGCTCTGCAACACCTACCACCTGCATCTGCGTCCCGGTGATCAGCTGGTAGCCGATATGGGCGGTCTGCACAAATTTACCCGCTGGAACGGGCCCATCCTGACCGACAGCGGCGGATTCCAGGTGTTCAGCCTTTCCAAGCTGCGCAAGATCACGGAGGAAGGCGTGACCTTTGCCTCCCATCTGGACGGCCACCGCATCTTTATGGGCCCTGAGGAGAGTATGCAGATCCAGGCAAACCTGGGTTCCACCATTGCAATGGCCTTTGATGAGTGTGTGGAGAATCCTGCCCAGCACGCGTACTCCAAAGCCAGCTGTGAGCGCACCACCCGCTGGCTCAAGCGCTGCAAGGCTGAGATGGCCCGCCTGAAGCAGGAGGGCAAGGCCACCAACCCTGACCAGCTGCTGTTCGGCATCAATCAGGGCTGCACCTTTGCTGACCTTCGTGTAGAGCACATGAAGCAGATCGCGGAGCTGGAGCTGGACGGCTACGCCATCGGCGGTCTGGCCGTGGGTGAGCCTGCCGAAGTGATGTACGAGATGATCAGTGAGGTGGAGCCTTATATGCCCAAGGATAAGATCCGCTATCTGATGGGTGTCGGTACCCCCGGCAACATGATTGAGGCTGTTTCCCGCGGCGTTGATCTGTTTGACTGCGTCATGCCCAGCCGCAATGCCCGCCATGGACACCTGAACACCTGGGGCGGCATCATCAATATCAAGAACGCAAAGTATGAGCGTGACGAGCGCCCCATTGACCCCGCCTGTGGCTGCCCGGCCTGCCGGAACTACTCCCGTGCCTATATCCGCCACCTGTTCAAGGCAGAGGAGCTGCTGGGCATGCGTCTGGCCGTTATGCACAACCTGTGGTTCTACAACCACCTGATGGAGCGCATCCGCGATGAACTGGATGCGGGCACCTTTACCGCCTTCCATGATCGTTATGTCAAGCTGCTGGATACAAGAATTTGAGCTTTTTCATGCTTTTCCCTTGCAAGAGGGCGCAGAAGCGGTTATAATGAGTTTATCTGAATTTTGAGAGGAGACTTTGTCCCATGCAATTTCTGACTACTACCACTGAAAGCTATATCAGCCTGTTCTTCACCCTGGCTCTGATGCTGGTCCTGCTCTACTTTATGATCTATCGTCCCCAGAAGAAGCAGGAGAAGAAGGATGCTGCCATGCGTGCAGCTCTGGAGATCGGTGATCAGGTCGTGACCATCGGCGGTATTGTTGGCCGTGTGGTCGCCATCAAGGAGGACACCTTTGTTCTGGAGACCGGTTCCGACCGTGTGAAGATCCGCTTCACCAAGAATGCGATCAGCTCTGTTGAGAAGCTGAACATGGACAATGCTCCTGCCAACGCAAAGAAGTAATCTCTAAAAGCAAGGTCTTTTTTACCCGCCCCTCTGCATACAGTAGTGCAGGGAGGCGGGTTTTTATGTTGGAACAGAAGAAGTTACCCATCCTGGAAGCACTGGCCGCATTCGGCATTGGTGGGATATTCACCGCCGCCTGCATGGCCGGGCTGGCCTACCTGATGGCAAACCAGAGCCTTGCGCAGAGCACGGCCTGGCCCATGGTCAGTGCCATTGTCTGTGCCGGGAGCTTTTGCAGCGGCTGGCTCATGGCTTTTTTCTATCACAGCAGAGGTCTTATCTGCGGTGCTATACAGGGCGGGCTGTTTGTTCTGCTTCTGCTGGGGTTCGGCCTTTCGGAGGGCATTGAACCAACGGAAATGCAGCTGGCCCGCTTTGCACTGGTGTTTGTCTTTGGCTGTCTGGGCGGGGTGTTCAGCATCCTGCGTACAGAACGGCACCGGCATTGATCATTTACAGCAGAAAAATCAGGAGGACAGGAAAGTATGTGGGTCTATCAAGAAACACCGGAAGCCGCAGCGGGAAAGGCACTGCCCGAAGCAATCCTGCCGACAGCACAGGAAGAGCCGTTAAAACAGAAGAACGGTGGCATTCTTCCTGAGACAGCGCAGGAAGAAAGGCAATCCATCCCGGCGGCGTTCTCTGAGAGGTACGGAAATACACCGGAGAGAGCCGCTGTGCGCCGAAGCAAGCTGAGCAGGGAGACTATCCTTCTGGCAGCGGCGTACCTTCTGGGAACCTTTCTGGCTGGTGTGGCGGCAGCGCGTTGTGTGGCAGGCGATGCTGAAACGCTTTCCTATTACCTGAACTGCTGGCAGAGCCTGTTTTCTGTGCAGGATGCCGCCGGAGCAGTGCGCCTGTTCCGAACGGAATTTCTCACTGTGGCAGGTGCGCTGACGGCAGTGCTGTTCTTGGGGCTTTCTGCCCTGGGGCCGCTGCCCATCTTCCTTTTTACGATGCTGTATGGGACAGGCTCCGGATTGCTTTCGTCCAGGCTGCTTGTGGATTTGAACCCACGGACAGCATTTGTGCTGCTCTGCGTCTGCGGTATCCCTGCATCCCTTGCGGCCGGAACACTGTGCACGTTCGGCGCATCCGCACTGCAGGTAAGCGGAAGGCTCTGTTCAGCCGCATTCGGGCGTGGAGGACAGGCCCCCAGCACAGGCGCGCTTTTGGGTCAGTTTGCCCGGATGCTGTTTCTGCTCCTGCCGCTTTGCGGTGCGGCAGTGGGGTTGCTGTATCTGGCAGGGCAGGCGAAACTTATATGAGCTGAAAAGAGAAATGTCTGGACAAAAAAACTCCCGAAAACCAGCCTCATAAGCTGATTCTCAGGAGTTTTTATTTTGGAGCTACTGGCCGGACTTGAACCGGCGGCCTGTTCATTACGAGTGAACTGCTCTACCAACTGAGCCACAGTAGCAAATGTTTTGCAACGATAGATAGTTTAGCATAAAAGAAAATAACTGTCAAGATTTCTTTTTGAAAAAACGCTTTCAGTGAAATCAAATTGCTTTTTCCAGAGAATATGGTACAATAAAGCCAATCATTTTGAGGAAGGAGCTGAACACAGCGCAGAATGTACACGAACCATATCAACCCCGTTGCGCAGAAAAACCAGGATGCATTTTGCACGGCACTGTTTCAGCTTTTAATGAAAAAGCCGCTGGAAAAGATCTCCGTTACAGAGTTGTGTCACATGGCAGATCTCGACTTTGAATCCAAGGACGATGTGTTGGATTACTATCTCGACCGGCAGATGACCCTGCTTGCGGGGCAGCTGCCGGCGTACAGTACCCTGGAAAAAAACCTGACTGCGCTGTTCCGCTGGACGTATGCGGAGCGAAAGAACCTTTGTGTCCTGATGGATTGCCATCTGACCAGCTTTTTCAGTGATGCGTTGAGTGAGAAGATCATCCTTGTTCTGATCTCCAACATCGAAGTCGGGGATGCAAGACAGTTTGTGCCATGGCCCGTTTCATTGCCGGGCGAAAATCGATACTTCCGCAACTCGTTCATCGGGGCATATATGGGTTTTTTCAACAGCTGGCGCTATGGAAACTTTGCAGAACGACCAGAGGATCTGGCCAAATGTATGGCTTCGTTCTATCTTCACTGAGGAGGGTGAGACGGGATGGCGAACTCGCTGACCATAGACCAATTGGCGGAGCAGTTCTTTGTCAGCAAATATCACCTGATGCACGAATTCAGCCAAAAGACCGGCACGAGCGTTTATCGTTACCTGATGCAGCAGCGGCTCCACGCAGCGTGTGAACTGCTGGAACAGGGAACCGTGCCAAACGAGGCTTATCTGCTGTGCGGCTTCAAGGATTATGCAAACTTCTACAGAGCGTTCCGCAGCGCATACGGGCAGAGCACCCGGGAATATGCTCGGGCCCACCGGAAAGCGGCGGAGGAGCCCGCGTCACCAGATGCATAAAAATCCCCTCAGAGATTTCTGACAGCACTGTCAGAGCTCTGAGGGGATTTTGCGTGTCAAGAAACGGAGATCAGATCTCGATCATTCCATTTTCATCCTTCGCGATGGGGAGTGCAATCAGGAGGTCAACCAGAGCGAATGCAAGGCCGAGACCCGTCCAGCCGACAAGCAGGTAGAAGATGCCCAGTTTCCAGCGGTGCTCCAGAAAGCGGTGTGCACCGCACCAGCCCAGAAAAACAGTAAGCAGGACATAGATCCGCTTATCTACCTTGTGGCGGGGGCGGTTCTCCTTCCAGTCGGCATATTTCTGCAAAGCACGCACGACGAAGTTCTGCTTCTGATGGGGAATACCGGCTTCCTCTTCGGCCTGGTACAGCTCGTCCTCCAGATGTGCCATCTCGCTCAGGCGGGCTTCGTTTTCATCGCTGCTCTTGAGGCGGGGAACAACAGGCCGGATATAAAAAGCGGGGATGCCCACTTCCTTCTGCTGGAGCGGGGTCAGGCGGCAGAGCACTTCGTTGTTGTATTCATCCACCGAGTGGCCGTCTGCGATCTCTTTCTTTCCGATTCTTAAAAGTCTGCCACGGCCCTTAAGAATCAAAGGAGCCGATCTCCAAGACCTAATATATCAGTTTGTTCGATGTTTGTCGTGTGTAAATCCTGTGCCGTTTACATTGTAAATCCTGCTGCTCTGTTTTTTGCTGCCAAGAAATCGAAGTCAAGGATGGACATTTTGCACAGTTTTTCTCCTTTTTTCACCCCACAAGATTGGTTTGATGCACCTTGTTTTATGATATGCAACAAAATGACAAAATCTGTTGCACAACGTGCTAAAAAAACCGAAAAAGATTTGTGCGGCATTTTTTTAACAATTGTGATATATTACTTACAGTAAGGCTTGTATCCTACACAAAAAAGGAGATTTTTATGAAGGATATTTATATTTCCGGCTTTGCCGACGAGATCAGCTCTTCTTTTGATGAGCAGCTCAAGACAGTCCGTGAGCTTGGAATGCAGTACATCAGCCTGCGCAGTGCAGATAAGAAAGGGATCGCCGACTTTACCGTTGAGGAAGTCAAGACCGATCTGCTGCCCCGCCTGCAGGCCGCTGGTGTTGGCGTTTCCAGCCTGGGCAGTCCCATTGGCAAGGTCAAGATCGATGATGAAGAGGGCTTTGAAAAGCAGTGTGCTCAGTTGGAAACGCTGTGCGAGATCGCTAAGGTCCTGAATTGCAAGTACATCCGCATGTTCAGCTTCTTTATGCCGGAAGGCAAGGATCCTGCCGACTATCGTGACGCTGTCATCGAGAAGCTGCGCAAGTTCATTGCCATTGCTGAGAAGCACGACGTGATCCTGATGCACGAAAACGAGAAGGATATCTATGGTGATGTTCTTTCCCGCTGTGTTGACCTGATGCAGACGCTGAACAGCGCACACTTCAAGTCCGCATTCGACTTTGCAAACTTTGTACAGTGCGGCGAGGATACCGCCAAATGCTGGGATGCTCTCCGCCCGTACATTGTATATATCCACATCAAGGATGCCGTTTCTACCGACAAGGAGAATGTGCTCTGCGGTACCGGCGAGGGAAAGATTCCCGAGCTGCTGCACAAGGCCATCGTGGAAGAGGGTTATACCGGCTTCCTGACCCTTGAGCCGCATCTGGTGCTGTTTGACAGCCTGCAGAGCCTTGAGACCACGGATGCAAAGAACATCATCCGTGAGAACAAGTACAAAAACGGTGCTGAAGGTTACGCCGCACAGTATCACGCACTGTGCGATATTCTGGCAAAATTTTAACGTAACAGACAAAAAAGGAGAAGATTCAAATGGAAAAGACTGAAGGAAAGATTCGTTATGGCCTGATCGGTATCGGTGCTCAGGGCGGCAGCTACGCTCGCTTCCTGACCAACGCTCCCGCTCCGTTCCCCGGCATGGTCTGCGCACCGTGCCCCGACAACTGCGCACTGGGCGCTCTGTGTGATATCGACCCCGAGAAGGAGAAGATGTGCAAGGAGCAGTACCCCGATGTGCCCTTCTTCAAGGATTGGAAGGATATGATCGCCAGCGGCACTGTTGATGCCATCATCACCACCGTTCCTCACTACCTGCACCACGAGATCTCCATCTACGCTATGGAGCATGGCATGAACGTTCTGTGCGAGAAGCCCGCTGGTGTCCGCAGCAAGGATGTTCAGAAGATGATCGCCTGCGCTAAGGCTCATCCCGAGGTTTCCTTCGGCATCATGTTCAACCAGCGTACCAACAAGCTGTATCAGAAGATCAAGGAGATCGTTGCCAGCGGTGAGCTGGGCGAAATCCGCCGCTCTCAGTGGATGATCAACTCCTGGTGGCGTCCTGACAGCTACTACCAGCAGAGCGCATGGCGTGCTACCTGGGGCGGCGAAGGCGGCGGTGTCCTGGTCAACCAGGCTCCCCATCAGCTCGACCTGTGGCAGTGGATCTGCGGTATCCCCGTGAAGGTCTTCTCCAAGAACATCAACGGCTGCCATCGTGACATCGGCGTTGAGAACGACGTGACCATGCTGGTCGAGTTCGCTAACGGCGCTACCGGCACCTTTACCACCTGCACCCACGATGCCATCGGCACCGATCGTCTGGAGATCGACCTGGATGGCGGTAAGATCGTTGTTGATAACAGCAAGACCGCTCACGTCTACCACTACATCGATAAGGAAGGCAACCCCTGCACCGAGGATTACCTGAACGAGCACATGAGCATGATGGAAGTTGCCATGCTGACCAGCGGCAACGGTGCAGGCTCCAAGCTGTACACTGAAGAGACCTTTGAGAACAACGATGGCTGGGGCTTCCAGCACACCACTGTTATGCAGAACTTTGCTGCTCACATCCTGACCGGCAGCCCGCTGCTGGCTCCCGGCGAGGACGGCATCAACGGTGTCAACCTGGCAAACAGCAGCCAGCTGTCTGCATGGACCGGCCGCGAGGTCTCCAACCCCTGCGATCCCGAGGAGTATGCTGCTGAGCTGAACAAGCTGATCGAGGCTGAGGGCAAGTTCCCCGTCCGCGAGTAATCAGTATCCCTGAAAAAAGCAATGCCTGTTCCAGGCTTACAAGGAGTTGCGTTTCCATGAAAAGAGCTGCGATCATTGGCTGCGGCACCATCTTTCAGGTTCATCTGCCCATCATTGTGGCAAATCCTGAGATTGAACTGTGTGCCGTGTGCGATAACAATCCCGCTGTGCAGGAAAAGCTGCCTGTTGCAGCAAAGGCTGTGCCGTTCTATACGGACTATGAGGAGCTTCTGGAAAAGGAGCATCCCGATGTGGTACATCTCTGCCTGCCGCATTACCTGCATGTGCCCGTGTCGGAGTACTTTGCTTCCCACGGTGTGAATGTCTTCTGCGAGAAGCCGGTGGGTCTGAACACCGCACAGGCCAAGGAGTTCGTGGAATTTGAGGCTGCGCATCCTGAGGTCAAGATCGGCATCTGCCTGCAGAATCGTCTGAACCGCACCACCGTTGAATTGAAAAAGATCATCGATGGCGGCGAATATGGCAAGGTCATCGGCTGCCGCGGCTTTGTGCCCTGGTTCCGCGGCAAGGCTTACTATGACGAACAGCCCTGGCGCGGCCAGCTGGAAACTGCTGGCGGCGGCTGCATGATCAACCAGAGTGTCCACACGCTGGATCTGCTGTATTATCTGTGCGGCGACATCGATGCCATCCATGGCTCGGTGAATCAGCTGGCAGATTACGGCATTGAGGTCGAGGACACCGTAGCTGCCCGCCTGCACTTTGCTAATGGTGCAAACGGTGTGTTCTTTGCCACCAACTGTGATTACACCAACGAGAGCGTCCAGATCAAGGTTGCCTGTGAAAAGGCTTCCTTCCTGATCGAGGATGATGCCCTGTTCCGGATCGACGCAGATGGTGTGCGCACCAAGCTGTGTGAGAACGAGAAGCTGCCCGGTGCCAAGTTCTATTTTGGCGCTTCTCATGGCATCCTGATCAACAAGTTCTACCGCGCCATTGAGAACAACACGGACGATTATATCCATGTAAGAGATGCGGAAATGAGCATCCGGCTGATCGATGCCATCCATGCAAGCAGCAAGGCTGGCCATCCAGTTGCTCCGTGACCGCAAAACACAGATAGAAGGAGAAATGAACCATGGCAAACAAAGGTTTGATCGGTGTTCAGATGAGCACCATTGCCCCCGCTAAGATGCCTCACTTTGACGCATACGAGAGCATGGGCAAGCTGGCCGATATCGGCTATCACTGTGTCGAGATCTCTCAGGTCCCCATGACCGCTGAGAACGTTGCAGGCTTCCGCAAGGCTATCGACGAGCTGGGCCTGAATGTCTCTTCCTGCACCGCATCCACCTCTCCCATGCTGCCCGGTATGCCCGGCGAGTTCCTGTGCAATCCCGACGACTATAAGAAGATCGTTGAGGACTGCCGTAAGCTGGACTGCGATATGCTGCGCATCGGCATGCTGCCCATGACCTGCATGGGCAACTACCAGAAGGCCGTGGATTTCGCCAAGGAAGCAAATGAGTATGCTCTGAAGCTGAAGGAAGACGGCATTGACCTGTACTACCACAACCATCACGTAGAGTTCGTTCGTTACGACGGCGAGTTCCTGCTGGACATCATCCGCGCAAATGCTCCTGCTCTGGGCTTTGAGCTGGACAGCCACTGGATCCACCGCGGCGGCCAGGACCCTGTTAAGTTCATCAAGAAGTATGCCGGCAGCATCCGTCTGGTCCACCTGAAGGATTACCGCATCGGTGAGATGCCCATCCCCGAGGGCGGCGTGGACTTCACCAGCAAGGAAGGCATGATGAAGTTCATGAGCAACTTCACCAACATTGTGCAGTTTGCTGAGGTTGGCGAAGGCACTCTGGATATGCCCGCTATCATCCAGGCTGGCCTGGAGGGCGGCGGCGAGTACTTCCTGGTGGAGCAGGATGACTGCTATGGCCGTGATCCGTTCGATAGCCTGAAGATCAGCCACGACAACCTGGTCAAGATGGGCTTCGGTGACTGGTTCTAATTGAAAAGTTTCTGAGGAGTCGTTTTTTACGATCCAATAAATGAAATCGATGCTGTTTTGCAGAAATGCAGAGCAGCATCGATTTTTTTATGTTTCAGGGTTCTGCTTTGTAACACGCTCCAAAATGTTGAAAATATTTTGTGCAAGTTTCACAGTTTTCTATTTGAGCCTTTGGTGGTACAATAGATGTGGAAATTCATAAACCGCTGGAGGAGCTACATGGCCGAAAAAAGTATTGAGTTGGATAGTGTGGAGATCGCCGCTGCCATCTTTGGCAACTGTGACCGCAACATTCGTCTATTGGAAAAGGAGTTCTCTGTCACGGCAGTCTGCCGGGGTACGATGCTTCGCCTCTCTGGCGAGGAGGCCAACGTGGCCGCTGCTGTGCGTGCCGTGGAGGGGATGCTGCTCCTGATCGAAAAACACACGCCGCTGGAGGATCAGACGGTGCGCTACTGCCTGAGCCTTGCTCACGATGGAAAGGAGCAGCGTGTCCGGGAGCTGACTGAGGATTTTGTCACGGTCACGGTCAAGGGCCGCCCCATTCGCCCCAAGACACTGGGCCAAAAGGAATATCTGAATGCTATCCGCAAGAACGCGGTGACCTTTGGCGTGGGTCCCGCCGGTACCGGCAAGACCTATCTGGCCGTTGCAATGGCGGTCAAAGCGTTCAAGGCCAAGGATGTTTCCCGCATTGTGTTGACCCGCCCCGCCGTGGAAGCAGGCGAGAAGCTGGGCTTTTTGCCCGGTGACCTGCAGCAGAAGGTAGACCCTTACCTGCGCCCTCTCTACGATGGCCTGTTCGATATGCTGGGTGCCGAGACCTATGAGCGCCTGGTGGAAAAGCAGATCATTGAGGTTGCTCCGCTGGCATATATGCGCGGCCGCACGCTGGATGATTCCTTTATCATCCTGGATGAGGCGCAGAATACCACACCGGAGCAGATGAAGATGTTTCTGACCCGTATGGGTGTAGGTTCCAAGGTGGTTGTGACCGGCGATGTGACCCAGATCGATCTGCCGGACCGTACCCGCAGCGGCCTTGTGGATGCGCTGCACATTCTCAAGAACGTGGATGGCATTGCACAGTGCTATTTTACGGAGAAGGATGTTGTCCGCCATCGTCTGGTGCAGGAGATCATCAAGGCCTACGAAGCGGCTGCGCACCCGGCCAAGCGTTGAAACCGACGCGGAAAGCTGCAATTGCAGCATAAAATGAAGGGAGAGGAATGTTATGTCCAATAAAGTTTTGATCACCAATTCACAGAAAGCCGTAAAAGTGCCTTCGGGCCTGCGGATCCTGATCCGCCGCGCCTGCAATGCTGTGCTGGAATATGAGCACTTCGATGAGCCCGCTGAGATCAGCGTGACTTTTGTGGATAACGCTGCCATTGCAGAGCTGAACAACCAGTACCGCAACAAGCCGATGCCCACCGATGTGTTGAGCTTTCCTCTGGGAGAAAACGGCGTTTACGATGTGGATGAGAACAACGGCTGCAAGATGCTGGGGGATATCGTCATCAGCATGGAACGTGCTCAGGAACAGGCAACGCTCTACGGCCATCCGTTGCAGCGTGAAGTCGCTTTCCTGACCGTTCACTCCATGCTGCATCTGCTGGGCTACGACCATGAGAACGGTGGTCTGGAAGCCATGCGGATGCGCGAAAAGGAAGAGGCTGTGCTGACCCAGCTCGGCCTGCCCCGCACCGTCAGCTATACGGAATGATCAAAGATATCGGCAAAGGATAGGAGTTCTATTTTGAAAAACGCAGCACCCATGCAGCAGCATTACGATACCTCATCTGTGTTCGTGGCGGTCATCGGCCGCCCGAACGTGGGCAAATCCAGCCTGACCAATCGTCTGGTGGGGGAGAAGGTGGCCATTGTTACCTCCAAACCCCAGACGACCCGCACCCGTATCACCGGCGTTGTGACCCGCGGCCCCCTGCAGTATGTTTTGCTGGACACCCCGGGCGTGCATAAGGCCCACAATAAGCTTGGCAAGCGGATGGACAAGACGGCCAGCGATTCCATCGCGGATGTGGATGTCTCTATGATGCTGTTTGAGCCATACGGTGCCCTAAATGAGCCGGAGATGGTTCTGGTGGACGCTCTGCGCAGCAGCGGCGGCCCGGCCATTGCAGTCATCAATAAGACCGATCTTGTCAAGGAACCTGCTGATCTGGAAGCCCGCAAGGCTGAGCTCAAGGAGCTGGGTGTGTTTGATGCCATTTACACCGTAAGCGTCCGGGCAGACGACCACTGTGAGGAACTGTTCGATGCCCTGAGCCACTATGCTGTGGAAGGCCCGCATTACTTTGACGATGATGCCTACACCGATATGCCGGAAAAGGAACTGGTGGCAGAAGTCATCCGTGAAAAGGCACTGCTGTATATGCGGGATGAGATCCCGCACGGCATTGCGGTCGTGGTGGAGCGTTTCAAGGAGCGCCCCGGTACAGATTTGGTGGATATTGATGTAAATATCTACTGCGAGCGCGAGAGCCATAAGGGCATGGTCATTGGCAAGGGCGGTGCGATGCTGAAAAAGATCGCCAGCTCTGCCCGTGCGGACTGCGAAGAGTTTCTGGGCTGCCGGGTCAACCTGCAGTGCTGGGTCAAGGTCAAAGCAGATTGGCGGGACAACGAGTTTCTGCTGAACAACTTTGGCTTCAAACAGAACCCGAATAATCGTTGATTTTTCTCTTTACATTGCCCGGAACACTGCTCGGGCAGGGAGAATATGCAGATGGATACGATCGTAATACCTGGGCTTGTGTTAAAAGAGACCCGGTACAAGGAATCTGACCGGATTTTGACCATTCTTACACCGGAGCTGGGGGTCATTTCGGCCTCAGCACAGAGCAGCCTGCGGCTGAAGAACAAATTATTCAGCGCCTGCGGGCTTTTTTGCTACTCTGAATTTGTGCTGCTGCCAGGCCGGAATATGTACACCATCCGAGAAGCGGAAGTGCGCAACGTATTTCACGGCATTTCCTCTACCATCGAGGGGATGAGCCTTGCCATGTATCTTGCCGAGATGGCGGCGGCGCTTTCTCCTACGGGGGAGGAAGCTGCCAAGGAACTGCGCCTGCTGCTGAACTGCCTGTATATGATCAGCGAGGGTAAAACCGACCTGCATGTGGTCAAGGCTGTGTTTGAGTTGCGCACCATGAGCGAGTGCGGCTTTCTGCCGCAACTGGTCTGCTGCAAGATCTGTGAAAAATACGATGGCCCCGCGTTTTATCTTGACCCGCAGGAGGGCATTCTGCTCTGTGAGGATTGTGCGAAAAAGGCGGGCAAAATCTGCAATCTGGACATGGGTGCCTTGTATGCCCTGCGTCATATCTGCCTTGTAGAAGATAAGAAAATATTTGCATTCAAAATCTCGGTCGGCAGTCTGGCAAAGCTGTCTGCGGTGGCAGAGCGCTACGCTTTGACCCACCTGGACAAACCACTGAAAAGTTACGACTTTTTGAAATCCGTTCTGCCTTGACCGGGATAAACAATTTTGATATAGGGAACAAACATGGAAACAAGCTATTTGAAAACTTTAGAGCTTGATAAGATCATTGCGCGTGCATCCGAGGGCTGCGTGTGCAAGGAAGCTAGAGAGCAGCTGCTGGCTCTGGAGCCTCAGTGCGACCCAGATGAGGTGCGTTACGCGCTGGAACAGACCGATGCCATCAACAGTCTGCTCATCAAAAACGGGTCTCCGCGCTTTGGCGGGGTAGAGGGTGTCAGCTCTCTGGCAGCCCGTGCGGTCAAGGGCGGTGTGCTCTCCATGGGGGAACTGCTGATGGTGGCCGGCGCTCTGCGCAACTTTCAGAACCTGACCAGCTGGTATGGCTCCTCGGAACATGATGCTCTGCCTACAGATGATCTGTTCTATGCGCTGGCACCTCAGCCCGTGCTGGAGCAGCAGATCTCCAGCGCCATTCTGACTCCGGATGCCATGGCAGACACGGCTTCTCACACCCTGAACGAGCTGCGCAAAAAAATCCGCGCTACGGAAAACAGCATCCGCGACCGGCTGGAAAGCATGGTCCGCAATATGGATACCTCCAAGTACTTGCAGGAGAGTGTGGTCTCCATCCGCAATGGACGGTATGTTGTGCCTGTTAAGAGCGAGTATCGTGGCGAGGTAAGCGGCATCATCCATGATGTCTCGTCCACTGGTGCTACCGTCTTTGTGGAGCCGCAGGCGGTCGTGGAAGCAAATGCACGCATTCTGCAGTACCGTGCACAAGAGGCGCAGGAGATCGAACGCATTCTGGTGGCATTTACGGCACAGGTAGCCGCCATTGAGCCTCAGTTCCAGTACAGCTACAAGGCAATGCTGGAAATTGATGTGCTGTTGGCAAAGGCTCGTCTGGCTCTGGATATGAAGGCATTCAAGCCCTCTGTCCGCACCGATAGCTCCTTTTCGCTCATCCGGGCGCGTCATCCGCTCATTGACCCTAAAAAGTGTGTCCCTGTGGACATTGCGTTGGGCAAAGAGTATGATTCGCTCATCATCACCGGCCCGAACACCGGTGGTAAAACCGTCACCCTGAAAACGGCGGGTCTGCTGTGTGCAATGGCACAGTGCGGCTTCCTGATCCCTGCCGATGAACGCAGTGAGATCTGCGTGTTCGATGAATTTCTTGTGGACATCGGTGATGAGCAGAGCATCGAACAGAGCCTTTCTACTTTCTCCGGCCACATGAAGAAGATCACCGGTATTCTGGAACTTGCCATGCCGCACACGTTGGTGTTATTGGATGAGCTTGGCGCGGGTACTGACCCTGCCGAAGGTGCAGCGCTGGCCGTGGCCATCATCGAGGAACTGCGCCGCCGCGGTGTGCTGCTGATGGCAACCACTCACTACGCCGAGCTGAAGGTGTTTGCGCTGGAAACCAAGGGTGTAGTCAATGCCAGCTGTGAGTTTGATCTGGAGACACTGCGCCCGACTTACAAGCTGAGCGTAGGTGTGCCCGGCAAGTCCAACGCCTTCCTCATCAGTGAGAAGCTGGGCATCCCGGAGCGTGTCATTGAGGCAGCCCAACAGCATCTGTCTGCCGAGGATAAGCGCCTGGATGCAGTTTTGGGCCAGCTGGATGATCTGAAGCTGCAGCTGAAAGAGAGCCAGGATGAGGTTGAGGAGCTGAAGAATGAGGCTTCTCACCAGCTGGAAGCCGCTCAGAAAAAGCGGGATGAATTGATCCAGCAGGGCGAAAACGAGTTGGAAGCTGCCCGTGCCAAGGCACGTGCGCTGGCACAGCAGGTGGAAAGCAAAGCGTATGCACTGACCGATGAGCTGCGCCAGCTGCAGAAGGACGAGCGCCTGAGCACCCAGCAGAAAGCCCAACGTGCCCGCGAGATCGCAAAGAAAGAATCCGAAAAGCTCTTTATTGGCACTGAGGTGGTGCATAACCCTGTCAAGGAGTTTGTCCCGCTGAAAGAAGTCAAGGTAGGGCAGGAGGTCTGCATTGCAGAGCTCAACCAGTTGGCCACCGTGCTGGCTCTGCCGGATAAAAACGGCGATGTTCTAGTGCGTGCCGGCATCATCAAGACCAAGGTCCCGCTCAAGGGCCTGAAGCAGCCGGATAAGCTCATCAAAGAGCCTCAGCCCAAAACCAAGGCACAGCAGCGCTATTCCCGCCTGACTGGCGATGCAAACCGGCCCGACGGCAGGGTAGAGCGTGTGCAGCGTTCGGCCAAAATGGAACTGAATCTGCTGGGCCTGACTGTGGATGAAGCTCTGCCTGAGGTGGATGCTTATATCGATCGCGCCATTCTGAACGGGCAGACAGTGGTGTATCTGATCCATGGCAACGGTACCGGTGCTCTGCGTACCGCGATTCATAAACATCTGCGCGGCAACCGGATGGTCAAAAGCTTCCGGCTGGGCCGTTATGGTGAGGGCGAGAGCGGTGTGACCGTGGTTGAATTGAAGTAAAAACATACCGGGAGTTTCCCGGCAGCGCCCGTCCGGAAGATCATTCTTTGGGCGGGCGTTTCTTATAAAACGGCAGGGAAGTCATCATGGCAAAACATTCGGTACAGCGCAAAAGAAAGAAAAGGGGCAATGGCTTTTCCTTTGGCAGCGCAGTGGTTCTGGTTCTCTGTTTTATTGGTGTCAGTTTTGGGCTGTATCTGTGGCAGGCGGCTTTCTCCATTGGACAACCAACACCGACCGTGGACGATGATGATTTTCGTCCGACCATCGGTGAGCCGCCGTACCGTATTGTGATCGATGCAGGACATGGCGGCTCAGATCCGGGTGCAAGGGGAGTGGTGCAGGAAAGCGAGATGACCGCTGCCACAGCGGAGGCTTTGAGCGCCTGGCTGGAGCGTGACCCCAATTATATCCCACTGACCACCCGGGAAAGTTACGACAGCACCGCAAAACCCGCTGAGCGCGCCGCTGCTGCCAATGCACAGGACCCGGATCTGTTGTTGTCTGTCCACGGCAATTCAGCACCCGAAGGTTCCAGCGCAGCCGGGTTTGAATGTTATCCGGCTGTTCCGGGACGAGCATACCATCAGGAGAGCTATTATTTTGCCAAGCAGCTTGCCAGAGCTATGCAGGCGGCAGGGGCCAGCCTGCGGGGACGCGGGGGAATCCGATATATCTATTACCAAGGGGAAGTAAAACAGTTGGTGGAGAGCAGCCACAAGGAAGTGCGGGTAGAGCGCAGCTTTACGATTCTGGAAGATGTAAATTGTCCAGCAGTGCTGGCGGAGCAGTGTTTTGTGACCAGCAATACCGATGTAACCCAGTTCGGCAGTGAGGACGGATGCAAGCGGACTGCGCGTGCATACTATGAAGCGATCTGCGCATACTTTGAAACCACACCATTGCCGGAAGAGTGATGGGTACATATTTTCTATAACAGCAGTTGATCGGTCAGACCCTCTGAGATCTCGGAAAAATGCGGCGGGAAGAGAGCAGGGGGTCTGATTTTTTGATTTCTGTCTTTTCGTATAATGCAGGTTATGCGAAACATAGGGAAGTGGAAAAGCCCTCTTTTCTGGTTTTAGGCATTTTTAAGGCCGCCTCGGCTCGATTTGAGCTCCGGCGGCCTGTTTTACAATAACTGTGTATTTTGCGTTTTTTACACACGTTTTTTCTGTTATTGATCTGTTTGATCTGTTACAGCATCCGGTTCATTACAACGACCGTATAGTCCTGTGTGTGATTTCTCAATCCGGTATCTGTGAACTGATTCTTTTTCCAGAACGATTCACTTTGCTTGTTGCCATCCACATAACCCAGCCGGATATACTCGTAACCCAAACTGTGCAGATACACACACAGCTCTGTGATGATCCTGCTTCCAATGCCATGTCCCTGTACAGAACGTTCCATCATAAAGAATCCGATGAAGCAGCTTTGTTCCGTTGGATAATGGTCAATAAAGTCCATCACAGCCACAAGCTGCTCGGCATCATCAAAAAATCCGAGATAATACTTATCCTGAGGTTCGTCCATTTTGCGCTGCGGCAAGGCACACATATCATCCCGAATGCTTTCCGCAGTTACAAATGGCGGACAATGTTCATAAAACTGTGTGTTTTTCTCACAAAGAGCTAAAATCAGCGGAATATCGCGTTCTGTCAACATCCGCACATGATAGCTCTTAGAGAAGTTGATATAGTTCATACAGTTTCCTTATCCCTGGGCATAGAAGAGATATCCACCCGGATGCCATCATTGGCAGCACCCTCAAAAGCTTCCATCGGGCTGGCAGCTTCTTCAACATCCATCGAATCGGCGTTATTTTCCCCTCTGTTCTCCCCTGCTGCCCGTTTTGTTGTATCCAAGCGTGCTTTTTCGGGTGTGACCGTACCCAGCGGGTTCTGCTCAATAGCGGCACGCACCTGAAATTCTTGCAGATGCGTATAAATTTGCGTTGTACCCACACTGCTGTGACCCAGCAGCTGCTTGAGGGTCAGAATATCCACATTGCCGGTCTGATACATCAGCGTTGCCGCAGTGTGACGCAGCTTATGGGTGGAAAAGCCCTTGAGCCCGGCCGCTTTCATGGCACCGGTGACGAGCTGCTCCACCCTGCGGTTGGAAATGCGTTCCTTCCGGCGGCGCGTCACAAACACAGCCTTTTCCTTTGGATTCAGGCCCTCCATCGTGTTGCGTTTGGCTAAGTAGAGCTGCAGGGCTTCGACACAGGCCTCATTCAGATAGACCATCCGTTCCTTGTGACCCTTGCCAAAGAGCCTGATCTGCCGCTGTTCCAGGTCGATATCGCCCAGATCCATGCCCACCAACTCAGAAAGCCGCATTCCGCAGTTCAGGAACAGAACCACCATGCAGTAATCCCGCTCCGGAAAATCGCTCTGATATTGCGTGCTCTCCAGCAGATCCATGGACTGTTCCGCTGTCAGATATTTGGGCAGGACTTTATCCTGCTTGGGCGGCTTGATGGAGGCAGTCGGGTTCTCTGTCAGCTTATTGACCTGATTGACCAAGTAATCATAAAAGCCGTGCAGGCTGGCCAGCCGCCGGGCGGTCGAGGATTTTTTGTTGCCGCATTCGCGGTTCAGGAAATAGAGATATTCATAGATGTCCTCTTTACTCACACTGCCCCAGAAGGCTGTATCCAGACCCTTGGGGTCAATATCCTTGATCTCCGTATCTGCCGGAACCAGCCCGCGGCGGCGTTTCATAAAACGGGAAAAACCGCGCAGATCGCAGTAATAACTGAAGGCCGTGTTGGCGCTTTTGCCCGCGATCACCTCCAGGTACCGCACATATTCCACAATATCCGGCGAAGCATCATCAAACGGCGGATGCTTGCCCGGATTTTTTTCATCAAGATAGATCGACATAGTTTCTCCGTAAATTCGTTACAACCGGTCTGATTTCAATGCATGGATCGCATCCGAGATATAAGCCGCACCTATCAGCTTCATGCCCGGATAATCTGTCGGGTTCAGGTGGGCAAGGCTGTGTTTGGGCACCACAGCCCGCTCAAAGCCGATGCGCTCGGCTTCCCGCAGGCGTTGTTCAAGGTTGGGCACACTGCGCACCTCACCGCCCAGACCCACTTCTCCAATGGCAATGAGCTTATCGCTCACGGGGCAGTCCAGCAGAGACGACACCATACACAGGCAGACCGCCAGATCGCAGGCAGTATCCCGCAGGGCAATGCCGCCCACTATGTTGATATAGACATCCAGATTGCCAAAGAAATACCCTGCCCGCTTTTCCAGAACGGCAATGAGCAGATTCATGCGGTTATAATCATAGCCGCTGCAGGCACGGCGCGGTGCCGGGAAATTCGTTTTGGTGGCAAGGGCCTGGATCTCGCTTAGAATGGGGCGGCTGCCCTCCATCGTACAGGCGACGCAGTTGCCGGAAACACCCAGCGGACGGCCTTCCAAAAGCATCTGGGAGGGGTTTTCGATCTCCTCCAGCCCCTGCCCTGTCATATCAAACATGCCCAGTTCATTGGTGGAGCCATAGCGGTTCTTGGCAGCCCGCAGAATGCGATAAGGCAGCATTTTGTCGCCCTCAAAGTAGAGCACAGTATCCACGATGTGCTCCATGACCTTGGGGCCTGCAATGGCTCCGTCTTTGTTGACATGGCCCACAATGAACATGGGAATCTCCTGCTTTTTGGCTACCGCCAGCAGACGGGCGGCGCTCTCCTTGACCTGACTGACCGTACCGGCCGAGGAAGAAAGATCCATACAGCGCATCGTCTGGATAGAGTCGATGACTACAAGCTCCGGCTTTTCCTTTTCGATCAGGCCGCAGATCTCGTCCACATCGTTCTCTGCAGCAAGATAGATGTTCTCCTGCGGCACTTTCAACCGTGCAGCACGCAGTTTGACCTGACGGACAGATTCCTCACCCGTGATATACAGAACAGAATGCTGGTTGGAGATGGCACCGCAGAGTTGCAAAAGCATCGTAGATTTGCCAACACCCGGTTCTCCGCTGAGCAAAACCACGCCGCCCAGCACGATGCCGCCGCCCAGCACCCGGTCAAGTTCCGATATGCCGGTCAAGATGCGGCTTTTCTCTTCCGTAGTGCTGATATCAGCCAACCGCCGGGCCGTCAGCGAAGTAACACCCTCCTGCCGGGCAGGTACTGCCGCTTTGCTGCTGGAAAGCCCCGCCTTGGGCGCTTCCGCAACAACATCCTCATTCATGGTATTCCAGCTTCCGCAGCTGGGGCAGCGGCCCATCCAGCGCGGGCTTGTTTCGCCGCAGTTGGAGCAGACGTAAACAGTTTTGAGCTTTGGTTCCTTCATGGTGCACTCCCTGCAAAAACGCCGCTGGAAAAGCGGCGCTCAATTTCATTGTTCTGTTTTAGTTTACCACATTCTGTTGTCTGCCGCAACTGCTCCCTTACTTTACCTCAACAACAGTGATATTTTGGGCTGTCACACTGCTCTTGCTCAACACAATGTCACGGATCTGCGCTACCTGTGCGGCCGTTAAGGCATCGCCCGAGGTCATAACAGTCAGATCGGCCCGACCTGACTGCAGAAAGCAGAGACAATCCGCAAACCCCTTGGCCTTGACCAGTGTCTCGATCTCGTTTTCCGCATTAAGATCCGCAAGGTTTCCGGTCAGCTGGCTGGTGTACTCCTTCTTTTCTTCCGTGGAGAGAGAAGCGGATTTCAGCGCTTTCTGAATGCTGTCCATGGCTTCATCGTGGGCTTTGGTCCGCTTGAGCCGCGCTTCCTCAAAGAACTTGGAGCCGCTGTTGTTTGCAACGCTCACAAGCTGAGCTTCGCCATAATTCTTGTTGGCACTGGAAACCGCCTCGGCTTCGGTCATCAGTTCATCCGTAACGGGAACGGTCTCCTGACTGACGGCAGAAACGTTGACTGCATCCTCTTCCAGCGTCACACCGGTGCGGGCATACTGCCAGTTCAGGTAAACGGCAATGACCAGTGCCGCTGCCAAGGTAATGGCTGTTGCCTTGCGGGTATTCTTCGAGATGGCTCTCATAGCTGTTTCCTCCTTATATTACATGGTGCGTTATCCTTTGCGCTGTTCTACACAAATTCGATTGGCCGAAAGATCCAGCAGTGCCCGGACAAGCTCTGTGATGCGGGCGGCGACCCGGACATCTCCCCCACCATCACAGACAACAGCCACACCGCAGACGGCAGGCAGATAGGTTGTCTCTTCCAGGGCGGAGCCATCCTCCAGCAGAACATGGGTCTCCTGGTTCTGCATCTGGCCGGACTGCGTATCCACAGCATAGATCGTTTCTTCCCCACTTTCCAGTGTCACCATCACAACGGTCTTTCCTGCCCCATCGATCTGTTCGATCAGCTCTGTTAGCTGTGTTTCCAATTGCTCCCGGTAGGCAGTTTCTGAAACAGCAGCAGAACTGCCCGCCTTTGCTGCGGTTTTTGCGGGGGTCGAGAATAATTCTGAGAATAAGATCAGCAGCATTGCCGCCGCGCCCAGAATGATCGCGAGCTGGGTGCGGTTTTGCTTCTGGAGCAAACCGGCAAAGAGGCTCTGTTCCCTGCTCTTCATCCGGAAAGGTTCCCCTCCTTTGCTTTCTGTCCGCTGCTGCGGGCATCCAGTTCAGCCCGAATGGCATCTTCCAGCGTGCCCATGGATGTGGGCGAAAGATCCGGCACAGAAAAGGACTGAACTTCTGTCCGGAGCTGAGGGATGACCTGTAAAAGCACCACTAAAATATATAGTCCAGCCACGGCTTTTATGCACCGTCGGGCCCAGCTGTTTCCTGTGAGCCGGGCCAGCAGCTCTGCGCAGATACAGGCAGTGCAAAAGACCACAGCTGCGCTTTTCAATGTCTGCATCAAACGCCTCCCAGCATAAAAAGAAGTGCGGTTCCTGTTACGGCCAGCCCGAAAAAGAGTGCAATACAGGCCATCATACACCGGACAGCGGAAGCAAAACAGGTAAGCAGTGCCTGTCCACGGTTGTTTCCGGTCAGGCTGCACAGCGTCCCGCAGAGAACGATACATCCCAGATGTGCAAGCATCCCGAGATACAGTGGCAGAAACTCAGCCAATAAAATCAGGATAGCGGCCATTCCAAGGCCGCTTTTGAGCAATTGGATGCCTGCCAGAACAGCCTCGGAAGCATCGCTCAAACTCTGCCCCACAATGGGAATGGTGCCGGTGAGAAACTGTCCTGTACGCAGCGCCGTTCGGTCGAGCTGTGCGGCAGAGATGCGCTGGAATCCCAACAGTGCAGCCAGCAGCTTTCCAGTAAGGGAAAGTCCCTTTTGCAGCAGTGTCCCTGCCGCTTTGCACAGGTTCCCCAGGCAGCTCTGTTCCGTGATACAGCAAGCCATGCTCAATGCAAGGAAGCATTCCAGGATGGGCGGTACAAAGGCCGTCAGGGCCTGTGCCAGCAAACAAAGCAATGTCAGAAAAAAGCCGCTTGCGGCGGCCCCGGCACTTGTCTCACCGCCCATGATCAGAACACCGGCATAGACAGGAAGAAAACCGGAGAGAAAGCGGTTCCAGCTTTCAATCTGCGCGCACAGCTGCCGGGCAATTTCAAGCAATGGTTCCCACAGGAGGATCCCGCACCCACCGGCGCAGACAAGATCACACCAGCTGTGATCACCTTCCTCCCCCAGAAACAGACTGACTATGGCAGACAGGAGCAGAAACAACAGCAGTGCGGCATAACCGCGGATGCTTTCCCGCAGTGTCTGGAACAGCGACGAAGTGCAAAAACTTTGCAGAACGCTCCACGGGTCTTCTGCTACCTGCAAAGCATCCACAGGACTTTGGTCAAGATAAGGCTGCCAGAGCTCTGCTCCCGGCAGTTGTGTGTGCAAACCGACACTCTCTGCTGCAAAAGCTGTCGGGGCGCACAGGCAGAAGCTCGTCCCCACCAGCAGAAAAGCCCACCACTTCCAGTTCTTCATCTTGCAATGCTCCCAATCGTCTGCAGGATCTCTTCCAGCAAGGGCCACGCCGCTGCCAGTACAAGACACCGACCTGCCAGCCCAACACACCACCCTAAAGATTCTGCCCCGGCTTCCTCACATAGGGTGCGGGTATAATCTGTCAGCAGAACGATAGCCGCACTCCGTACAAGGCAGGAAAAAGCCCCGCTGTCAGCTTGTCCAGCCAGGCGTGCTATGCCGGAAAGTACTGTCCGGATGCTTGTCCCTGCCCGCACCAGCAGCACCAGCGCTGCCCCAAGGGAGAGCAGGAGTGCATAGGCGGGGGCCTGCTTTTCCAGAACTGCATAGAGCAGTGCCGCGAGCAGCGCAATGCCGAACACAGCCACGGCTACACTCATAGTGCAAACAGCGACTTGATGGTAACGAACAGCACACTGATCTGTTTGACCAGGATGGACAGCACGACCACCAGACCTGCCAATGTCGTCATCATTGCCTGATCCTCCCGCCCGGAGCGAATCAGCAGTTGGTTCAGCACGGCAACAATGATGCCAATGGCCGCAATTTTGAAGATAAGGTCAATCTCCATCCGCGTCCTCTCCTTTTGAGCTGATTCATCCCAGCAGAATGGCAGCTGCAAGCCCGGCGGCCAGGCCCAGCTTGTGCGAAAGCATCGACTGCGTTCGGGCCGCAGCTTCACCTTCCTGCAAGGCTGCCTGAAACTGTGCCTGATACAATTCAAGCCGTCTGCACTCCTGTTCCGCTTCCAACCGCCCCAGGCCTGAAAAACATTCTGAGAAGCGGGTGCGTTCTTCTAGGGTCAGGGAGGGAAAGGGCTCCAGCGTTTGTAACGAAACCGTTTCTGGTGGAAGCTGCCCATCCTGTATCAACTTCCGGCAGAGAAGATTCAGGTCACTGCGGCGGAAGCTGATCTGCTGATGTAGCGTTTCCAGCAGATCCAGGGTTTTGTGCAGGGCTTCCAGATGCGCCTGCGCCTGCTGATGAAAACTGTCGCCTGCGCACCAGCCGCAGACGACAAAACAGCAGACACTCAACCAGCGCAGAGGGCTCATAGAAACCGCACCTCCCCGATGCAGCCGGGTGCTTGTCTGCCGGTCAGCCAGACGAGCACCCGCACCGCGCCGCGCTCCATCAGATATTTTACCTGTGGGCGCATGGTCGCCTCTTCGGGTGTGGCAGCGTGAAGGGTGGCAACAAAATCCACCCCGCTGAACAGGCCCTGCTCCAGCGCTGTGACCTCATCCAGACCTCCCAGCTCATCCAGCAGGATCACCTGTGGCGAAAGGGTGCGCAATGCCATCTGCACTGCTTGTCCCTTGGGGAGCCCGGCAAGAACATCCAGCGCCTCGCCGGGCGCATTCCCGGCAAAAAGCTCCCGCCGTTCATCGATGACCGAAAGGATCTTCTGTTGCCGGACGAGCTCCCGGGCAATACTGCGCAGCAATGTGGTCTTGCCGCTGCCTGGCTCTCCAACAAGAAGCATCCCGATGAAATGCTCCCGCAATGCTGCGGTCAGTTCCTGTGGAAGCGGAACGGTCTTTTCCCGGGCAATGCGCAGGTTGACAGAGGTAAGTTCCTGCAGAACCGTGCCCTGTTCCGGGTTTTGCAAAAAACGCCCACCAAGCCCTGCCCGACAGCCATTTTCCAGTGTAACATAGCCCTGTGCGATCTCTGTCTGATGGGTATGGACTGAACCGCCGCAGAGGGTGAACAGGATCTCTTCCATCTGCAACGGGGTCAGCTGCATCGTTTGCAGTGCGTTCAGTTCAGGTGCCAGTTGTGTCGGTGTGCAGCCGCACCCCTGCACCGTAAACTGTGGAGCACAGCCCAGCCGGAGCCGCAGCTCATGTACAGTCTCTGCGTCTTCTGATGGGAGCTGCCCCAGCGGCCTTGCCAGCCATTGGGGCAAAGCCTGCACCACCTGATAATACTCGTCCATCTTCTGTTCTCCTTCCGTGTCCTTTGCCATCAATGTATGCACCGGCCCGGAGGTTAGAACCCACAGGGCACAGAAAAGCCCGCACAGCATCCAAACTGTACGGGCTTTTTAGAACAGGTTTTCTGATTATTGCTGGGACTTATCCTCTGCGATCATAGCAAGGAACTCTGCTTCGGTCAGCACAGGCACACCCAGTGCCTGTGCTTTGGTCAGCTTGGAACCTGCGGCAGCACCAGCCACCACATAAGCTGTTTTTTTGGAAACAGAACCGCTGGCTTTGCCGCCATTCTTTACGATAAGTGCCTCGGCTTCGCTGCGGGAGAGTGTTTCCAGCGTTCCGGTCACGACCAGCGTTTTCCCGGCGAGCTTATCGCCCTTGGGCTCCCCCTTCCACTGCATGTTCACACCGGCAGCGGCCAGACGGTGCACCAGATCGGTAGTGCCATCCTTGGCAAAGAATTCAGTCACGCTCTGGGCCATCACGCCGCCAAAACCATCGATCTCGCCGATCTGCTCCTCGGTTGCTTCCCGGATGGCCTGCAGAGAGCCAAAATGCTCTGCCAGCAATGCGGCGGCTTTATCGCCGATGTTGCGAATTCCAAACGCAAACATCAGCTTATCCAGATTGTTCTGCTTGGAAGCTTCGATCGCCTGAAGCAGATTGTTTGCACTCTTTTCCTTGAACTTTTCCAGCGTGAGCAGCTGCTCTATTGTCAAGTCATAGAGATCTGCCGCAGAGTGTACCAGCCCTTTATCCACCAGCTGCGTGGCGACCATGGTGCCCAGACCATCGATGTCCATAGCATCCCGGGATGCGAAGTGGATGATATTGCGGAGTGCCTGCGCAGGACATTCCGGGTTGACACAGCGCAAAGCAGCTTCATCTTCCAAGTGCACTGCCGGGGCACCGCAGGAGGGGCAGAATTCCGGCATCTGGTAAGGCTGAGCGTCCGGTTCGTGGCGGGTCACACCGATGACCTCCGGAATGATATCACCCGCTTTGCGCACCTGAATGGTATCTCCGATACACAGACCCAGTTGACGGATAAAATCTTCATTATGAAGGGTGGCACGGGAAACCGTGGTACCTGCCAGAAACACCGGGTCAAAACAGGCGGTGGGAGTCAGAACGCCGGTGCGTCCCACGCCGACTTCAATACTGCGCAATGTGGTCTCCTTGACCTCGGGCGGATACTTGAACGCAATGGCCCAGCGCGGGAATTTGTTGGTGGAGCCCAGCAGTTCCCGCTGTGCAAAGTTGTTCACCTTGATCACGGCACCGTCCATATCAAAATCCAGTGCGGCACGGTTCTGGCCGATCTGCTCGATCTCTGCAATGGCATCCTCGATATCATGCACGATATGATAACGCGGGGAGACCGGCAGGCCCAGACTCTTGAGGTAGTCGAGGCTTTCGGCATGGCTGGTCAGCTCCTTACCCTGCACCTGCTGGACGTTGAATACGAAGATGGACAACCCCCGGCTGCCGGTGATCTTGGAATCTTTCTGGCGCAAAGAGCCTGCGGCAGCATTGCGCGGATTTTTGAATGGTGCCGCACCCTGTAATTCCTGTTCCGCACAGAGGTGCTGGAAGGCATCGTGCGGCATGTAGACCTCGCCGCGCACTTCCAGATATTCCGGGGCATTTTTCAAAGTCTTTGGAATACGCTTGATGGCCTTGACATTGGCTGTCACATCTTCACCCACCACGCCGTCACCGCGGGTGGAAGCACGCACAAGTACGCCGTTCTCATATTCCAAGCTGCAGGAAAGGCCGTCGATCTTGATCTCGACGACATATTCCGGCTCGATCCCGGCTTCCCGCACCCGGCGGTCAAAATCACGCAGTTCATCGAAGGAAAACGCATCCAAAAGGCTTTCCATTTTTACAGCATGCGTCACCTTGGCAAAGCGCCCGCTGGGGGTGCCGCCCACTTTCTGGGTCGGAGAATTCGCAGTGACCAACTGCGGGAATTCTGCTTCCAGTGCTTTCAGCTCCCGGGTCAAAGCGTCATATTCAAAATCCTCCAGCTCCGGGGCATCCTGATCATAGTATAAACGGTTGTTCCTTTCAATGATCACGCGCAGCTCTTCCGCGCGTTTGCGTGCCTGTTCCAGTTCCACGTTCGTTTACTCTCCTTTTCCCAATACCAATACGGTAATTATACCATATTTCAAAAACAAAATACAGCAAAAAGTGCTGCCGGTGACTCGGGAGTGAACGTGCCGAAACCTGACAAGGCAGTCGCTTTATTTTGCCCAGGTGGGTTCCTCCGTGCCATCATAATCGAACAGGCCGTCATTTTTCTCTTCCATGGCCTTGATCATGTGGTAGGTGTATTCGTTATACGGCGTAGGAATCCCAAGCTCCTTTCCCATCCGCATCAGCGCTCCCGAGAACATATCGATCTCTGTATGCCGTCCGGCATCCAGATCCTGCAGAGTGGAATAACGGGCTGTGGCAGGAACAGCGCATCCGTGGCTGACGGCATCTGCAATGCGCAGATCAATGCCCCGTGCAGTTGCAATGGCTTCCAGTTCCCGGCGCAGGCCATCGCTGATGGCTTTCATGTGGACGCTGTCCCGGTAGCAGCCCACACCGACTCCAAGAATCGCCTGCGGCAGATTGTTGCAGACGTTCAGCCGGAACTTGCTCCACATCTCTTCCTGAATGTGCTCCGTGACCCGGAAGTTGACCCAGGAATCCGTGAACAGCTCCCGCACTGCCTTGACACGTTCACTCTCAAACGGTGCAAATCGCTCGCCATAGATCACGCCAAGTGTTGCATCCGGGTCAAAATGGCAACCATCCGCTTCCTTGTGAGATGTAACCTTAATGAAGGAATACAGCAGATGCTCTGCACCTATCTGTGCGGCGATCAGCTCTTCGCTGTCCACACCGTTCATCAGACTCATCACAACGGTATTGCTGCTGACAGCGGTCTTGATGCTTTCCAGAGCTCCGGGCAGTGAGCCATATTTCAGTGCAACGACCAATAGGTCTACGCCCTGCGCTTCCTGCGGGGTCCAGATCTCCGGGCGGTAAACTGCTCCATTGATGGCGCAGCCGCTTTCTTTCAGCCGCCGGGCACGGTCGCCTTCCGCGATCACACCCAGACGGATATTATCCTTTTTAGAAAGCCCCCAAATGATGTAAGAGCCCACCGCTCCAGCGCCCAAAATGGCAACAGATTGTATTTTCATGTTAGATTCTCCCTCTTTGATTTGTCCGATTCTATTGTAGCACGAATTCAATTTGCTGGGAAGAGAAATGAAAATGCGAAGCCACTTTTGCACATAGATTTTACAGCAATTAGATTGCAGCAGATGCTGATGTGCCGCGGGGCAGCAGATATGCTGGGTGCAACCTTCAAATTGACCGCAAACGGTGCCAAAGTGCTTTAAAGCGGGACACAAAAGCCCCCGGAGAACTTTTTGCGGTTCTCCGAGGGCTGATTTTACGCATTATAAAACATAGATACGTCTGTTATTCTCAGATAGAAATCGTGTTACAAACGTCAATGAGCACGGGGTCCAGCGTCTTGGTCATCTCAAGCGCCTCATCCACGGGGTAATCCACGAGGTGCTCACCCTTCATACCAACGATGCGGTTGTACTTACCCTGCTCCAGCAGGCAGACAGCGTGATAGCCCATTGCGGAAGCATTCACGCGGTCACGCAGAGTGGGAGAGCCACCGCGCTGGACATGGCCCAGAATGGTAGCACGGGTATCGATGCCGGTGCGGGCCTGGATCTCGTTGGCGATTTCCTGAGAGTGGCCAATGCCCTCGGCAACGATAACAATGAAGTGGCGCTTACCGGTGCGCTGCGTCTCGGTGATCTTATCCAGAATGTCGTGCTGCATATCGAATTCCTTTTCGGGCAGCAGCACAGCCATGGCACCGGAGGCAATGGCAACGTTCAGAGCGATGTAACCCGCATTGCGGCCCATGACCTCGACCACGCTGCAGCGGTCATGGCTCTGGGTGGTATCGCGCAGCTTGTCGATCATTTCCAGGGCGGTGTTCATTGCGGTATCGTAGCCGATGGTGTAATCGGTGCAGGCGATATCATTATCGATGGTGCCGGGCAGACCGATCATCGGAATGCCGCGGTGTGCCAGCTCACGGGCACCACGGTAGGAACCGTCGCCGCCGATGACAACCAGCGCGTCAATGCCCAGCTCACGGCACTTTGCAGCGCCCTTGTCCTGACCCTCCTTGGTCTTGAACTCCAGGCAGCGGGCCGTATACAGGATGGTGCCACCGGCAGAGATGATATTGGAAACGCTGCGCAGGTTCATTTCAAAGCACTCGCCGTCCAGCAGACCATTGTAGCCGCGCTGAATGCCGATCATACGGAAGCCCTTGTGCAGGCCTGCACGGACAACGGCACGAACTGCAGCATTCATACCCGGAGCGTCGCCGCCGCTGGTCAGCACACCAATCGTTTTGATTTGCTTTTCCATGGAAAGATTCCCTCCAATTGTTTCTTCATTTACCTATGGAGCACTTACCCTCTCTCTCTTTGGGCACCGGCTCCATCGCCTTGCTCAGATCATAACTTGCCTTTAGACATTATAACACAGTTCCCGCTTGAATCCAATACCTTTTTGGCACTTCGTTAAAAGTTTATTAAAATTCACAGGCGTACGTCTTGGTGTTGTTTTTGGCACACGTGCACCTGGTTTGAATCGTTCCTGCGCATGTCATTTTGTTGCGATATTCTTTTCACCCACGATGCGCTGCAGTTCCTCAAAGAAAAGCGGATGACCTGACGTATACAGCCTGCGGGGAGCCGCCAGCTTCTGTTTTGTGTCCTCCAGATAGAAGATCACCGGCATATCACCGTCAAAAATCTCCAGCAGATTGACCACCTTGGCGTACTCCGGGCTGGTGCGGGAGGGCAGCCGGACGTAGAGCCGCCGGGCAGCATCCCGCATCTGATTGGGGCGGTTGGCCTGCGGCCTGACGGGGTTATAGCCCTCAATGGGCGAAATACTCTCGGCGACCAGGCGGGCAGGTTCATCCTCTCGGATAGACAGGCGGCCCTCAATGACCACGACCGCGTTATCGTGCAGCACGTCCCGGAATGTTTCCAGTGTGCGCGGGAACACGATGACTTCCATGGTGCCGGTCAGATCCTCTACGCTGGTATAGGCCATCATGCTGTTGGTCTTTGTCGTCACCATTTTGCTTTTGACAATGGTGCAGACGATGCGGACATGGCTATTGTCCGGCACATTGGCATCCTCACCGGTCAGAGCTTTGATGGTGTGGGTGGCAAACTGAGCCGACTGCTCCCGGTAGGCATCCAGCGGATGACCGGAAAGGTACAGGCCGCTGACCTCTTTCTCCTGTTGGAGCAGCTCGGCGTGGGTATACTCAGGGCAGGGCTTGATCTCATAGCTGTCGGCGGCAGACGTATCGTCCGTGCCGCTCATCATCGAGAAGAGGTCGATCTGACCATCCAGATTCTTCCGGCTGTCACTCTCGATGCTCTTGAGCACGCCCTCAGTTGCTTCGACCAGACTGCGGCGGTTGGAGCCGAGATTATCAAAGGCACCGGCCTTGATGAGGCTTTCCACAGTGCGGCGGTTCAGCTCGGTACCATGCATCCGTTTGCAGAAATCGTACAGGCTGGTATAAGGCTTTTCCTGCCGCTCCTCTACGGAGCGCTCGATCAGCCGGGTGCCGACATTTTTTACGGCGTTCAGGCCAAACCGGATCCGGCCACTGTCCTCTGCAGTAAAGCCGCTGCCCGAGATATTGATATCCGGCGGCAGGACCTTGATCCCCAGCCGGGCGCACTCGCCGGAATACTCGATGACCTTGCCGGTGTTGTCCAGGACACTGGTCAGCAGAGCAGCCATAAACTCGCTGGGGTAATGGCACTTGAGGTAGGCTGTCTGGAATGCCACATAGGCATAACAGGCGGCATGACTCTTGTTGAAGGCGTAGGACGCAAAGCTGGACATCTCATCGTAAATTTCGTTTGCAACCTTTTCCGAGATGCCGTTTGCCACACAGCCCGGGCACTCGTTGCCGGGGTCTGTGCAGCCATGGACAAAATGTTCTCGCTCCGCCTCCATCACAGCGTGTTTCTTCTTGCTCATGGCACGGCGGACATTATCTGCCTGCCCGAACGAAAAGCCTGCCAGCTCCCGGAAGATCTGCATGACCTGTTCCTGATAGACGATGCAGCCATTGGTCACATCCAGAATGTGGGCCAGCTGCGGGGTCTTATAGCTGATTTTGTCCGGTTCATGGCGGTTGCGCAGGTAGGTCGGGATGGAATCCATCGGGCCGGGGCGGTACAGGCTGATCAGAGCGATGACATCTTCCAAATTCTGCGGCTGCAGGCCCACCAGCACCTGCTTCATACCCGAAGATTCAAGCTGGAACACGCCTTCGGTCTCACCCCGGGAGAGCATTTTGTAGGTTTCGGGATCGTCATAATCCAGCTTGGCGATGGAGAAATCCGGTTCTTTTTTCTGAATGGCCAGCTCCGCATCCCGGATGACCGTCAGGGTGCGCAGACCGAGGAAGTCCATCTTCAGCAGGCCCAGCTCCTCGATCTCCGTCATGTTGAACTGGGTCACGGGCAGGCCATCGTTGGTGGCAAGGGGCAGATAATAATCCGTTGGTTCCGGGGTAATCACAACACCGGCTGCATGGGTAGAAGCGTGGCGGGGCATTCCCTCCACCTTCATGGCAGTGTCGAGCAGTTCCGTCACCTTCGGGTCCGTTTCATACATCCGCCTGAGCTCCGGTGAGACCTCCAACGCATGTTTGATGGTCATTTTGAGCTCCGCCGGGACCTGCTTTGCCACTACATCCACTTCCTGATACGGCATTCCCATCACACGGCCCACATCGCGGATCGCATTGCGGGCAGCCATGGTGCCAAAGGTAACGATCTGAGCTACATGATCAGCGCCATACTTGCGGTTGACGTAGTCGATCACTTCCTGGCGGCGCTCGTAGCAGAAGTCCACGTCGAAATCAGGCATACTGACACGTTCCGGGTTCAGGAAGCGCTCAAAGATCAGGTTATAGCGGATGGGGTCAATGTCAGTGATGCCCACGCTGTATGCTGCGATACTGCCCGCACCGGAGCCACGGCCCGGGCCCACCGGGATCCCCTGGCTCTTGGCATAGTTGACGTAATCCCAGACGATGAGGTAATAGTTGGTATAGCCCATCGTCTTGATGACACTGATCTCGTAGTTCAAGCGGTCTTTGTTGGCCTGCGGCACATTGGAACCATAGCGGCGCTCCAGACCTTCCCAGCAGAGCTTTTCAAAGAACACCTGGTTGTCCATGCCGCCGGGGGCCTTATAATACGGAATTTTGGTGTTACCAAACTCAAAATCAAAATTGCACTGATCGGCAATGATCTGTGTGTTGGCACAGGCATCCGGCACCATGGCAAACAGATCGTACATCTCATCCGTTGTTTTAACGTAGAATTCGTCGGTCTGGAACTCCATACGGTCGGCATCCTGCATGGTTTTTCCGGTCTGAATGCAGAGCAGGATCGCCTGCATCTTGGCATCCTCCTTGCGCAGGTAGTGGGAGTCGTTGGTGGCTGCCATAGGGATGCCGGTCTCCCGTGCCAGCTTGATGAGCTGAGGCAGCACAATATTATCCTCTTCCAGCCCGTGATCCTGCAATTCAATGTAGTAATTACCCTCACCAAAGAGGTCGCGATACCACAGGGCGGAAGCCTTGGCGCGCTCGTAATCGCCGGACAGGATCGCCTGCGGTATCTCGCCCGCCAGGCAGGCAGACAGGCAGATGAGGCCATCGTGGTATTGCTCCAGCAGCTGCTTATCCACACGCGGCTTGGAGTAGAAGCCCTCGATAAAGGCGGCAGAGACCAGCTTGGCAAGGTTTTTATAGCCCGTCTCGTTCTTGCACAACAGGATCAGATGATTGTTCCCATCGATCTTGTTCACCTTATCAAAGCGGGTGCGGGTGGCCACATAGACCTCACAGCCGATGATGGGCTTGATGCCCGCCTTTTTGGCCGCCTTGTAAAACTGCACACAGCCGTACATCACACCGTGGTCGGTGCAGGCAATGGCAGTCTGGCCACACTCCTTCACCCGATCCATCAGCTGGTCGATGCGGCAGGCACCGTCCAGCAGGCTGTATTCTGTATGGATATGGAGGTGGACGAAGTCTCTTCCCTGCTTATTGCCCTCACTGGGTTCGATCATTTCGTTTCCTCCTTTTCCGCGTTTTCTTCCAATCTTCTGCGCAGATCCTCTGCCAGCGCTTCCAGCTTCTTCATCCGGTGCGAAAGCCCCGATTTGCTCATGGGCGGGTCAAAGCAGGCACACAGAGCCGTCAGGGACAAGTCCGGATTTTCCATTCGAATGGCCGCAGCCTGCTGCAAGACCTCGGGCAGTGTTTCCAGCGCACCCTGCTCCTGCAAAAAACGGATTGCACGGGTGGTCTGGGCATTGGCCCGGGCCGTTTTGCCCAGATTTGCGGTATCACAATTGGTCTGACGGTTGATCTGGTTGCGCAGCTGCTTGACTGCCTTCTGGGCATTCATCCGGGCTGAAGCTTCTGCCGCCCCCATAAACGCAAGGATGCGCTCCACGCTGGCGCTGCTTTTGACGTAAATCAGGTTTACGCCGTTGCGGCGGGTACGGTGGGGCGCAAATTCATGCTCAGCAAGCAGGGCCTCAAAATCCTTTGCAAGGTTGGTGCGTCCGGTCAGAAATTCCAGATTATACTCCTTCTGTGGATCCGTCACAGTGCCGCCGCACAGGAACGCCGTGCTGATATAGGCACTCACGCAGGTCTGGCACCGGATGAGCCCCGGGTCGATCTGCAAGCTCGTCTCGCTGCCCGTGGTGCCGAACAGCTCGTGCATCCGGCGCACCTGCTCCGGTTCCCGGATGCCGAACTCATATACCACACCGCTGGGGCGGGGCTTTTCCAGCACCGTACCCTGCACGCCGCAGCGGGCAAACAGCTGTTCGGCCACACGGGCGGTCAGCTCCTGCTCAGTCTGCAGCACAAGGCCCCGTGCATCAAAATATTTGGCAAAGCAGGCGATGCCATAGGCCGCCGCCCGCACACAGCAATCCTTTTGCAGCTGTAAACTGCGCTGTGCGATCTCTTCCCGTGCCTGGGATGCAAAACTCATGTCACTCTCATTTCTGTTCTCACGGGCTCTGCCGGGTCATCGCGCCGCATCACGGTGCTGAATGCCGGTCTGATAGCCCAGTTGTTTGCAATATTCCGCGATCTTCCGCGCAAAGGTGATCGAGCGGTGCTTGCCGCCCGTGCAGCCCACTGCAATGGTCAGCTGGCTTTTCCCCTCCTTGACATAGAGGGGCAGCGCATACTCCAGAAAACCTTCATACCGGCGCAGCAGTTCCTTTGCCTCCGGGTGGCCCATGACAAAATCCACCACTTCCTCATCCAGCCCCGTTTTATGCTTGAGCTCCGGGATATAGAAAGGGTTGGGCAGGCAGCGGACATCCAGCACCAGGTTCGCATCCTCTGGGATGCCGAACTTGAAGCCGAAGGACATCACGGTGAGCCGCATTGCTGCCTTTGCCCCGCCATCTGGCGCAAACAGATTACAAATGCGCTCCTTGTTCTGGGCCGTGGAGAGAAACTCCGTGTTGATGGTGTAGTCTGCCCGTTCCCGGAAGGGCTGCAGGATCTGTCGTTCCTTTGCCAGCGCTTCCCGGGTGGAAATGCCCTCGGCAATGCTGATGGGATGGCGGCGGCGGGTCTCACTGTAACGGCGCATCAGCACATCATCCGGGGCATCGATGAATAAGATCTCGTACTCGATGCCCTGCTCATCCAGCTGGTGCAGCGCCTGTTCGATCTGCTCGCTGGTGTGGCAGCCGCGCACATCCATGGAGAGTGCTACCCGCTTGAGCTGGTTATCGCCCGCCTTGGAGAACGCCGTGATGCTGGGCAGAAGCTCTGCCGGAACATTGTCGATACAAAAAAAGCCGATATCCTCCAGTGCGTTCATCGCAACCGATTTTCCCGCACCGGAAAGCCCGCTGACGATCAGAAGATCCATACCATTTTCCCTCTTATGCCTTGACCACTCGAATTTCCTTTTCCAGGTCGTACCCGGTCTTTTCCTTTACGACTGCCCGCACCTCATCGCACAGGGCCAGCACATCGGCGCAGGTCGCGCCGCCCAGATTCACCACAAAGCCGCAGTGCTTCTCGCTGACGGCAGCACCGCCGTGGCGATAGCCCCGCAGGCCGCACTGGTCGATGAGGGCAGCCGCAAACGCTCCCACCGGCCGCTTGAAGGTGCTGCCGGCGCTGGGCTTATCCAGCGGCTGCTTATCGACGCGCTTCTGCATCAGCTCATCCATCCGGGCCTTGATGGCTGCCGAATCTCCACGCTTCAGGTGGAACTTTGCGCTCAGGATGCAGCCGCCGTTTTCCTCAAAGATGCTGTGCCGGTAGGAGAGGTCGAGGTTTGCGGCATCTTCTGTCACGATCTCGCCTTCTCTGGTCAGATACGTCACAGAGACCAGCACGTCTTTCATCTCTCCGCCGTAGGCACCGGCATTCATATAAACTGCACCGCCCACTGTGCCGGGGATGCCGTAGGCAAATTCCAGGCCGGTCAGGCTGCTGTCCAGCGCCGCCTTACACAGAGCAGAAAGCTTCAAGCCCGCGCCAGCGATGACTGCATCGTAGACCGCCCCCGGCTCTGCACCCAGATGGCTGACGTTTTCCAGAAAACCGATTCCCATTTTCAGAGCCGTGGTATCCACGACCACGCCCCGGTAGCCCGCATCCTCAAACAAGATGTTGCTGCCGTTGCCCAGCAGGTAATATTTCACGTCGCACGCTTTGCACAGTGCGATCACGCGGCAGAGCTGTTCCTCCGTCTCCGGCCGGGCAAAAACATCCGCCGGGCCGCCAATTTTAAAGGTGCAGTGGGCAGCAAGGGATTCGTTCTCGGCAAAGCGGATCTCCTCCGCCTGCAGCTGTTGTTTCAATCGTTCCATAAAACAGGATTCCTTTATCTGTAATCTTCATTCAACGGTGCCGTCCAGACCCAGACGGATCAGCAGCTCCTTGGCGGCATTATAGCCCATCCGCTTCTGGCGGTTGTTGATGGCGGCGGTTTCCAGCACAACGGCCAGGTTGCGTCCCGGGGAGACCGGGATGCTGGTGCTGGGGATGTTCACGCCCAAAATCTCGTAATATTCGCTCTCCAGTCCGGTGCGCTGATAGTTCTTGGTGGGGTCCCATGCTTCCAGCTGGACCACAAGGTCCAGGCTCTCGCTCTCCTTGACCGCACCCACGCCGAACACACGGGCCACATTGACGATGCCGATGCCGCGCAGCTCGATAAAATGGCGGATGTTCTCCGGGGCCGTGCCCATGATCTGGCGGTTGGAGACCTTGCGCAGCTCCACCGCGTCGTCCGCCACCAGACGGTGGCCGCGCTTGACCAGCTCAATGGCCAGCTCACTCTTGCCGATGCCGCTGTCGCCCAGGATCAGGATCCCTTCACCATACACCTCCACCAGCACGCCGTGGCGGGTGATGCGGGGTGCCAGCTCCAGATTCAGCACGCTGATCAGACTGCCCATCAGGGTGCAGGTCATCTCGTTGGAGCGGAGCAGGGCCACCCCGTGCTTCTGAGCCAGTTCCAGCATCTCGGGAAATGGTTCCAGTTCCTCACTGCGGCAGACGATGACAGCCGGGGGCTGCTGGCTGAACAGCTGGTCCAGCCGCTCGTACCGCTTCTCGGCAGAAAGACCAGAAAGGAAGTTCATTTCGGCCAGACCCAGGATCTGCAGCCGGAGTTTATCAAAGTAATCATAGTATCCGGCAAGGAACAGGCCCGGGCGGTTGACCTCCGCAATCTCGACATTGATCTCTTCCAGCCCTTTCGGGGTGTAGACCACATCCAGACTGACCTTTTCCGTCAGCTTCTTCAGCGAAACATTGAAATTCGCCATCGTTCTTCCTCCTGCACAAATGTTTCCTCTCCCTGCCCGGCAGCACACCGGCTGCGGGGCACGCTTTTTCTTTCCCTTATTATAAACGAGATGGTTTCGGATTACAATGATTCTGCCGGAAAATCTTCATTCCGGAGCCTGCATCCCGTTGCATCCTCCCTCATATCTATTTATAATAGAGATGGTGCATCCCTGCACTGGGAAACAGTCATTCACTTTACACGCTTTTTACATTCTCTGGATTTCCGATTTTACATTCAGGCTCTATACTCATAAATAGGAGAACATTCCGTCAAATAAACGTGTCAAACAAAGCGAGGAACTTCAAATGACTGTTTTTAATGTATTTTCCCTGCTGGGCGGCCTGGCCTTGTTCCTGTTCGGTATGGACATCATGGGCAAGGCGCTGGAAAAGCAGGCCGGCGGCCAGCTGCAAAAGATCCTGAGCAAACTGACTGACAACCCGCTCAAAGGCTTTTTCCTGGGTCTGTGCGTCACCGCCGTGATCCAGAGCTCCAGCGCCACCACCGTTATGGTGGTCGGCTTTGTCAACAGCGGCATCATGGAGCTGCATCAGGCCATCGGCGTTATCATGGGCAGCAATGTGGGCACCACGGTCACCAGCTGGATCCTGAGCCTTTCCGGCCTGCAGGGCGACAGCTTCCTGATCAATATGCTCAAGCCCACCTCCTTCAGCCCGGTGCTGGCTTTTATCGGCATCCTTCTGTACATGGGTAAAAACGAGAAGCGCAGGGGTGTCGGCACCATCCTCATCGGCTTTGCCGTGCTGATGACCGGTATGACCACCATGTCCAATGCTGTGCTTCCCCTGCAGAACGAAGCGTGGTTCACCAGCTTGTTTATCCGCTTCTCCAATCCTCTGCTGGGCGTTCTGGTGGGGGCCGTTGTCACCGGCATCATCCAGAGCTCCAGCGCCAGCGTTGGTATCCTGCAGGCACTGAGCGCCACCGGTGTCATCACCTACGGCAGTGCCATCCCCATCATCATGGGCCAGAACATCGGCACCTGCGTCACCGCGCTGATCTCCTCTGTGGGTGCCAACAAGAATGCCCGCCGCGCCGCCATGGTGCACCTGTACTTCAACGTCATCGGTGTCACCCTGTTCCTGGCTGTTTTCTATGGTGCAAACCCGCTGCTTGACTTTGCCTTTGTCAATGAGACAGTCACTGCCTGGGGCATTGCCGTGGTCCACTCCATCTTCAACCTGACGGCCACCGCTGTTCTGCTGCCCTTTGCAAATGGGCTGGAAAAGCTGGCCATCCTCACCATTCCGGACGATGCCGAAAAAGAGAGCTTTGCTCTGCTGGATGAGCGCCTGCTGAACACTCCCGCCGTGGCTGTGGAGCGTGCCCGCGCCGCCACTGCAGACATGGCCGAGCTGGCCCGTGTGGGTGTGGTGCAGGCCATGAGCCTGACCCACAAGTGGGATGATTCCCTTGCCCAGAAGGTGCGGGAGGAAGAGGAAAAGGTGGACAAATATGAGGATGCACTGGGAACCTATCTCGTCAAGCTGTCCAGCCGTGAAATGAGCCACACCGACAGCCAGAGTGTGAACACTCTGCTCCACACCATCAGCGATTTTGAGCGCATCAGCGATCACTCTGTAAATGTTCTGAGCTCCGCCGAAGAGATCCACGCCAAGAGCATTGCGTTTTCCAAGGATGCACAGGAGGAGCTGCAGGTACTGGAGGGGGCCGTGCAGGATGTGCTGAGCCGCACCACCGACGCATTCCGCAAAGGCGATCTGCACCTGGCCGGCAAGGTCGAGCCGCTGGAGACCGTTGTGGATGAACTGGTGCGTGCCATCAAGGCCCGTCACGTGGCACGCCTGCAGACCGGCAGCTGTTCCATTGAATATGGTTTTGTTCTGGAAGATCTTCTGACCAACTATGAGCGTGTCTGCGACCATTGCAGCAATGTGGCTGTTGCCCAGATCGAGGTGGCACAGGACAGCTTTGATACCCACGCTTATCTGAACGACCTGCGCTACGGCAACGAGACCAAGGAAAGCGAACAGTTCCAGCGCCGTCTGGATCGTTACCGTGAGCGCTATCTCTTCCCTGACAGCGACACTGCACCCGCAGCCGCAAAGGAGGAACCCAACAAATGATCTACATTGTAGAAGACGATGCCGCCATCCGCGAGCTGGAGCAATATGCACTGCAATCCAGCGGATACGAGGTACAGAGCTTTGAAACCTCTGAGCCTTTCTGGCAGGCCATGCGCGCCGCGGAGCCTGAGCTGGTCATTCTGGATGTGATGCTGCCCGGTGAGGATGGTTTCTCCATCCTGAAAAAGCTCCGCAATACCCCTGCTCTGCGCCGACTGCCCATCATCATGGTTACAGCAAAATCCAGCGAGCTGGATACCGTGCGCGGGCTGGACTGCGGTGCAGATGATTACATCACCAAGCCCTTTGGCATCATGGAATTTCTGAGCCGGGTGCGGGCCGCCCTGCGCCGCTCTGCCCCCGAGGAAAAGCAGAACGTTTATGCCTTCCATGAGATCCTGCTGGACAATGCCCGCCACAGCGTGACTGTAAATGGCACCCATGTTGACCTGACTTACAAGGAATACAGTCTGCTGCGCCTGCTGCTGGAGAACACGAACCTTGTCGTGACCCGCGAGACCATTCTGCAGGTGGTATGGGGCACCGATATTTCTGTTGAAAGCCGCACCGTGGATATGCACATCCGCACCCTGCGCAAAAAACTGGGGGATGCGGGCAGATATATCTGCACCGTGCGCAAGGTCGGCTACAAGCTGGCCGACAATGAGGAGGGCGAGGAAGAATGAAACCGCAGAGCATGGAAGAAAAAATCAGTTACCGGCTGTTTTTCATGGGCTTCGTCGGTCTGGTCTGCACCGCCGTGCTCTGTCTCTTCGTCTTTCACAAAGCGTTCCGGGAACAGGCGTGGACCTCGCTGGAGCATCAGGCCGATCTGGTTTCCGCCGGATACAAACAGCTTTCCTCTCCGGATCAGCTCTCCGTGTTCGTCAACGGAGACCTGCGCATTACCCTGATTGCAGCAGATGGCAGTGTGGTGTTCGAATCCGCCACTGACCAGCAGATGGAAAACCATCTGTCCCGCCCGGAGATCCAGCAGGCCATGCGGGAGGGTGTAGGCCGTGACTGCCGTGATTCCCAGACCATGGGGTACGAGACCTACTATTACGCCATGCTGCTGCCCGGCGGCGATATCCTGCGTGTGGCCCAGGATTCCGAGACCATCTGGTCGATCTACGACGCGGCCCTGCCCGCCATCATCCTGAGCTGCATCCTGATGATGGGTGCCGCAGCGCTGATCGCCGGGCTGCTGACCCGCAGTCTTGTCCAGCCCATTCTGAAAATGACGGATGACCTTGAGCACATTCAGGAAAACGTTCCCTACCGGGAACTCATCCCCTTTGCTGAGAGCATCCACTCTGATCGGCTGCTGCGGGAAAACAACGAGAAAATGCGGCAGGATTTCACGGCAAACGTCAGCCACGAGCTGAAAACTCCTCTGACCAGTATTTCCGGCTATGCGGAGCTCATTGAGACCGGCATTGCCAAACCCGCCGATGTGCCCGAGTTTGGCCGGAAAATCCATGTAGAAGCCAGCCGGATGATCCAGCTGGTGAACGATATCCTGCAGCTGTCGCACCTGGACAGCGTCAGCGAGACCCATGCACAGCCCGACATGGAAGCGGTCGATCTGCTGGACGTGGCCAAGGATTGTGTGGAACGTCAGAAACTGAACGCGCAGCGCTCCTTCATCTCCCTGACCTATCTGGGCGAGAGTGCCAGAGTGCTTGGCAACCGGGATCAGCTGGATGAGCTGTGCCAGAACCTGTGCGACAACGCCATCCGCTACAATCGACCCGGCGGCAAGGTCCAGCTCATCACCTCCTGCACCCGGGACGGCCATTGTACCCTGACCGTCAAGGATAACGGCATCGGTATCCCGAAAGACGCGCAGTCCAGCGTGTTCGAACGCTTCTACCGGGTGGATAAGAGCCGGAGCAAGGCCACCGGCGGCACCGGTCTGGGGCTGGCTATTGTCAAGCACATTGCCCGCATCCACAACGCCCGCATCAAGTTGGAAAGCGAAGTGAACGTTGGCACCACCATCACCGTCGTTTTTGAGACCGCCCACTAAAACTGCAAAAAGCTCACGTCTGCCTGCACCTGCGGGCAGGCGTTTTTTGTTGTCAGCGCTTCTCGCCCTGTTCCCTGCTTCAGCGCCCGGACTGCTCCCAGAGAGAGCAGATCATACCCGTTTTCCCAGCAGCGCTGAACGGTCTGCACGCAGAGTTGCTCCAGCGCCGCACACTGTGCTGCTGTGGGCAGAGCTGTGCCCGCCCTGCGCTGGCCGGTCAGGGTCACGGCAAAGCCATCTTCTACAGCTTCCACCGATACCACACAACGCCGGAAAGTTACCTGCCCACTACCCAGCGGAAAAGTGTGTTCTCCGCTCTGACCCAGCAGCAATTGTGCCATCTGGCTCTCTGCCGGGGTGAGCCGGGTGTTTCCTGTTTCGGTGAGCAGAAGCATTTCCTCCGCATTCTCAATGGCACCATCCGTCAGGATAAGCACCGGAGCCAAAAGAGCGTTCCGGCGGCTCTCGTATAGGTGCGGAGCCTGCGGTGCGGCTTCCTTCACGGCCTGCAAAAGCTGTTCCGGGAACAGTTCGTTTTCTCCGTCTGCTGCGGCCAGTTCTTCTCCGGAAAGATCCATGCAGAGGACCCGGGCAGACAAGCCCTGCACCGGCTCCTCTTTCAACACAGTCTCCGCCTGTCGAATGGTTTTTAAAGTTGTTTCGGCATTCAAAAGCAGATACTCGCACAGCCGGTAGCTTGCTTTACGGGGCAGGCCACGCTCGGCTTCCGTCAGAGCCGTTTGCAGGGTGTTTCCCCGCCCCGTGCAGAGCTGTACCTTTGCGGCGGCATCAGAAGCATCGGCAGCGGCTTCCGGAAACTGGTAGAGCAGGCTCACCATCCAACTCTGCACCGCCACCGTGGGCGGGGTAAGAATCAAGGCACGCACCATGCTTTTCTCGGTATTCTCTGCCCGCAAAAACACCCCACACCAGAGCGCCAGTACCCCTGCCGCCAGCCACCGGAGGGCACGCTGTTGGCCCGTCATGCGTTTTCCTCCGCAGGCGCAGCCCTGCCCCACAGCCGGCCGGCCAATTGACGCACCACCTGCACCAGCACGCAGAACCGGAACATTGCCGCTGCCAACCAGACCAGCAGCACAAGGGCATCAAACCGAGAGATGCTGCCCAGCCTGCCCGCCCGCAAAAGCTCGATGCCGGGCAGGGCATTCCCCGCCCCAAACACCAGTTCCGTGCAGAGCGCAAAGCTGCCAGCCAGTATAAAAGCTTTCACCGGAAGCCAGACAGCGCACCGCACCTGCTTTGCCGGGCAGAACAGCGGCAGGGCAAAGTATTCCGGATACAGGGGCAGAGTGGGCGTTAAAGGTTCGGTGGGCAGCATCAGCTTTTCCCAGTGGAACTGGTCATTCAGCCCCAGCAGGCAGAGCAAACCCGCCAGCGCCGCCGCCCAGCACAAGATCGGCGCACAACGAACCAGTACGGCAGGTTCCAGCTTCCATCCTGCCCAGAGCAGCAGCGGGAGAAGCCCCAGCATGGCCATGGAAGAAAAATTCCCCCAGCAAAGCTCCTGCGCCTGACGGAAGGTCTCCATAGCCTCCCAGACAAACCAGAGTCCCAGCCCGCCGCAGACTATCCGGGAACGCAAGTCTGTACCCAAAAAACTGTCTGCACGCTGCTCTGCCCCGGCTGTCAGGGCGGTGATCAGAACCAGCGCCAGTGCCATGGGCAGGCCGCGCAGCAGAAAACTGCGGGCTGTTACAGGCGCACCCGTCTGTAACACGCACAGAGCGAACTCTGCTGTGAGCACACTCAAGGTCAGTGTTTTTTCAGAGAAACAGGATCGTTCCAACTTCAACCACCTCGTTTTTGCCAAATGGTAAAGGGCTGCCGGGAAAGTTTTGGGTAGCTTCGCCGGGTCACACCGTCTGGCGAGAGCGGCACCTCGGGAAATACGGCATCCCGCAGGTAGGGCACACCCAGCGCCGAGACCCGGGTCAGCCCAAATAACACGCCCAGTGCGCAGGCGGCAAGTCCCACCGGGCCAGCCACCCCTGCTGCCAGCAGCACCACCAGCCGCAGAACGGTTGCCACCTCATACAGCGAGGGCGTGACGAACACCGCAATGGACGCGGCAGCGGCGGTCAGGATGACCGGTGTGCTCATCAATCCGGCGGCAATGGCGGCATCCCCGATGATGAGGGCAGCGATCAGGCTGACAGAGTGCCCCAGGGTCTGGGGCATCCGCAGGCCAGCCTCCCGGATGATCTCCAGCATCAGAATCACCAAAAGCATTTCCCCAAACAGCGGCAGCGGCGTTGCCTGCTCGGCGGCCTCAATTTTGAACAGCAGCTGGGGCGGCAGGAGTTCTGGCAGGTAGACCGCCCAGCAGACGAACACGCCCGGCAGGAAAATGCTCAGGTAGAATGAGATATATTTCAGCACCCGCAGAAAGGATGCAAAATAGGCCGTTCCTGCATAGTCATCCAGGCATTCAAAGTTTTCGCAGAACAGGGTAGGCAGGATCAGCGCTGAGGGGCTGCCATTGACCAGAATGACGAATTTCCCCTCCCGCAGCTTTGCCGCTGCCACAATAGGCCGTTCGGTATAGCGCACAGGAGCAAAGGTTCGGATCTTACAGGGAAAGAGCCATGGCACAAAGTAGCTGGAATCCAAAAGCAGCTGCGGCCTGGCCCGCTGTAAAGTCTGCCGCACCTTTTGCACCGCTTTTGGGTCTGCCGTATCCCGGCAGTAACAGAGAGCATACTCCGTTTTCATCTCACAATCGGCCTGATCGATCTCAATGACCAGAGCATCATTGCGGAAGCACCGCCGCAGCAAGCTGGTATTCACCCGGAGCAGATCCGCAAAGCCTTCCCGGGAGCCGCGGAGATTTCCCTCCCCTGCCGGTTCATCCACCGAGCGGGCGTTCAGGCTCTGCACCGAAAAGGCGATGCCTTTTGCACATCCGTCCAGCAAAAGCACTGCCATGCCCGCCGTCAGCCGCCGGATCAGGGCATCCCAGTCCTCCACAGGGGCAGGCTCTGCGGGCAGTGCGGAGTGCTCAAACAACAGCGCAAACACCTGTTCCCCGGTCAGCTGTTCTGCCGGGCCGGGCGGTGTGCGGCGGCTGGCGGCATCCAGCAGCAGCTGCCACAGCCCTTTCAGGCTGGCCATTCCATCAAACAGAACGATGGCTCCTTTGCAGTGGTAAAGCTCAAACTCCTTCGCATAAAAATCTGCCGATCGGCCAAACCTAGCGTTGAGCTCCGCAAGGTTTGCCGCCAGATGGCTGGAAAGCTGTTCCATTTTGCCGCCCCCTTTCTGGTAGCTTGTCCGCCGGGGCGGCGGTTATACGCTGGGAGGTGTTCCGGTTTGAAACTCTTGATCTTCCGTACCATCCTGATCTATCTCTGCGTCCTGTTTGCCATGCGGCTGATGGGCAAACGTCAGCTGGGGGAACTACAGCCTGAGGAACTGGTGTCCACCATCCTCATCTCCAATCTGGCTTCCATCTCCATTGAATCCGAAGAAGTACCGGTCACAGCCAGCCTGATTCCCCTCTTTCTCATTGCGGCGCTGGAGCTTCTTGGGTCGATCCTCAGCTTCAGGAGCCAGCGCTTTTTCAACCTGATGTCCGGGCGGCCCAAAACGGTCATCCTGAATGGTAAGATCGATCAGAACGCCCTGCGCACCCTGCGGCTGACTGCCGCCGATCTGATGGAGGCGCTGCGCGGCAAAGATGTGTTCGACCCCCGGGATGTCTCCTATGCGGTCGTGGAGACCAACGGCAGTCTCTCGGTGGCTCTGCGCCCGGAAAAGGAACCGGCCACCCTCGCCGACCTTGGGGCAAGGGTACAGCGGGCACAGGCCACCATCCCCTTTGTGCTGGACGGGCAGGTACTTGCCGAAAACCTGACCACCTGCGGCAAGGATGCCGCCTGGCTGGAACGCACCGCACAGGCCAACAGCCTGCTTCTGGAAGAGATCCTGATCCTGGCGGGCAACGATACCGAGGATTATTTTCTGCTGAAAAAGGAGCCTCGTCAAACGGCGGGGCTCCGGCAAGGGGGTGCGGCATGAAACGTATTTATGTCTGCATTGGTATCGTAGTCCTGCTGCTGGCGGCAGCCTTTTACAGCAGCTTCCGGGTACAGCAATTCGCCGAGGATATCTCCGATGACATCGACACCGCCATGGAGGATATCCGGAACAGCGATCTGACCGGTGCGCGGCAGGCACTGGCCGAAGGAGCCGAGCTCTGCGACACCATGCGGGAGGGCATGAACCACCTGCTCCGCACGCAGGACTTCACGGAGCTGGAAGCCGCCCTGCGCGCCGCCGATGGCCATCTGGAACTGAATGCACCCGAGGAAGCCTTCGGGGAACTGCGCCGGGCGCAGGTTCAGGTAGAGACCCTGGCCTGGCTCTCCCATCGCATTCTCTGAGGGTATTTGTACTGAGCTGAACAGTTGAGGTGAGCACAACAAAAAGCCAGGCTTTCTCGTGAAGTTCACGAAAAAGTCTGGCTTTTAACGCTGGAACCTTAGTTTTTCTCTTTGCGGTCGCCCATCAGTTTTTTCAGCTCCGTGAAAAAGCTCTCGACATCGGCAAACTGCTGGTAGACCGAAGCAAAGCGGACATAGGCCACTTCATCGATCTTTTTCAGCTCCTGCATGGTCAGTTCACCAATGCGCACACTGGACACCTCGCGGTCATAGGAGCTCATCAGGCTTTGCTCAATGCTGCTGACAGCCCGTTCCAGTGCATCGTAGCTCACCGGGCGCTTGGCGCAGGCCCGCAGCATTGCGTTGAGCAGCTTCTGACGATCAAAAGGCTCACGGGAGTTATCCTTTTTGATGACGATCAGCGGGACGGTCTCCACCACTTCATAGGTCGTAAACCGCATGCGGCAGCGCAGACACTCGCGGCGGCGGCGGATCCGCTCACCGTCTTCGGTCGGGCGGGAATCGATGACCTTGGATTCCTCATCGCCGCAATAGGGACATTTCATAAATCGTTCCTCCTGATGTTGGTTCTTGGCCTGTCGGGCAAAACACGGTCAGGCTTTTTTGGTTTCAGCCTTTTTGCTCTTGCGGTCGTTCCACAGTACCCAGGCGGAGGTGGAAACACAGAGCGAGGTATACACGCCGCTCAACATACCCATCATCAGCGGGAAGGCAAAGGTAAAGATGCTGTCCAGGCCATACAGCTTGGAGACCACGCACATCACACCCAGTGCCATTACAGTGGTCACCGTAGTGATGATGGTACGGCGGGCAGACTGGTTGACCGAGTGGTTGACCAGCTCCTCGAACGAGGTCTTTTTCCCCATCAGGGCACGGTTCTCGCGGATGCGGTCATAGACCACAACCGTATCGTTGATCGAGTAGCCCAGAATGGTCAGCATGGCGGCAATAAAGTTGCCGTCCAGCGGGGCGCGCAGCAGCACAAAGGTGCCAAACACCACCATCAGGTCGTTCAGCAGGGCCAGCACAGCCATCAGGCCGCCGGTCATGCCGCCGATCTTCTTGAAACGGAAGCCGATATACAGCAGGATGAGCAGCAGGGAGAACACCACAGCCACCAGACTCTTCTGCAGGAACTTGGTGCCCATAGCAGCGCTGACATTGCTCAGGGACAGCTGGGCAAAGGCATTGTCCGGGTACTGTTCGTTCAGGGAGGTCAGCAGATTCTCCACCTGATCGGTGGTCACGGTCTCGTTGCCGGGCATGGAAATCTTCAGGGTCTGCTCCCCGGTGGCGACATTCTCGCCGGTCTGCAGGGTCAGACCGTTGTTTTCCAGTGCGGTGGAGGCGGTCTTCTGAACTTCGGAGGTGCTGATCTCACCCTGATAGCTCAGGGTGATCATGGCACCGCCCGTAAACTCCGTATCCAGCCGGACACCGAACACTGCAGCACACAGGATGATGGCCGCCATCAGGCAGGTGGAGATGGTCAGGAAGCGCTTGCGCAGACCCACAAAGTCGATGGGCTTCTTTTCCTTGACTTCCTTGCCGGGCTTGACAGCACCATAGAGCCAGGGATTCCGCAGGGCCTTGATGGAGGCTGCGCCGCGGATCATCACACGGGTGGCAAACACGCCGAACACAAAGTTCAGCAGAACGCCGGTCAGCAGCGTGTAGCCAAAGGCGTAGATGGTGCCTGCGGTGGAGGGCCCAAAGGCGAAGAACACAAAGTGCAGGGCCTTGGCGAACAGGCCGTCTGAGGGGCCGAAGGCACCCATCAGCACGATCGCCACAATGACGATGGTCACGTTGCCATCAATGATGGGGGTCAGGCCGCGGGCAAAGCCGCTCTTGAGCGCGCCATCCAGAGATTTGCCGTTGTTCAGCTCCTCCTTGATGCGCTCGGCGGTGATGACGTTGGCATCCACACCCATACCAATGGCCAGGATGATACCCGCGATGCCGGGCAGAGTCAGGGTAAAGCTCTCAAATACCGGGAAATAGCCGGAGACGAAGGCCAGCGTTGCCGCCACCTGACCGGCCAGTGCAATACAGGCCAGGAAGCCGGGCAGACGGTACAGCAGAGTCATCAGCACCACGATGAGGGCATAGGCAATGAGTCCGGCCAGCACCATGGCGCTCAGGCTGTTCTCGCCCAGGCTGGGACTGACGGTGGAATAGCTGTCCACAGTCAGGGCAAAAGGCAGTGCACCGGAATTGATCTGGCGGGCCATCTTGACCACGTCCTCCTGCGTGAAGGGATTGGACGCGGAACTGGTGATGATGGCGGCACCATCGGTGATGGCCGCATTGACTGTTGCGGTGCTCACATTCTGATCATCCAGCCAGATGCTGATGGTTCCACTGCTCTGGTAGAGCTCCGTGGTGGCATCCCCGAAGGCCTTGGCACCCTCGTCGTTGAACTTGAGGGCCACATAATATTCGGATGTACTGCCGCTCACCGGGCCGTACTGAGCAGCTGCGCTCTCGACCATGGAGCCGTCCAGGATCAGTTCGCCGTCTGCACTGCTCCCTTTGCGGAAGGTCAGGTAGGCGGTGCTGCCGATCTCTTCAATGGCGGCTTCGGGGTCAAAATCGGTCTCGCCGGACTGCCACGGAAACTCCAGGATCAGGCGGTCAGAGTCATAATCCACATACAGCTCGTAGTCGGTCACATTCAAGCCGACCAGACGATTCTCGATGACCAGCTGGGCAGCGTCCAGCTGATCATCGGTGGCATCGTAGTTGTCCGAGGGGGCAAACGTTACGTTGACACCGCCCTTGATATCCACGCCAAAGCGGATATCCTGCGCTCCCTTGATGTAGGTCTTGGTCACATCACCGTACTTGACTGCCACACCAAAGAATGCCGTGTAGACAAACGCGGCGATCAGGAGCACTGTGACAACAAGCTGCCATGCTTTGCCTTTCGTCTTCATAAAAAACAGGAAACCTCCAAAATATAATAAACCTCCGCCGCGCAGAAAAACCTCTGCACGGAGGAGATTTTTTGCAGAATAAAACCCTTACTCTGCCTTTTCGGCCAGCAGCTTTTCGATGACTGCCAGCTTTACGCAGACGCAGAGCAGATCAGATGCGGTCTCCACCTCGTCCAGGCTGGGATAGGTGGGCGCGATACGCAGGTGAGAATCCTGCGGGTCCTTGTGGTAGGGATAGGCGGAACCGGCACCGGTCAGGGTCAGACCGCACTCCTTGCACAGCTGGGCCACACGCTTGGCGCAGCCCGGCATAACGTACAGGCTGATGAAGTAACCGCCCTTGGGGTTCGTCCAGTGGGCGATGTCGCCGCAGGGGGTCAGCTCCTCGGAAAAGGCCGTCTTGACCGCATCAAAGCAGGGGATCAGGCGGCGGCGGTGCTTTGCCATGTGGGCCAGCACACCCTCTTTGTTCTTCAGGAAGCGGACATGGCGCAGCTGGTTCATCTTATCATAGCTGATGATCATCACGGAGAAGCGCTTGCAGATATACTTCATGGAGTCCACGCTGCATGCAATGGCGGAAACACCTGCACCGGGGAAGGTGATCTTGCTGGTGGAGGTGAACATGAACACACGGTTCTCCGTGCCGTACTTCTTGCTCTCGTTCAACAGAACCGGAGTCTCGATGATCTCCTCGGTCAGGTGGTGGACGATGTAAGCCTCATCCCAGAAGATCTTGAAATCAGGAGCAGCGGTCTTCATCTTGGCCATCCGGTCAATGGTCTCATCGCTGTAAGTATAGCCATCCGGGTTGGAATACTGGGGCACGCACCAGATGCCCTTGATGGTGTCATCCTCGGCCACCAGCTTCTCCACAATGTCCATATCGGGGCCATTGGGGGTCATGGGCACGCTGATCAGCTCAAAGCCGTACTCCTCAGTGATGGCAAAGTGGCGGTCATAGCCGGGCACCGGGCAGAGGAACTTGCGTTTTTCCACCTGAGACCAGGGGCAGGGAGACTCAGGGAAGCCGAACACATAGCCAATGTTGATGAGGTTGTACATCAGCTGCAGGCTGGAGTTGCCGCCCACGAACACTTCCTCGGGCTTGACACCGAACACATCCGCAAACAGGACACGAGCCTCGTGCAGGCCCTCAAGATCACCATAGTTGCGGGCATCGGTGCCTGCGTCGGTGGTGTAATCGTTCATCTGCAGCAGACCCATTGCCAGATCCATCTGGTGAGGGCCGGGCTTGCCACGGGCCATGTTCAGCTTCAGGTTCATGGCCAGAAACTTTTTGTACTGCTCATTCAGCTTTGCCTTTTCGGCAGTGAGCTCCTCACGATTCATCTCAAGATAGTTTGCCATTGAAAAACACACTCCTTTATCGTACTTCCAATTTCCCACAGTATCCGATGCCGGGTGTTTCAGGAGTTCCTGCCAGAGAGTTCTCCCACCACAGTCATCCAGACTTTATTATTATACCGCAACTCCGGGCGCGAAACAAGCAAATTGCAAAAAAAGCCCCGCCAAAGCCGAAGCATTTGGCAGGGCATCCCTTCCCTGCTGTCTGCAGAGTGCAGATATCAGCTCAGGGCGGTCTGGTTCTTATACCGTTTGCGCACAGCGCCGTATTCCAGATGGGCCTCGCCGCCCTCCACGGTGTCCTTGTCGATGGTGACACGGATGATGGTGGGGTCATTGGGCACATCATACATGACAGGCAGCAGGATGCCTTCCATGACGCTGCGCAGACCGCGGGCACCGGTCTTGCGCTCAATGGTCTTGCGGGCGATCGCGTGGAGGGCCTCGTCGGTGAACTCCAGCTCTACACTGTCCATGCTCAGCAGTTCCTTGTACTGCTTGACCAGGCTGTTGCGGGGCTCCTTGAGCACACGCACCAGTGCATCCTCGTCCAGATCGTCCAGCACGGTGATGACCGGCAGACGGCCGATTAGCTCGGGGATCAGGCCAAACTTGACCAGATCGTGAGGCTCCACCTTGCGCAGCAGGGCACGCTGGGCATCCTCGGAGTTGTCCTTCAGGCTGCTGCCGAAGCCCAGTGCAGAGCGATCGGTGCGGCGCAGGATGTATTTATCCAGGCCATCAAAGGCACCGCCGCAGATGAACAGGATGTTGGTGGTATCGATCTGGATGAACTCCTGCTGGGGGTGCTTGCGGCCGCCGTTGGGCGGCACGTTGCTCACGGTGCCCTCCAGGATCTTCAGCAGCGCCTGCTGCACACCCTCGCCGCCCACATCACGGGTGATGGAGGGATTCTCGCTCTTGCGGGTGATCTTGTCGATCTCGTCGATGTAGATGATACCCACCTGTGCCTTCTGCACATCAAAATCCGCCGCCTGAAGCAGCTTGAGCAGGATGTTCTCCACATCCTCACCCACATAGCCCGCCTCGGTCAGGGTGGTGGCATCCGCAATGGCGAAGGGCACCCCCAGCATCTTGGCCAGGGTCTGAGCCAGCAGGGTCTTGCCGACACCGGAGGGGCCCAGCAGCAGAACGTTGGACTTCTGCAGTTCCACATCCGCACCTTTGCCGCTCAGGATGCGCTTATAATGGTTGTAAACGGAGACCGCCAGCACACGCTTGGCCTCATCCTGACCAATGACATACTGGTCCAGCCCGTTCTTGATCTCAGCCGGGGTCAGGATATTGATATCCAGACCATCCACAGCCTGCATCCGGGTACGGCTTGCGCCGCGGCCCGGGCGGCCGTTTGCTTCCGGGTGCTCCGGCTGATCCGAGAGCAGATCATGGCACAGGCCGATGCACTCGCTGCAGATGTTGACACCGGGGCCGATGATCATCCGTTCCACTTCGTCCTGATGCTTGCCGCAGAAGCTGCACACCAGGTCTTTTTCATTTTTGCCGGAATTGTTGTTTGCCATAACTGTTATTCCTTATTCTGGGTCTTTGCGCGCAGGGCTCTCCCCCGCACCGTTCAGTTTCAGCGGTGGGCGATGACCTCATCGATCAGGCCGTATTCCTTGGCTTCCAGCGCGGTCATATAGTTGTCGCGCTCGGTGTCCAGCTGGATCTTCTCCAGGGGCTGGCCGGTGTAATCGCTGAGCATGTGATTCATCTTATCGCGGATATACACCATGTGCTCAGCGTGGATCTTGATATCAGTGGTCTGGCCGGAAAGGCCGCCGCCCTGACCGCCGATCAGCGGCTGATGGATCAGGATCTCGGAGTTAGGCAGGGCAAAGCGCTTGCCCTTGGTGCCGCTTGCCAGCAGGAAGGCACCCATGGAAGCGGCCATGCCCATGCAGATGGTGGAGACATCACACTTGATATACTGCATGGTATCGTGGATGGCCATGCCTGCGCTGATGGAGCCGCCGGGGCTGTTGATATACAGGCTGATATCCTTGTCCGGGTCCTGCCCTTCCAGGTACAGCAGCTGCGCCACCACAAGGCTTGCGGAGGTGTCGTTGACATCCTCGCTCAGAACGATGATGCGGTCATTCAGCAGACGGGAGAAGATATCATAGGAACGCTCACCATGTGCCGACTGTTCGACAACGTAAGGAACAAAACTCATAAAGTTCGCCTCCTGATACGAAAAATGATTCTATTTGCAAAATTGACCGATACGGCAAAAGAAACAGGGCCGTATCGGTCAATTTTAACAACCTTTGTTTACAGGGTACGCTTCAAACAGCGTTTCCTGCAAATTGCGGCCTTGGCAGCTGGATTATTCAGCGTCCTCGGTCTTTTCAGCCTCAGCGGCCTTCTCCACGATGTTGGCGTGGCTCTTGATGAAGTCGATGGCCTTGTTGATTGCCAGATCCTTCTTCAGGTCGTCAACGTTGACCAGCTCACGGACCTTGTCCTCTTCCATCTTGTACTGGTCAGCGATGCGCTTGATCTCAGCGGAGACATCCTCCTCGGAAGCCTCGATGTTCTCAGCAGCGGCAACAGCCTCCAGAGCCAGGCGGATCTTGACCTGCTTCTCAGCCTGAGGCATGAAGGAAGCACGGAACTGATCCACGGTCTGGCCCATATACTTCAGGTAGTCTTCCAGGCGCAGACCCTGCTGCTCCACACGGAAGGCGAAGTCATTGACCATCTCGTCCATACGGGTATCATACATAGCCTGGGGGATCTCAGCCTCCATGCTCTCGATGACCTGATCGACCAGAGCGTTCTCAACAGCCAGGTCATCCTGCTTGTCCAGCTGCTCCTGGTTGTTCTTGCGGATGGACTCCTTGAACTCTTCCAGAGTGTCGTACTCGGAGCAGTCCTTAGCCAGCTCGTCATCCAGAGCGGGCAGCTCCTTGTACTTGACCTCGTGCAGCTTGATCTTAAAGACAGCAGCCTTGCCAGCCAGCTCAGCAGCCTGATACTCCTCGGGGAAGGTGACGTTCACGTCGAACTCCTCACCGGCGGAGTGGCCAACGATCTGATCCTCGAAGCCGGGGATGAAGGAGCCGCTGCCCAGGGTCAGGTTGTAGTGCTCAGCCTTGCCGCCCTCAAAAGCGACACCGTCCACAAAGCCCTCGAAGTCGATATCAGCGATATCGCCATTCTCAGCAGCACCCTCACGGGTCAGCTCACGGGCGTTGCGCTCCTGCACGCGCTTCAGCTCTGCATCGACGGCCTCGTCGGTAACAGTATGGACAGTCTTCTCAACGGTCAGACCGTTGTAGTTGCCGATCTTGACTTCGGGCATCACAGCGACCTTGACGGTCAGGGTCACGCCCTCGGTCTCGCTGGCAGCATCCACAGAAACCTCGGGACGGCCAACGGGCTCGATGCCGGCTTCCTTCACAGCTGCCTCGTAAGCAGCGGGGAACAGCTCATTGATGGCATCATAGGTAAAGACATCAGCGCCGTACATCTTCTCGATCAGAGAACGGGGAGCCTTGCCCTTGCGGAAGCCGGGCACGGAGTACTTCTTGCCCTCCTTCTTGAAAACATCGGCCACTGCGCCCTTAAAGGCCTCAGCGTCGATAGAGAACTGCAGCTCTGCCATGCTCTTCTCGAGCTTTTCGCACTTGATGAAATTCATTTTGTGTATCCTCCACTCAAAAATTCTATTGCGTTGGGGACAGGTTTTCTTCCCTGTCTCCTGCAACCGCGCACCGCGTCCTGTATTTTCTGTTTGCGAAATGCGGGGACGCGCGCGCTCAATTGGGTGCAACAATCGCGTCAAAACTTATTATAGCACGTTCCAGACACAATTGCCAGACCAAATTTTGACTTTTTGTTCTTTTTGCCCACACTTCCCGCCTTTAATTGATGCGGTAGGGGCAGAAACGCAGGCCATCGGCACTGACAAGCTTATACCGGATGCCGTCCACATCGCCCTGCACCGCGTACCGGATGGCGTTTCCGTGCAGGTGGCCGTAGTAACAGCGGGTGATGCCGTAGGCCTTCAAGGTGGCCACGATCTCAGGGGCGCTGGTGCCGGTGTAGACCGGCGGGTAATGCAGGAACACCAGCTTCTCCAACCCCGGTTCCGCAGCATCCAGGCTCATTTTCAAGCGCCCGATCTCGCGGTTCATCACTTTTTCATCGTGGGGTTCTCCCACATCGAACAGCCAGCCCCGGGTGCCGCACAGCGCATACCCCTCCACAGAGTAGGAGTTGTTGTGCAGGATGTGCAGGGTGTCAAAGCCCTCAGCCTTGAGGTAGGCGTTCATCTTGTTGGCCGTGGTCCACCAGTAATCGTGGTTTCCCTTCATGATCAGCTTCTGGCCGGGAAGCTCCTGTAAAAACGCAAAATCCCTGCGCGTATCGTTCAGGCGCATGGCCCAGCTGATATCCCCCGCCAGCACGATGGTGTCCTCGGGTTTGATCAGCTTGCGCCAGTTGCGCTCCAGCCGCTCCACATAGCCGTTCCACCCCGGAAAAACATCCATGGGTTTGGAAGCGCCCAGTGAAAGATGGGTATCGCCAAGCACATAAAGTGCCATTCATTTTTCTCCTGTTCTAAGTCCGGCAGGACAAGGTTTATTCCTGATAGCTCAGCGCCACCTGCGCGATCTGCTCCGGGTCGATGACGGTATTGAACCGCTCGGCCTTCTGCCGCAGGGCAGCAAGGCTTGCGGGTGCAGTGCGGCCGGTGGCTTCTTCCAGCTCCCGCATGGCCTCAAAGTCGTTCTGCGGGGCAGTGTGGCCCAGAGCCTCCAGCACGCTGCGGGGGAACTTGTAGGGGGAGGCGGTGGACAGCACCACCATGGGCACACCCTCGCGCTTGTGACGGCCTGCCACATGGAAAGCCACAGCGGTGTGGGTATCGCAGAGATAGCCATCCTGCTCATATCGGGCACGGATCTCCCCTGCCACCTCTTCCTCGCTGCTCCAGCCGCAGCCAAAGCTTTCCTGAATGGCGGCCAGCGTCTCGGGCCGGACGGTATAGCTGCCGGTTTCAGACAGGCTCTTCATCAGGCCCGCCACCTCGGCATCGCTGCCGGTGACGTGATAGAGCAGGCGCTCCAGATTGGAGGACACCAGAATATCCATGCTGGGAGAAGTGGTCTTGAAGAATTCCCGCTTGGCAGTATAAGTACCGGTGGTCAGGAAGTCGGTCAGGACGTTGTTCTCATTGGAAGCGCAGATCAGTCTGCCCACCGGCAGGCCCATCTGTTTTGCATAGTAGCCCGCCAGAATATCGCCAAAATTGCCCGTAGGCACACAAAAGTCCACCTTGTCGCCAAAGCGCACCTTCCCTGCCTTGAGCAGCTGGGCGTAGGCGGCAAAGTAGTAAACGATCTGCGGCACCAGACGGCCCCAGTTGATGGAGTTTGCACTGGACAGGCGGATGTTCCGCTTTGCCAGCTCGGCAGCAATGGCCGGGTCGCCAAAGACCTTCTTCACGCCGGTCTGGGCATCATCGAAATTGCCGCGCACAGCGTAGACCGCCACATTTTCGCCTTCCTGGGTCACCATCTGCAGGCGCTGGATCTCACTGGTGCCGCCCGTGGGGAAGAACACCGCGATCTCCACACCCGGGATATCGTGGTAGCCATCCAGCGCGGCCTTGCCGGTATCGCCGCTGGTCGCCACCAGGATCAATGTTTTCTCGGTGCGGTCAAGATTTTTCTTTGCCTCTACCAGCAGCTTCGGCATCAGCTGCAGGGCGTAATCCTTGAAGGCGCAGGTCGGGCCGTGCCACAGTTCCAGAGAGTACACCTCATCCGAAACAGGGGCCAGATAGCCCGCCTTTCCGCCAAAGGCTACACCATAGGTGGCCTTGGCGGCCTCCTGCAGGAACTCCTGTGAATAATCAGTCAGATACTGCCCCACGATGGCAGCAGCCATCTCGGGGTAATCCAGCGCACAGATCGCCTTGACATCCACCTGCGGGAAGCTCTGCGGAACAAACAGACCGCCTTCATCCGACAGGCCCTGTGCAATGGCCTGAGAGGCACTTACCACGCGGTTATGATCTCTCGTGCTGAAAAACTGCATTGTCGTCGCTCCTTTTAGCCAGCGGGGCCCGCATTGGCCCCATGTTTGCGGCAGCGGCAAAAGTCGTTTTCTGCCTTTTCCCACCAATGCATCCCGCATTACGCGGTAAATGCACCCTTTATAATATGTACCATCCAGCGCCCGCTGTCAAGAGGGGTCACTTCGGCAACGTCAAAACGAACCGGTTCATCACTCTGTCCGGTGTGCTGGAGATAATATTCCGCGGTGCGGATGAGCCTGCGCTGCTTGGCAGGGGTCACGGCCGCAGCAGGCGCGGCCAGCGGGTCAGGACTGCGGGTCTTGACCTCACAGAGCACCAGTGTGCCGTCCGGCTCCCGCAGGATGAGGTCGATCTCCCCCATCCGGGTGCGGTAGTTGTGGGCCACCAGCTCACATCCCTGCTTCTGGTAATACCGCGCAGCCACAGCCTCGCCGGTGCGGCCGGTCTCGGCCCGATCCATCACTTGCCCTCCGGCCAATAGCCCTGTTTTTTCAGGAAACTGCGGCGGTAGAAGGGCTGGATCCCGTACTGTTCGATCAGTTCATAATGGAGCTTGGTCGGGTAACCCTTGTGTTTTGCCAGCTGATACTGCGGGTACTGCTTGTCCAGCTCCATCATATAGCGATCCCGGCTGACCTTTGCCAGGATCGATGCCGCGCCGATGCTGGCGCTGGTGGCATCGCCCTTGACCACCGGCTGGGCGGGGATCTCCAGCGCAGCCGGGACACGGTTGCCGTCCACCAGCACGAGGTTCGGCACAATGTCCAGCCCTTCCGCAGCCTGCTTCATGCCGCTCATGGTGGCGTTCAGGATATTATCCCGGTCGATGATCTCCGGGCCTACAAAGACGATCTTATAGGCCAGCGCCTTGTCAAGGATCTCATCAAAGAGGGCTTCCCGTTTTTTCTCGGTCAGCTTCTTGGAGTCGTTGATGCCGTACACCGGCTTCTCCGGGTCAAGGATACAGGCCGCCACAACGACCGGGCCGCACAACGGGCCGCGGCCCGCTTCGTCCACACCGGCAAAAAAGCCGTACTGCGCACGGATGGCGGCATCATACTCGTACAGAGGGGCAGAGATCTCCTCGTCAGTACGCCGTTTCATTCGTCGTCCTCCTCAGCAAAATCCGCCAGATCATCCCGCTGGGGCGGGCGCTCCAGAGAGATGCGGCCCCACTTGCAGGCGCGGAACTCGTCCACCAGCATAATAGCACAGCGCTCGGTATTTACCTCGCCGCCGCGCACCAGCAGACCGCGCTTGCGGCCGATGGCCTCCATCAGTTCGTAGGGCGGCAGGGCCAGCGTCTCTGCATCCAGCTTGTAGCGCTGGGCCACGAGGTCGGGGTAATTGCGGCGCACCTCATCCAGCAGATTCATGGCCAGTTCTTCCACATCCAGGATATCATCCTTGATGGAGCCGATGAAGGCCAGATTAGAAGCAATGGTCTTGGAATCGAACTTTTTCCAGAGCACGCCGGGCATATCCAGCAGGTCAAACTTTTCGGTGCTGACCCACTGCTTGCCCTTGGTCACGCCGGGGCGGTCGGCCGCCTTGGCACGGGCAGAACCTGCAAAGGTGTTGATGAAGGTGGATTTGCCCACGTTGGGGATGCCGCAGAGCATCACCTGAGTTTTGGCACCACCCATACCACGGTTCTGGCGGCGCTCCAGCAGCGAGGCCAGTTCCCTTTCAATGGCGGTCTGCACCGCCTTGGCACCGCCCTTCTGCTTGGCGCTGATGGCCACGCAGCCTGCATCGGCGGCGCGGAAGTATCTGATCCACTCCTCTGTCACAGCAGGATCGGCCAGATCTGCCTTGTTCAGCACATAGAGCTTGGGCTTGCGGGCCGTAATACGCTCCACCTCGGGGTTCAGGCTGGAAAGCGGGATGCGGGCATCCAGCAGCACCAGACTGGCATCCACATGCTGGATCTCCGTCTCCATCATCCGCAGGGTCTTGGTCATGTGGCCGGGGAACCATTGGATGTTATATTGATTTGCAAAGCGGGTATCGTTGTTCATTTTACCACCCCAAAATCCGAAAAGGGCAAAAAGCAGAGCAGCACTTTGCCCAGAATATCGCGTTCATCAATGCAGCCCACATAGGACGAGCGGCTGTCCAGCGAGGCGTTGCGGTTATCGCCCATCACAAACACTGTGCCCTCCGGCACCGTGTACGGAAACGTTACGTCATAGCCAAGATAGGTCGGTTCAGCGATATAAGCTTCCTGCAGTATTTCACCGTTCACCGAGACCGTGCCAGCCTGATAATCAATGTTCACCACATCGCCGCCCCTGGCAATGACACGCTTGACCAGCGGCTTACCGTAGGCCGTATAACTGTCCACGATGACCACATCGCCCCGCTGGGGCGCGTAGCCTGCGCCCCAGACGATCAGCTTATCGCCGTTCTGCAAGGTGGGCACCATGGATTCACCGTCCACCTGAATGATGCGGAAGAACAGCGAGAATACCAGCACCAGCACCAGCGCGGCGGAGATCAGCGCCTCATACCACTCAAACACATTCTGTCCGCGCACAGTTTCCTGTGTTGAAGCATGCTTTTCCATTTCCCGATGCACCTCACAATCTTGTCTGGCCCGGAATAAAGAAAAAAGGGACAACAAGTTGTCCCTTTTCTCCCGGTTTTACGCGGGGATCATCAAATATCGCTCTTGACCTTAGCAGCCTTGCCGGTACGACCACGCAGATAGAACAGCTTGGCGCGGCGAACCTTGCCCTTGCGGACAACGGTGACCTTCTCAACGAAGGGGCTGTTGATGGGGAAGACACGCTCAACGCCGACACCGTAGGAAACGCGGCGAACGGTAAAGG
>ENA-UESC01000006-UESC01000006.1-human-gut-metagenome-genome-assembly--contig:-NODE-6-length-168659-cov-68.454022_pt1 | contig 168659 bp, 117 predicted proteins | sample MGYA00242998_ERZ507999 | MGnify/ENA primary metagenome ERZ507999 (study PRJEB26167, sample SAMN06115465) | human gut metagenome | host: Homo sapiens | place: China:Hubei | collected 2016-04-27... | reverse complement strand
ATAGCCTGATGTGCACTGCGCCCCGGTCGAAATCCGTAACTGAATTCCGAGAATGTGGGATCGAAGTGCTCGACCAGCACCTGTGCGATGGCCTGTTGGATCAGACGATCCTGTACAGTGGGAATCCCCAGCATACGCGTGCCGCCGTCAGGTTTTGGAATGTCCACGCGCTTCACGGGCGAAGGAATGTACCTCCCTTCACGAATGTGAGCGCAAATGCTCGCCCAGTGGCGGCGAAAGTGTCCTTCGAGCTCGTCGACGGTCATTCCGTCTACGCCCGGAGCACCTTTGTTGACTCTCACACGCTTGCATGCCAAGAGCATGTTCTGCGCCGAGAGGACTTTCTCCAGTGAAATCACTGAACCTCCTGCTTTCGTCCAGTGCGTGGCCCCTCTTTTCAGCTTTTGTCGGCCTTTGGACTCACGTCCTCCCTCAGGCTTCCGGCCATCGGTTGGTGTGGGCTCTACTCTTCAAATTCGACTTGCGCTACTGCCGTCGCATCGGAGAGTTCCACGCTCTCTACTTACATAACTCAGATTCGGCCCTTCATGACGAATAATTCGCCTTACTACGGCCTCGGCTGACTTCCATACCGATATCCCTCAGCCTCTCGACCTCGGTAGCCTTGCGGCGTCGGCATGGATCTCCCCAGGTATCACACATGTGCTTCGCCCCCTACCTGCCGGATATACGTGCATCCCTTCCGTAACAGTTTCGGGTTAATCGATCGTCGCCGACTCTCCCGAGATACACGCCTCACATCCGATTCCTGTTCGTCAGGCTGGTGCTTTGTTATCGGCTTCCTCCATCGAAGTCGTTGCCTTCCCCGACTTGCCGAGTTGCTAGTCCTTCCCCTGTTCGGGCGGACAGCGGACTTTCACCGCATAGACACATGTGCGCTGCTGGGCGCACGACAAAAAAGCAGCGCGATATGCTCGCGCTGCTTAGCTTGGAAAACCCGACCCGGATCCTGAAAATTAGGGATCAGGAAACCGGGCGTTCCGGAAACATGACGGGGACAGTCTCCGTATCAGGGTAAGCAAAGATGAGTTATGCCTTTTTCTCGGCGATTTCCTTGCCGACAAGACGGCCGAATGTCAGGCAGTCCGCAATGGCATTGCCGCCCAATCGATTGGCGCCGTGAATGCCGCCCGTCACTTCGCCGGCAGCATAAAGATTCGCAATGACCTCCCCGCGGCGGTCAATGACTTCAGCCGCCGTGTTGATTACCACACCGCCCATCGTATGATGCACGCTCATGCCGACATAAGCTCCCCAGAAAGGCGGCTTTTCGATCGGGAAGAGATTGCGCTGGTACTTGCCCAGCTTATCTTTGCCGGCCTTAACGCCCGCATTGAATTCATCCACGGTCGCCTTCAGCGCTGCAGGCGGAAGCCCCATCTTTTGAGCGAGCTCTTCAATCGTGTCTGCCTTCCAGGCATCACCCGTTTCAAGCCCTTTGTAGGCAGCATCCTTCTGACCCTGATTGATCATGTCAAAACGCGTCTGATCAAGGATGCCCCAAGCGGTTGCCTTAGGCTGAATCAGCACAGCGTCGCGGATCACGTCGCGGCGTTCATCTTCACGAATGAAGCGTTTGCCGTTGCGGTCAACAATGATGAAGCGGCCGCCCTGATGAAGCGGTACGCGGTGCGTACGTCCCGGAGGGCAGCCGGGGTTGCACTGGATGAAGTCCATTCCGGTCAAATCCGCCCCGACATCAACCATCAGCGGCAGCAGGTCACCTGTTGCTCCCGGATGATTCGTGGTCGTGAGGTCTGCGAGACGCGGATCATGCAGCGCCCTCATCTTCTTATTCGCGCCGAATCCGCCGGCCGCCACCACTACGGCTTTAGTCGCGCGAACCGTGATGAGCTTGCCGCCTTTTTCATACTCCACGCCAAGAACCTTGCCCTTAAGCGGAGTCTCACGAATGATGCGTACGACTCTTGCCTGTTTCTCAATAGGAATGCCGTATTTCTTGCACTGGTCCGCCAAAACCTTGATGTAGTCCTGTCCAAGCGACCCGAGCGGCGCATGTCCGCGCGGATAAAGCGACCCGTAGACCTGATAGACCTTGTCTTTAAACTTCATGCCTATCGATTCGAGCCAAGTCACCGTTTCCGGCGCATTCTCGACGAGTTCCTTCACCAAAGCAGGATTGGCACGATAGTCACCGCCCTTGAGCGTCTGCTCATAATGATTCTCGATGGAATCTTCAATGCCCTGGGGTTTTTGACGTGCAGGATCGACAGCATTCATACCACCGCCAGAAATGGCCGTATTGCCGCCGATATAAGCCATCTTTTCAAGAATGAGCGTGTCTGTGAGACCGTTCTGCGCAGCGGATACAGCAGCCGTCAGCCCAGCGCCGCCGGCACCCACAATAAGGAGCTTTACCGTGCGGTCCCACTTTTTGGGAACATTGTCCGAAAGGCTCGGATCTTGGGCAGCGTGTGCGGCAGGCACCACAGCGGCGGCAGCCCCTGCGGCGACGAGCAGTTTCCGGCGAGATAGTTCCATCATATTGGTCCTCCTTTTCTGGGCCTCCTCTAAGAGACCCCGTCCGTTGGTATTGACTGGAATCAATTGTGCGACAGGCGAGTACTCCGGTATTGCAGGGGCAGATCAAGCATACAGCTCGCCCATCTTCCCTAATGCGCTAAGGTATTTATCAACTGAATTCTTTGACAATCCTGCATGCTTTTTATCCGCACGACCTTCACTGCTTTGGCGCTGGGCTTCATGCTTTCTGCCGCAGCTGCGCCGTCGCCTTCAGAGCCGGTACTGCGCGTGAGTGTCCTGAAGCTCACGCTCTCGGACATGCACAGTGAGGTCATTTCCGAAACACTGGAGGTGCTCAGGCGCAGGCTTTCAAACTATCGGCTGATCGTCTCCAGCGACGACCTTGAAGCGCAGCATCTTGCCGCTCAGCGCGGTACTGCAGATCTCTTCATAGGTACTGCGGGGTTTTATTGGGAAATTCATCAAAAAGGGTTCACAGCACTGGGAACACTCGCCTCCCCCATGGCGCCCAACCCCAATGAAGGCATGGCCGGCGCGATCATCGTCCGCAGATCCGATGCGCAGATTAAAACGCTCGAGGACCTGAAAGGAAAAAGCGCCGCCGTTACACGCAAAGATGCGTTTATGAACGCTCAGACGGCCTTGGGAGAAATCAGTGCGCGCGGTTGGGATCCTGACAACTTCTTCTCCCGCATTGAAGAAGTCGGCCGGCCGATGGAACGCGTCGTTGAAGCCGTCGCGACGGGAAGAGTTGATGCCGGTCTCATCAAGGCGGGCCTTATGGAGCTCATGCTCGCTGCAGGGAGTCCTTTTGCAAAAGAAATCCGCGTGCTCGAACCGCGTTCCGGCGACAGTATGAAATACCTCCATACTTCCAGCGCCTATCCCGGCTGGACAGTCATCGCCTCCGCCGGACTGCCTCCTGAGACACTGCGCAATGTGACAATGGCGCTCTATGCCATTTCACCCGAAGAGATTTGGCACAGTCAGTGGCTTCCCGCCACCGACTTTGCTCGGATTGACAAACTCTTCAAGGAGCTGCGCTTCGGTCCCTACGAATATCTTCGCCATTGGACTGCAGAACGGATCTGGAAAGAATACAGCCTGTGGATTCTGCTTTTTGCCGCAGCGCTCCTCTTTGGCCTTCTCCACACCATTCGCAGCGACATGCTCGTACGCAGGCGAACCGCGGAACTGGCAGCTGCATCAGACCGGCTCAATCGATTGGAAAAAGCGAGCGTAACTGCTCAGCTCTCCAACATTGTTGCTCACGAACTGCTGCAGCCTATTTCAGCCGCAGGCTATTACTTGGCGGCCATTGACAAACTGCTGGCACGCAATCCGAACGCCTTTAATACTGCCCTAGGGCAGCAGCTGAGCGCACTTTGCGGCAAAACACGCACAACACTTCAGCGCTGCAGCACGATCATCGAACGCGTTCGTCTCTACGCTCGTTCGCGCGCCAGCGCGCCCGCCAAGATTGAACTCTCAAGCTTTATCAGAGTGCTGGCTGATCGCCTCAAACAGATGCACTCGCTCAAAATTCCGCCGCTCCTCAAATTGCAGCCCGGCGCCGTTCTGGCTGATGCCGTAGAACTTGAAGTGCTGCTCACGAACCTCCTGAAGAACGCCTCGGAAGCGGCCGCTTGCGCAGATATTCCTTATGTTGAACTGGACATGGACACCCTCCCAAGCGGGACCGTGAAACTCACTATCACCAACAGCTGTCGGCCATTAACGCCGGCAGAGCAAGAGGCACTTTCGTCGCCGCTGCATTCCTCTAAAGAGAACGGACTGGGTCTTGGACTCGCTGTCGTGCGAAGCATCGCCGAACGAAACGAAACCGATCTTCTCCTCTCAGAGGATGTTCCCGGCATATTCAGAGTGGTGCTGACCTTTCAGCCGACGGATCCTCGTCAAGAAGGAGCTGCGCCATGAAGCCCACTGTTATTCGCATTGTTGACGACGATTCCGATGTCTGTGACTCGCTCTCCTGCCTGCTTTCGCTCGAAGGCTGGGAGATCCGCATTTATACCGATCCGAAGGAATTTCTTGCCGGGGACCTTCTGACCGATCCGGGCTGCCTCATCCTCGACTTCCGCTTCCCGACGACCAACGGGCTGGAGGTGCAGAAGGTTCTCATTGAACGGCAGATTCGCATGCCGATTATTTTCCTCACGGCGCACGGAGACATTCCGCTTGCGGTCAAAGCCATGCAGCGCGGCGCCGTTGACTTTCTCACCAAACCCGTAGATACGGACCATCTCATCGCGGCTATCGAGCGAGCACTGCGCGTAGATACGCTTCATCGGCACGGCTTCAACGCCCAGGCCGATCTCGACTGGACGTTAAACGACTTGCGGGATCGAGAAAAAGATGTTCTGCGGCTGCTCCTCTTGGAAAACTGCTCCAATAAGCAAATTGCCGAAAGACTCCGGCTTTCTGAAAGAACGGTTGAGAATTATCGAGCCAATATCTACCGGCGTCTGAATGTGCATGGGACCGATGAGCTGCGGCAGCTGCTCAATCGCCCGCAGACTTGAGAAACAGAGGCTGCGGAGCTCACGGCTCCTCCCACCCAATGCTCAGCGGCAAGCCTGGCATTGGATGGGAAATTCTGCTCGAACCGTTAAAGCGGCCAAATGACCGGATCAAATGTCCCGGCAAAGAGAATCGCCGCACGCAGCGAGAGTGCGCCGATGAGCGCAGCTGCACCGCCCAAAGCCGCTGCGGGCAAGCTCTTCATACAAGCTGTAATGCACGGGATCAGAAGGCCGCAGCCGACCGCACCGCCCCAGAAAAGCAGACTGGTGCTGCCCGAGATGAGGCTTTCTGCACCTGCTGCCGCACCCGGCGTACCAGAAAGCGCCGTGAGAACGAAAGCAAAAAGCACAAAGGCTTCGCCGCCGTGCACCGCCCAGCCCGCAGCATGCAGCCAGCGGGGAGACTCAGCGTCGAGCTTCCCGGACGCTGCCAGGATTTCAATCAGCCCTACCGCGCAGGCCAGTCCCGAAAAAATCCAGAGCACTGGAATCGCCGCCGTTGTCCAAAGCGGCACACCCACAGCCTGGGTCAGGAGAAAGCCCGAATATGCCGTAGCGGCAACGCCCAGGACTGCGTCAAAAGCAAGCAGTCCGCAGCGCATGCCGAGGGCTGACCCTTTCGTCATCAGCCATGCCTGAAGCACAGTAACAACGCAAAGCACAGCAAGAATGCAGATGCCGATAAACATCCAGCTGGTGAAACCAAAACTCCAATGGATGAGCGCATTGAAAGCTGCCGCGGGCAAATTGAGGATGCGTCCAAGGTGGCTCACGACCAAAAGCGTGCCGACGACGGCAGCAGCCGTTGCCGCGTAATGGATCCGCCGGCTTCTAACCCAATAATTGAGAAAGAGCGACATGCCGGAGAGACCGACAAACCATAGGAAGAACGCAATCGTCCATCCCCAGTGGCTGGTGGCCGCCTGTGCGGTCAAATTCATGTATTCAGCCGTCATTTGTTCACCACCACGAAGAAATTAGGACGAGTACCTTTTTGCGGCATCAAACGTTCGGAGCGACCGTGCTGCAAACGCTGAGAAATAGCGCTTGAAGGATCGTTGATATCGCCGAATGCACGGGCCGATGCCGGGCAGGCCGCAACGCAGGCGGGATCTTTGCCGGCCTTCAGAAGCGACTCACAGCCTTTGCCCATGCATTTGACCGGAAGTCCCGTTTTTGGATGCATCCACCGTGCATCGTACGGACATGCCGTCACGCAGTAGCCGCAGCCGACACACCGGCTGGGATCGGTTTTCACCTGCCCCGTTTCCGGATCATGGCTGTTGGCGCCGAACGGACAGACCGTGATGCAGGGCGCATTCTCACACTGCTGGCATTGGACAAGCAGTTCAACGGGGCGTCGAGCGAGTTCGGCGGATACGCGCCGGATGTTCGCCGGCAGACTTTCCCATCCGGTATTTTCAGCATTAAGCATGTCCGGATAATTGGTTTGGGCACAGGCCACAATACAGGCCGAGCAACCCACGCACTGGGTAACATCAAGAAGATGCGCCAGCTTTTTATGATTTTCCATGGCTTTCTCCCGGATGAACGTCAGACGCGTACGCGAACCGAACAGTTATTGGACAAGGATCCGACCACCGGTTCACGGTAGCCTGTGCAGAACCAGTGCGAATTAATGCCTTCACGCACCCATTCGTATGCACCGAGGTTCTGCTTGGTGCGAACGCCTCCCGAGAATCCGTGAGCGAAGAGAACGCCCGGCATAACGCGGTTGGTAATTTTCACGGTCGTGCGTCCCTTCACCCCGGTGTCGAGCCCCTCGAGCTCAACCTCCTGACCGTTCTTAATGCCGATTCGTTCGGCATCGGCCGGATTCATCCAAATGCTTCGGTCACCCAAGAATTTCGTGGGCCACGTCCACATGGCAACACCCGAGCAGGAAGAACTGTCTTTGCCCGAAATCAGCACAAACTCGTTGGAGCGCGGCTTAGGCGGCGTAAATCCCGGCGATTCCACCCAGCGCGGCAGCCCTGAAGCGCCTTTGTCTTCGTACTTCTGCGTGAAATAGAAGGAAATGAGTTCAGCCTTGCCGGTAGGCGTGCCAAAGGGCTTCACATAGGGATAAACACCCCACTTCTTCACCGCGGTCTGAGACCACCCTTGCGCTTCGACTTCCGCAGCAATACGGTCGCCGTCGCCGGGCTTAGCCTTATTCTTCGCTGCGATGAACTTGGCCCAGGCCGCATCCATCATGCCGTCGTACCAGGCTTTAAACGCCTCGCGAGTCTTCAGCTCCTCCTCGAGCCCCAAGCGCTCTTTGGCACGATCCGGATAGGCACGGCGGAGGATTTCCGCAAACTGCCAGACCTCTTCGCGCGCTTCGCAGCCCTGAGGCGGCGCAATGCCCGCATCGTTTTTCTGAACGTTGCCGTGCAAAGCCCATTTGACGCCTGCATACTCATGCCACTCTAAGAAGTATGTGCACGGCAGCACGTAGTCGGCGTAGTCACATATTTCATGCGGGAAAATATCCTGAACGACAACGAGCTCCAGCCCCATCAGCGCCTTGGCGAGCCGCGCGGAATTAGCCTCGCGGTGGAACATCGTCGTGCCGGTGAAAAAGGCAGCACGCACCGGATAGGGCTTGCCGGTCTCAATGGCCTCAAAAACGGCAGAATACGTGCCGGACCCTTCCGGATAAAGAATCTTGTCAAGAGACTTCTTCTCTGGAGCGGTCCAAGTCTCGCCGTGCGGTCCCTTGCCTTTGCCGCCCGAAAGCGAAACGCCCGGCGCCTTAAAGCCGCCTCCCTGCGTAACCACGAAGCCGCCAGGCTGGTCAATGCGGCCGGTAAAGGCATTAATAAGGGAAAGAAGCGCAAAGTCGTGCGTATCGTTGCCGTTGCGCGAGGCATACCAGCCGTCATCGGCCACGCCGCCCTGCGTGAAGAATTCACGCGCGACGCGAGTGATCGTTTCGGCCGGAATACCGGTTGTGCGCGCAGCTTCCTGCGGCGTCCAATGCGCTGCCGATGCCGCGAATGCCCGGAAGCAGGTTTCAGCTTCGAGTTCCCGACCGTCAAGCGCCGTAATCCGAGCCGCATGATCAAGTTCAGGGTCGACCCCCTCGGGTTCCGCAAAGCCTACAGCATTGCCTTTGTCGTCTTTTTTCAGTCCCATCACGACATAGGAAGCCGTCTTTCGATCCATGACGACAAAAGCGTCTTCAGGCGCGCCGGCAATTATTTCTGAAGCCGCAATCGGACGGCGCGTACCCGCCTCAACGAGATAGGGCGCGTTGGTATGCCGACGAAGGAATTCGAAGTCGACAAGCTTCTCCGTAATGCCTATATGGATGAGCGAGAGCAAGAAAGCCGAGTCTGCGCCTGGGCGGATCGGTATCCATTCAGAACCCGTCAGCGCGCCTTCAGGCATGCGCGGATCAACAAACACGACTTTGGTGCCTTCGGTCTTCGCGCGGGCAACCACCGCAGCGACGCCAATCGCACAATTCAATGTGCGGCCGACGCAAAGCAGATATTTCGCGCGCGCATAGTCGGGTTCAACCTTTCCAGCGCCGTCAAAGCCCTTGCCGAACACCATGCGGCGACCGGCAATAGAGGCGGAATTGCAGGTCGATGAATGGCTGATCACATTGGGCGTGCCCAAGGCGCAGCCGAACCACTTCTGCATGGCCGAAAAAATGTGCGAAGACATGGTGACAGCTCGTTCACCGTCTTTCTCAACAATCGCCTTTACTCGTTCGGCAATTTCATTCAATGCCTGATCCCAGGAAATTTCCTGAAATTTGCCGTCACCGCGAGCACCAACGCGCTTCAAGGGCTTCTTGAGGCGCATCGGATGATTCCAAACCCACATTGCCTGTGCTCCGCGCGCGCAGCAGCCGCGCTGCGGATGGGTTGGATTCGGCATGATGCGCACCGTTTCCTGCGAAACCGGCGCACCTTTCTTATGCATTGCCAAAAGACCGCAGTAGCCGCCGCAGACATTGCAGGCGCAAGGATGCGCCTCCCATCCGTCTGCCTTCAAAGCCTCAACCTGTTCGGCAAGCGCCTTATCAACGGGCATAAGCGCCGAGAATCCGAACGTGCCGGCCGCACCAGCCGCCGCAGCGCCGCTTAACAGCGATCGACGTGAAAAGCCGATGCTGCCCGGTCCGTCGACGGTTTTGTCTTCTCTCATGAGGGGATCTCCGTGGAAGGTTGCGCCGACACCGTTCTTGCCGCTCACCTGCGAAGAGGTTCAGCCGCCCAATAGTTCAGCGCGAAATGACCGCTTCAGCCGTTTTCATTTTTATCATCAGCCAAAGGATGTAAGACTTTTAACCTAGCCGCTCCCCACAGGACCGCAAGGATTAACCCTTTGAAAATGACCTCCGATATTCAATTTTCGAATAGCGCATCTGCTGATAATCGTTCTCAACAAAAATAAAGCAACACGAAATCAAAGCTTGTGGGTTAAATGATTCTCATCCGCATCTATTTGGTACAAGTGATATCCCGCAGAAATTTGGACGCCCAATCATTTATTTTATTTTTCGATTTATTAGATAAAACCTATTGATTAAGGTGCTTGCAGTTCGCCTACAATTATCAGATTGAACATCCCGTCGGCGTATTCCTCTGGAAACGCCTGCATTTCCCCATTTTGAAGAAAGGCTTCATCACAATGTCCGCCATCATTCTCGGCCACAAGCACCCCGATACCGACAGCATCGTCTCGGCCATCGCCTGCACCGACCTCTACCGCCAGCGCGGCCTCGACGTCAAGGCTGCTGCCCAGGGAACGCCGGCTCCGGAAACCGCCTACGTGCTTGAGCGTTTCGGCCTGCAAGCGCCTGAAGTCGTGACGAGCGTCGCGGGCAAGGACGTGTACATCGTCGACTACTCCGACCTCAATCAGGCACCCGATGATTTCAAAGACTGCACGCTCAAGGGCATCGTTGACCACCATAAGCTCGGCGACATGACCTCTTCCGCGCCGCTCGAAATCGTCATCATGCCCGTCGGCTGCACGAATACGATTCTCAAGCGCATGTATGACTACCTCGGCTTTGTGCCGCCGAAGAATATCGCCGGCGCCATGCTCTGTGCGATTCTCTCGGATACGGTGATCTTCAAGTCCCCGACCTGCACCCCGGCCGACAAGGCGGCCGCGGCTGAACTTGCCGAAATTGCAGGCATCAAAGACATTGAAGCGCTCGGCATGGAACTCTTCACCGCCAAATCCGCTGTCAAGGGCGTTGCCGCACGCGACCTCATCATGCGCGATTTCAAAGACTTCAACATGTCCGGCTCGAAGGTCGGTATCGGCCAGCTTGAACTCGTCGACCTGAAGCTCCTCGAAGACCGCATCCCTGAGCTGCTCGCTGACCTCACCGCACTGAAGGCTGAAGGCCGTCATACCGCCATCCTGCTTCTCACGGACATCATGAAGGAAGGTTCGCTTCTGCTCATGGTCTCCGATGATCCCGCGAAGATTGCCGGTGCGTTTGGTACAACTGCTGAAGGCACTCCTTGGCTGCCCGGCGTTATGAGCCGCAAGAAGCAGGTTGTCCCCAACCTTGAAGCCGCCTTTAAGGCCTGAGACTGAACAAGCCTCATCACAGGCAAAGCGAGGAAGATTAAAGATCTTCCCGCTTTCAAGCCGTCATGAAAAACCCGCCGGAAGCTCATGAAACTTCCGGCGGGTTTATTTGCTGCGGAATTTGCAGTTGTTATTCGTCCTTGACTGCCGTTCCCTTTTGAGCCTTCAGCAGATCGCGGATCTCGCGCAGAAGCTCAAGTTCTTCAGCCGAAGGAGCCGGAGCAGGTGCCGGAGCAGGTGCCGGAGCAGGAGCAACGGCTTGGGCAGCCGCTTTGGCTTCTTCCTCTTCCTTATGCTTGGCATTGAGCAGACGATCCGCTTCAGCTGCAATGCGGGTACGAGCCGTCACAACAATTTTAATGAGCCAGAAAACGGCAAATGCAAGGAGCAGGAACTGCACAATGGCCGTTAAAAATGCGCCGTAGCCAAAAACCGTTGCGCCGGCCTTGACGAGGCCTTCATAAGTCTGCGGACCGGTGTAATTCGGGGCATCCTTGAGCACCACAAACAAATTCGTAAAATCCGGACGACCAACGAGCACGCCGAGGATGGGATTGATGATGTCTTTTACGAGGCTGTCGACGATTTTTGAAAACGCAGCGCCGATGATCACGGCCACAGCAAGGTCCAGCACATTGCCCTTAGAAATAAAGGCTTGAAATTCTTGAAAGAATTTACGCATCTTTTGTTTTCCTTTGTTTGTGTGGTGAATACTCTTTTTAGGACAAAATCTAACCTACCTATAGGTTATACAGCGGTACTTGGAGGCGTGCCTTTGAGGAGCTTCCTTCGAAAGGCCGGTACGGCGCCAGCGGGCTTGTTGTTCCGGGCGGCAGGCAAGCTGCCTGCCGGGATGTCGTCGAGCGCTTTCTGAATATTCTGCGACAACGAAGCTTTTTCTGCCTGAGCCGAGCGAAAGGACTCGCGAACTTTCTGTGCCGTCCGCCGAGCTGTCGCGGGATCGATACGTTTGTTGACAATGAGGTCCGCGACGACCCGCTCCATAAGACTGAAATCATGAACGGCGTAGACGGAGAATGCCCAGGCAAGCCCCATCGAACCGTAATAGCTCTGAGCGGCGCAGGTCAGCACTTCGGGTGCTGAGGACAACTGAACAGCCCGCTTAAGCGGTCGTGCCCCGGCCGGCGCCAGGTGCGCAAGCATAAGTACCAACGCAAGCCGTATGCGCCAGAGATTTCTCGACTTGATGAGCGCATCCAGAAAGACAAACGCTGCTGCTTCATTCTGCGGAAGCGTGAAATCCTTGACCGCTTCGCCCAGAAGGTCGCACGAAGCCCAGTTGTCTACGCATTGGGCAAGCTTGTCGAGCCACTCAAGGCGTTTTGCAAAGGGAATGCCCTCTGCCTGGCTGGCAGCGAGCATTACCGTCCACAAAACTTCCTGCACATATCCCCTGCCCTGCGCACGTCGGCACTGCGCATCGCTTAGAAATGCCGCAAGCAGTGACTCCACATTTCCCGCGCCCGAACGGCAAAGACGCTTCGCCGCGCTGCGGTACGTCGAAGCACGGCAGCCGATTCGACCGGCAACGCCCGGCATCATGACGCCGATGGTGTCGTACTGCTGCGGGATGGCGGCATGGAGGAGCTCCAAATGGAGCGCATCGAGCTGACTCGCGTAAGAGGAAGCGTTCATGGGCAATTTGGAACCTAAAAAAGAAAGGAACACCGAAGATTAGCGCAGAAGTCATGCGTGATTACCCATCATTTGGCTCAGCGTGCTCAGAGGTTATTTCGCCCTCGGCGCATGCTCGGCCATACCTTCTCCTTGTTAGCACCCATTACATTGAGTCACATTCCGCGGGTAGAATTCGCCCACAATCGCCGCGCCGCCGCTGCTGCCATTCGTCAACACTTGGCGAACCTCGCCGCGTCCAGCGTAAAACAGACTGAAATACTTCAAGAGGACGCCAATGAGCGATACCCCCAAAAAACCAACTGCCGATCAAAGTGCAGAAGCGGAACTTTCAAAGGCTCCCGGCATCGGCGGCTATATTTCCTTCATCGTCGCCATCCTGTTTTTCTCGGGACTGCTGATCACCGACAAATGGTGGGGCATTTTTGACTACACCATCCTCAACGGCAGCTTCGGCAACGTTGTGGCAAATGTGACGGATAAGGGCGGCGAGCTTTCGACCACCTTCTCCAACTTCCGCGGCAAGGGCGGCTCCGGCGCAATTGACGGTTTCGTCTTCGCACTGACATTGGTTCCCTCAATCATGCTCGCTACGGCCATGATTGCCGTTTTTGAATACTACGGCGCCATCCGTGCCGCCACCCGCGTGCTCAACCCGATCCTGCGCCCGCTGATGGGCCTGCCGGGCTCGACCTCGCTCGCTATCGTTGCTTCACTGCAGTCGACTGACGCCGGCGCAGCGCTCACCCGTGCCCTCAAGGACCGCGGTGAACTGACGGAAGATGAGGTTTCTATCTTCGCCACGTTCCAGATGACCGCCGACGCAGCATTAGGCAACTTCCTTGCCACCGGCGTAGTGTTCTTTACGCTGAAGAACGCTGCCGGCGACCTCGTCGTGCCGACGACGATCGGCGTCTGCCTCGGCATTATCCTGCTCGGCAAAGTCTTCGCAGCGAATGTTATGCGTCTGCTCTGCCTGCGCAGAAGAAAGCCCTCGGCTGCGGCATAAACGCAGCGAATAACGCTTCCCCCCAAACGCCTTTGCACACCAGTGCAGAGGCGTTTTCATTTGGATGGTGCGATGCGTCATGTTCGCCGACCGCACTCCTTGATGAGCCCGCACGACAGCATTCGCTAAAATTAAAAAATTGTCGCTACGTGGAACTTCTTTTATGCGCAGCTGGTCCTACCACCTCCTAGCCCTTTTTGTTGTCCTTTGCTGGGGCATGACGCTCGTGAGCAGCAAGGTGCTTCTCAACTTCGGAATGCAGCCCTGGGCGCTCGTTGAACTCCGCTCGGTGCTGGCCTACGGCATCCTCATCTTCCTTGCCCCCATGCAGCTCTACTCGGGCACCATGCGCGGAGAAATCACCGTAGCGCTCCTCGGCCTCACCAGTATTCCTCTCTTTTTCGGCCTGCAGACGCTGGCATTGGAACACGGAACCGTTTCGGCCACAGCCAGTCTTATCGCTATGGGACCGCTTCTGAGCGGACTCTTGGCCATGGCTGCGCTCAGCACCTGGAAACTTCACTGGATGACTTTTCTGGGGATCTGCACGGCAGCAACCGGTACCTTTCTGCTTTATTTTGACAACGCTGTTCTGCAGGATCTGCCGCGCCTTGGGTTTTATCTCGGGCTTGCCGCAGCGGCGGCCTACGCCGTGTATTCACTGGTCCTGCGAGCGCTTGCTGATCTGCCCGCCCTTTTCGTCATGCGAAAGTCCACCGGCTACGGCATCCTGGGGGCGCTGCCTTTTTACCTGAATGAACAGCCTACTGACGCGGCCATTCTCTTTGAAGTGCCGGCTGCCGGCGCCAACCTCGTCTTTCTGGCACTTGCAGCAACGGTCATCGGATACACCCTCTGGCATAAAGCTGAGCAGGAGATCGGCGCAGCGGGCACGCGTTGGTACACCTATCTCAGCCCAGTTGTCGGCATTATCGGCGGCCTCTGGTTCCTCAATGAAGAGATGAGCTATATCGGCGTCATGGGCGCAGGCATGATTCTCTGCGGCGTCATCTGCGCGCAGACAGGCCTCGTTCGAGTCGCAGCCGAAATGGCTAAACGCTGGTAGCAAATGAACTCGTTTCACGCATCCAGCACACATCTCTCAAAGCTGAAACCGCTTCAAAATGCATCTCAAAACGCCGGTCTCACCGGCGTTTTGCTTTTGTACGTCCAGCGGTACCCAATCCGACTTCCCCATGCGCTTGATGCAGCCGAGTCCATTCATCCTATCGACAGAAGAGGACTACCCATACACGGGAGGCGCGAATTGGGATTGAGACATACAATTTCATGCCTGCAAACAGAACTCGTCTGAGAGTGAAAAGCGAATGGCATGAATCGATGAAGGCCGTATCTGACGAGTCAGCACAAAGCGGATTATTCAATGAGTATGCCGTTTAGGACCTCTGCGACACGAATAGCAATCTGACCCCATCAGTGAATGGATATGCTGTCAATGTATTTCATTCAATATTCTCTTAGCAGACCATTTCACTAGACCATCATCTATTTCATCATTCCCATTCAATTCAATTCAATTCAATTCAGTCATCCATCCATAATTAACGATAATCAATACAAAGGATACTCTCTTAACAAGTCCCTTTCATCTATCTCAATAGCGCATACCGGACGCATTGCCGCATAACGATCTATTCAAGTCATTTTTTCAGCCTATGGGCTTCAGCGCCATATGGTTTATGACGCTTAACAATCACTCGGCTGCATCTTCGTTCTATTTCATTCATTAGTATTGTCAATAAATGCCTTATAGCTTTGTCTGATGTTTCTCAGATCAATAAACTCAGAGGCTCATCTTTCTCATTGAACTGATGGATGTTGACAGACGTTCTATCCGAGAGCAGATCCAGCTATTGAAGGCATCATCAGCGCAGGGCAGGCGACAGACCATTTATCCATAGAGAGTCCCAAACCCAATCGGCTGCTCCGTACTCAAAACCAACTCATCCGGCGCTCAGGATTGCCCTGCGAGCAGGGAGCAACGGCTGTACAGTAAATTTTAATACACATTAAAATGCATGTTAATTAACTTAACACTAAGTAAAACTTATGTAAGTCCAATAATTACCCCGGATCAAGGTATCTGTTGACAACCCAAAAACAGGTTCTAAACATACTTTTGCTCATTGCTGAGCGATATTTTTTAGTTTAAGTTAGTTCGCATAGTCCTGCGTGTTATAATTTTCAACATCGCTTATAGGAGATGTTATGCGTCCTTCCATAGCCGTCGAAGAGTCCGTCATTCAACTCGGCTCCAATCTCCGGTCTGCCCGCCTCCGACGCCGGCTGCCTCAGTCTGTCATCGCTGACCGAGCGGGCATATCACTCAATACGCTTTCCAAAATTGAAAATGGAGACTGCGGCGTCTCTATTGGAAACATTGCCTCTGTGCTCAACGCGCTTGGCTTGTCCCCTCTTCTATCCGGCCTGGCTGCAGCGCAAGAAGACTCTGCAGGATTAATGCTGGAAGAAAGGAATCTGCCTCAGCGAGTGCGTTCAAAAAAGAAATCTGCCGGGTAGTGACTTGAATCAGCCGCACCTCTCATTCAATTGACTCATATTGACATGCATTCACTTAACTGCTGATGACTGTCATTGCTATTAAATGCATTAGCCATTAACAAACCAGCACTCCTCTCTATTCAAATCATCATTGACGCAACTCATTTAAACCAATCACCTGCATCCTATGTCCAAATGCTCATTTAGAAAATGGCTGATTCATTCCGATGCTATTCAGGATGAACCATTGATCGGGGAGCTTTACTTCCCGACACTGCCCTCTGAAATTGCCGCAGAGAGGACATCTGAAGAAAGCCATTCCAATGGCGAATCGATGACAGCAATGAATGAGCGGCAGAAAAAATCCCTGAACCGTCTGACAGCTGCAGAGATGAAATGGAGTGCACGAGCTATGGCGTCGCTTCAGGACAGCATTCGCTTTCGATATTCAAAAGCGTGGCTCGACAACGGTTTTCCGATTGGCGCGGACCTGCCTTTGCAGGAAGGCTTGATAAAGCCCTTGAATGCAGGACGACTGTTCGGATTTCTCGCGGATCGTGCGCTTGACGGGACTTCCGCCCTTTGGTTTGAGCAAGCTTTTGCAATGGGATCTCAGGGGACAGCAGTGCCCGCTGATGCATCCTCAATCGAGCGGCAGTCCATTTTGCTGCCCCACTGCGAAGCCCACGCCGGCGGCATTCGCATACGCAGTGCAGAGGGAGAACCGGCCGGAAGCACTCTGCCGATTCCGATGGAGTCCAATGCCGCGGCAGGCATTCCTTTAGCCATTCAGAATGCTGAACGCGGCCGCGCGGATTTGCGGTCGCTTTTGGCCATTGCGGCCGCCACGACTTTGCCTGGGCGGCATTCTCCGCGTGTTGTAGTCTCCGGGCGAGATGAAGAAGTCATGACGCTCAGTCGGCTCGATGACCTCTGCAGCATCCCTGTTTGGCGCGAAATTTACATGCGTTTGGCGCGTGAGAGCGGGATTGAAACCGCTCAAACGCGTTTAAAAGACGTCCGCGGAAGCACTGCACTCCTCACGAGCCGCATTGACAGAGCTGCGGGGAAGCCGCTCTTTACGCTTTCAGCGCGAACGCTGACAGCCGGCCGAATGGGTTCCTATCTAGGCATCGCCGACATCTTGAACAGCGACGGCGCCTCCCCTGCGGAGGATCTGCCTAAAGTTTGGCGGCGAATGGCCTTTGCGCTCCTTACCGGCGCAGCTGACGCTCCGGAGCGGTGGCTTTTTGTGCGGGAAGAATTCGGCTGGCGGCTGGCTCCGGCCCACGGATGGCGTCCCAATACGGGTGCCGCACGGCCAATGACTGCTGACGGGCGGCGGCCGATTGCCGCAGCCGAAGATCTGGTTCGGCTGGCGCCCTACTTTGCTATGAAAACCACTGATGCCAAGAAAGTCCTGCTCGCCATCCGCCGTGCGACGGCGGACTGGGAGGACCTGGCTTTTTCGGCGGGGGCCGGCGCTCAAGAGGTGCGTGAGCTCGAACCGTGCTTCACCACCTACTGATGTTCGGCGGGTGCTTAAGCGAAGCGGATAAAGGATGAATCCGCTTCGCACCGTACTGAACTCACTCAGGAATCTCGCGGCTTTTCACGGAAATCGAGCTCCATGTCATACCACACCGCTCCGCCGTGCACGGACTTGGAAACGCCGCAGTTGACGTAGCCAAAGCCCTCATAAAAGGGGATGAGCTTTTCCTTGCAGGTGAGAATCAGTCCGTCGCGCCCTTCCTGACGCGCTTTTTCAATAAAAGCACGCATCAGGGTTGAAGCGCAGCCCTGATGGCGCTTCGAAGGGATCACTGCAAGCCCGAAAACTGACTGCCACCGGCCGTTGGGCACATGCAAACTGGCATTTTCAAACATATCGTCGGAAATCGTACGGTTGTTGGTAATCATGCCGTCAATCAGGCCGACAGGTTCCCCGTCCTCAAAAAGGATCAGGAAGCAGTCGGGAAAGACCGCCAGACGCTTTTCAAAGCTTTCGCGAGTAGCCATTTCGGCCTCCGGGAAGCTCTGCGCCTCAATGCTCGCAAGGATGTCCACGTCCTTAGGCGTGGCGGCACGGAGAGTAAACAAGGCAGCACCTCATGAATACGTGAATGTTCCGACAGGCAGCACAGCAGCGGCGTGACGTGCGGCCCAAATCGCGCATTTTAACTGATTCGGTCTGATTGTCCGTTGTATTCAGATCATGACGCGGATCACACAAACTTCATCGGTTCGACATCAAGTCTTCATCGACGTGTCAACGGAGCGTCATGACAACTCTTGAAAATGCACGTCGTTGGAGGTCGATCCCTGAGCAGCTTGCGCAGCAAGCGCCCGAACCTCTGAAATCCAAGAACGCAGAATATTTTGGAGAACTCCATGCAGCGTCGTCTTTTCTTCCGCAATGCGGCCGGCCTATTCCTTGCTCCTGCCGCCATGCAGTTTGCCGGCACGGCCTCTGCCGCTACGCCGGCTGTCAGCCCGATCGAGCTGCCGCCCGCGGAAGACATCATTTCCTCCTTCGGCTGGGTAACGGACATCCACTACACCACCGCTCCCACCCACACGATCCCGGCGGAAGACTCCATCCGCGTTTATTCGCACTCCCTCGCCAAACTCCATCAGGCCATTGACGTCTTCAATACGCGCAAGCTTGATTTCGCCATCGAACTCGGCGACTTTAAGGACTGCACGAAGACGGTTGACCGCGAACTGACCATCGGCTTCCTGCAGACGGTCGAATCGGCCTTCCGCCGTTATCAGGGCGACCGCTACCACGTCATGGGCAACCATGACTTCGACCAGATTTCTCTCGGCGACTATCTCGCCAACACGAACAATGCGGGCGATGCCGACGGCAAGACCTACTATGCCTTCGTGAAGAACGGCGTGAAGTACATCGTCCTCGACGCCTGCTTCAATAACGACGAAGGCGAGCACTATTCGCTCGGCAAGCTCGACTGGCAGGTAGCTATCGTTCCGAAGATGGAAATGGAATGGTTCCGCAAAGAACTCGCATCCGGCAAGGAACCTGTCGTCGTCTTCTGCCACCAGCTCGTCAACACCTGGGACGAAAAGACGCAGAACATCCCGCATGCCTTCTTCGTGCAGAACGCCGCTGAAGTCGTCGATGCCATGGAAAAGAGCGGCCGCGTTCTGGCCTTTATCTGCGGCCACTTCCATAAGGGCGCCTACTCTGAACACAACGGCATCCACTACATCGTTAATCAGGGCCTGGTTGAACGTCCTCTCCCGCACAACGTTGCCGGCATGGTGCATATCGACAAGAACCACAACCTCTACGTTGAAGGTCTCTGGAACGAACGCTCCCACGTCTGCAAGAAGGCCTAAAACAACGTTTCCAGCCAAACGCTCCCTTTGCGGCATCGGACTCTGCCGCGGGATGCGCCGAAGTTTTTGCGAACGGTCTTCGGCGCGCCCTCGGCGGTCCCGCAGCCGCACCCCTTTATTCGCCTCGATGTTCCTCTGAAGGCGCTTTCAGCCCGCTCTCGCCCGCTTTCCAAATGGGCCGAAGCGGGTTTTCTTTTCTGTCGAGAACGCCATAGGCCGATGCCGCTTTTGAGATCCTGAAGACTGGCCTTCGGCCGCTAGAATAGAAGCACCAACTTCTTAGAAGACTTCCGCCATGAAGCCGCTGCGCCTATTCTCCATTCTCGCCCTGTCGGCCGTGATTGCGCTCTGCGCGGCCACAGCTTGGAAGCTCCGTACTGCTGAAGACGCCGCGCCGGCCAATCGTGCCTGGGGCAATGTGGAAACGCGGCAGACGTCGCTCGCCTTTGAAGCCTCCGGACGCATTGCGGCACTCTGTAAAGAAGAAGGTGAATCCGTAGAAGCCGGCGAACTTTTAGGACGGCTCGATGATGAAGCGCTCCGAATCAGCCGGCGGCAGGCCGCTGCTGAACTTAAGCGCCTCCAAGCACAGGCAGCGCTCGCGCATGAAGGCACTCGTCAGGAAGATATTGACGCAGCACGCGCCAATGAAGCAGCCGCACGCGCTCAGCTCGAATACGCCTCGGCCACGCTTAAACGGCAGCAGGATCTGGTTCCCGCCGGCGCAGCCAGCCGCCAGATGCTCGACGATGCCCGGCGCGCCGAACATGCCGCACGGGAATCCCTGACTGCCGCAGCAGCCCAGCGCGCGGCAGCAGAAAAGGGACCGCGCGCGCAGGAAATTGCCGCTGCCGATGCCGCGGCAGAAGCCGCAGCCGCGTCGCTCGCAGCCCTCGACTACCAAATCCAGCGGGGAGCGGTCCTCACGGCACCTTCAGCCGGCATCATTCGAGCCCGTCTTGCGGAGCCCGGCGACATGGCCAGTCCCTCGCGAACCATCTACCAGCTTTCCGCTGCTGATCCCAAATGGATCCGCGCTTATCTCACCGAACGCCAGCTCGGCCTCGTGAAGGAAGGGACTTTGGCAGCCGTTTTTACCGATACGGTTGGTCCCGTTGACGGCACCGTCGCCTTTGTCTCTGATACAGCCGAATTTACGCCCAAAACGGTGCAGACCGAGGACCTGCGCGCCAGTCTTGTCTATGAAGTGCGCATCAACGTACGTGATCCGGAGAACCGGCTTCGGCTCGGCCAGCCCGTGACCGTTGAGTTTGCGCAGCCGCGGAGTTCGCCGCATGACTGAGGCGCTGCCGCTCGTTGTCCGAGGGCTCGTTAAGACTTTCCCGAGCCCTGACGGCACGCCCTTTGCTGCCGTTGATCATCTAAATCTGGAATTACCTGCGCAAGGCGAACTCGTTGCCGTTGTGGGTCCGGACGGCGCTGGGAAAACCACGCTCCTGCGGCTCTTGGCCGGCATACTGAGCCCGGATGCCGGCAGCATCAGCCTCTTTGGCCTCACTCCCGATACAGAGTCGGAGCGCTTCACGCATACCGTCGGGTTTATGCCCCAAAAAACCGGACTCTATGAAGAGCTCACCGTATTCGAAAACTTTTCCCTTTTCGGCCGGCTTCGCGGCCTTGCCGCTCACGAACTCCAGTCCAAGTTTGAAGAGCTGATGACGCTCTCGGGCCTCCTTGGCTTTGAGAACCGGCTCGCAGGCAAGCTTTCTGGCGGCATGAAGCAAAAACTCGGCCTCGCCTGCGCACTTCTCGGAGAGCCGAAGCTCCTGATTCTCGATGAACCTACCGTGGGCGTTGATCCGCTCTCACGCCGAGAGCTCCGCCGCATTCTCGATGCCATGCGGCTGCGCTCGCGAATGACCGTGGTGATGTCAACGGCTTACCTGGATGAAGCCGAAACCGCTGACCGCGTCATCCTCCTTTCACACGGACGCATTGCCGCTCAAGGAAAGCCCCGGGCGCTTTGCGCTCCCCTGACGGGCCGAACATTCCGCGCTGAAGCGCTTGAAGCTGAGCACTCCTCAACGCTCGCCCGAACCCTGATGGAAGCAGCTGCACTCCCGCCCGGCCAGGCGCTCATCATTGACGCCGTGCCGCGGGGACGTTTCATTGACCTTTTAGCAGCCGCTCAGAGCGGCGCCAATCAATTATCACTTCGATTACGGCAGTCACTTCACTCGGGACCGTTGCCGGCCTTCCATTTGGCTCAGCGCCCGCCAACACTCGAAGATCTCCTCGCGGACCAAGGTTATCCGTCGTCTGATGCCGCTTCGGGCTCATCAGCATCAAAGCTCAAGAATCTCTCGGCGATTGACGCCCAAAGCGAAAACCTCTACGCCCCTGCAGCACTTTTCCCCGGGGAATATGCGGTGGAGGTGATTGGCCTTTCTCGGCGCTTTGGCAGCTTCACCGCCGTAGCCGACAGCACTTTTCAAGTGCGGCGCGGCGAAATCTTTGGGCTCCTTGGTCCCAACGGCGCCGGGAAAACGACAACCTTCCGCATGCTCTGCGGTCTGCTTGCGCCCACCACCGGCGACATTCGCGCAGCCGGCGCAGATCTGCGCCGCGCCAAATCCGCCGCCCGCGCCAGAGTCGGCTACGTTGCGCAGAAGTTTTCGCTTTATGAACGGCTGACTGCACGGCAAAACCTCGAATATTTCGGCGAAGCCTATGGCGTCGCCGGTCAAAACCTTGCCCATCGCATCGATGCATTAGCCGCCGAGCTGGGGCTTTCAGACGACCTTGAACGGCGCACAGCAGTGCTTCCTCTGGGTGCCAAGCGTGAGCTCGCTTTTGCCTGCGCGCTGATCCACCGGCCTGCCGTGCTTTTTCTCGATGAAGCCACGTCCGGAGCGGATCTCACTGCCAGACGCACCTTCTGGCGGCGCATCGTCAGGCTCTCCCAAGCCGGCACTACCATCGTCGTTACGACGCACTTCATGGAAGAAGCAGAGTACTGCGACCGAATTCTGATTCAAGACAATGGCCGTATATTGGCCTCCGGAACGCCATTAGAAGTCCGAACCCGCGCGAATGCCGAAAGTATCGATGAAGCTTTCCGGCAAATCGTGCTCAATGCACGGCGCGCCCAAGCCGAAGACAAGCGCGCCAAGTCGTCGGAGGCCGCACGATGAAAAGAGAACGCGGCAGATCTCAGCTCCGCTTTGGTGAGCAGCTTCTCATTTTGCTCGAGAAAGAATGGCTGCAGATGGTTCGCGATCCTGCCGTGATCTTCATGGGGGCGCTGCTGCCTGTCGTCCTCATTGTCCTCTTCGGCTGGGGACTTTCGATGGATCTGCTCAAAGTGCCCGCAGTCTTGACGGCGGGCGAATCAACTGCCTTGACGGCAGAGGTTCGCGCCGCTTTCCGCGGCAGTCCCTACTTTGAGCTCACTGAAGTGCCGTCGCGGCAGGACGCCGAAATGCTCTTTGCGGCCAGACGCACGGAAGTCATCATTGATTTGCCGCCCGGGTTCACACGCGACGCCGCGATGGGCCGCGCTCAGATAGGACTTACCGTTCACGGCGTTGATGCGAGCGCAGCCTCGATCATCCGCACCTATGCCGCAGCTGTCGTCGCCGGACTCTCGCAGAAGATTGCGCTTCGTGAAGACTTTGCTCTGCTGGGAAGCTCTGCGGGCCCCCAGACTCAGACGTCAGGAGCCGCAGCACTTCTCTCCCGCACATGGTTCAATGAGGCCAACACCTCCGCCTGGTATCTGGTTCCAGGACTGTCAATCGTGGTACTAACCCTTTCGGCAAGCTTTCTTGGGGCCATCATCATCGCTCGGGAGTGGGAACGCGGAACGCTTGAAATGCTCTCGGTAACGCCGGCGAGCCCAGGCGCCATTCTGGCGGCCAAGTTTCTCGTCAACTTTCTTCTGACGGCCGTGGGCGCCATGCTGGCATTTTTCGCAGCCGTATTCGTTTTTGAAGTCCCTGTGCGCGGCAGTCTCTGGCTGCTCGCGGCCACGATACTGCTTTATTCCGCCTGGGCCATCGCCTTTGGGCTGCTCCTCTCAGCTGTCTTCAAAAGTCAGTTTACAGCGATTCAGTTTGCCGTCATCGGCAGCTACCTGCCATCCCTCATGCTCTCGGGATACCTCTTTGACTTGAGGAGTGTTCCTTGGTTCATCTCTGCCGTCGGCAGACTGATGACGCCCACCTACGCCATTGAATCTGTGAAGATTCTCTATCTCTCAGGGGAGCCCGAGCGAATCGTGCTGGCCAACCTGGCCCTGCTGGCGGCCGCCGCACTCGGCTTCTTTGCGCTCGCGCTCGTGTTTGCCCGCAAGCGGCTGGATTGATATAGGTGCGCCGACATGATGATCAGGCAGTCTCTTCAGAACATTTGGGCGGCGTTCACCGCGTCGCTCCTGCGGTTGAAGGCACTTTCCAAAAAGGAGCTCATCACGCTCCTTCTCGATCCGAGTGTTCGCAGAATTCTCTTCGTGCCGATCCTCGCTCAGTCCATTCTGTTTGGCTACGGCGCTACCTTTAATCTGGAGGAAGCGCCTTATGTGCTCTATGACGCTTCTCAGACGCCGGATTCTCGAGCATTGTCGGCAAGGCTTGAAGCCAATCGTATCTTTAAGCGCGCAGCGCAAGTGCCCTCAGCTCAGGCCTTTACGGCAGCCGTTGCCGACGGCCGCGCACTTGTCGGCTTTTGGATTCCTGAAGACTTTGCGCAAAAACTCGCACGCGGCGAAACCGCTCCCGTCTATGTCGCTGCTGACGCACGCAACACGACAACCGCCAATGTTGCAGTCGGCTACGCTGCGGCAATCATCGAAGAATTTAACGCATCCCGCCAAGTCCGATCGGTTCTGGAGCTTAAAGACCGCTACCGCTACAACGAAAACGGCATCACTCGCTGGAACATCATGACGGGACTGATTTTAGGCCTGGCGATGATTCAGGTGATGCTCCTCGCAGGGCTTGCAGTCTCGCGCGAGCGTGAGGAAGGATCCTTTGACATGATGCTGATGACGCCGCTCACCCCCGTCGAAATCCTCATCGGCAAGGCCGTGCCGCCAATCGTTATCGGCGTTCTTCAAAGCGCCATGATCTTTGCCGTCTGCCGCTGGTGGTTTGACATTCCTTTTGCGGGGTCGCTTGCTTTGCTCTTTGGCGTCGTGCTCCTCTTTGCGGCGAGCATCGTGGGGCTGGCGCTCATGATTTCCGCCTGGGCGCAGACACTGCAGCAGTCGGTTGTAGCATGCTTCATTCTGCTGCTCCCTTCACTCGTCCTCTCCGGCCTCATGACGCCGACAGCTGCCATGCCCGAATGGATGCAGACCATTACCATTCTCAATCCCGTCCGCTACGGAATTCTCGTGGTGCGCATGATCTACTTTGAAAATGCCGGCATTTCTGAAGTCGCCCCCTACCTCTGGCCGATGGCGCTGATTGCCGCAGCATCAGTGCCGGGCGCCGTATGGCTCTTCGGGCGAAAAGTAGCGTGACGCCATTAAGGCCGAACTCGAAGCCTTCCCACAAACATGCGGTTTCAAACTTCCGTCACTTGATTAAAAACTCCGGCGTTAAAGTACTCAGCAATCATCCATCATTTCAGCTTGGGCCAGTACGACGACAAATGCTAAGGCTGCCGTACGCCTGCAATCATTTTGGAGCAGCATCATGAAGGGTCTCATTCTTATCAGTACTGTCGCTTTCTCGCTCGCTTCTTTTGCCGCCTCTGCATCTGAAGCCCCCTCTGAATCCGTCTGTTCACTCACTCACCTGAAGCAGGTGGCGGATAAGGAAGGACTCGATCCTGCAGGGGCTTTAGCCAAGGAATGCATCGGCAAAGGCTATACCGCCGCCAAGGCTTTCTTTGCGGAGGGCTACGACGCCGGCAAGGAAGGCGCAGTTTCGGGCTATGACAAAGCAAAGGAACTCGCCAAAGACGGCTATGAAGACGTCAAGGAAGGCTCCAAAGACGCTTACGACAAGGCCAAGGACGGCGTGGTTGAAGGTGCCGGCGCAGCTTGGAACGGACTCAAGGAAGCCGGTGCTTCTGTGAAAGAGTCGCTTTTCGGTTCCAAGAAATAAACATTGGGGACACAGCCCGCAAAACCTCCGCGGTCAGCCAAATGTCCGCGGTTCTTTTCGACCGGCAGACGTAGAATTCATTCTCTATGCTTTTCACTAGGACGGCAGGCTGACTGGGCGTGAAGCACATTGCACCCCTGAGGCAGCCGTACACCATATAACAAGCAATTTCCAGACAATGCCAGGAGACAAGTTCATGACCGCATACACCGAAAAACAGTACGTTGAGGAAATGATCGCAACGCGTCGGAAGATCCACCAGACGCCTGAAGAAGGCTGGACGGAATTCCAAACCACCTGGCTGGTCGTAGAGCGGCTTCGTGCTTTAGGGCTTAAGGTGCTGCTCGGCACACAAGTCATCAATCCCAAAGCGGTGATGGGCCGTGACCCCAAGCTGGTGGAAGCCGCCATTAAGCGTGCGCTCGCTGCCGGCGTTCCGCAGAGCTTCATTGATGAAACGGGCGGCTACACGGGCGCTGTTGCGGTGCTTGAGACCGGCCGCCCCGGTCCCGTGACGGCTTTCCGCAGCGACATGGACTGCGTGCTCGTCACTGAATCCGATTCGCCGGATCATCTCCCGACCGCCTGCGGCTTCAGCTCCAAGCGCCCGGGCTTTATGCATGCCTGCGGCCACGACGCACACACTTCTGTTGCACTTGAAGTCTGCCGCTGGCTCGTTGATCACAAGGATCAGCTCAAAGGCACCATCAAGGTGCTCTTCCAGCCGGCCGAAGAAGGTGTCCGCGGCGCAGGCGCCATGGCAGCCTCGGGCGTGGTCGACGATGTCGACACCCTGATCGGCGCCCATGTCGGCACTTTCGCCAAGCTCGGCACGATCGGCCTTTGTGAAAGCGGGTTCCTCGCCTCCACCAAGCTTGACGTTCACTTCCACGGCCGTCCGTCTCATGCGGGCAGCGACCCTGAGAAGGGCCGCAGCGCGCTGATGGCCGCCTGCGCTGCCGCCATGATGATGCAGGGCATTCCGCGCAGCGGCGAAGGCACGACCCGCATTGCAGTAGGCCGGCTCAATGCCGGCGAAGGCCGCAATGTCACGCCCGTTCATGCCGATATGCAGCTCGAAGTGCGCGGCGAAACCGGTGAGATTAACCAGTACATGGTGAAGAACGTCGAGAACATCGTCGAAGGCGTCAAGCGCGCTTATGAAGTCGAAGCTGAAATCGTCAAGGCCGGCGAAGCCACAACGCTGCCCTCCTGCCCCGAGGTGCTCGATCTCATCGAATCGGTGGCTAAGACCGTTCCGGGCGTTGAGTCGATCGAACGCTTCAACAAGCCCTCGGGATCGGAAGACTGCACGCTGCTCATTGAGCGGGTGGTTCAGCACGGCGGCCGCGGCGCTTACTTCCTCTTTGGCTGCAACCATCATGGTCATCACCGTGCCGATTTCGAAATTCAGGACGAGACCAGCCTGCCGATGGCCTTCAACATGTTCAAAGGTCTGGCACTGCGCCTCAACGGCATTTGATCGGCATGAAGCGTCCCTCCTTTTGACACGTCAGCCTTTTGAACAGTACGGCGCTGCCGGTTTGAAGTGTGCTTGAAAACAAACCATATCCCGCTGATTATCAAAGGATCGGCGGGATATTTTTTGTCCGTCAAAATCGCTTGGCCGGTCTGTAGAATCTTTGTTCATACCTATTCACGGCAGCGGCAGGAGAAGAATTCAAATGGCTACCCGACGGCAGTACGGCACTACATGGTGGGGCGCAGCGTGGCTCGCTGCACTTGAAAAAGTCGATGATGCCAACCGGCTGCCGCGCGGCAAGTCCTACGCCAATACGGGACGCGTTGAGCAGCTTTCGTTAGCCGCCGACCCCCCCCCCGGCTGCATAGAAGCCTTTGTCTCAGGATCGGCCTACTATCCTTATGAAGTGACGGTCGGCATGAAACCCATCTCGGCGCGGGATGCCAAACGACTGACCGCCGCCATTGCCGCCGACCCGGATTTGGTTGCCTCACTCATGGACGGCGAACTCCCGCATGGCATCGCCGATCTCTGCCGAGAGCTCGACATTGAGCTTTTCCCGCGAAGCTGGCGTTCCATGCAGCTTTCCTGCTCTTGCCCGGACGCTGCACGCGTGTGCAAGCATATCGCCGCTGTGTTTTACGTAATGGCCGACCGTATCGACATCGACCCGTTCTTCATCTTCCGCTTCCGCGGGCTGGATCTGAAGGCCGAGATGCGTAAGTGCGGCATCGATGTGGACCGAGCTGTGAAGGTGAAGCCTCTCGATGCATCCGAAATTCTGGCGGGGAGCGCCGCGCTGATGAGCGAAAAAGAGAGCACTTATGCGGCTCAGAGCACCCCGTCGAATGAAAAAGCTCCCGTTCCTCTCACCTCGGGATCCGCCGCCGATGCCGCACTGCAAAGACTCCGAAGTCTTCCCTACGCCGAGCTTGAACCTTTAGGCGAAACCATCCTCAAGCTGATCCCCAAGACCTCTGCCATCTCGAACAATCCAGACTGCACGGCCTTCACGCGCCAAGTCATGCGGCAAGCCGAACGAGAGGCCAGAAACGCCATTGCGGAGGCTTTTCTTTTAGAGAGCAGCCTCTCGCAAGGCATTGACGAGCGAATGGAGGCGGAAGCGGCCGACGAGGAGCAAAGCAGCGGAACTCCTCTCCTCACGCCCAAAGCCGCCTGGAGCGCTTTTGCAGATCCATTTTTTCATGCGGAGGGCTCCGGGCGCAAAACCGCACAGCAGGCATGGGAGAAAGCTTCGGCAGAGATCAAAACACGCACGCTTCCAAAGCTCACGCTGGCCGCCAACAACCTCTCGTTTGTCATCGGGCTTGAACTTCCGGCAGCCTCAAGCCGGTCTCAGCCCAAATGTGTGCCGGTCGACTTAAGCGAATTCTTTTACGCGCTCCTCACCTCCCTTTCCCGCCGCGAAGCTCAGGCGCTCAGCCCGGAAATCGAATGCTGGCGTGAAACTGCAGCGGCCGCTGCGCATCTCCTTGAAAACGGCGCCCTCATCCCCGCTGCGGTTTCTACAGAAGCCCTCAAGGACCCTGCGCCTCGCATCTGGTGGATACCGGCGCTCAGAAGCAAACCCGTACGCCAATTGGTCAATGCTTTGGCTCAAGGCATTGCTCCGTGGGCAGACCGTATGGTCGAGTGCGACGCAGCACTCGGTCCTGACGGCGAAATCGACCCCAAACGTGCTGCGGTACTCTTGCTTTCTGCAGCCTTTTCGGGCTTCATCAACCGAGGCGTACTCGGCTGGAAGGCATTCAAAGGACCGTCCGACATCTTTGAAGCAGCGGCTGCCTGCTGCTCGCTCGACCAACTCGACGGCAAAGTCATGCCGTCAGCAGGCGAAGCGCTGGCACGCATGCTCAAGCCCTTCGCTTTGGGCGACGCCTATCCTTGGCGGCCGGTTCTAACCGTACGCAGCGCCAAAAAAGACTGTTTTGCCGTCAATTTCGGTATTCTCGGACGTTGTGCCGATCTGCACAAAGCTGCTGAAAACGAACTCTCGCGTCCGCTCTCGGCTGAGGATCTGCCTGAAAACGCTGCCCCCGAGGACATTCCCAACATTCCCAGCAGCCCCGACATGCCGCCGGCCGCCCCGGATTCGGAAGCCCTTTTTCGCGAAGCGGATGCTGCTGCAGGCCGAGCCTCGTCTGCCTCCTTAAGCGCCGGCTCAAAAGAACCTCAGCTGCCGATGGATCGGCCGGTACTTCTGCGCACCTTGCTCAGCAATCCCGTCTGGGCAAACCACCGCTTTGCCGCCCTCACCATTTTGAAGACTATTGCACAGGCCTTCCCGGTGCTCGACGGCATCCGCAAGCGCAAAGGCAAACCCGCATCGCTTCCCATGGAAGATTTGAAGGACTTTCTCTTTGACATTGCACCGCACCTCAGCATGCTCGGCATCACCCTGATGCTCCCGCAGGCCATGCGCAATCTTCTGCGGCCCAAGTTGGTGGGCGCTGCCGCCGCCAATATCGACTTCATGAAGAGTCCGCTGGGACGGGACGCCTTGGCAGCCTTCGATTGGAACGCTGCTGTCGGCGGCCGTCTTTTGTCGAAGGACGAATTCCTGGCCCTTGCCGGCAAAGCCGGACAGATCGTCCAGATCGGCGATGATTTCGTCTATCTCGATCCTGATGAAATCAACCGCATCAAGAAAACGCTTGACAACCCTCCGCCCATGACGGCGCTTGAACGGATGCGGGCCGTGATTACCGGCGAATTTGAGGGCGCCGAAATTAAAGTTTCCAATGACGTGAAGGAAGGGTTAAAGCGGATTACCGAAGTCACCGATGTGAAGGCGCCCGAAGGCCTTCAGGCAACACTGCGTCCCTATCAGGCGCGCGGCTACTCGTGGCTCATGAAGAATACGAAGCTGGGCCTCGGCTCGCTGATTGCCGACGACATGGGGCTTGGCAAAACGCTTCAGGTTATCAGCGCCGTGCTTGAATTGAAGAATACGGGAGAACTGAAAAAGAAAAAGGTCCTCGCCGTTCTGCCCACTACGCTGATCGCCAACTGGACCCGAGAGCTCACAAAGTTTGCCCCGACAGTGACTTTCGGCGTATACCACGGCGCCGACAGGGAGCTCCCGGCGGGAGCCGACATGCCCGACGTGCTGCTGACGAGCTACGGCACGCTGCGCAGAGACTATGACTTGCTCTCTGCCCTGAAGTGGCGCCTGCTCATCATCGATGAAGCCCAGGCGGTGAAAAATCCCGGCACGGCGCAGACTGCAGCCGTGCGCGGCATCAAGGCGCAGCAGGTGATTGCCATGACGGGCACGCCGGTGGAAAACCGTCTGATGGAATTCTGGTCCATCCTCTCGACGGTACAGCCCAAGCTCCTCGGCTCCATGAAGGAATTCGCGGACGTCTTTGCGCGTCCGATTGAAGCCGATCATGACGAACGCGCGGCAGAAGCTTTCCGCCGCCTCACGGCGCCCTTCATGCTCCGACGGGTGAAAACCGATAAGTCCATCATTGCCGATCTGCCCGAAAAGAACACCATCGATCATTTCGCTCAGATGCATCTCGAACAAGCGGTGCTTTATCAAGAAACGCTTGATCGAATGCTTAAGCAAATTTTGGAGGCCGAAAAGTCGCCGGAAAGCAGCACTGAGGCTGGCCGGATGGCGCGCCGAGGCCGTGTTCTTAAGCTCATTACGAGCCTGAAGCAAATCTGCAACTCTCCGTCGCAGTTCCTGAAAACTTCATCTCTGACGCCCGATTCCGGCAAGGGCGATGCCCTTCTGGAAATCCTTTCGCAGTGCGCCGATTCCGACCGCAAGGTGCTCATTTTTACGCAGTACCGCGAAATGGGGGAACGCCTTCAGGATTGGATTGCACAAGCTCTCGGCGAGCGCCCCGACTTTCTGCACGGCGGCGTATCGGCAGAGGAGCGCATGAAGATGGTCGACCGCTTTCAGGAAGACCGCACCGCGCGAAGTTTCATACTCTCCCTCAAGGCAGGCGGCACAGGACTTAACCTTACCGCGGCGTCGGCCGTCATTCACTATGACCTCTGGTGGAATCCGGCCGTCGAAGCTCAGGCCACAGACCGGGCATTCCGCATCGGACAGCGCCGAGACGTTCTCGTGTACCGCTTCATTACCGCCGGTTCCTTTGAAGAGCGCATCAACGACATGCTGACGCAAAAACGCAGCCTGGCCGACATGACGGTAGCCGCCGGTGAAAACTGGATCGGCGACCTTTCAGCAAGCGAGCTGGCTGCTGTTTTTAAGCTTAGCTAACCCCGATGCACCCATGGCAATGAGGGTTTAAGACTGCAGCTCAATGCTGGCAGTGCGGGCACCAGAAAGTGGACCGCCCGCCCTGTTCAATACGGGCAATCGGCCGGCCGCAGATCGGACAGGGCTTCCCTTCGCGGCCGTAGACCGCACAAGCGAGCGGAAACCACCCGGTTTCGCCGCTCACGCCGTGAAAGTCGTGGAGCGTGGAGCCGCCCGCCGCAATGGCGGTCTCCAAGGTTTTGCGAAGAGCCTCCAGGAGTCTGCCGGCACGCGCTTTCGAAATGGCATCCGCAGGCCGCGTCGGCCGAATGCCAGCCGCAAAGAGCGCCTCTGAGCAATAAATGTTGCCGCAGCCGACGACGATCTTTCCGGAGAGCAATACTTCCTTGATCGATCGATGCGTCTTTTGAAGTTCCGCATAAAAACGATCAGCCGTGAGCGCCGGATCCCAAGGCTCACAGCCAAGTTTCGTCAAGGGAAGCGACTTTCTCGGGTCCGTCGTCATAAAGAGAATGGATCCGAAACGTCTTGGATCCGTATAGCGAACCAGCACATCGCCAAAAACGATATCCGCGTGATCATGCTTATGGGCGCTCGGCGCCGGAACTGGCCAGATGCGCCATGAGCCGCTCATGCCCATATGAGTGAGGAGCCAGCGCTTCTCTCCGGCAGCGCTGCGGAAAGTCCAGATCAAGTATTTCGCCCGGCGCTCGAGATGCTCGAGCGTGAGTCCCGGCAGCAGCGCCGCCAGATCTTGGAACGGTTCACGAAGCTTGGGCGTGCGGATATTAACGGCTGAAACGCAGCGGCCGACAATGGCCGGCGCAAGGCCGCGGCGGGTGACTTCAACTTCTGGAAGTTCAGGCATGAATTGGAAGCGGCAGAGAAATGGGAATGCCTGGCATTTTATTGCCGGCCGCTTTTTCATGCCGCTTCCGCTTTGTCACTAAGAGAGCTCGCGCGTATAGAAATGCTTCAAAGCATCAAAAAGGGCTGGGAACATAACTGTTCCGTGCACCTCATCGGGGAAATCCTGTCGGCGCACCTGCAGGCCTTGAGACTGAAGTTTGCCGATAAAGCCGGAGACCAATGGATCTGCTGACAAGCGAGCCCCCGCTGCCGGCCGCTCAGCACTGGCTGTGCGGTCCTTGCGCGGCTTAGTGGCAAAGCCGAGATAGAGCCGCCGTCCCGAGCCGGCAGCAGCCTTGTCGCCCAAGCCGTCTGCCGCCGCTTTTTGAATAAGTCTGCGCTGATCCCACCAAAAGCTCGGATCCGCCGCAATAAAGTCATCAAATGCATGGGGCTGAGTGAGCACTGCATTGACGGTAAAGAGCCCGCCGAAGGAGTGACCGATCAGCGTGCGGCGAAGAATCCGCATGCCGTCAGGGAGCTGCGCTTCGACGGTCTGGCGAAGTTCACCGGTGATGAAATCCAGAAAACGCCCTGCTCCGCCGCCTTGCGGCGAAGCCGACGGATCCAGACGGCCTTGACGGCCTGCCGCTGAAGCCGAGGGCGTCAGATCACGCGTACGGTTGTCTTTATTTTCAATTCCCACCACCATCACGCCGCCAATGGTGCCGAGACGGGATTGTTCAAGCCACTGCGCATAAGCAGCCGCCGCCGCAAAGAAAGTTTCGCCGTCAAGGAGGTAGAGAACGTGCACGCCCTTCAGTGCGGCCTTCTGCCGATCCGGCATACGGATGCGCAGTGCCCGTATTTCTCCGAGCAAGGGTGAACGAATCTCTGCCTGAAAGCCGGTTTCGAGTTTGTGTCCTCTTTTAAAAAACACCGCCTGCGGCACAGCTGACTGCACTGAATGGGACGCGCCATGAACGCCGATCGGACTCGGCGAAGCCGAGGCAGGCAAGACATGGAAGCCGACTGCATCGAAGCTGCCCAACAGAGCGGCTGCAGAAAGAACCTTGCGGCGAGAGAACCGGATTGAAGACATGACTGAATGACAAAAGAAAGAGATGCCGCAACTTTACTTCATGCGAATGATTCTTGTTGTCAACGGCAACTTTATTTTCAGCAACATTTTCATCATTTCTTAACAAATAAACAAAGTTGTTCGGTTTTTCTTTACTTATCGAGAAATTTGCTAGACTCCTGCCTTCATTAAACCATGCGGAAATACCCGCTCTTTTGAATCACATTCTCGTATGCTGACTACCCTTCCTCGCCGCCTGCGCGGTCTTCCGACACCGATGGCCGGACTTGCCCTTGGCGTTGCAAGTCTTGGCTGGTGCATGGAAAATGCTCTTCCGCTCAACGGCTGGGGACAGCTCATCGGGGCGTTTACCGCCTCAGCACTCCTATTGCTGCTGGTTCTGCGCTTCGTACTGCACGCCGAAACGCTGTGGGAAGATCTGAAACACCCCGTCGTCGGCAGCATCGTCCCTACGTTTGCCATGTCGCTCATGGTGATCTCCCGCGCGCTGCTTCACGCTTTCCCGACATTTGCCGCCGGGCTCTGGTGCGTCGGCGTCACGCTTCACCTGGCTGCCCTTATTGCGTTCATTTGGTTTCGCCTGCGCGACCCTGTGCTGGAAAAAATGGTTCCCTCCTGGTTTATTCCGCCAGTGGGCATCATCGTCGCTGACGTTGCCTTCCCCGGCGTTCCGGCACTTTTGCCTTTTGCCCAGGCGCTTTTTGTGATTGGCCTTGTCTCCTATGCGATCCTTCTGCCGACGATGCTCTATCGGCTCTTCTTCTTGCCGCAGGTCGCCAATGCTGCCAAACCGACACTCGCCATTTTGGCCGCGCCGGCTTCGCTGTCGCTTGCCGGGCTTCTCTCCGTCTACGAGCATCCTCATCCGATCCTCACGGCGCTCCTTTTCGGCATCGCCGTTTTGATGACCATCGCCATCTACTTTGCTTTTTGGAATCTGCTGCGCCTGAAATTTTCACCCGGCTATGCTGCATTCACCTTCCCGATGGCGATCGGGGCCACGGCGCTCTATAAGCTTTCGAACCTGGTCTCCCATTACGCCGGAGCTCAGCAATACGCTTATGAACTCAGGCTCTTTGCACACTTCGAATTAACGATTGCTGCCGTTGTCATCTGCTACGTCTTCGTGCTCTACATGAAAAATCTCCCTCAGTTCCTGAGGAATAATTAAGGGCAGGGCTTTAGGGACCCCAAAAAAAACAGATCTGTTCAGGACGGCGCCCGCGTCAGTATTCTGGTCTTTCTCAAGCGTCATGAGGCTCAGTCAAGCATGGATGCACTTTCTCAGATACTCGCAGCGCTTTCCGTCAAAAGCTACACCGCCACAGGCGTACGCGGCGGCGGCTTTTCCATTGCTTATCCGGCTTACCCCGGGATGAAACTCTTGGTGCCGCGCAAGGGAAAAATGTACTTCCTGAAAACAGGGAACCCAGCACCCGATTCAGCGCTGCGTGATGCCGGGCATGCATCTGCCGGTTCGTCAGCCTTGTCTGAAGCTCAAAGCACGCCTGACTGGATAGAACTGCTCCCTGGATCGTTTTTGCTCATGGTTGAGCCGACAGGTTTCATTTTTACCGATGATCCCAAGCTTGAGCCTCATCCTTCAGCGCAAACCCCCTATGAGCTCCGGGGCGGTCTCGCAGATTACGGCATTAAGCCCGGTTACGAAGAAATTATTTTGCTCGCTGGGAAAATGACGCTGGACCCCACTGCAGCTGCTCAGCTCCGTGCTGCGCTTCCTCCGCTTCTAGTCCTCAAGCCTAATGACAACGCAGCGGATCGACTCGGATGGATGATGAAAATGCTCCATGAAGAGGTCGAATCTTCCGGACCGGGCAGCTCACTGGTGACCACCCACTTGATGCAGCTTGTGCTCATTGAAGTCATTCGATGCTGGATTCATTCGCCTGAAGCAAAAAACCACCCCGGCATTTTTCTGGCGCTGCGCCAGCCGACGCTCTTTCGCGCGCTCTCGGCCATCCATAATGCGCCGGAAAAACCTTGGACGGTCGAAACCCTGGCCCGAGCCGCAGGCATGTCTCGCTCGGGCTTTGCCAAACTTTTTAGAGAAAGCGTCGGCGAGACGCCGCTCGCCTACCTCACGCAGTGGCGCATCACGGCAGCCTGTCAGCTCCTGCGTGACACCAACCTCTCCATCAAAGAAGCGGCCTCCCGACTTGGTTTTTCCTCTCCGGCCCTATTTACCGCTGTCTTCCAGCGCATTATGGGAATGACGCCGACGCAATGCCGAGAGCAGCAGATGCGGGAACTGACGGCAAGCCTTGCTGCTTATGCGGCTTATGAAGCTTATGAAGCATCTGGCAGATTAAACGCAGAAGACAAAGTTCACCGATAACCTTGAGGCTGTACTGTCGACACAGACACGAAAATTTAGACGAATCATAAAGTAATTTGGACTAAACGGCATTATTAGTCCATCATTTTGTTCCTAGAATGGCGTCCGTACAAATTCCATTCCAAGGATTCATGATGGCTCTCCGATCAATCAACAAACAAAACAGCCCTTCTGACGGCCGCCGTGCATTCACCTTCTCCGTAGCGGCGCTCTGCGTGATTATCTGCTTCGCCGCGAGTGCAATACCAGTTCCTCTCATTGCAATCTGGACACAGGCACTTGCGCTCACCACTTTTGAAGTTTCCATGACAGTCTTTGCCTATGTCGGCGGCTGCCTTGCGGTGCTTCTCTTTTTCTCAAAACTGTCCAATTATTTCGGCCGCAAAATAACAGTCATTCTGGCCCTTGCTGTCGGCATTGCCTCGTGCCTTTGCTTTATTGATCCGCACAATGCCTCAGCGCTCATTTTGGGGCGCCTGCTTCAGGGCGTGTTTGCCGGCCTGGTAACGAGCGCCGCCATGAGCTGGACGGTTGACACGGCGCCCAAGTCCTATGCCTGGCTGGGGACCGCTCTGAGTGCTGCCGGCCCCGGCATCGGATTCATCTTCGGAACCGTGCTCTCCGGGCTCTCGGCGGAAACCGGCATCATCTCGGGAGATACCCTTTTTATTGGACTTGCCGTCACGCTTGCCGCCGTGCTCGCAGCAGCAATACCAGCGGTCGAAACGATGCGGCCGGGGGCTATGTCGCTGATTCGTGCATTGACCCCGAGCTTCGGCATCCCTCAGAAAGCGAGGAAGGTTTTCCCGCTCTGCGCAGTCGGTTATATCGGCACCTGGGCGCTCAGCACTTGGTTCCAAGGCTTCTCGGCCATGATCGGCAGTGCGGTTTTTGCGGATGGTCAGCCCTCGCCGGCTTATGCTGCACTCACGTACATGCTGTTAGTGACCCCCTTTGCTGCCGGCGGCATCCTTTGCGGGAAACTGAACCCGCGCAGAATGCTTTTGCCTTTAGTGACCGGGTATCTGGTCTCCGGAACCGGGATGTTTGCGGCAGCAGCCTTTGCCCGCCCGATGCTCTTTGCCGTACTCCTTGCTCTATGCGGCTTCATCATGGGCGCGATCTGCTCTTTGGCGCTCAAGCTCCTCATGGAATACGCAGACATCACGGAGCGCGCTCAGACGATTTCGACGCTTTATCTGGCCGGTTATCTCGGCACGAGCATTCCGTCGTTTCTGCTCGGTTATTTTGTGCCGAACGCCGGTCTCGGCACCATCGGCCTGGCATTTTTCGGTTGGTTTGCACTGGTTTGGATCAGCGCTTTTGCCTTTAGGCGCCTCGCCGCTCAGCCTGACGGCGGCAGCACGGTTCTGCAGCCGCAATCGGCCGTTGCAATGGAATGATATTCAAGCATCTCGGTGAGCCCGCTTAACCGGGATGACTCGCAAAAGCCTCCGTTCGGCGCTGCTGACGGAGGCTTTTTTCTGCCCGGACTTTTAAAAGACCTGTCGTCCCTCCGGATGAAACGAGCTCATCCCTTCCAAACTCAACCTGCAAAGCGCGATGCGTGTACTGCGAAAATCACTCTTTGACATGGATTGACGCCTTCAGAGGAGCTTCATCGTCCTAAACTGTTGTTCACGCATTAGACGCCCGAACAACTTTTCTCTAAGGTTTGGAATATGCTCAACGACCGTCCCTGCATCGTCAATTTGATTTCCTCGCGCAATACCGGGCATCCGCTCTCACTTCAGCTGCCGCAGTTAGGAGAAGTTTTCTATCGTGATCAGCTCACGCCCGAAGCGGCGGCCAAACTTGGCCCCAGCGTTGATGTCCTTGTAGGTGCGTCCAACCTCAAAGTACCCAAATCCGAACTCGATCTGTATCCCAACCTCCAAATGGTTGCGGATTTCGGCGTCGGCTATGACGGCTTCGACACGGCGGAAATCATCCGGCGCGGCCTCCGCTTCAGCCACACCCCTGATGTGCTCAGTGAAGACACGGCGGACCTTGGCCTCGCGCTTTTGCTTGACGTCACTCGCCGCGTCGCTCAGGGCGACGCCTTTATCCGCCGCGGCGACTGGCCGAAGAAAAACTTTCCGCTGGGACGCCGTCTTTTCGGCAAAAAGCTCGGCATTGCCGGTCTCGGACGAATCGGCAGCGTTATCGCAGAGCGCTCGCAGGCCTTCCGCATGGAGGTGGGCTACACCTCACGGTCACCTAAGAACGTCCCTTGGCAGCGTTTCCCCGACATGAAAGCCTTGGCTCAGTGGTGCGACTTCCTTATCGTGGTCATTCCGGGAAGTCCCGAAACGCATCACTTAGTTAATGCTGAAGTGCTCGATGCGCTCGGCCCTCAGGGATATCTCGTCAACATCGCCCGCGGCGCGCTTGTCGACACCGATGCCCTTATTAAAGCTCTGAAGGAGCACCGCATTGCCGGCGCTGCGCTTGACGTTTTTGAGCACGAACCTCACGTTGAAGAAGGCCTCATCGCGCTCGACAATGTGGTGCTCACGCCGCATCAAGGCTCTGCAACCGTAGAGACCCGCGCTGACATGGCGGATCTTGTCATGCGCAATATCCAAAAGGCGCTCTCGGGCCAAGCGGTTATCACGCCGGTGCCGGGAACACGCAAAGACTAATTTCCGTCCAATCATCTTCGGCGGCCTTGACGCCCAGTCTAAGCATGTGGAGAATGCGCTCACCATAGTGCAACCGCATGCTTGGCCGCCGGCGCGGCAAAAGGATTTCTAATGGCTGTTTTGATGCCGGAACCTCAGGGCACAGCTCTGGGTTTAACCACCGTCTATGCGGATCAGTACGATCCGAAACTGCTTTTTCCCATTTCCCGCAACATCGGGCGCGACGCCATCGGCGACCACGACTTCATCGGCACCGATATCTGGCGCATGTATGAATTCTCCTGGCTCAACGCCAACGGACTGCCGCAAGCGGCTGAAGTTGACCTCTTCGTGCCGGCATCGTCGCCTTCGATCATCGAATCCAAATCACTCAAGCTCTATCAAGGCAGCTTTGCACAAACCCGATTTGCGGGCGGTGCCGAGGAAGTTGCGGCGATTCTGAAGCGGGACCTTTCCAACGCCGCCGGCGCTCCGGTTGAAGTGGCTGTCAATACGCTCGACACTTGGACGCCGACGATTGATGATCTGCCCGGAGAACTCCTCGAAGAAGCCTTCCCGGATGTGAGCATCACCGATTTTGAGGTCAACCCCGAACTCCTAGAGAAAGCGCCGGCAGCGATCGATACCGACGTTAAAGACAATATTCGCGCAGCGGTTTGGCGCACGAATCTTTTTCGTTCGCTCTGCCCCGTCACCGGGCAGCCCGACTACGCATCGGTCTCTATAGCGCTCACCGGCGAAGCCGTGGACCCGCGTTCGCTCCTGAAGTACCTTGTGAGCTACCGCGCCCACCGAGGCTTTCATGAGCAGTGCGTAGAGCAGATCTTCCACGATCTGCGCTCAAGGTTCACGTTCACCGCGCTTGAAGTTCAGGCCTGTTTTACCCGTCGAGGCGGCATTGACATCAATCCTTACCGTTCCATGAGATCCAAGATGCCCGAATTCGTTATCCGCGAAGGACGCCAATAAACTTGGACGGCAAAGGACTGCAGCGGCAAAACCTGCAGTCCCGCATATACCGCTGTAAATCAGTCTGTTATCAGCTTGGCTCTTTCATTTTGTTATCCTGCCTCTTGCGGGAAATAATGTGAAACAGACTTTATCATTCCGACATAAATAAGAACAATTCTCATCTATTTGCCTCACACGACGCTCCTATGATCATTTTTGTCAAATAACGGCCGCCGCCTTAATCCCCCGTTCCAGAGGCTTAAAGCGGATGGCCAAGACCAAAAAAAGGTGAAAAATGACCACAAATCGTCGTGAGTTCTTCAAAACTGCAGCCGTCGGAGCAGTAGGAGCGGCGGGTATGCTGGGCGGCGTGACTGCTGCCGAAGCCAAATCGAGCAAATCCGCCAAATACGACCTCGTTATTGTCGGTGCCGGCTGCGGCGGGCTCGTCTGTGCCATTCATGCAGCAGAACTCGGCCTGAAGCCGCTCCTGCTCGAAAAGATGCCGATGCCTGCGGGCAATGCCATCTATGCCGCTGGCTTCCTGCTTGGTCTTAACACGAGCTTCCAGAAAGCCAAGAATGTCCCGGCCGATACGGCCGAAGCGTTCTATGACGATATGATGAAGGTGTCGCAGCAAAAAGCGGTGCCCGCTTTGACGCATACCGTCGTTGACAACTGCACGCGCCTTCTTGAATGGCTCCACAGCTACTGCGGCATCAACTTCCTGACCGGCAACAAATTGGTGTGGCCGCAGCTTTACCGCTCCCACCTCGTCACCGGCGAACTGAAGCCGGGCGGAGCACAGCTCGTCATGACGCTCCTCAATAAGGCCAAGGCCATGGGCGTTGAAGTGCGCACGAACACCAAGGTGGTCGAGCTCATTGCCGACCCGAAGACGGGCGGCGTCGCCGGCGCCAAGGTGAAGACCAAGGGCGTTGTGTCGGAAGTCTATGCGAAGTACGGCGTTGTGCTCGCCACGGGCGGCTTCTCGGCCAATCAGGCACTCGTCACGCAGTACATCGGTTCTGCCGGCGCGAAGATGCCGATTCGCGGCTCGCGCATCGTCGCAGGCGAAAACATTGTGCTCACGGCACCCTTCCTGCCGAAAGTTGTCAACGTCGACCAGTTCCACTGCGGTCCGATTTACGGCCCGACCGGCGCCAACCCGCTCAACATTGTCAACAACGGCGTCTGCGTTAATCGCCAAGGCGTTCGCTTTACCGATGAAGGTCAGACCTATGTGCAGATGTCTCGCGATGTCGCGAGCATGACGCCGGATAACTGGGCCTTCATGGTCTGCGATCAGAAGACGCACGACATGCCGATTCTGAAAAACGACTGGGAGTCCTACGCCCGCACCAAGGCGCCGGTCTACACCGGCCAGACGCTCGAAGAAGCCGCCAAAGCGGCCGGCATCGATGCCAAGACGCTGCAAAAGACCGTCGAGGACTTCAACAAGGCCGTTGCCGGCGGTGATGCGGGCAAGCTCACGCCGCCCAACACCCGTGACAAGGCTCCGGTCATTGATACGGCGCCCTTCTATATTGTCCCGTTCCAGGGCGGCATGACGGCCACCTTCGGCGGCCCGCTGATTAATACTGAAGGCGAAGTGCTCGACACGGAAAATCATCCTGTCGGCAATCTCTACGCCATCGGCAATGCGGCCGGCGGCTTGTTCTATGACAATTACGTGGGCGGAGCGCAGCTGACGGCGGCCGGCGTTTTCGGCATGATTGTCGCGGAGCACGTCAAAGCGCTTAAATCCGGCAAAGCAGCTTAAAATAGTCTTCTTGCATGCCAATGCTGAGGATTGAGAAGCACGCTTCTTAATCCTCAAAGCCAAAAAACGGCGCCCATTTCTTCATGAAACGGCGCCGTTTTTCTTGGCTCTTCAGGAACTTGAATTCTGCAGAGGGGCTTTCAGCCTTCTTCCTTAATGCTTCTCGGCCGCCCCATGAAGAAGCTCCGCAATCTGCACAATGTCCTTAGGCAGCGTGCGGCAGCAGCCGCCGATGCAGCGTGCGCCCGTATGTTCCCAGAGCGGCACGTAATGATTCCAGTCCGGCTCATGCGCGCCCTGAGCATGCCAGGTCTTCGTTGTCGGATCATACGTCTCACCGGAATTCGGATAGACAACCAAAGGCTTGTCTGTATAAGCGGACAGCCGCTTCAGGCCCGGTTCGACCCATTCGCGCTTGACGCAGTTGAAGCCGAAAGCTTCAACATGGGGATCTGCATCAAGACATTTGGCAAGGACTTCAAGCTTTGTGCCGTCGGGCATATCGCCGTCCTTAAGCGTCACAGTCACCCAGCAGGTGATATCGCGCTCAGCAATCATGGCGAGGAGCGCCTCAATTTCATCGAATCGGGGCTGCGTTTCAATTGCCAAAATGTCCATGCCGGAATTGAGCAGTTCGTCAAGACGCAGCTGATGAAAGGCGTAATACTCCTCGCGCGTAAGATCGTAGGCGCCCGTATATTCACTGCCGTCGGCCAGATAAGCGCCGTAAGGCCCAATGGAGCCCGCCGTGAGCAGATCCGCCGGATCCCATTCCGGATGCTCGAGCAGAGCATCGTTTTTCGCTTCGCGCACCAGTTCTCCGCTCAAGCGAATCAAGCGGGAGGCTTCGGCCTTTTCAATGCCTTTGCGGGCAAAGGCCGCTTCAGTCGCCTGATATGAACAGGCCTCAACGGCATTCGCACCGGCTGCGTAGTAGTCGTAATGAACTTTGCGCACCAGATCCGGACACTCCAGAAGCGCCTTGGCACTCCAGAGCGTATCGTTGAGATTGAGCCCGGCGGCTTCGAGCGGAGTTGACATGGCTCCGTCAATAACGAGTCCGCCGCGGCGAGCAATGAGGTCGGCAATGGGATGTTTGGTTAAAGCCATCAAAGAAACTCCAAATCTGTTGTGCCGGATATTTTAAAGCGGCAGAGGAAACCGGCGATTTTGTCGTCTGTTTCATCCGCCGCTTTCAGGCAGCTCACTCAATCTGCTGAGCGTTCAGCAGATCCTTATTTGGCGGGCTGCTCCCAGGCCGGGTTGATCTGTCCCTTGAACTTTTCCTTGATGAAGGCAGCCACTTCTGGCGACTGATAGCACTTCACGAAGGTCTGCACTTCAGGCGACTGCACATTGTCCGGACGTGCGGCAATGATGATGAGTGCGTACTTAGCGTCGCGGGACTCAAAGTAAAAGCCCTGCTTATTAACGTCGAGACCGCCGGAAACCGCGTAGTTCATCGGTACACAGGCCACATCAAGATCCTGCAGGCTGATCGGAAGCTGGGCGGCTTCGAGTTCAACGAGCTTCACGCCGCGCGGATTTTCCGCCACGTCATGAATGGAAGCTTCGCCCTTATAGTCGGGCTTGAGTTTAATGATGCCGGCCTTCTCGAGCAGAACGAGCGCGCGTCCGCCGTTGGACGGATCATTTGGAATGGCGATTTTCGTATCGGCCTTGATGTCATCCAATGAATGAATCTTGTTGGAATATAGGCCCATCGGCTGCACAACGGCATTGGCAGCAACCACCAGATCCGTGCCCTTTTGCTTATTGAAATTGAGCAGGAACGGTTCGTGCTGATAGACAGCAACGTCAAGCTGCTTTTCGGCGAGGGCGGTATCGGGCGTGATGTAATCCGTGAACTCGACCACTTTGACGTCAAAGCCCTGCTTCTTAGCAACTTCAGCGGCCTTCGTCACGATGTCGGCATGCGGTCCGGCGGTCACAGCAACCTTGATGGGCTTAAGCTTCGGAGCCTCGGCAGCTGCGGGGGCAGCCGCAGGCGCCTGCGCTGCAGCCTGCTTTTCAGGCTCAGCCTTGCTGCAGGCAGTAAGAATCGGAGCCGCGCTCAGAGCAATGCCGAGGGCCAATGCGGATTTAAGGAAGGTGCGCTTCTGCATGGTGAACTATTCCTGTCGATAAAATTTTTGGACTTATACAGTTAAAAGAGACCCGTTTGCTCTAGAGCGCTGCAGGCGCTGCAGAGAGCTGACTTCGTCACTGCGTCGACTGCGGGACCTGGTGTCCTGGGCCGGTCTCTTCTTCGATGCGGAGCTTCTGGTCCGGACATCGAGCAGATTCGTCCGCGACGAATCTGATTGGGATGAATGCGTTGGCGGATCCGCGATCCGTCTGAATTATTCTGCCCGAAGAGCGCTCGGGAGCAGCGAGAAATCTGAAGGAGACAAAGTAATACCTCAAGGCAATTAGGCGGCTTGAGTAAGCTCGAGGCGGCCCATTCGACCAGACGCACGGCCATCCCTCAGACCACAGCCCGCACGTGCCTCTCATGGGGCCGAAGTTTTCAGGACGCAGTCTGGACGCCGCTGAAGCAAACGCACGCAAACCGGTACTTGTCGAAACACCATCCGCAGACTTTCGAGACGGCTGCAACATCTGCAACTTTTAGGCAAGAACCCGCCCTGCCGGTTGCAATTTGCGAATGTCTTCATAGATGCAATGGCGGCAGAATAAACCCAACAACCGTCATTTCAAAGGAGTTATCTTCCATGACCAACATGAATTTCAAAGCGGCAGCGGCCGTCGCCGCCCTTTCTGCACTCTTCCTTGCCGGCTGCAGCGACGGGGCGAAAACAGAGCCATCCACCGCTGCCGCTTCCTCATCTGCAGCCGCTCCGGCGAAGACGGAACCTTCAGCAGCACCATCTGCGGCTGAGAATACTGCCTCTGCCGCACAGCCCGGCCGCGGCTGCCTGCAGGTAACCGCCGGCCATCCTTATGATCTCAAGGACATGCGTTTTGACGAAGCCGCTCAAGCCTTGGCGCATGCCACCGGCTGTGCAGTGCGCTACACCGATCAGGAACTTTCGGCAATGAAAATTGCGCCCGTTGTCGGCACGATGTCGATCAAGGATGCCATTGCCGCAGCGCTTGACGGCTCCCCTTATACAATTTCAAACGCTACGGACGAAGTGATTGAAGTCACCAAAAAATAAAGGACTGAGGCTCTGTCAACGCTGATAGGCTGCACTCTCCAAAGATGCAGCCTATTTTCTTTCACGCCTTCAGGCAGCCGAAGTCTGCGGACCTTCCGCCGTCACTTTTTGGTCTTGAGCGGCGTCTTCGATGAATCTCGTCCGTCCGCGGCTTTTGCACCGTACAAAACGGACAATACAAGCGTCAGGATGCAGCAGACAAATGAAACGATGATCACCGGATAGGACAAATATTTTTGGTCCACAATCGGCGCGATCACGGCTGCGACGAAAACCAATTCGGAAATTTTGGCAACTTTCTTTATAAGAATCTGTAGAAGTTGACGCACGGTACACCTTCTGGAGGATTGGCTGCTGTTTTTAAATGCGGCGCTGGAGAACAAAGCCGCACTCCATCAACAGCATAACGTTGACGGAGCGGCCGTTAAATCAACCCTATCCCATTTTGCGTTCTCAGACATCAGTGAGGCATTTTTTCTCACGATCTTCTTCACTCTTGACGGCCGTCCGCCACCGGCGCTCTTTTGGGACCGCTTGGGTTTTGCACCGGCAGAATCGATGGGCTCGACGGTGCCGGAGCAAACATCGGTTGTCGCCATATGTGCAGGACTATAGGAGGATTGAGTCGGGTTTCAATGCGCTCTGCGTCCTGCATGTTCCCAAAGATACCGTCAGTGCGTGGTACGGCGGATGATCATATTTCCAAAGAACTGGAAGATGCTGATGATGGCGAGAATAATGAGCACCGTCAGCCAAATCATGTCGCGGTAGCCCATCTGATAGCCGTAGCGGATGGCAAAGTCGCCGATGCCGCCCGCGCCGATCGCGCCGGCAATGGCCGTAATGCCCACAAAGCTGACGAAGGTAATCATCGTCACGCGGGTGATGCCCGGAATACTTTCCCGCAGATAGACGCCGAAAATGATCTGCCGCGGTGAAAAGCCCATTGCCGCACTGGCCTCTACGAGACCGTGGTCAATTTCGGAGAGCACCGATTCGATCTGACGCGCAAAGAAAGGCACCGTACCGAAAACGAGCGCAACGAAGCTCCCCGTCACTCCTGAACCGGTACCGACCAGAAAGCGCGAGAGCGGGATCAGAAGCACGATCAGGATAATGAATGGAATCGAGCGGATGATGTCGATCCCGCGGTCAAAAATCGTGAAGAGCGGCCGATTCTCAAGGATGCCGCCCGGACGGCACGTGACGAGCAGCACACCGACGAGAATGCCCAGAATCCACGAAAGAATGCCGGACACGCCAATCATTGTGAAGGTCTGCCCCAGGCAGGTCAGCAGTTCGCCGCCCAATTGCTTGAGGTTGGGCGCAAGAAAATAGATCCAGTCAAACATTAGAGAGCCTCCACGACAACGTTCTGGCTGCGAATGAATTCAAGCGCATCCCCTACAGATTCAGGCGTACCCGAGAGCGTAACGGCGAGTTTGCCGAGCGGCGTCCCCTTGAGCAGCTCAACATTGCCGAAGATGATGTTGGCCTCCACGCCGAAGCGCTGGTAGAGCTCGACCATCAGAGGCTTTCCGGCCGAAGAACCCGTATAAGTGAGCAGATACACCGTCTGGCCGTGATTGACGCCGTCGCCCGAACGGGTTTCTTCAAGGAGCTCATAGAGATCATCGACATTCGTCGCTGTATCAATAAAACCCTTCGTCACCGGCATTTTGGGATGCGAGAAGATCTCAAGGATCGTGCCTTCCTCGACCACTCGGCCTTTTTCCATAACCGCCGCACGGTCGCAGATGTACTTGACGACCGACATCTGGTGCGTGATCACGACAATCGTGATGCCCAGCCGCTGGTTGACCTCCCGCAGAAGCTTCAAAATCGACCGCGTCGTCTTCGGGTCAAGTGCGCTCGTCGCTTCGTCGCACAGCAGCACCTTGGGATCATTGGCGAGCGCGCGGGCAATGGCCACACGCTGCTTCTGACCGCCGGAGAGCTGCGAGGGGTATGCATCCGCTTTATCAGAAAGCTCAACGAGCTCCAGAAGCGACGCAATCTTAGCCTTGCGTTCGGCAGGCGTAAGCGTCGTCAGCTTCAGCGGCATTTCGATGTTCTCGGTCACCGTGCGCGAGGGCATCAAGTTGAAGTGCTGGAAAATCATGCCGATACGCTGACGAACTTGACGCAGCGCCTTTTCATCGAGCTGAGTGAGGTCGACACCGTCGACGATCACTTCGCCTGAGGTCGGCCGCTCGAGCAAATTGATGCAGCGCACAAGCGTGGACTTCCCCGCCCCGGAAAAACCGATGATGCCGAAAACCTCTCCGGCGTTGATGGCGAACGAAACATCGTCGACTGCGGTGACGGTTCTGCCGCCCGATTCAAACCGCTTGGTAATGTGATTGAGCTTGATCATTTGATTTTCTTGTGATTCAGGCTGATGAATGAGGGTTAATGCTGTTTTGCGGCCGAAGCCTGACGCACGAGCGCATCGGCATGATCAGCCTTGATGTCGGCAAGCAGCTGCGGATCCGTCAAGAGGTCGAGCCCCGTGAGCGCGAGCGCTTTGGCGCCCAAACCGATGGAAGCCAGTCCGAGCGCAGAGCAGGACGCCGCTTTGAACTCTTCACTGTGACCTCGCACGGGCACTTTGCTGATCCGGATCGTCGGCTGAATGGTGGGAATCACCTGTGAAACATTGCCGACATCGGAGGAGCCGCCGGCTTTTTCTGCTGAATCCTCAACCTTTTCGCTGCTGCCCGTTTCGGCAAGCAGCTCTTCCATACGCCGGCGGTAGACGGCGTCGAACTTAGGCGTGAGGATGGTATTTTCCACGCGGTTCTGCGAGGGCTTCATGGATCCCTTAGCCCCCGTCATCAAAGCTGCGCCTTCGACAATGCGTTCGACCTTCTGCCAAACCTCTTCGAGTACCGGAGCAGTTGCCGCGCGCAGATAAAACTTCGCCGCAGCGTATTCCGGGACAATGTTCGGCGCATCACCGCCATGCGTAATGATGCCGTGAATGCGCACATCGGTCGGGAGGTGCTGGCGAAGCGCATTGATGCCGTTATAGACCTGAATCAGTGCGTCAAGCGCATTGATGCCCTGCTCGGGCGCACTGGCGGCGTGCGAGGCCTTGCCATGGAATTCAATGTCTACCGGCGCACAGCCTAAGGAAGGATTCGTCAGGCGGTGGCCTGAGGAGCTCGGATGCACGCAGAGCGCCGCATCCACATCCTTGAAAAAGCCTTCGCGAACGAAGCTTCCTTTGGCACTGCCGTTCTCGCCGCCTTCTTCGCCGGGCGTTCCGTAAACGCGGATTTCACCGCCCGTCAATTTTGCAGCTTGTGCGAGCGCAGCGCCGGCGAGCGCACTGGTGGCGCCGAAAAGGTTGTGACCGCACCCGTGCCCGAGACCGACGAGCGCATCGTACTCGGCCAAAAAGCAGAGAACCGGACCGGGTTTGCCGGATTTGAATCGTGCATCAAAACCCGTAGGATGACCGGCCACATCAACCTGGACTTCAAAACCTTCACTTTTCAGCAGCTCAGAAAGCCGCTTGCAGGCAAAGTATTCATGGTTGCTGGTTTCAGGATGCGCGTGAATATCGCGCGCGGCAACCTGATAGATTGGGAGGCGCTTCTCGACAAACGCTTTGATAATCTGTTCGGGGGATTCGGTAGTCATGACGGTCGGCTTTCTTTTTTTTGAAGGGATGGATGCTGACGCTTTTTTTGGGAGCCATGCAGCGCTTTCAGATACGCCTCCAAAAACACTGCAGATGAATGAAGCGCAAAACCGTCCGGGCGCAGCTGCGCAGATCCGGACGGTTGAATGCGGCGGCGAAAAAAAGCATCGGACGGTGCTTTTTTCTGAGCGCCTCTTACTTCAGTTTGTAATCAGCAGCGCCAGGCCAGACCGGCACGTAGGCACCCTTATAAGCGTCCTTGAGCGTCTGGGCTACATCCTGCGTCTGATAAGCGGCAACCACCTTCTTATAGACAGGATTGTCCTTATCGGCTTCGCGCGCAACGATCACGTTGACGAGCTGGCCAAAGTACGGATTCGTCTTCGGATCCAGATTTTCCGAGAAGATTGAATCCGCATACGGATCGAGCTTCGCGGTAAAGGCATTGCCGCCGTTGATGACCGCCGCCGTCACATCGGGCAGGAGGTTTGCGAGCATGCCGGACTCGGCCTCAACGATCTGCACTTTCTTATTGAAATGCGTGATGTCGGTTTTATTAGGTACGTAGCCCTTGTCGGGATTGAGCGTGAAAAGACCCGCGGCTTCAAGCAGCTTCAGCGCACGGCCGCCGTTGGTCAGATCCGCCGGAATGGCAATCTTGTCGCCGTCCTTGATGTCGGCAATCGCCTTGATCTTCTGCTTGTTGTTGAAGACGCGAAGCGGCGTCACAAGCGTGTCGCCGATGGCGACGATCTTGTAGCCGTTGCGCTTGATGTCATTGGCAAGATATGCCTTGTGCTGGAAGGCATTGAGATCAATTTCCTTATCTGACAAGGCGCGGTTGGGCGTTGCATAGTCGGAATACTTGACGAGCTAAACTTTGATCTTGTCTTTCTCAAGGAGCTTATTGACGGTATCCCACTGGGCGTTGTATTCGCCGACAACACCTACCTTGACAGTTGTGATATCCGTTTTTTCATCACCGCCGCAGCCGGCGAGCGTGACAGAAACGAGAATGGCAGCGGCCGCAGCAGCAGCGCTCTTGGTGAATTTGGTCATGTCTGAAAAGTCCTTCTGACGATGTTCTTGATTCTTTTGTCTGAAAGGGAGCGCCGCGCGCTCCACGCCTTCGAAAGAGGATTTGCAGCTCCGCTCGAATTCCCGCGGAATCCGACGCTGCAGAAAATTGAAGGCGCACTTATGTGCGGAAGGGAACGGCCGATCATCCTATGAGGCAGCGGTTCCTGACGCACCCTCTAGAGCTCTGCATAAGCATCTAAGGGGCGCGTTTCGTAAGAATATCTGATGAATCACTCGGCGTACTAAGCACAATTGCTAGGTATTGATGATGTTCGTCGAAGCCAAAGCGAACATTCGTTCATGTCTGCCTCTCTTCGGTCTCACTGCAGCGCTCTTGACCTCACCCGCGCCTATTCGACTGCGGACAATGAGGCACACTCAAAGCGTTTCCATCCCCGCGCGCGACGGGGCTGAAGCATTCACCAGGAACCGGAGAAGAGCATCCGCATCCGGGTTAAGTTCTTTGAGATTGGGCACATGCCAGATGCGAATCAAAAGCGAAGCCCAAGGTTCGTCGAGCGTTAAAGCACAGACTCTTTCATCCTTTTTGGCAGCCTCAAGCGGCAGAATCGTTACGCCGCGGCCTGCTGCTGCAAAATGAAGCGCACTCGCGTAGCTCTCCGTCCAAATCTTGACGCGGAGGCTGCCCCCCGTCTTCGCCACCTCTTCGTCAATCACGTGACGCAGCGCAGTATCTCGATCGAGTGCAATGAAATCGAAATCAAATAAATCTGCGAGCCGCACTCCCTTTAGTCCTCTCAAGGCCTTCCCTGCCGAAGAATCAGGCGCAAATACCGCAGCGAGCCGCAGCGGCCGGTACGGCGCACAAAGCAGTTCGGCGTGACCTCCCGTCCAAGAGGTGAAGGCCAGGTCGCAGGTGCGGTTCAACACCGAATCGAGCAGTCGTCCTGCTCGAGCATAGTTAGTGAGTTTGATGCTCACCTCGGGATGCTGCTCCAGAAAGGCACTGACGTCGTCCGCCAAGCCAACCGTCATCGCGTTGGGAAGCGCTGCCACGCACACCTCCTGATGATTCCTTCGAAACCGCGTCAGAACACTTTCCAAAACTTCTGCATCGTGGAGCATCGCCCGAACGGCATGCACGGTCTCAACGCCCGCAGGCGTCAAATCCACCCCGTGCGGTCTGCGCTCAAAAAGCTTCACGCCCGAACGAGCTTCAAATGCCTTAAGCCTCGCAGAGGCTGAACTGACCGCCAAATGAACTTCAGAAGCAGCCTGCGAAACAGAACCCGCCCGTGCGGCGGCAGAAAAAAGACGGAGATCAACCAAATCGTAGGTAAACATTTTATCGGTACTTTAATGCTTTGCATTGTGATTTCGTTTTTAACGAATTCACTATTCGCAAGAATAATAAACCAACATGATGATATTTATATAGTATTTTGTCGTTCATACGAGAAAAAACTCATTCGATTTACTCGTATTCGAGAATCCTTTCATCACTCTTTCAAGAACAGCATTATGCGTGCCTTTCGTCTCTCCGCAGCCGCACTCTGTCTGAGCGCCGCATTTCTCTCCTTTCCTTCCGCTTATGCTGCCGAGCCTGCTGGCCAGGAAGTCATTTCGGCTTCAGGCAGCTATCTGCAAAGCATTCAATGGGACGCCGAATACGACGTTGTAATCGCCGGTTACGGCTTTGCCGGCGCCGCAGCCGCGATTGCTGCTGCAGATGCCGGCGCCAGCGTGCTGATGGTTGAAAAGGCGCCCTACGGCAAAGAAGGCGGCAACAGCCGCTACGCTCATCAGGGCTGCCTCTTTTTTGATCCCTCAGCCCCCGACGATGAGCTCTTTGCCTACATGAAGGCGATGCAGAACGGTGCAGACAATCCGTCCGACGAAGTGATTCGAACCTACATCAAAGAAACCAAACATCAGGCTGAATATCTCAGGAAACTCGGCGCAGATCCTAAAGTCACCCCCAACGCTGCTGAATTTCCCGACTTCAAAGGCGCCAAGTACATTCAGCGCGTCTTTGTTTCACTGCCCGGTGCAGACGGCAAGCTCTATGCGCTGATGCAGGAAAACGTTGAAAACCGCGCCAGCCGCATCGACATTTGGTACGAATCGCCGGCAGTCAAACTCCTTCAAGATGAAAAGACCGGGATAGTTCACGGCATGGTGGTCAAAAGCGAAGGCCGCGACCGCTTTATCCGTGCCCGCCGCGGCGTCGTACTCGCTACCGGCGGATTTGAAAACAATCCGCGAATGTATGAAAACTACGCCTATATCTACAATGCATTCCCCAAAGGCGCGCACTTCAATACGGGCGACGGCATCGAGATGGCGCTCGACGTCAATGCCAAACTCGTCAACATGGCCGTCGTCAACGGCCCGGATCCTAACGTGATCAATCCGGACACGGGCGCCGCTTACGGCTATCTGCTGCACGACACCTCGCACAACATTTCCGGATGCGGCTTCACGCGCAACAATGCCGTCATCGTCGGCGCTGACGGATGGCGCTTCATGAATGAAGCCACCCACTCCAAGCACGGCCGCGTGCCCTACCACAACGGCTGGACGCCCCTTGTCATGCCCGACAACGCCTTCATGATCTTCGACGATGAAGCCCGAAAATCCGAATGCATTTACGAATCCTGGAGCAAAGATTCCGAAAAAGAAATTGCTTCCGGGATGGTGAAGAAAGGCAATACGATTGAAGAGCTTGCCCGCCAACTCGGCATTGATCCAGACGGTCTGCGCCGACAGATCGACTTTTACAATGAACAGTGCGCCAAGGGTGAAGATCTTCAGTTCAAACGCGGCAAACGCTATCTGAAGCCGCTCCTTTCCGCGCCTTTCTACGGTGTCAAAGTCGAGAAAACCTTCACGAATACGCAGGGCGGCCCGGAACGCAATGAGCGAGCCGAACTTATCAAACGCGGCGGCGGTGTGATTGCTCATCTTTATGCCGCTGGCGAACTCGGTTCCGTCTTTCCGAATCTCTATAACGGCGGCGGCAATATTGGGGAAGCGCTTGCTTTCGGCCGAATCGCCGGCATGGAAGCCGCGAAGGTAAAAACGGATGCAGATCCTCAGAGCGTCATGCAGGGCGCCGAGAACTGGCATCCCAAAGCCGTTCGTGCCTCAGCAGCTCAAGCCGGCGAAGTGACGGGCCGCAGCCGCGGGATCGGCGGCGCAATCGTCCTGGGCGTGAAGTTTGAGGGCGAGCGCATTCGAGCCGTCCGTGTGATTGAACACCATGAAACGCCCGGCATCGGCGCAAAGGCATTGGAGTCGCTGCCTGCAGCAGCCGTCGCAGGAAACGGCAAAGTCGACAGCGTTTCCGGAGCAACCATCACGACCAAGGGTTTCCGCGAAGCTATCGCTGACGCCATTAAGAACCACTCTGCCAAGAAGCAATAACTGAGCCCCCCGCTCAAACGCACGGCTTCTTCGAGTGCCTTCGGGGCGCTTAGGCTCTCTGAAGGCACTCGCCATAGAAAAAACGCCGGCGAACAAAAGAATGGGGGCGCAGGTAATCCGAATGGTCAAATGACAATTGGACTTGAATCGATACAATGCAGTGATGCCGTCTGTTTCAACGATGCCTGCGAGAGCTGCGGGCATCCATTGCCAACGCAATCTTTATAGAAATACTGAGCGCCTGGCGCAGCCGCATATTGAAAAGAGTCTCTTTGACACTAACACCAAGGATTCACCCGCCATGCTGCTTGACCATATCCTGAAGCCTCGTGCAGTCGCCGTCGTCGGCGCCTCCACTCGTCCGCACACGATCGGCAACGATCTTCTGAAGCGCCTGCTCGAATACGGCTTCAAGGGACACATCTACCCGGTCAACCCCAAGGGCGGCGAGATCGAAGGACTTCGCGCTTATACGTCCGTCAGCGAACTCCCCGACGGCGTGGATCTGGCGGTCATCGTTGTCAACGCGAAGTTCGTGCTTTCCACCGTTGACGAATGCGCTGCCCGAGGCATCAAGGGGCTCGTCGTCATTTCCGCGGGCTTTAAGGAAACCGGCGGCGAAGGCCGCGAGCTCGAAGAAGCGCTCGCCGCCAAGGTCCGCGCCAACGGAATGCGCATGGTCGGTCCAAACTGCCTCGGCGTTGTCAACACCAACCCGAATGTGCGTCTTGATGCATGTTTTGCTGAAAGCCTCCCCGTTGCGGGCGATATCGGCTTTGTTTCGCAGTCGGGCGCATTGGGCGGCGGCATCCTCAACATTCTCAAGGACCTCAATGTCGGCTTCGCGCAGTTTATTTCGATCGGCAATCAGGCCGATGTGAACGCGGAAACGGCGCTTGAATATTGGGAAAACGATCCGGATGTGAAGCAGATTCTGCTTTACATGGAATCGATTCCGGATCCCGCGAACTTCCGTAAGCTCGCCACCCGCATTTCCAAGAAAAAGCCCGTCGTTGCGCTCAAAGCCGGCCGTTCGGCCGCCGGTGCTTCAGCGGCCTCTTCGCACACGGGCTCCCTCGCCGGCGGCGACCGCGCAGCCGACGCGCTCTTAAAGCAGTCCGGCGTCATCCGCGAAATGTCGCTCAAAGACCTCTTCTCCACCGCCAAAGTGTTCGCCAACTGCCCGATTCCGAAGGGCGACCGCGTGGCGATCGTCACCAATTCCGGCGGTCCCGGCATCATGGCGACCGATGCGGTCTGTGAATTCGGCATGCAGATGGCCCCGATCAGTGACGAAACAAAGGCGGAACTGCGTTCCTTCCTGCCTGCAGCCGCTTCGGTGAAAAATCCCGTCGACATGATCGCCTCTGCCCCGCTCGAACACTACCGCCGTACGGTCGAAACAGTTTTGGCCGACCCGAATGTCGACATGGTGATGGTGATTTACCTGCCGTTCCTTGGCCTCAAAGACATCGATGTTGCCCGCGAACTGATGCGAATCCGCGCGGATCATCCTGAAAAGCCCATCGTCGGCGTCTTCATGACCAAGAGCGAATTCTTCCAGCAGCTCTCCGAAATGAAGGTCACCGTACCCTTCTATATGTATTCGGAAGAAGCAGCAGAAGCTTTCTGCCGCCTCAACCAGCAGCGCCTCTGGCAGGCTCGTCCGGAAGGCGTGGTGCCGCAGCGCCCGATGGACGAAGATCGTGCGCTCTCGATCTTCAAAGCCGCCGCCGCTGAGGGCCGCCGCGAACTCACAACGCGCGAATCCCTCGAAGTGCTTGACGCCTGCGGCGTGCGCACTTGCCGCAGCGGCATGGCTCACAGCGAAGAAGAAGCCGTTGAGCTCGCCGCCCGCGTGGGCTACCCCATTGTCATGAAAATGACGTCCAAATCCACCTCGCACAAGACGGATGTGGGCGGGGTGCGTGTCGGCATTGCCGACGAAGCGCAGCTGCGCGCCGAATATCAGGATCTGCTTGCCAAGCTCGAGGCCAAGGGGCTGCTTGAAGGTCTCGAAGGCGTCATCATTCAGGAAATGGTCAAGAGCAAGCGCGAACTTGTCACCGGCATCGCCACCGATCCTCAAATGGGTCCGATGATTATGTTCGGTCTTGGCGGCGTCTTTGTTGAAGTCCTTAAGGATGTCGCTTTCCGCATCGCGCCGCTCACCGACATTGATGCTCAGGAACTCATCCGTTCCGTCAAAGCGGTGAAGCTCCTTGAAGGCGCCCGCGGCATGATCCCTGCCCAGATGGACAAGGTCGAAGACACGCTGCTGCGCATTTCGCAGCTCGCCGATCAGCATCGCTTCGTGAAGGAGCTTGATATCAACCCGCTGATGGTGAGCGATAAGGACGGCGAACCCATCGCTGTTGATGCCCGCATCGCTATCGACGTGGATGCCGTGAAAGCCCTTTGATGCTCACGTCTTAGCAACTCTGTCAAGCCTCTTTCTGAGACTTGAAAACATACAGCCTGAAGCAATCCTTTGCTTCAGGCTGCTCTTCAATGACCGCGAGCACTGCATTATGCTGAGGGAAGTTCGTGCCGCGGTTTCGGCAGCACGCAGCCAGTCCAAGAAGTCTCATGGATTCCAAAAATGCTTGATCTTCAGCGCTACGCCTTCTACGACGCCAAACGAACCATGCGTTTGACGCTCGAGCCGGTTTCCATCCTCGAAATGCTTCAGGATCTGCCGGGCGAATTGCTTTTCTCAGCACCGCTTCCTGCTGCCAGACTGGGTGTTCCCTGCGCATCGCCTGACGTTATGCATGCGCGCGCTGCGGAATTTGCGCAATTCGATGAAGAAACGGCTTTTCGCCTGTGGTTCAATCCCGAGCCGTCGGCCGACGGCAGAAGCGTTTACGTATCCGCTCCCGACGCACTGCCGGAGATGAACGGCGCGCCGGACTTCAGCATCGCCAGCGCGGGCTTTCTCATCGGCAGTACGTTCGAAATGCTTCAATGGGTTCAAAGTCTCACCGGTGCGCAAACCCCTGACGAACAGCGCTCAGAGCTTTCCAAAATGCTTTCTGCAGCTTGCGAACCGCCGCATGCCGCCATTCTCACGGAACTCTCGAGCGGCACGGAACTGATGCGCTGGCCCGTGCAGTGCGGCAATCCCATTCGAGCACTTTCTCAAGCCGCCGCACAGTGGCCGGAAGTCAAGTTCGCCGAAGACGACTTCGAATTCACCTTGAAGCCCGATCTCATCCACGACCTCGGATGAGGGATGAGCAACATTGAGAAGACGGCTCTCCGGGCACAAAAAAAGCTCTGAAAAATCCCTCGATCCCTCAGAGCCTCTGATGTACGCCATGCTCCGCCCCGCAGTCCGCTGAGGCGAAGCATGCTTTTCACCCGATTATTGACGCGACTTAATGACGTCTGCAATCGCCTTGGCAGCAACGGAAACATTGCGCAGATTCAGACCCGCAATGCAGATGCGGCCGTTGCGAACGCCGTAGACGGCATGCTCTTCACGAAGCACATCCATTTCTTCCGGCGCAAGACCCGTGAAGGAGAACATGCCCTTTTGCTTGACGGCAAAGCTCATATCCACGCCTTCGGCCTTGCCGGCCTCAAAGAGCGCCGTGCGCATCGCATGAATGCGGGCGCGCATGCCGTCAACTTCCTTGCGCCAGGCCGCTTCGAGCGCCGGGTCGGCGAGAACTTCGGCCACAATCTGGCCGCCGTGGCAAGGCGGGTTGGAATATTCCTGACGAACGATGCGCTTGAGGATGGAAAGCACCACTGCCGTGGATTCCTGAGTGCCGCAGTAGATATGCAGCGCGCCCACGCGTTCGCCGTAGAGTCCGAAATTCTTCGAGCAGGATGTGGCGGCCATGAAGGTCAGGCCAAGTTCAGCGAAGAGACGAATGGCATAAGCATCTTCATCAATGCCGTCGCCAAAGCCTTGATATGCCATGTCAATCAAGGGAAGGAGATCCTTTTCCGCCGCGACCTGAGCAACCTCACGCCATTCCTCATGGGTGAGATCGAGCCCGGTCGGATTGTGGCAGCAGCCATGGAGAAGCACCAGCGTCTTGGGCGGAAGTGCCTTGAGCGCCTTGATCATGGCGTCAAAATCCACTGCCGAGCGGTCAGCCGAAAGGTACGGATACTTGCCCACGGAGAGACCGTCAGCCTTGAAAATCGCAATGTGATTGCCCCAGGTCGGATCCGATACGACGGATTCCTGGATGCCGAGGAACTGATGCGCAAATGCGGCGCCGAGCTGCAGTGCGCCGGTGCCGCCGAGCGTCTGGACAGTGGCAATCGTGCCCGCGGCAACTGCCGGATGATCCTTGCCGAAAACGAGCTTCTGCACGGCTTGACAGTAGGCGGGGAGGCCCGACATCGGCATGTACGTACGCGGCTGATGACGGTTCGTCATTCGGCGTTCGGCCTCTTCGACCACCTCAAGGAGCGGCACCTTGCCCGCTTCGTTCAGATACACGCCGACGCCGAGATTGACCTTATTGGGACGCTCATCGGCCTGATAAAGACTGACGAGACCGAGAATGGGATCGTCCGGCATGGGGGCGAGAGCGGCAATATCGTTCTTGAGCATTTGATGCGTCCTTGCAAAAAAACAAAAGAGAGCGGAGAGGACAGTGCGGCGGCACTCTGCCGTCAACTGTGCGAATAGATTGGAACATTATGAATAATGCGCATGCGCTTTGGCGAACTGCGGCAGAGTCCGCCGCCCTCTTGAGCGCAATTTGCGCCCTGCCCTTTGATGCTGTGCCGACCCGTCTCGGGTAGAGTGCTTATGAATACTTCGTCGATCGTCCTACACTGCTCAAATCCGATACGATGTTTTTGAGAATAATTCTCAATTAAAATATTTCTCGTTTTTTTCTTTAAGCAGATAAGTACGATGGATGGAGAACTCCTGGCCGTTCTGAAGTGGACCGCTGTCTATACAGGATTTACATTTCTGTGTACCGCCGCAGGCGCCGCAGCTGTATTTTTTCTCAAGCCCGATGCCAAGACTGAACTGGCTGAAACGCTTTCGCTCGGCTTTGCTGCCGGCATCATGACTGCTGCCTCTGTCTGGAGTCTGATCATACCGGCTCAGGAAATGGCGCAGAAACAAGGCGATACGCCGTGGCTGATAGCCTCCTTAGGGATTGCTGCGGGCGCGGGTTTTCTCAAACTCCTTGATGCCGTGCTGCCGCATCTTCACCCCGGCGCTTCGAAACCCGAAGGGCCTAAAACAAAGATGCACCGTGCGATGCTTCTTTTTCTGGCTATCACGCTGCACAACATCCCCGAAGGCGGATCGGTCGGTCTGACTGCGGGGCTTGCGGCCATTGCCGGCGATTCCGCTTCTCTTTCTGCGGCTTTCGCGCTCGCTTTGGGCATTGGCATCCAGAACATCCCCGAAGGCGCCGCAGTATCACTGCCGCTTGCCGGACAAGGCGTATCGCGCTGGCGGGCTTTTTGGTTCGGTACGGGTTCTGGCGCCGTTGAGCCGCTTTTCGGCATTCTCGCGGCCCTTGCCATTCCGCTCTTTCTCCCGGTGATGCCCTTCATGCTCGCTTTTGCCGCCGGCGCCATGCTTTACGTGGTGGTCGAAGAGCTCATTCCTGCCGCCCATTTGTCTCAGCATTCTGACGCCGGCACGCTTTGCTTCATTTTCGGCTTTGTCATCATGATGGCGCTCGACACCGCATTAGGCTAAAGCGACTTTTTATGTCGTTATACAAAAAAATTTAAAATAAGGCATTTTCAAAATAGTACAAATACGGTAGCGCTCGAAAGCCAAGAAGGATCATAATCAAATCAAGAAAGAAGACTGTAATCATTCGTCTTCCAAAGGACGCTGACCATCAGTCTTCCAGCACGGCGCCGCGGACATGTCTCCCGCTGAGCGCTCCGGAGCCACCCATCATGAAGGAGTGTTCCATGCGCATTCTCGTACCGGTTGACGGCAGTATTCCTAGCCGCAGTGTTCTACAGTTTGTTTCCGGCCGCGCCAAGCAAATGCCGGTTATGCCCGTTGTTCAGCTCCTCACGGTTGAGCCGCCGGTTCCTTCAAGCGGCATCGGCACGATGATGGAGCTAGAGGCAGTGCGTTCGGCGTTTGCCGCCGAGGGCGAACGAGTGCTTGAATCTCTGCTTCCGATCGCAGGCGGCATTCCGCTTTACCGCGCCGTCGTCTACGGGCGCCCTGGAGAAGAGATTGCCAATGCCAGCGACACCTTCTGCGCCGACTTGATCGCCATGGGTACGCACGGCCGCAGGGGCGTCTCCCGTCTTTTTATTGGTTCAACATCGCACTCGGTGCTCGCACTGGTCGAACGCCCGCTCCTATTCATTAAAGGAACGCAATATCCCGAACCGACAGAAAACCTGCATATCACACTGGCTGTCGACGGCTCCAAATTCGGCAGCGCCGCAGCGAAATTTATCGTTCGCTCGCGCGACTTCTTTGGTCCCAGCCCAACGGTTGATGTCGTGAGCGTGCTCCCCGACATGGAACGCTGGCTCACCAACCACTCCGTCGGTTTCGAATCCATAGTTGAAAAAACCCGGGATCGCTGGAACGAAGAAGCTGATGCGCTCTGGAAAGAAGCTGTCGCTGCGCCGCTCGAAATCCTTTCGCGCGCCGGCATTGATGCCCGCGGCGTCAAATATTTCGGCAAACCTGCGGAACAAATTGCCGAGCATGCTCGAAAGACCGGCGGCATTGTTGTCATCGGCAGCCATGGCCGCGGCAACTTCCTGCAGGCTGTGCTCGGCTCCACGGCTTCAAAGCTCTGCGCTGTCGTTGAGCAGCCGCTTCTCATTGTGCGGATGCCCTCAGGTGCGCTTGACCCCAAAGCAGAGAATGATGACCTTCCCATGACGCCGGAAACGGACTGGGACGCCTGTGCGGAGCACACCGAACCGTCGGCGGCGTCACATCATGGTGAAACACCCAATCAACACTGACAGACACGAAAGAGGTGCGACGAAGATCGGTCGGAAACGCCCGGTGCTGATAGTGTCAATTACAGATAGTGAAGCTTTAGCAAAACAAGGCTTCTCAAAGGAGTGAAAAATGAGGATTCTGATTCCTGTAGACGGAAGCACATGCAGCCGCGCAGCTGTTCGCTTTATTGGCGCCCGCTCGAAGTTCATGGGCGAAAAACCGGATGTAACGCTGCTCAATGTGCAGCAGAACATTCCGGGAACGGTGATTGAGCATTTCAGTCTGGAAGCCGTTCGGTCCGTTTATGAAGCTGAAGGCAAGGCGATTGTTGAGAAACTCGCGCCTGAAATCGAGGCCTACGGCATTGAACCGCATGTGGCGGTGCGTATTGACGACTGCGGACCAGCTGTCGCCAAAATCGCAGTCGACGACAATATTGACCTGATTGCCATGGGGTCTCGCGGTCTTTCCCCCGTCAAGAGCTTCTTCCTGGGTTCTGTTTCCCGCAGCGTGCTCGAGCACACGACAACGCCCGTACTGCTCGTGCGCGAAAAAGAGCTCCCCGAACGCGAGAACCTTCGCCTGCTGCTCGCCGTCGACGGCTCGGATTACGGGGAATCGGCCGCAGCCTTCATTGCCGACCACCCCGGTCTTTTTGGTCCGAATCCCACTATTGACGTGATCTTTGTGGCGCCCGACTACGCCAAGATGGCGCTCGCGGAAATCGACAGTGTGACGCCCGCGCCCACGCTGAAGTTCTTTGAAAAAGAGAACCAGCTGGCTTGGGAAAATGCCGTGACGCCGGTGCTCGCCACGCTCCGCGACGCGGGGTTCGACGCCAAGGCCGTTAAGCGCACGGGCGATGCGGCTGAAGCGATTGCCGCCTATGCCGGCGAAAACGCGGACCTCATCGTCATGGGTTCGCACGGCTGGGGCAAGTTCAAATCTGCAGTGCTCGGTTCAACCGCCGCTAAAGTCGGTGCCGCAACTGAACTGCCGATCCTCATCATCCGTTCAGACAAAGACGAACTTCTCGTTTGATCGTCAAGTCTTCAAATTCAAAGGACATGCCACATGCGCATTCTTGTTCCCGTTGATGAAAGTCTGCACAGCCGCCGCGTGATCGAATTCATTTCGCACCGCGAAACGCTTCTCGGCACCACGCCGGAAATTGAACTTGTGAACGTGCAGTATTCCGTGCCGGAAACGATCATCCATCTTTTCGGCATGGAGGCGGTCAAACAGTACTACCTCGAAGCCGGGAAGAAGGTTTTTGATGAGCTCGGCCCGGAGACTCTCCGCCGCCGCGGCGTCACCGAACGCGTCCTTTACGGCGATATCGGCAAGACGCTTGCCGAAGAAGCTGAGGTCTTTAAGGCCGATCTGATCGTGATGGGCACCCGAGGCCTCAATCCCGTCAAGGGACTGCTTCTTGGCTCGGTCTCCAACGACCTCCTTGCCCGCACAAAGGTGCCGATGCTCCTTTTGCGCGACAAGACGCCGCCCTTGACGGACAAGCTCCGTGTCGGCATTTTTGTCGACGGCTCCGACTACGGCGCTGCTGCCGCAGACTTTGTGCTGCGAAACCGTGAACTCTTTGGTGCAAAATCGGAATTTACCGTGGTGCATGCCTCCGCGCCGATTCCAGACCCCGTCGCGCCTAATCCGGTTTCGCCGCATATGCCTACGCTCACGCGACAAGAACGTGAAGCGGAACAGCGCCGTGTCTTTGCTGACGCCGTAAAGCCGGTGATTGAACCCTTTGAGGCTGCCGGCCTAGCCGTGAAGGCTGAACTCGTCGTGGGGGACGCCGACCATGCCTTGGCCGACTATGCCAACAAGAATCTTGACATTGTGGTAATGGGCAGCCACGGCTACGGCAACTTTAAAGCGGCGGTTCTCGGTTCGACCGCCATGCATGTTGCCGCACTGACGGAAGTGCCTGTTCTGGTTATTCGCAAGGATTAATTCCTAGAAAGGGGTTCCAATGCGCAGATCGGAGCCGTGCTGGCCCGATCTGCTTTTTTTTATAAGAAGCCCTCAGCCTCTTTTCGCCCCGAAAAGTTATGCTCGGGCTCGCCCAAAAAAAATTATGCGCGCCTGACGGCATCTGCCGGTCAGGCGCGCTTTTGGCGTCAAGCGATTTCCTTTCGCTTAAAACAGATTAGAAGGCATAAAGCACGCTGATGCTCCCCGCGGCACCGCGGCGATCGCCAACGTAGCCTTTAACGCCGATATCCGCCGTCCAGGGACTTGCTGCCGAAGGCTTCACGGAGAGCCCCAACTCGAGAATGCCGGTATTGCCTGAAAGCGAAGGCACATCCAGAGCTGCAACTGAACCGCCGAAAAGAATGTCGGCCTCTGCATCACCGTCAAAGACATGTTCGTATGCTGCGCCGACCTTCCACGAAGTCGTTTCAGAGAAGTCGCCCGTCAGACGGCCGCCGATACGCAGTGCATGCGTTGTGGCTGAACTCATCGAGAGCGTTTCGCCGTAACCCGTGCCGATATCGGTGTCATCGTTGTCGAGATAGGTGACCGTATAGCGGCCATAGAGGTCGAGCTGAACCGGATCGAGTTTGAACACATATCCGCCGCCGAGATGCGCGGAGGCATAGAAAGCATCAGACTCAAAATGCGCTGAAGCGTTCCCGAACGCACCGTCAAAATCGGTCGAAGCGGAACCCGCCCGCACGGAACCTTCAAGATAGAAGGGCGTCGAGAAGTCATAGCGCAGGGCCGCGCCGACGCCATAGTAATCATGGTCGGCATCGCCTCGCGCACCGTTAACATGAGAGTCAGAAGACGCCCAGCCGGCTTCCACAAAACCAGCAATCAAAGCGCCGCCCACTCGGCCTGCCGCACCGGCAGCCAAGGAAGTGCCGCGCAGGTCAACATGAGAGCCGGTTTCATAGCGAGACTTTCCGCATGAAACTTAGAGCTTCATTGTGGTAGATCTCGCGATATCTGAAAATCTATGAGACAGAATTTCGGAACAGACTGAAGTTTTTGGCCGTCCCTGGGACGGTGGGCTGTTTCTATGGCTGTACCAACGAGTACTGATGAGACTGCTAGATCCTGATGTGCGCCTGTGGCGAGTCAACTCCCACGAGATTGCAAAACTTCTCAATCGAAAAACATTATTCGGATGCTCGCTTTGTGTTGAGCTTTAATCTCCTGTTTTTCCTTAAATTTAAGCAGCTTGATGTGACTGATTAAACTGGTCAGGACTCGCTATATTCTTTACCTTTCCCCTTGACAACTTCTGAGGTATGTGCCCCCCTTCTTCTGTCAAGCGTTTTGGTTTTCCTGATGGACTCGGGCGTACTCCCAGACGATAAAAAAGAGCTTTCCAGCAATGAAGCAAAAACCATTATGATTGGTGTTCCGTGAACATCAACCGTTTGATTATCCGCAAAATTTGATTGAATTACAGTAATCAAATGAAAACTATTGGCATTGCCTCTGCGCAATGGCTGTTGTTCAGCGGATCTGTCTTTAAGGGTCCGTTATGTATACGCAAACAAGTGATTGTATACATTCGAAGCTGTGTGATTCATCTTCGTATAACTATTGAGCTCAGACTACGTAACTTCTCTCACTTTTCCCAAATTAATCATGAAAAAAGCACTCATCGCCATTTCTGCATTGACTGCATCCGCTCTGATCGCCGGCTGTGCCAACGTCCCCCGGGAAGCTCACCGCATCAATCTGATCACGCTCGATGAAGCAGAGGCCAACCACTGTAAGAGCCTCGGCTGGGTTGGATCGGTTTCGGTTCCCCTCATCAACGGCAAAGCCCGCAACACGGCCGTCATTCTGAAGAAAGCGGTCAAGATGCCCGGCGCGACGCACATTGCCTATACCAAAGGCGAAGCCGGCTATGCCACGACTCGCGCTCAGGTGCTGAGCTGCCCGAACCCCGACCTGAAAACAAAAGATCCGGAAACGATGGCTTATCAGCGCGAATACCTCAAGCACGACTAACGCTGGAATCAATCTGCTCGACCGCTTTCGCGATTAATCAGCTCTTTCGGGCCTGAGTACGATTCAAAACCATCCGCCCGCTGATTTTCTTCAAATCAACGGGCGGATGTTTGTGCAATTCAGCCTTTGCAATGAAAAGCGAATTCGGGAGACGAGCTCAGTTTGAAAGAGGTCTCCGGCAGAGAGACAGGCTCATTAATCCTTCTTTTGACGGTTGGCGAAGAAGTTCTCCTTTTGGATATCTGCAGTGCGGATCGTGAAGACTTGATTCATCAAATCTGCGGTCAGCGCCTCTGCATCCGCTATCACCTGAATGTTGAAGTCGTCGAGCGACTTCTGAGCAGCCGCAGGATCCTTTTTCAAGGTCTTGACATAGCTGTCCTCAAAAGTCTTCATACGGCCTTCGACCTCTTTTTCAAACTCCGCATAAGCCTTCTTCACAACGGGGGCGAGCGTCGGATAGTCCGTCATAACAAGCGTCTGAAGCTTGCGGAACTTCCAGTAAAGGCTCTTGTCATCGGCCTTGTCGGTACCCATACCGAAGTGTTCCGGATAGGCACTCACGCCCGAATACACAGGGAAATAGACCGAGAGATCAGCCATGCCCATCGCCAGATAGGTCACTTCGCCGATCGCGCGCGGCAGCCATAGGCGCACCTGCATCACATGAGACTCATAGGTGCGGAAGACACTCACCGGGCGGTAGGGTTCGTCGCCGCGAAGCCCCTTGGTGTACGGATCATGAGACTGCAGCTCTCCGGATTCAAAGTGATTGCGCATGATGGCCTTCAGGTCAGCAATGGTGACCTTCTGGTCGGGCGCGGCCCATACCGGGAAGCTTCGGCCGGCCTGCACAGGCTGCTCGAGACTCGGCGTCAGCAGTTTTTGAATCTGCCAGACGCGCGGATCGTTGTAGTCGCGGTCACGATCATCATCGCGGCAGTACGCCTTGGAAAAATTGAATTCTCCATCTTTCTTCGGGTCGTAGAAACCGTTCTTTACAGCGAATTCAACGAGCGTTTTGGAAGCCAAAAAGTCCGGGCTCTTCGGATCGTACTTCTGCAGACGTCCTTGGTTGCCGGAAGCAAAGTATTGGTTTTTCGGTGCGCGCTGAGCGAGCCACTGGTGGCCCGTGCCCGTTTCGAAGTACCACACTTCCTTTTCATCCATCAGCACAACGCCGAAACCTTCTCCGGCACCCTTGGTTTCAACGATGGATCCGAGCAGCTGCACGGCTTCGCGAGCGGTTTTAGCCACCGGCAGAAGCACGTCCGGAATGTCATCTTCGGTGATGCCGGTATCCTCAACATAGGGATCAATCTTCAGAGCATCATCGCGTGCAAAGATCGATTCCGTTCCCGAAAACCCGACGCCCGCTTCATTCCAGCCCGTTGCACCATGCACTTGGGTCTGCCAATTCGGCACTGTGGTGAAGCGCATGGCATTTTCCGGCAGCGGATACTCAAAATTGTTCGCTCCGTGGTGATCGGCTGTTCGATACATGCCTTTCTGCCCTTTCTTGGCCGGATGAATCACCAAATGCTGCGCTTTCAGTGCGCTGCTGTCAGCCGAACGTGCAATCAGGATTGAGCCGTCAGACGTGGCATCTTGCCCGACCACAACCGTGGTGCAGGCCAAAGCAGAACCGGCGATGAGCGAAGCAATGGCACCGGCGAGCGCAGCGATGCGAAATGATTTCATTAAAAATTCTCCTCATATGGTGGATCCCGAATCAACGCACTCCCCTTGGTCATCGCAAATGGGCAGGGAACCGCACTGCGAGGGGACTGCAGCGGCAAAACCTCAGTCTTGCCGCGCTGTCAACCAGGACCCCGCAAGGCTAATGCTTCTAGGTAATTTGTCGTATAAGGACTTCTCCGGTCTTGCATATTGCGGTGACTTCTGTAGAGCGCTTTCAAAATGAATTAAAAAAAAAGATCCTGCAGACGATCAATATGTCTGCAGGATCTTGATTGAAATGTCTCCGAGAGGCGTGCAGCGCACGCCTTCAAACCGAGAATGTGTTATTTCGCGTAGGAAGCAGCCGATTCAGCAGCTACGACACCCGACACGATGGCCCACGAATTCATCATGGCGGTCATGGAGTCAGCGCCGTTCGCGCCGCCCACCACGCAGCCCGCACCATAAAGGCCCGGGATGGCAGAACCGTCCTTCTTGAGGATACGCATCGCGCCGTCAGCCTTGAGGCCGCCCAGCGTGGTCTGATAGCGAACCTTCTGCTCCACAATGCGCCAGGTGCCGCCTTCAGCAAGACCGCCCGTCAGACGACGGCTGAAGTCCTTGTCGGAACCGGCCTTCACCATATCGTTCCAATGTTTGACGGTCGCCTCAAGTCCTTTCGGATCAATGCCCATTTGTTTGGCAGCATCCTCAAGACTCTTCGAGACCGCCATCACTGGGTGACCATTGTTGACGATCTTTGTCCATTCGTTAAGCGACTCAGCACTGGGCACGAGCTTATCTTCCAAAGACTTTGCAACGTACTGCTTCCAGGCAGCGTCATCCATGACGATATAAGCAATGGAGCCGGGCTGCTCGATCGTCTTATCCGTCAGAACGCCCAGTCCGGCATTCTCATCGACAAAGCGCTTGCCGTCCCGATTGACGTAAATTGCGCCGCTCTTTTTCATGGTGTCGGTCGACGAGGCCGTTGCAGCCAAGCCGTGGTGCGGACGCGTTTCAACCCCCTGCGGATACTGCTTCACAAGGTCCATATTGATGGTTGCGGCACCGATGGCTTCGCCCATCTTGAGACCGTCGCCCGTTTCACCGTCCACGCCATAGAAAAGGAAGCTCTTCATCTTCGGGGGCAGCAGGGACTGATCGGCACCGTAGCCGCCGGAGGCGAGAATAACCGCCTTGGAGGTGAGCTCCACCGTATTGCCGGCAGCATCCACCGCCTTCACACCGACCACTTTGCCGTCCTTTTCAATGAAGGACTGAGCACGGGTTTCAAGCATCAGCTTCCCGCCCATATCGAGGAACTTTCCTTTCATGAGATTGAGGAAGTTGATCGAGCGCCCCTGAACGCCGAGCTGACGGTTCGCGGAATGATCCGGGTACTGCGTGGCGGCGGGACCATACGGAATCTTCATGTCGTAGATCAGCCAGTCGACTACGCCGCCCACCTTCTCCGTCACCATCTTGACAAGCACCGGATCATTGCGGTTCTTGCCGACGCGGAAGATGTCCTTATAGGCAAGTTCAGGCGAGTCCTTCGTTTCCTTCATGACTTCGCGCTGGTAGCGAGAGCCGGTGGCGATCAGCGTGCCGGCATTAAGCACCGTAGCGCCGCCGATCGTCGGCATCTTTTCGATCAGGATGACGCTCTTGCCGAGCGTTTCGGCCTTAACCGCTGCAGAGATGCCTGCGCCGCCGGCACCGACAACCACGATGTCAGCAGATTCCTTGATGACCTTGTGAGCTGTCTTTTTCGAAACAACGGCAGCCGCAAATGCTGCCGGATCTCCGCCGCCCGCTTTAATGGCTGCGGCAACCGCTGCTTTGATGCCGTTGGTAGTGAGTGTTGCGCCGGAAACTGCATCAATGCCCGTTGTCTGAGCCTGAACGATCTCGCCGGGCACGCGGGCGAGCGCCGCATCAGAGATCCCGGGCGTTTCGCTGTGTTTAACGACCTTGACGGCGGTGATCTTTCCGCCGGCAGCAGTCAGTTCAACAACGATCGCCCCGTTGCGTCCCTGTCCCTCACCCGTCCAGGTGCCGTCTTTGAGCTGCGCCGCGGCATTCGCGGCAGAAACGCCGGTCATCGCGGCTGTCAGAGCGGCAACAAGGCAAAGCTTGCGCATCATCATGATTTCTCCTCCTTACAAATGGGTGAGGTTCACTGCGGACGGCAGGACCTCCGCACGAACCTCATAACGAGGAAGGCTAGTGGAGACGTCAAACTCGGCATATCGAAGAAACCCTTACTCCGACGCCGCAAATGCTCATAATGAAAATAATCTAGGATGAACTGCGTACCCTTTTAGGGTTACAGAACCTCTTCTTTCGCCTGCAAATCATGACGTCCTGACGGCATTTCCATGACGAATCGCTGCATGTCATCAAAATGTCATAAATCAGTAACAAACGCGTCACCAAGCTCGGCAACAATGCAGGCTTCGTAAACCTGATGAGCGCTCAAATGGAGCAATACTATATTGTGATGCTGGCGTTTCTCGCCGTCATCGCCGTCATCGACCTCTTCGTGGGCGTCAGCAACGACGCCTCCAACTTTCTCAATTCAGCCCTCGGCTGCCGCATTGCAAGCTTCCGCACGACAATGTGGGTCGCCAGTCTCGGCGTTCTGCTCGGCGCCACGTTCTCTTCGGGCATGATGGAAGTGGCTCGTTCGGGCATTTTCCATCCGCAGATGTTCTCCTTTTCGGAAATCATGGTGGTGTTTTTCGCCGTTATGGTGGCTGACGTCATACTGCTAGACGCATTCAACAGCCTCGGACTGCCCACTTCCACCACGGTTTCCATCGTCTTTGAACTTCTCGGCAGCGCCGCCGCTGCAGCTGCTTGGAAACTGCTCGATGCCGGACAGTCTCTCGGAGACCTCTACACCTACATCAATACGAGCAAGTCCCTCGGAATTGTTTCAGGCATTCTCATCTCGGTTGTTGTTGCCTTTATTTCCGGCGCCGTTATTCAGTACCTCGCGCGGCTCCTTTTCTCCTTCCGCTTCGAAGGCATGTACCGCCGCATCGGAGCAATCTACGGCGCTTTTTCTATTACTGCCATCATCTACTTCCTGGTCATGAAGGGCGCCAAAGGCGCATCCTTTATGCGTGCGGAGTGGATCGACTGGATCAACGCCAATACTTCGCCCATTCTGATCACACTCTTTGTGGGCTTTACGATTCTCTTCCAGATCTGCATTTCTTTCTTCCGCATCAACGTCTTCAAGATCATCATTCTCGCGGGTACTTTCTCACTTGCTTTTGCCTTTGCCGGCAATGACTTGGTGAACTTTGTGGGTGTGCCGATCGCAGCCTGGGACAGTTTTAAGATCTGGTCGGCTGCTCAGAGTCCGGCAGAAACCTTCATGATGGGTGATCTGCTTAAACCGGCTAAGGCAGCGACTTGGATGCTTCTCGCCTCCGGCATGGTAATGGTCTTCACGCTTTGGTTCTCCAAGAAAGCCCACCGCGTCATTCAGACCTCCATCAATCTCGCCTCTACTCAAACGGGTGAACAGGAGCAGTTCGGCGCCTCACTGCCCGGCCGCATGATCGTTCGTGCCGCCGTCGGCATGGGCACCGTTATCAACCAGATCATGCCTGGGATCCTCCAGCGCGGCATCGCCAGCCGCTTTGTGCCGGCGCCGCAGGAAAAAGGCACGATTCCGCTGCCTTTTGACTATGTCCGCGCCTCCATCAATCTGGTTCTTTCCGCCATTCTGATTGCATCGGCAACCAGTCTTCAGCTGCCGCTCTCTACCACCTACGTTACGTTCATGGTGGCTATGGGCTCGAGCTTTGCCGACGGCGCCTGGGACCGAGAAACGGCGGTCTACCGCATTTCCGGCGTGCTGACCGTCATCAGCGGCTGGTTCATCACCGCGCTCTGCGCGAGCTCCCTTGCAGCGGCTGCCGCGACGATCGTCTTCTGGGGCGGAGAAACCGCCGCGGTCATCATGGGACTCGCTGCCATCGCAATTCTCGTGCGTTCCAACCTTAAGAAGCACGAAGAAGAGTCGCTTGCCAAACAGTCTGCGCAGCGCTTCACTGCGCCGGCCATCCGCACCATCATTCACACCAAGAGCCCGGCCAACCTTTGCCGCACGCTTGACCTCCTTGACGAGGTCGTCGACGGCCTGCTTGCCGACCGAGAACTCGCGCTTCGCAGCGCAAAAAGCGAAGCCTCGGAATTTTTCGACCAGCTGAGCAAAGACCGCAGTGTTTACTACCGCATGGCCATGATGGATAAGACGCCTTCAAAGGTCGACTTCAATGCGCGCTACTGCTACTTCCGCGCCTTTACCAACATGCGTGAAGTCGGCCGTTCACTGCAGAGTCTCGCCAAGCAGTCTCTCGAACATGTCGCCAATCGTCATCGCGTCTTCAAGGGCGATCTCGCCGATGAACTGCGTGCATTGACGGCGGAGCTCCGCCGGATTTCAAGTTCAGTCGACGGCAAACCCGATCTCGAAGAACTGCACCTGAATGCCAAAGCTGCAATTGACCGTATCGACGCCATGCAAAGCGAACTGATGCGGGCGATTCCGGACGGCGAACTTTCAATCCGCGGCAGCGAGCTTTATCTCACCTTCCTGCTTTTTGCCCGCGACTTCATCAATCACTATGAAATTGTTTCAATGCTGGCCGCCCGCATTGATTCTTTGGAACAGACCCCGTCAGGCGTGACTGCCCCAAAAGAAAAAATTTCGTAACCTGACCTTTCTTTTTCTCATTCACAACGCCGCATTCTTTTTCTAAGAGTGCGGCGTTTTTGTTTTTCATGCCTCATTCCGCGGCCTAATGAATAGATTAAAAAAAAACAAAAGATGCTGCAGAGCACCTTGGCATATAACTCAAGTCCTATTGTTTTTATAGATTACAGAGTATTTGACTTATATAAAGGGGCCTCCTACACTTTCTTTCAGCGATTGAAAGCAAAAACTTTACTGAGCCAGCTCAGCAAAAAAAGCCAAAAATTCAGCCGGCGCTGCCTGCGGTCGCTCGAATCCAATATTTCCCAGACCTCCATTGGAGACTCCTCAATGCAGAAGGAAGAGCTTAAAGATCAGTTCACCGACCTGTTGAGCAAATTCACAACGTACTTCGGAAAGTATTTGCCTGACGACGTCATGGAAAGCCTGAAGACGCTGCGCAGCAAGCAGCAGAGCGAAATTTCGAAAATCATTTATGACGTCATGTTTGACGATATGGATTTGGCCAAGAAACGCAATGTGCCAATCTGTCAAGACACCGGCGTCATCCAGTATTTCGTGAAATGCGGTGCAAATTTTCCGCTTTTAGGCGACCTTGAATCCTGCCTGCGCGAAGCGACTAAACGCGCCACCAAGAATGCGCCGCTGCGGCACAACGCCGTCGAAATTTTTGACGAAAGAAATTCCGGCGACAACACCGGCGTACGCATTCCCTGGATAGACTGGCAAATCGAGCCCGATTCCGACAGCGTCGAAATTTACGCTTATATGGCAGGCGGCGGCTGTTCTCTGCCGGGAGCCGCGAAAGTTTTAATGCCGCTCGAAGGCTATGAGGGCGTCGTGAAGTTTGTTTTCGACATTCTCTGCGACCGAGGCGTCAACGCCTGCCCGCCGCTCTTGGTCGGCGTAGGCATTGCCGGCTCCATTGATGTCGCCTCAACGTTGTCCAAACGCGCCCTCATGCGGCCGATCGCCTCTCACAACTCCAATCCTGTCGGCGCAGAATTTGAAAAACTCCTCTCTGACGGACTGAACGAAATCAACATCGGCCCGGGCGGTTTTACCGGCACAGATTCCGTTATGGGCGTCAACGTCGAACAGGCGGCCCGCCATCCGTCCTGCATCGCCGTGGCTGTGAGCGTCGGCTGTTGGGCACACCGCCGCGCGCTTATCCGCATCCATCCCGATATGTCCTATGAATTTCTCTCGCACAAAGGAGTTGTGCTGTGAAAACCCATATCCTGAACACGCCGATCCGCGACGAAGATCTCGAAAAGATTGAGATCGGCGACATCGTCTACTTGAACGGCGCACTCATTACCGCCCGCGATCAAGCGCACCACCGCCTCGTTAAGCTCGGCCGCAAACTACCCGTTGACTTGAACCGCAAGGCCATTCTGCACGCCGGTCCGATCATGGTTCCCGCCGAGGATGTCAAAAGCGGCTGGAAGGTGGCTTCTATTGGTCCGACGACTTCCATGCGCATGGAACTTTTCGAAAAGGAATTCATTGAAGAAACCGGCGTCAAACTCATCATCGGCAAGGGCGGCATGGGTCCCAACACCGAGGCGGGCTGCCGAGAAAAAAAGGCGATCCACTGCGTCTTCCCGGGCGGCTGCGCCGTCGTTGCCGCCGCCTGTCTTGAAGAGGTCGAAGATCATCAGTGGCCTGAACTCGGCATGCCCGAATCCATGTGGGTGATGCGGGTGAAAAAGTTTGGCCCCCTGATCTGCTCGATTGACACCCAGGGGCGCAATCTTTTCAAAGAAAACAAAAAAGTCTTTGAAGAACGCAAGGCCCCGATTGTTGAACGCATTTGCGCTCTTGTCGACTATCAAAAATAATTTGCTTCGAGCTGACGACGAACGTCCTCGCCCCCCGCTTTGAAGCGTTCCGTCGGCATGATCCTGCGGCGCATTCCCGGTCTCTCGCACAACGCCATCGGAATGCGCCGCTCGCTGCCTTTCGCTATTGTGCGTTTATAGGTCTTTTGCGCGGTGTTTCTCAACCCCGCCCCATCTTCCCGGAGCACCTCGATGCCGAGCAACATCTGCCGCTACTTAACCGCCCTCATCGCCGAGGGCAGTTTTTCAAAGGCCGCACAGCGCCTCGGCATCTCGCAGCCCTCGCTTTCGCAGTTTCTCGTCCGCTTGGAAACCGACGCCCAAACAGAACTCGTCGATCGTTCGGCCAAGCCGCTCAAACTGACGGCTGCCGGAGCGCTCTTTTTGCGTACGGAGCAGCAAGTTGATCTGCTCCGAGAAACCGCTGCCAAGCAAATGCTTGACATCAAAGGGGGCGTACGCGGACACGTCACTGTAGGGGCCAGCGACTACCGAGAAACTTTTTTTCTGGCCGAAGTGCTTCCCGTTTTTCATCGGCTCTATCCCCTCATTGAAGTCTCCCTAACGGAAGGACGCACCAAAGAGCTCGAAGAAATGGCGCTTGAAGGCGCCGTCGATTTTTCCCTAGTCATCACGCCGCTCTTTCATCCGGGCACGCTCACCACCATTGAACTTTATCAAGAGCGAATCCTTATCGCCCTTTCGGAAAAGCACCGCCTGGCCAAACAGCATCCTGCCTCGCCCAGCGACGAATTCCCGGTCATTGACTTTCATGACCTCGACCGTGAACCTTTCATCAAAATCAAGGAAGGACAGCAGATGGACGTGCTTTTCCGAGAGCTCTGCAGAATGAGCAGAGCATCACCGCGCGTTATTCTCGAAAGCGAGTCCATGATTGCCGCTGCCACACTCGCGAGCGTGGGGCTCGGTGCGGCGTTAACCACTGAAACGCTGGTGCGGCGGGCAGGCACGGCCAAGCCGCTGCGTGCCTTTAGCATTGAGCCGCCAGTGCCGCCTCGGATCGTCGCGGCCGCCTACCGGTCCGAGCGCTATCTCTCTAAGGCTGCGCGCGCACTGATTCGGGTGATGACAGATGTCGCGGCCAGCCGCTTTCAAAACGGTTAGACCGCCTCTTAAACCTGCCATTGGGAAAAGGGATGACGCACTAAGTTTGAGTTGAAGTAGCGAGGATCATTAGAAACCTCTCGACCCAGCCAGTCCGGCCGCTCAAACGGAGCGTCCTCGTCGGGCAGTTCAATCTCGGCCACAATCAATCCGGCATTTTCACCGAGGAACTCATCAATCTCCCACACCAATGAACCGGCAGGGATCTTGAAGCGGCGCTTTTCGATCAAAGGTTTTTCAGCTAAGCCGCTGAGCATTTCGTCAGCATCTGCAAATGGTATTTCATATTCAAATTCAGAACGTGTCACACCGTTTGTGATGCCTTTTACTGTCAAGAACCCCTTTTCGCCTGCGGTGCGCACCCGGACGGTTCGCTCCTTGGCGCTGCTGAGGTAGCCCTGTCGGTAAAGTACGCCTTGAGCGAGCGTTCTCCAGACATTTCCATTGACTAAAAATTTGCGTTCAATCTCTTTGCTCATCGCGGCTCTCAATGTGTTTTTTTGTCGTCAGCCGACTTAGCCTCAAATCCCGTTCGCTGACGAACCCATGAAGAGCATAGAAGATTCCCTGCTTTTTCGCCGGCTCAAGGGCTCCCACTGCCCGGCATGAAAGCACTTGGAGCACTTCATAGGGCCTGCAGTGTCCTCTTTCATAACGGCCAAGCGCACGTCAAAGAGACCTTTTCAGAAAGCAGAGCACTTGGACGCCAATCGCCCGTTGAGGCCATTCACAGCCACATTCTCAGCGCCGGCGGCGAGGATCCCAGCCTCGTCCGCCGTAGCATGCCTGAGCATCTCGTTCATACTTAATGTCCTTGGCATACTGCACCCAGGTTTCCAGGAGACTGCGCGTGATGCGGCTCCCGTGATATTTAGGCCAGGCACGCTTGAGAAAACGCTTTACGGCTTCTTCGCCATACTCCGAGAGCGTTTCGTCATAGGCCACATAACCCACCCAGAGCCAAAGCATGCGCAGCACCGCTTCATTATCTGCGGCCCTTGCGGGATCGCTCGGCATCGGCTGGCGCAGCGCACTGACCGACAATCCTGTGCGGCCGTGAGCAATCGCCTGCAGATGGGTGATAAAAGAGGCCTCAGCACGACGCCGCGCCTCTGCCTCATCCTCTGCCCTCGCTAAACGCTCCGGCGTCAATGTTCGCCAAAGTTCAAAAAAGGAAGTGGGGCCGCCGTCCTGCAGCGCGCCGGTGCGTCGCAGCCGCAGGCACCAATACCGCCACTGCCAGTCTCGGTCGCCGAAATGCTTTGCCGCCAGGCGCAGCGCCTCTGTCCTCCGGCGTTCAGCCGCCGTTGCGCGGGAAGCATCAGATATCCGCTTTTCTTCGTGCTGCAGCAGTTTTTCAAGTGTTGGGCGTGAAAAGCGCCAGAGCCAAGGCTCCATTTTTTCGAGCCAGCTCTTTGAAAAATACACTGCCGCTTTTTTCTCCATTTGTGCAACGGCGCGCACCGCTGCCCCCGTTACGACACGGACGGCACGAGTCAGGCTCTTTAAAAGCGCTCTTTTCTTCTGCATAGACCGCCTCTTTCCTTTTGACAATGCTCAAGAGCATTGCCATTACCCTCAGAACTAGTCTAGCACTCCAAATTCACAGCGGCACCGGTCAAACCGTAATTTCTTGTTGAATTTCAATGAATTGCAGTTATTTCTAAGGTTCATTCTCATTAGCGGCATCCGCATGAGAAGGAGCGGCAAACGCCAATTTCAATCCGTTCTGTCATCCGAAAAAAACGCCCGCTGCAAAGGGCTGCAAGCGGGCGTCAGTTCTCTTTATAAAGCCTCAGTCACATGAGGCTTTATCGCAGATGAAATTTATTTTCTGCATTAGCTGAAGAACGGCATCAAGAGACGCATGATCCACATGGAGAGGAGCGCGTTCACAATGGAGTTCAGCATCAAGAGCGGCCAGTAGCGCTTCGGGCAGTCCGCGACGCCAAGCAGGCGTCCCATGTACTGGATCTGCGAGGCCATCAGGAAGATAGCCGGCAGAATGACCGTCACGCCGTCAGCATCAAGCACACCTTGGGCAAGCAGACTCGCTGCCATGCCGGCGCCGGCCGAAGCCGACAGCCATGCGGCCAGCAGCACCGTAACGGCCTGACCCGGAAGGCCAAAGAGCGCCATGAAAGGACCGCAGTGCTGGCCGAGGAAGTCCATGACGCCCAGAAGGGTCAGCATGTGCGCGAAGACGAACGCCATCAAAACGTTCGGCGTCAAATTCAAAAGGGCGATATTGATACCCTTGCGAACGCCGACGATGAAGATGTCAAGCGGATTAGTAGACGTGGTCTTCTCAGTCATTTTCGAAGTCCTTGCGGTAGACCGTATTGAGGACGCAGCGGACGAGGAAGCCGCCGACGAACTTGAGCACAATCATGAGGATGAGCGGCACGATGAGCGGGCAAAGCGTCGCAGCGAAAAGCGCGGAACCCGAAGCAAAATAATTGCCGATCAGACCTGCGCCGGAATACTGCCAGGCGCAGACCACAATGAGCCCTTTCTTATTGAAAAGACCGCGGTCGTACATTCCCTTTGTCAGCGCAGCGCCGGCATCGGTGCTCTGCAGGTCGGTAATGAGTGCAAGACCCGTCGAACCCGGAACGCCCAGAATCGGATTGAGAAGCGGCGTCATCAGCTTCTGTGCGGCACGCATGGCACCGTAGTAAGTGACAACTTCCATCACGCCCAAGGCGAGCATAACGGAGGGGAAGAGCGAAAGAGCAAAAAGGAAGCCCTGACGAGCACCAAAACCGCCCTTGCCGATATAGGTGAGGCCGTCGATCTTGCCGAACCCGCCAGCGAGCGTCGTAAAGTCAAACGAACCGAGCCATTTGTACCCGTCAATGTTGTAGAAAAGCCCCGAGAAAAAGAGGATCGTGATGATCAAAGCCACATAGGCGCCAACGCCTACATGTCCCGCATCCTGATCGTCCTCACTCGCAGCGGCCTGATTGTTCTCAGTCATGGCATGCCTTTGTGGGGAAGTTGGAGGGTTTGAAAACTCGTGATTTTAACGATCTCTCACAAAAACATCTAAGCAATTCCCCTAATTCAGTTACCCAACATCAACCATTAAGTCTACCTATCAGGCGCACCCTATAAAAATAAGGATGGCCGCTCGGTTTGCACGAGCGGCCATCTTCCGAAAACAACTCCACAGAGAGTGGAAATCCCTTAGTCGAGGAACTTCCTGCGTGAGGCAGTCAGCCTCACCCGAAGAGTTTGGCAAAGAACCCCTTCTTCGGCGCTTCCTCAACGCAGGCAAATGACGTCACCTCATAGCCCGTCGGCGCAATGGCGTCGCGCACGGCCTTTTCATCGAGCGGAAGCTCGGTAATGATTTCGGCACATTTCTTGCTGCGTGAGGCCTTGACCTTATTGACTTCAAAAGCCTTTTTGATCGTGCTGCAGATGTGTTCCTCGCACATCCCGCAGGCCATACCTTCAATACCAACGATGGTTTTATACATTTGCTTATCCTCAATGGACTCAGTCGAACACGCCGCCGGCCGTCTCCGCCGCCTCCGGGAGAGACCGCAGGCCTATTCGACTCAATAATATTGAGAACCATTCTAATCCTCGGCGAAGCCCCTAGCTGACCTCATCGGCCTCATCGGCATCCGACGCATTCTTTGAACGATCTTCCGATTTGAAGAAAAGAATACCGGCCGGCCGCCGATAGGAGTGGAAAGCAGCCGCTCTGACATTTGACGCCTGACTGCTCCAATTTTGGACGGCTTCAAAAACACGGTCAGAATCCCAGAGCATCACCTCCGCATAGCAGCGTTTCTCAGAGAAAGCCTCACCGACAACCGATGCTGCTCCGGGTGCCGTCTCGGAAAGCATGCCTCGGAAATCCGCAATGATCGTTCGATCCAGCGCTTCGGCAGCTTCCGGAGAAACCGCTGCTGCACGTTCGAAAAAGAAGAATCCAACCGCAATGCCCTGCCGATGAAGCACATCAACAACCTCAGATTCACCAGAACGGTAACTATTGATGAAATAGGGAGCGGCAGTCCATCCAAAGCGGATATCAAAATTGATTTCGGCCTCTTTCTCAGGCTTAAGCCAATATTCGAGCCGTTCCTCTGCGATATCGCGATGCGTATAGTTCTTTGCCCGAGGCTCGAGCGCAGCAATGCGTTCTGAGAGTTCTGAAAGCAGGAACCCTCCGTCTTCGGGCGCCTTGCGCAGAATCGTCAGATTGCGGATAAACCGCATGGATGCCGCTTCGCCGATTAAATGGTCAATCAAGAGCGTGAGCTGCTCAAAGACCGGGGCACTCTCTTCCTCATCCAATCCGCGCAGCGACTCTGCAAAAAACTGCAGCACCCAAGCGTTCTCTTCTTTAACGAGACGGCAGCGAATTTCTCTGCAGTCAAAGAGCAGTCCCTTATTAAATTTGAGTTCGACGGCTGCCGGTTTCGGTCTGAGGCCGGCAGCAAACTCCCAATGCGCTCCCAGAGCAATGGGGGCGGCATCCAGGAGCTTCAGGATCGGCAAAATCTGCACAAAGTTGTGCTGGGGCGACAATTCGAGCGTAAAGTGACCGGCAGCGTCTGTCGGGGACGAGAAACCGATCCCCCAGCCTTCTGATACCGACTTAAGCATCTTCACAATCCGCTCAAGCGCATCAGCAGGATTTCCGCTTGCAATTAAAGCCCGCAGCTCGGCATCCGCCTCGCTGAAAGCATCCCAAAATTGGACGGCACGTTCATTGAAACACCTGCGGAAGACGGGAATGGTTACAGCACGCCTTGCGGCATCGAGCATTTTGATGGTGTCTTCGTCGCCGGGCCTATATTCCAAAGCTCGCTCCCAATATGGGACGGACTCTCCTTCGCGATCCAGATAAAAAAGCGCATAGGCCGTACGGAAGTTCCATTCATGCGTATTTTCTTGCTCGGCGCGGCACGATTCGAGGAGTTCCAGGGCATGAAGAAATAAATCATCCTCGCCGGGCTGAGCCAGATTGTTGTAGGCCCGAGCCAATTCACTTGTTAAACGAAGCGTTTTTTTCGCTGCCGGGAGCGCTTCGACTGCATCAATGATGGTTTGGTATTCATTCGCCTGATTCCAAATCCTGATCTTTGGGATGAGCTCTTCTTCTTCTGCCGTATAGTCCTCAGTCTCTTCTTCCGCCGGCGCACTGTCTCCCATATGCACTGCAGTTTGCCGGACGCGGAAGCACACCTCCCCGGCTTCGTCGGGTTTACCGTCCTCGCCTCTGATGAGCAGTCCGATCTCCTCGTTTTGCCGCACGTTAATGCAGACCAAGTCAGAGGCAGATATGTCATGGTTCTTAAGCAGCTGCGGAACAGCACGGATTAAATCGCCGAGCCATCCAACAGAGACGTGTGAAAGCGCCGGAACATTCATTAAGAACCGAAAGACCAGCGGAAACCCAGCCGCAGAAGAGGTGCCCGTACAAAAAGGCACTTCAGGAGGATCCGCAGGCTGCCAGTCACTGAAGTTAAAGAGCGCAAAAACCGCCTCCAAACCACCGGGCTTAGCGAGAATGCAGTTGTTGAAGCGGGTATAGACGAGAAGCTCATCAGAGGGCATCAGGTTAAGCTGCAGCGCTTCATCCGCATCCGGATCAATCAGGTGATTGGAGAGCTGAAGAATGTCGCTCCCCGACTCAATCTCACGGCGTGCCGTGAGGAACTCCGGATCACCGGGCACCAGTGCGAGACCAGTTTTGATCGCTTTGAGCGCACCTTCCGCATCGCCCAAATGCGCCCGCAGTTTCGCCGCTTCCAGCCATCCCCATGGATATGTCGGTTCTTCTCGCAGGGCACGCTCCGCACATTGATGCGCCTCTTCAATTTTCCCCAGATGAAGCCATACTGCACAAAGACGATAAAAGAAGACGCCGCAGCCGGCAGCCGAAGCTTCAGCTCTCCGAAGAATGGTGAGAGCGCGGATGCAGTCTTCATATTGGTGCAGATTAAGGCAGGCATGCGCGCGCATCAATGCACACTCGAGATCTTGATCAGCCGCTTCGCGCGTGAAGCGCCCTTCCCTGATGCCTCGATCTATGACGGCATCGATTTCAGCCAGAATTCGCCCAGGCCGAATTTCATTGCCCGATTCAAAGGCTGCCAGTTTGGCTCGATCTTCATCTGAAAAAATAATTCCGCGCGGCGTCATCACAATTCTCCTCTCATGCGTGCTGCGAACCGCCTCAGGCGTGAGCCTCATCCTCATGGGCGAGCAATTCATTGGGCTGGAACCGAATCTTCCAGGTGTCACGTCCCTCTAAAAAGATACCTGGACTTCTCTCGAGCGGCAATTTTTGTCCGGCGGTATAGCTCACCGTTTCGCCGTCCTGAAAGTCCACTTCGTTTTCAGACACATAATCCGCTGTATCGGCAAGGAAGAAAAAGAGCTCCATGGGGTCAATATCCGCTGCCGGAACTTCCATTTCCATTCGGCCAAGGGCTTCAAGCCCTTCCGTCCAAGCTGCGAAGCTGCCCGATTCAAGGCGCACGACTGAGACCCACACGAGGCAAAGCGTTGGAAATGCGCCGTCTTTCATACATTGGGCAAAATCACGGTATGTTTCGGGCTGATGCACCACTGCGTTGATATAGATGCCGACGCAGGAAGCCTCTCCTGCGAGCGACGCACAAACCTTCGCAAATGCCATGCCGGCCCTTTTCCCGGGCAGCGGCGCAGTCACAATCAAGTGAGCACGATGGTGCGCCACTAAACTTTTATCTCCTCGCCAAAGGAAATTGTCTTCTGCCGCACCGAGCGCCTCATTATCAGGAATCGGTGCAGGAATCAAGCGTATAAAAACCGGCACGTCGTCAACAATGAAGCATGATGTCGACGAAGAAGCACCGTCTTCGAGCTCAATCGAATCGTCCCACTCTCGGCGGAAGCGCTTCACGAAAGCTGACGCACACCATGCCGAATCCTTAAGAAGGACAAAAGAGAGAAAAATGCTGCGGGGCGAAGATCTCGCGGCACCATTGCTGATCGAATCACACATAGGCACACCATGGCGGTTAGTGGAGAGGCTTACGCTGCTTTCTGTCATTTTCTCATGCCGCGCCCCAATCTCTTTATGAAGAGACTTCAATGTCGACAGTCTGCCCCCAAAGCGCAGTCCAAATGATTTCCTGCGGCCTCAAATCGATTGATAATGGTTTTCTTCACATTTGACTATCGCGGTCTGCGCCATTGTCATGATTTTTTTCCTCATCAAGCTTATCGCTGCACCGCTTCTGCTTGCGCTGGCCACATTGGCTGCTCGGCGCTGGGGAACGGTTTTGGGCGGGATTCTCATTGGACTGCCGCTGATCTCCGGACCCATTTCTGTTTTTCTGGCCATCGAAAACGGTGCCGGATTTGCCGTTGAAACAGCCAGAGGCGCATTGGCTGGAACCGTTGCACTTGCCGTCTTCACCTGTGTCTATGCGGCGGTCTGCCCTAAAGGATGGCTTAAAGCTTCTTTTTTAAGCGTGGCGCTCTATGTTTTAGCCTCTTGGATCGCAGCCGAGCTTCCGATCTCTGCTGTGACGCTTGCGGTCTCCGCTGCGGCCGCCATCGTCCTTTCTCTTTGGATCATGCCCGTTCCTCACGGCGCAGTCGTGAAACACCGTCCGCCGAAACATGATCTCCTGATGCGCATGGGCATGATGATGGTGCTGATGATTGCCATCACCTTCCTTGCACCCTATATCGGCCCTACCGCCTCAGGCATCGCCTCAACCTTTCCGTACATGGCGCTCACCATGGCGGTTTTCTCCCAAATACAAGGCGGCCCGGATAATGCCCGCCGAGCCATGCACGGGCTGATGCTCGGCATGTACAGCGGTCTGGTCTTCAATGCCGTCGTATGGGCACTGGCGGCTGAGGATCGACTGCTTATCGCTTATGCGGCCGCAACAGCCGCTGCGCTCGCTGCTCAGGGTGTTGTTCTGGCCCTGACGCTTAAAAAAACAGCATAACGTCTGCCAGACCCAGTGTCTTTTAAGGCTTTTTTATTTGAAAACATCTCGTCATTCAGACTGTGCGGGCCGTTGAGCAGAAAAAACACGGTCAAAGAGGCTTTCAATGATTTCCTTTATGCCTTCATGACTCTTTTAGAGCCCATAAGATATGGCTCAGCCGCAGCCATATCTTTATATTTAATCGATTCTAAATAGAGTCTTATTTTGCTTATCGTGCAAACTTATTTTGTTCGACACGATATACCTCGTTTTCAATGCAATATATTGATAAACAAGATTAAACTCTATCGAATTCCTTATATTTCAAATACACAGCTCCTCATCCCCATCATAAAATACGGTCATTGTGCCGCGTTAATCATGCCTATCAAACGCTGACACAGCTTCCCGCTTTCGACGCAGGGAATAAATTTCCAAAAAAAAGGAGTTTTGGATGAAAAAATGGATTCTTGGAGCTGCAGCCGCCGCGCTGCTTCCCATTTTTGCTCAAGCAGATCAGCCGCGAGATGAATTTTTCTGGCTTTCTGAAATCAATAAAGCGAGCTGCATCATTAATACCGCAGAAGGCCTGCTTGAGAAGACAATGGGGGAGCGCATTGCCAAGGGAATCTCTGCCGTCATCACCAACGGCAATAAAGAAAACGGTCCTCGGCCTAAGCTGGTCATTAAGTATGAGCCTTACCTGATTAAGGAAGTCGGCATGGATGCAACCATGCTGCATATCGGCCGCTCCAGTCAGGACATGCATGCCACCTACCGCACGGCCATCATTCGTGACAATACGCTCAAGCTTTCAGAGACGCTCACCAACGCAATGGAAGTTTTGAATACGCTCGCCAAAAACAATCAGTCAACGATCGTTCCGAACTACACCAACGGCGTCGCGGCTCAGCCCAATTCTTATGCGCACTACCTCATGGGCTATCAAGCAGCCTTCTCGCGCGATCTGGAAAAAATCCGCAATTTTTATCAGCGCCTCAATTACTGTGCGATGGGCACCACCGTTCTGAACGGAACGAGCTGGCCGCTGGATCGTCAGCGCATGGCCGATTATCTGGGTTTCGCCGGGCCTGTACCCAATGCCTACGATGCCGGTCAGATGAAGTCCGTGGATGAACCCGTCGAACTGGCAGCCATTGCAACGAGCATTGCACTGCACGTGGGCACTTTCATTCAGGATGTTTCCGTTCAGTATGCGCAGCCCCGTCCCTGGATCCTGCTGCAGGAAGGCGGAGACAACACCTATGTTTCCTCTGCGATGCCGCAAAAGCGCAATCCCGGCTTGATGATCAACACGAGAGCTGCCGCGAGCGATGTGATCGGCCAGGCGCAGACAGTCATCCTCAAGGCCCACAACATTCCGCCCGGAATGAGTGACCCCAAGAGCGTTTCGGCCAATGCCAAACTCGCCAACGATACCTCCGCGCTTTTGAAGCAGTTCACGCGCGTCATCAAGGCGCTGCGCGTGAATCCCGAGCGTGCGCTTGAAGAGCTCAACAGCGACTGGACAGCTTCTCAGGAAGTTGCGGACGTTTTAATGCGCGAATATAAGCTCCCATTCCGCGTGGGTCATCATGTGGCAAGCCATATCGTCACCTATGCCCGAAACAACAGCCTCTCGCCCGCCAACTTCCCGTATGAAGAGGTCAGGAAGATCTATGCAGAGGTCATCAAGAGTGAATATCCGCAAGGGAATCCAGTCTGCCCAATGAGCGAAGAAGAGTTCCGCAACACCCTCAATCCCACCGCGATTGTTGCCAACCGCAAGACTGAAGGCGGTCCTCAGCCCGCAGAGCTGACTAAAGCACTGTCAGCCGCAGATGCCGCGATTGCCGAACAGCGCGAGTGGACGAAGCAAAACCGCCGGCACATCGATCAGAGTCTCGCTAAGCTCGATGCGGACTTCCAGAAACTCCTCGAGCAGAAATAATCGGCATCCTGAATGCGGCAGGGAGCCGCATTCAGCTTGGACGTTTTGCACCTCCCGGAGAGATAACGCCCCCAATGAGGGGCGATTCGCCGGGAGTTTGCAGATGAGCGCGTGACTCGCTTTAGCCTCTGCGCCCGGTGAGATACTCGTAAAGCCCCTCTTCCACGGGCGTTTCCAAACGCCAGTGCATCTCAAACGCCGATTGGCCATTGGCAAGGCGAACGGGCTGCGGCGCTGCGGCAGCGTGCATTGCGCCAAGGTAATAAAACGCCTTGGCTTCATCGTCTTCCTTGCTGCGGCGTACAAATAAGAGTATTCGAATCGAGGCGTACTGACCTTTTTGCGTCATGCGCTGAGCATCCTGCGAATCAATCTGTCGATTGACCTTAGAGAGCGAGATCAGTTCTGCCGGCGAAATAAAACGGTCGGCATAAGCAATCGCGCCGGCCTGCTTCTCGTAATTGATGAATATGGGGAAGGTCTGCGTTTTCTCATCGTAGAAATAGCCGCCGATATTGATGGACGTGATATTGCGGTCCCAATCGAGCAGCCGGCAGACATCCTCATAGGTGTAGGTCGACCCGAGCAGCAAAAATGTGTCCTCCCAGCGATGATTTGCGCGTGCGCGGCAGCGATTGAGCACAAAATCGGTGAGCAACTCCAAACGCCGGCGAAAAGACGGTTCATCCGCAAGAGCGCAGACGAACTGCGGATTTACCCGCCAGCGGCGCACCCGCTTTCCGTCTTCGACATCATCGAACGCTTCAATCACTTCACAGCCGGCATTTCGCTTGACGTCATTGGCCGTACGCTCAAACTTCGCGGTCATCACGCATTCCACATTGCGCAGATGCGCCGGCGAGGCTTTGAAGCTGTAGGGTTCCGCACTGAGTTTTTCGATCAGCGCCGCACGCAGGTCGGACCGACCCTCAAGCACAGCCTGCAGCACCAAAGCTTCCGACGGCCTGAGCGCTGACCCCAAATGGTTCGAGCACCATCTCAAACGCTTGACTGCGGCATCCGACAAACGTTCTGAATAGTCGGGTTCATATTTAACCAAAAAATCGTAGTAGGACGACCCTTTCCGCAGCAGAAACTTGGAAGCATCAATTGACGCATGTTCCTCAAAATCAGCGAGCTCGGGTATCCGCCCAAGCTTATATTTCAGAAGTTTGTAGGCATCCAGAAGCAGTCGAACGGAATTCAGGGACGCGCTGTCAATTGCCCGATAAATACGGCTGCGGGCCACCTCGTCAAAGTGGATGGAGGAAGCCCCCGGAATGCGCTCAGCCCCCGTCGTCACGAAGCGGCGGAGCTTTTCTTTCGAATACGAGCGATCATCCGAAAGCGCGGTCGCAATGAGATAGTTTTTCTCATAGTTTCCGATAAAGTCGAGCACAATCACATATTCCTTGTCGGCGGCACGGCGCAGCCCGCGGCCGAGCTGCTGCACAAACACAATTGCACTTTCCGTGCGGCGCAGCATCAGAATTTGGTTGACCTCAGGGATATCCACTCCTTCGTTAAAAATATCAACCGTAGCAATATATTCGAGCCGATTGGGACCCATGCCGTGCGTGAGCCGCTCAATCGCTGCTTCGCGCTCATCCTGAGCGGTTTGACCGTCAAGCGCAATCGCCGGATGCCCTGCACGCGTGAAAGCGGCTGCAGCGGCGCGAGCTTCTTCGAGACTGCCCGCAAAAATTAAGCCTTTCACGCGGTCACCGCAGGAGCCGAAATACTCCGCCTGATGGATAACGTGCTCGATGCGCTCAGGCCAATTCGGATTTGTGAAATCCGGCAGCTGACCAGCTCCTTCGCCCGTCTCGTCTTCCGTTCCGGCAGAGAGCCCAAAGTAATGAAAGGGCGTTAAGAGATTCTCTTCAAGGGCCTCGGAGAGACGAATCTCATGCGCAATGACATGGTCAAAGAGTTTGAAAATATCAAAGCCGTCCGTTCGCTCCGGACTGCCCGTCATCCCGAGCCAGAAGGCTGGTTTGAACCAATTCATGATGCGCTGATAGCTTGGCGCGCCTGCTCGGTGCACTTCATCAATGATGATGAAGGCAAAGGCATCTTTAGGAAACGCCTGGAGCACCGCGGTCTTGGCAAGCGTCTGCATCGTGGCAAAAACAAAGTCGCACTCCGACGCTTTTTCATTTCCGGAAAGCAGCCCGAAGGAACCTGCGGCATCTCCCAAAACAATGCGGAAACTCTTCAAAGCCTGCCGCGCAATTTGCTCTCGGTGAACAATGAAGAGCATGCGGAATCTCTGGGAATGTCGGCATTCTCGGTCTCTAGGAGTGTCTGCTGAATGGGTACGCTGAAATTGAGCGATGGCATCGCGCACCGCAAAGGCGGCAGCAAAGGTTTTGCCCGTACCGGTAGCAGAAATCAGCAGTGCACGCTCAGCCCCATTGCTTCTGAGTGCTTTAAGCCGAGCGAGAAAAGCCTGCTGCATGGAATTGGGCTCCGCGCAGCCCGGCTTAATCGTTGGCTGAGCATTGACTGCTGCCTTGCGGGCTTCGAGCTGAGCAGTGCCGAGCTGACGATATTCCTGCTCATACGCTTCCATTTCCAGCGCTGCATCGCGGGATGCGGCATCGGACCAAAGCGCATCAAATTCGGCGAGGATCGACTGAGCGAGCTCACCTCTTTCGCAGGCAACGATGCGCGTGTTCCATTCGCGGTTGGTCGTGAGCGCCGAGAGCGTCAAATTGGAACTGCCGATGATGATCCGCAGAAGATTATTGGAGCTGTGAAAGATATAGCCTTTGGTGTGAAACCCTGCCGCCCCCTGCGTGCGAAAAATTCGGACCTCTAAATTCGGCAGTGCCAGGAGCTGCCGCAATGCGCCGGGTTCAGTGAAATAGAGATAATCGGTCGTGAGAATGCGCCCATGCACACCCTTGGCCGCAAGACGCTGCAGCGTCAGAAGGAGCGGCGCAATGCCGGACTTCGTGATAAAGGCAACGCTGATAGAAAAGGACCGGGCATGACTGAGCTCATCGTCAATCGCCGTCAGTATTTTTAAATGACGAATCGGATCGTTGGCAAGAAGCGTTGTCCGCAGTCCGGCTTCCGAAGGTATAGCCGCATCGGCAAATGAAGTGGCCAGACTCTTTTGGAGATTGTCCGAAGAATTCTCGAGGCATAAGCCGTCTTTATCCCTATGAGCAATTGAAGGGAAAGCTTCGAAGTTCATGGCAGCATACGACCAAATGGGATGAATACGAAGCAGCATAGCAGCCGAACGACGCCACTGCGGTGCGCCGATGCCTTTTCCCTTTAGGAATCAATGGCGACAATCCCGTTGTTTCTTCTCCACAACCCCCAAAACAGAGCGGCTGGTCAGGCGATCTGCGCGGACATCACGCTCAAAGCGCCCTTCCTCAGCGGCAAAAGCCGCCGAAGCACCTGTGTCAGGCGCTGCGGCGGCTTTCTTTGTCGGGCTCGATTCAGATAGACGTATTAATCCACGACGCCCGCCTGAAGATGCTGCAGATCACGAACCTTTTCGGAAAGTTCGCTGCGGCGGATACCTTCGGCAGCGGCCAGGCCGCCGGCCATTGTTGTGTAATACGTCGTCTGTTCGGCGAGGCAGACCTGCCGAATGGCACGGGCGTCATCGAGTTCGTGCTCATGCTCGGCCACCGACATCACGACAAGGTTGATCTCCTTATTCTTGATGAGGTCAATGACGTTGGGGCGGCCTTCATGCACACGGCTCACGCTGCGGCAGGGAATGCCGGCCGCTTGAATGACTCTGGCCGTACCTGCTGTGGCAATCAGTTTGAAGCCGGCGTGATGAAGTTCGTGGGCTGCGATCGTCACCTTGGGCTTATCACTGTCGCGCACAGAGAGGAAGCACAGCCCCGAAGACGGCAGCTTAGAGGCCGCGGCAAGCTGACTCTTGCGAAGCGCTTCGCCGAAGTCGCTGCCGATGCCCATCACCTCGCCCGTGGAGCGCATTTCCGGCCCGAGAACCGGGTCGACCCCCATAAACTTCGCAAACGGGAAGACCGCTTCCTTGACGGAGAAGTACTTCGGCGCCTTCTCGAGCTCTTCAACCGTCAGCCCCTGATCGGCGATCTTGTCGCCCACCATGCAGCGCACGGCGATCTTGGCGAGCTGGTGGCCCGTTGCTTTGGAAACAAACGGCACGGTACGCGAAGCGCGGGGATTCACTTCCAGCACGTACACCACAGGTTCTTCGGTGTGGGCATTCTTAACGGCAAACTGCACGTTCATGAGGCCGACCACTTTGAGCGCCTTGGCGAGTTCGCGGGTTTCGCGGCGAATTTCCGCAACGAGCGACGGCGCCAGACTGTAGGGCGGCAGCGAGCAGGCCGAATCGCCGGAGTGCACGCCGGCTTGTTCAATATGCTCCATGACGCCGGCAACAGCTACGACGTCTCCGTCGCAGACCGCATCAACGTCCATTTCAACCGCATCGTCGAGGAACCGGTCGAGGAGTACCGGTTCTTCCGGGCTTACCTTCACAGCCTCGCGCATGTATTTGACGAGGCGCTCGGGCGTATGCACGATTTCCATCGCACGGCCGCCGAGAACGTAGCTCGGACGAACGACAATCGGGTAACCAATTTCTTCGGCCTTGGCAAGCGCTTCTTCTTCCGTGTGCGCAATACGGTTGGGCGGCTGAAGCAGACCGAGCTGATTGATGAGCTTCTGGAAGCGTTCGCGGTCTTCCGCGCAGTCGATCGCGTCGGGCGTCGTGCCGATGATGGGCACGCCGTGGGCTTCGAGTGCACGGCAGATTTTGAGCGGCGTCTGACCGCCGTACTGCACAATCACGCCCTGGGGCTTCTCAATTTCACAAATGGCGAGCACGTCTTCGAGCGTCACCGGTTCGAAATAGAGACGATCGGAGGTGTCATAGTCGGTGGAGACCGTTTCCGGATTGCAGTTCACCATGATCGACTCCCACCCGTCCTCGTGAAGCGCCATGGAGGCATGCACGCAGCAGTAGTCGAATTCAATGCCCTGACCAATGCGGTTGGGACCGCCGCCCAGCACGATCACCTTTTTCTTGTCGGTAGGATCAGCTTCGCTGATGCGGCTTCGTTCATAGGTTGAATAGAGGTACGCCGTGGTGGTGGCAAATTCCGCTGCGCAGGTATCCACCCGCTTATAAACGGGTTCAACGCCGAGCACTCGGCGAGCTTCACGCACTTCATTTTCGTGGCAGTCTGCCAGCAGCTTGGCGATGCGCTTGTCGGAGAACCCGCGGCTCTTCAATGCCCAGAAGTCGTCGACATCGAGTTCATTGAGATTGTGGCCGGCAATAGACGCTTCCACTTTCACCAGCTCTTCAATTTGGCGCAGGAACCAGGGATCAATCTTTGAAAGCTCGAAGATTTCTTCCACCGTCATGCCGATGCGGAAGCCGTCGGCCACATAGAAAATGCGTTCCGGTCCGGGTTCGGCAATTTCGCACAGAATCTTCGAACGGTCGGTAGTAATGGGATCGAGACCGCACTTGCCGGTTTCGAGACCGCGGAGCGCCTTCTGCAGAGATTCTTCGAACGTACGGCCGATGGCCATGACTTCGCCCACCGACTTCATCTGCGTGGTGAGGCGATCGTCGGCAGCGGGGAATTTCTCGAAAGCAAATCGCGGCACCTTGGTGACCACGTAGTCAATGGCAGGCTCAAACGACGCCGGGGTCTTTCCGCCCGTCATTTCGTTCTTCAATTCGTCAAGCGTATAACCCACGGCGAGCTTGGCTGCGATCTTCGCAATCGGGAAGCCCGTAGCCTTTGAGGCCAGCGCAGACGAACGCGAAACACGAGGATTCATTTCGATGACGATCATGCGGCCGTTTTGCGGATTAACCGCAAACTGGACGTTCGAACCGCCCGTATCCACGCCGATCGCACGAAGCACCGCCATCGAGGCATCGCGCATCGCCTGATATTCCTTGTCGGTGAGCGTCTGTGCGGGGGCGACCGTAATGGAGTCGCCGGTATGAACGCCCATCGGATCCAGGTTTTCGATCGAGCAGACGATGATGCAGTTGTCCGCCTTGTCGCGGACCACCTCCATCTCGTACTCCTTCCAGCCGAGAAGCGACTCTTCAATAAGCACTTCCGAGGTGGGCGACAATTCAAGACCGCGCGAAACGATCTCCAGGAACTCGTCCATGTTGTAGGCAATGCCGCCGCCCGTACCGCCCAACGTAAAGCTCGGACGGATCACCGCCGGGAAGCCGACGGTCTTCTGAATAGCAAATGCTTCTTCGAGCGTATGCGCAGCACCCGAGCGCGCGCTTTCAAGACCGATTTCGGTCATCAGCTTCTTGAAGCGTTCGCGGTCTTCGGCTTTGTCGATGGCTTCCGGAGTGGCGCCGATCAGTTCAACGCCCCAGCGGCGGAGGACGCCGTGGTGAACGAGATCCATTGCGCAGTTGAGCGCCGTCTGGCCGCCCATCGTCGGCAGGATCGCATCCGGACGTTCTTTTTCGATGATGCGCGCCACCGTTTCCCAAGTGATCGGTTCGATGTAGGTCGCATCCGCCGTCTTCGGATCGGTCATGATGGTTGCGGGGTTGGAGTTCACGAGAATAACGCGATACCCCTCTTCGCGCAGCACGCGGCAGGCCTGCACGCCCGAATAGTCGAATTCACATGCCTGACCGATAATGATCGGACCGGCACCGATGATAAGAATAGATTGAATGTCTGTACGCTTCGCCATGATTCGCTTCTAGTTCGTTTGTTCTGTGCTTTGTCGACTTCGCTGGGCCCATCAGCCGGCACGGCGGCCGGCGAGGCTCTTCGCAAACTTTTCGAAGAGCACGTCAATATCGTGCGGACCGGGACTCGCTTCCGGATGCCCCTGGAAGCAGAATGCGGGCTGTCCGATCAGCTCAAAGCCCTGCAGACTGCCATCAAAGAGGGAGCGGTGCGTAGCACGGGCATTGGCCGGCAGCGTATCGGCATCCACCGCAAAACCGTGATTCTGGCTTGTGATGTATACGCGATTCGTTTCAACGTTTTCCACCGGGTGATTGGCGCCGTGATGGCCGAACTTCATCTTGAGGGTCTTCGCACCGACGGCGAGCCCCATGATTTGATGACCGAGGCAGATGCCGATAAGCGGCAGCTTGGCCGCGATGGCCTTCTGCGCCACCTCAATGGCATATGTGCAGGGCGCCGGATCGCCGGGACCGTTCGAAAGGAAGATGCCGTCGGGCTGATGCTTCATCGCTTCTTCAAAGGGCGTCTGAGCCGGCACGACCGTCACACGGATGCCGCGATCCGCAAGGAGGCGCAGGATATTGGTCTTGATGCCGAAGTCATAGGCAACGACGTGATACGGGAAAACCGCTGCACGGCGGAACCCGGCAGGCTCGCCCTCGCGCGAAGGCTCCCAGCTGCCGTCCGTCCAGTCATAGACATGATCGGTCGTAACGGTCTTGGCCAGATCCTGACCGGCCATTGAGCCCCAGCTGCGGGCAGCTTCGAGCGCCTGCTGCAGATCCTCATCGGTGAGCTCATCACCCATCTGCTTGGCAATGATCGCGCCGGCCTGAGCACCGGTCGTACGCAGATGAATGGTCAGCGCACGCGTATCAATGCCGCAGATTGCCTTCACGCCGGCATCCTTCAAAGCTTCCGGGAGACTTTGACGAGCGCGCCAATTGCTCGGCACATCAGCAGCAGCTTTGACAATCAAACCCGCTGCGTGAATGGCATTGCTTTCCATGTCCTCAGGATTAACGCCGACATTGCCGATGTGCGCGCAGGTAAGCGCCACGAGCTGCCCCGTGTAGGAGGGATCCGTGAGGATTTCCTGATAACCCGTCATCGAGGTGTTGAAGACAACTTCGCCAACCGTAAGACCTGCCGCACCGGTACTTTCACCCTGAAAGACCGTGCCGTCGGCCAGTACGAGCGCCGCTTGAGGTCGAGTTTTCGCAATAAGTGCCACGATGGATACCCTTCCGTTTTGTGTTCTGTTTCTTGATGCTGCGGCTGAGCGAGAACGGTAAATCAAAGCTTGGAGAGAGGTGTATTCGAAGGCTGGTTCGAGGACCGCAATAAGTTCAGTCCTCAAGGCCGCTTTCGAATGCTCCTCCCGATCTGTATCCGCCATCCATTTTTCGGAAAGGGATAAACAGAGTCTGAAAGAAACCGGCATGCACCGAAAAGTGCCCTTTAGGCACCAATGGTGCGTGGCTGCAAGCACACTCCGACCGCAGTACGGCGAAAAGTCTATCCATGACCTGTTTGCGCTCGCCTCTGCTCATCTAGGTAAATTACCTTCCCCAACCCCGACCTTATCAACCACTCTCAATGTGTCGAACATTTGTCGACCAATTGGTTGAAATTCAAGTGATTTGGTTGTTCGATTCGCTTCTTTTTCAACGTTGGTCGGCCAGAAAACAGGAGCTGCAGCAGGTTTGAAAACGCCGTCTGAAAAGCCTTCCGGCACCTCTTATTTTGCCTTTCAATACAGACTCGAATTCAAAAAAAGAAGGCCGACGCACCCATTGCGATGCCCCAGCCTTTTTGGCATTCATCTGCACCGTTCGAGACGAGCCAGAGACCTAACGAAACTTTGAAAACCTGACTTATCCGTCTGGTCAAAGCCCGCAAAGAAAAGTCAGCGGCAGGGTTGGAACCCTCTGGAGCGCATCATGCTCAAACGGAGCACCGAGCGAACAGAACCGGCTCTTACGAGCGCATCTCTTTCACACAGGTGCTCCGCGGAACCGAAGCCTATATCTGCAGTTTGCAGGGAGGCGCGCCGCAGCTCGCCTCCCTGCATTTCTCCCAAGGTCAAAGACTCGTCATGATCCAGCCGAAGTCCTCCTTCGTCGGTTCACGGAGATCCCGGATCACGCCGTCCTTCCGTGCGGGGAAGCCTTCGAGGAGTGCTTCGTCCGCCTGGTCGTCCTCCGCCGCATCTGGCCGCAGTCTCAGGAAGAGCCAGCTGCCAAGAGGCGTCGTGAGGTCTTCGAGGAGGAAGCGCCACGGTCCGATGCGGTCCGTGTCGGCGTACTCGAGGTTTCTCGCAGTGAAGCTAAGCCGCGGCAGTGCCGATGGGTCGAGCTCTGCTGCGTCAAGGTTCAGCCACTCCGAGAGGTCCGGCACGAGGCCGATCGGCTCAGCATGCTCCACGGCACCAGCCTTGTGGACGTCGCTCGTGAAGCCGCTCCGCCCGTAGACTCGGCCTTCCCATCCGGCGAACGCGTAGAGCGTGTCGGCCGAATGCATCGGACCTGCAACCACATCGCCGCGCGCATTGAAGACCACGAGCGTATGGGCCGAATCCGCTTCGCCCACACGGACGACGCCGCGCTCGGTCTGATCGAGCCGGTAGACGTCAACTTCGCCCAAAGTGGAGCGCACGGGCCCTTCAATCACAACGTCGCCCGAACCGGCGTAGACCGTCACGATGCTGCCTGAGAGCCCGCCGGAGAATACGATGCCTTGAGGCGCACCCTTGGGCGCATTCTTCTCGAGCGCAGTGACGATGGCCAGACGCCCGTCGGCCGAGAGATCGCTTCCATGTACCGCAGCGGCATTCACCGCCACTTCACCCGAAGCAGAAACACCGTTGGTGAAGATGACCGCACCTCGTTCGCCCTGCACGCGCAGGTCACCCGAGACGGCGCCATTCTTCGATGCGTTGACCGCGAGCTCGGTTGTGCGGCCGGTCGACCCAAAGACGACGTCACCCGCAGACTCGATTTCAGCCTTCGTGAAGGCGTTGCCGCCCTCACCGGATGTTCCGCCTTCGCGGGCATCGAGCTTCACGAAACCGCCCGAAGACTGAGCTTCAAGGCTCGAGCCGCATGGAGGGTGACCTTCGCTTTGTTCTCCGACTTTGTCTCGTCGCCCACCGTGACAGCACCCGTAAAGGTAATGCCGCCCGATGCCGCGCCGATTCCGACGGAGTCGTCCGCCGTTACGAGGACGTCGCCCGTGAAGGCAACCTCGCCCGAGGCATCGATCTCAGCCGTCGATCCGCCGCGCACTGTCGTGCGGTCGGCGAGCGTAAAGTCCTTCGACGAGAACTTCACGTTCTGGCCGGAAGCCTGAACGCCTTCCTCGACATGCAGATCCTCCTTCACCGAAATTGAAAGCGCGCTGCCTGACGCCAAAACGGACTCTGCCGCGATACGGTCGCCCGTGAGGTGATCCGCTTCAACGGTGAGGTCCCTCTTGGTCTCGAGCGCAACAGTGCCTTCGCCGAAGTTGACCGCATCGCCAGCGCGGATCGACATGCTCTCGGCCTTCACGTTCTTTTCTGGCGTGAAGACGTCGTCGAGCCGGGCGTCTTTGCCCGCAATCACAGTCATGTCACCGATGAAGCCGTCCGAGGTCTTGGCGGTGATCGTGCTCCCTTCAAGGTGCACGGTGCCCGTCGTTGCCTCGAAGTAGGCCTTGCCGCCTACACCGTTCTCGTCCTCGGTGATCTCGAGCTGAAGGTTGCGGGAGTTGATGTCGCCGCCCGCGGAAATGCGCAGAATTTCCTCAACCGAGAGCTCCATGTCCTCCATGCCGATCGACCCATGGGCCTCCATTTCAAGAAAATCGCCCTTGAGGCCGATGGCGCCGGCGAGCGTCAGGTCGCCGCCCGTGCTCTTGAAGCCGAGGCCGCCGTCCTGAATCTCGAAGCGTGCCGTTTCGACGTTGAGGTTGCCTTCAGAGCGAGCGAAGAAGTCGCCCTTATCGGCCTTGACGTCGGCTCCCGTCAAGGTGATGGGCCCCTTGGAGGACTTGAAGGTAACGACGCCTTCGTAGTCGTCGCGGTTACCCTCGTTGTAGCCATTGCCCGTCACGTCGACCGTGATGCGCGCGCCTTCAACCCCTGCATCGCCTTCGGCGCGGAGCGACCCGCCCGAGACATTGGCGTCAGTGAGCGTCAGCAGACCGTTCGATTGGAACGCTGATGCTTCTTCAACTTTAACCTCAAGGCGCGAAGCATCGAGGGCGCCGCTGGCAGTGGCCGAAAGCGACTTCGCCGTCACTCTTGCAACAGCGTCGCCCGACGGCGCGAGCTTCAAATCCTGACCGGCCGTCAGTGTGGCCGCCCCCACTGCGGAGAGGTTTACACCCGAGGCGTCGATATCGGACGCTTCAGCCGTGAGCGTGATTCCGCCCTTGGCCGCCTTGATCTCTGTGTTCTTGACAGACAGATCACCCGTCGTCGCGGTTGCCGTGAGAGCACCTGCACCGAGCTTGGAGCCGTCAAGCGTCACGGAGTTGCCCGCCACAATCGAAGCCTGATCAGCAACGGTCGCCGTGAGGCGGGAGGCTTCAACACTGCCCGTCTTGGCCGTCATCGTGAGCGAATTGGACGTCACATTGGCGTCAGTCGCAGTGATCGTGTCCTGCGCCGTGAGTTTTGCGGCGCCGGAAATATCGAGCTCCGCCGACTTCAGAGACAGATCACCCAAGTTCGCAGTTGCCGTGAGAGCACCTGCGGTGAGCTCTGCATTGTCAAGCGTCACAGAGTCACCCGCCTGAACCGAGGTCTGACCAGTAACGGTCGTTGTGAGACGAGAACCATCAAGCTTGCCCGTCACAGCCGTCATCGTGAGCGAATTGGACGTTAGGTTGGCGTCAGTTGCAGTGATCGACTGCTTAGCCGTGAGTTCAGCGGCGTCAGAAATATCGAGCTCCGCCGACATCATAGACAGATCACCCAAGTTCGCGGTTGCCGTGAGAGCACCTGCGGTGAGCTCGGCATTGTCGAGCACCACGGTGTCACCCGCCACAACCGAGGCTTGATCAGCAACGGTCGCCGTGAGGCCGGAGGCTTCAACACTGCCCGTCTCGGCCGTCATCGCGAGCGAAGCGGCTTCAACGGAAGCTTCTGTCGCAGTGATCGACTGCTTAGCCGTGAGTTCGGCGGCGCCGGAAATGTCGACCTCCGCCGACTTCAGAGACAGGTCACCCGACTTTGCGGACGCAGTGAGTGCGCCAAGACCGAGCTTGGAGCCGTCAAGCGTCACAGAGTCGCCCGCCTCAACCAAAGCCTGACCAGCAACGGTCGCCGTGAAGCCTGTGGCTTCAACGCTGCCCGTATTGGCCGTCATCGTGAGCGAATCGGCCTCAACGGAAGCTTCAGTCGCAGTGATCGACTGCTTCGCGGTGAGTTTCACCTCGTCTTTAGCTGTCAGTGTTGCACTGGAGGCGTCGATATCGGCAGCTTCAGCCGTGAGCGTGATTCCGCCCGTAGTCGCCTTAATGTCCGCTTCTTTGACCGACAGATCACCAGTCTTCGCAGTTGCCGTGAGAGCACCTGCACCGATCTTGGAGCCGTCAAGCGTCACAGAGTCGTCCGCCTCAACCGAAGCCTTATCAGCAACAGTCGCCGTGAAGCCGGAGGCTTTAACGCTGCCCGTATTGGCCGTCATCGCGAGCGAAGCGGCCTCAACCGACGCGTCTTCCGCAGTGATCGACTGATTCGCGGTGAGTTTCACCTCGTCTTTAGCCGTCAGTGTTGCACTGGAGGCGTCGATATCGGCAGCTTCAGCCGTGAGCGTGAGGGTACCTTCGGTCGCGTTGATGGCAGCTCCGAGTGCGGAAAGCCCCTGCGCGGCAACTGCGCTCACTGTACCGCCCGAGAGATCTGCGCTGTCAAGCACCAGATTCTCACCAGCCGTGAACGCGGCCGCTCCCGTAATCTTGCTCTTCAGCTCGGTTCCGGTGAGGCTCTTCGCCGCAGTGATCGCGAGCGAAGCGGCCTCAACGGTGGAATTCGAGACCTCGACATTTTCATTTGCCGTGACCGTAACCGCTTCGGCTGCCAAGAGCGTGGCGTCTTTCGCGACGACCCCTGCGAGGCCATTGAGCTCAACCTTGCCCGCTGTGGACTGGACCGTCGCATTGGCGAGGTCAAGCGTCCCTTCAGACGAAATATTCACGTCGCCCGCGGCTTCAATCGAGGAGCCGCCAGAGAGCGCGACGCCGCCGCCCACAGCGGTGATGAGTGTCCCAGCGCCAGCTTGGGTCTGGAGCCCTGCCGCATCGATGCCGCCGCCCGTGGCGCCGACTTCGATCCGGCCGCCCGCACTGAGTTTGCCCTGAGTCGCGGTGACAGATTTACCAAGGAGCGATGCATCGCCCGAAGCCTCAACAACGCCGCCTGTGAACTTCAGCTCGCCCGCCTTTGCGTCAAGCTTCACGCCGCCCTTGGAGCGGACGGTCGAGTTGTCAGCAAGCTCGATCCCGGCCTCTTTCGACGTCACGGCGAGATCCTTATTCTCACCCGTCGACTCCAAATTGCCCGTAAGCGTGATTTGCTTCACGGCGTCAAGCTCAACCGAATCGCCCTTCACGGCACCGACTTTTAAGCCGCCCTCGGAGTCAATGTCCACCACACCCGAAGCGTTGATGCCGTTGATCGCGAGTTCTCCCGATTCACCCATGCCGCGCAGCCGCACGTTGCCCACGGACTCGGAGAAGTTCACCGTGGAGGCGGTGCCTACGCGAAGCGCGGTGTCTTCGGTGCCGAAGTCGCCGAGCACTTCGAAGTTGAGCGTCTGTCCTTGGATGTAGCCGAGCTCGGCGAAGTCGTCGTAGTCGTCGCCAAGCTTGTCGCCCGAGTACGCGTAGAGGTTGTTGGCCTTTAGCGAGACATCCTTGTCGCCCGCGAGCGAATAGAGCGTCATGTCGCCAAGCGCCCCGTTCGCATCAACGGCCTCAATGAAGATGTCGCCGCCCGCATTGACGGCGGCCCACTTTGCCGGATCCGAGTGGATCTTTAGGTAGGCGTCCGCAGCGCCGATGCCGCCCGTGCCGCCGCGCAGCGTCACGGTATTGCCGCTTACAAGCCCGGAACCCTCTGCCGCCGAAATACCGCCGCGCGAGGTAACGCGCACATCGCCCGTCTTGGAAACGATTTCCTTGACGGCAAGCCCTGAACCTTCAGGCGACTCCAGGAAGATGTTGTCGCGGGCATTCACGGTGAGGTTCCCCGACGCCTCGATAGTGACGGGGATCTTGAGCGTGACGGAAACCACTCCGTCCTTGCTCGAGAAGTCACCGATGTCGGCACGAGAAAGGGCTTTGAGGAGCGTAAGGCGCTTCGTCTCGTCCTCGTCCGAGAGACGTCCGGTGACGGTCTCACCCACTTCGCCCACCGAGCCCGCGTTCGCCGCGTTGATCTCGACGTTCTTGCCCCGGACGTTCGTTGCGCGCGCGGTCGTGGTCGACGAACCTTCTGAATTGATGATCGTGTCGGCGATCGAGTAGAGCAGATCGTTCTCAGTCCAGCCGTAGTTCTCGCGGCTCGCGACAAGCTTGCCGAGACTCGAGTTTTCGTCCTTCTCCATAGCCGAGACGGCCGCTTCAGCGCTCTCGAACCCCCCGTATATTGCCTGCAGGGCTGTGTAGTCCTGATTCTGGGCATCCGTGAGCTCACCGCCCTTTTCTTTGAAGGCCTGGTAGCTCTCCATCCGGGCGTAGGCCTGCGTGATGCGGTTCTTTTCAGCCTCAACGTCCGCCTGCCAGAGCGTGTCACCCGTGCTCGAGCCATCCGCATTGATGAGGCCCGCACGTTCCCACGCTTCGAGGCGCTTTTCATCGGAGACGTCCGACGCATCCGCAGCGCCCGAAGCGTCGTAGACCGACCCATTCTGCACCGTGAGGACCACGTCACCCAACTTCGATTCAATGAGGCCGAGACCGAGGTCGCCCGCAGAGGCCGTCACTTCAACGTCATTCAGGGCGGAAATATTCACTGCGTGGGTGCCTGCGGCTTCGAGCTGCCTGAGGTCTTTCACCTTCACGCCGCCTTCGACGCTCGAGAGCGTCACGTCCTTGCCCTGCGCCTCCGCTGCCTGAAGGTCGCCGCGCACGGCCACGCTGAGGGTCGAGCCGGCGAGCAGTCCGTCCGAAGAAACATTGCGGCCTGCACCGAGGTTCGTGCCGTCGATGTGGATGTTTGCAGCCGTCGCTCCGAGCTTAAGTTCACCCGAGCCGCCCTTGAGGGCGATTGGACGGAGCGAAGAGCCGATGTCGCCCTTTGCGGTCAGATTAATCGTGTCTGCGCCGTTAAGCGACGCTCCGGCGCTCTCCGCACGAATGTCGCCGCCCGCATTCAGGCGGATGGTGCCGCCCTGCGCGGTAATCGAGTTGCCGAGGTGGATCGACCGGTTCGAGGTGATGTCCACGGTGTTCGAGCCCTTGAGGAACCCGACCGAGACATCCTTGTCAGCCTTCACGGTGTAGGTCACCATGCGCTTTGAAGTCGTGTCGCGTGTGATCGTGTAGCTCGTCCACTTGTGGCAGCCGAGGAAGCCCGTCTTCCACTTCTTCGTCGTCACCTGGTAGCCCGTGTCAGTCTGATCGAGCACATCCATCCAGGCGTAGAAGTTGTCGTCCTGACCGCTGCCCTTGTTGGGGCGCGTCAGCTGGTCGGTGATCGTCGCCCCCTGATAGAGATTGCCGGACTTTGTAATCGTCTTTTTTTCGGTTTCAAAAGCGTCCTGTAGCTTGTCGGCGGCCTCGCCCCACCATTTCGCCATGTATTCGTAGTACTGCGTCTCAGTCGAGCCCGAAACCATCCCCTCGGTCCAGACATAGAGGAGTCCGTCCTTGGGCGAATAGTTCTGGATGCCGTTCCTGACTGTTTCATTTCCTATCGCTTGGCCGTTGTGATCCACCATATATTCGGTGGTCTTACCGTCCTGCCAGCGCGTGACTTTGGCGCCCGTACCCTTTGTGCTGTCGCTCCAGAAGAGGTCGGTGAACTGCACGACGCCCTTTGAGCTTCCGGTGTCGATGCGGCCGGTGAGAACATCGTGATCGCCGGCATTAAACCGCACGTCAGCCGATCCGTCCGACGCAAAGATCTTGCCGCCGCCCGTACTGGCAATCTTGCCCGTGATGAAGATGCTCCCGCCTTCGGGGAGGACGTCGTCCATGACGATCCGATCCTTCACCGGGTCATACCAGGCGGCGACGAGGAGCTTGTAGGAGCCGTCGTCCGTCTTCACAGCTTCTTCGGCCTGCAGTCGATAGGCGGAGCTCTTCACATCGATGTTGGTGGGGCTCCCCGCCCGACGCCAAGCCTCGCGGATCTCAGAGATCTTCGCCTCAAGCACGGTTTCGTTGATCTTGAGCTCATAGGTGTCGTAGCCCGACTGTATGGTGCCGTTGAGGTTGATGAGGTCGCCCGAGATGATGATGGCGCCGCCCGCCACCCATTTGCCGCCCGAAGGTGCTTGGGCATTGGAGGAGACGAAGGTCTTGCTGGGGTCTTTCGAAGAGTCGTAGTTATCCTTGCTGCTGATTTGGCCGATCTCGGTCTGCCACGCGTTCCCCGGAACATCGCCGCCGATGTTCGTAAGACCCGATGTGTAGGACTGCATGATCGAACCCTTTGCCGTCAAGGTGAGGGTGCCGGACGCCCCCACGTCGCCGAGGGACACCAGGTCGCCGTCCTTTGCCGAGATGCTTACGTCGCCCGCGTTGTTGCGGATTTCGCCCGTGAGAACCAAGTTCGTAGAAGGCGTCACCGTCTCTTCAAACGGCTTTCCTGATTCGTCCTTCTCGTGCTTCACGGTATAGGAGCCCGTTTGGGCCTCCGACTCGATGCGGATCACCGGATCGGCCGTGTTGTCGCTCGAGCGAACGTTCCCTTGGAAGCCCGCCTCTTTGAGCGCGCTTTCGTCGGCCGCAACGCCGTTAAGCTCAATTTCGCCGCCCTTGGCCTGAATCACGATGTCTCCCACCTTGAGCGAGGCGTTGGACTCATTTTTGATCCGCACGCCTTCGGCTGCGTTGGCGGAAATAGCCCCCGACCCCGTCACTTCAGCGGCGTTGAGCTTGATGCTGCCGCCCGAGACAGTAATGCCATTTACGGCCACATAGAGTTCCTCACTCTTTTCAATCGGCACGAAAGTGCGCTGTGTAAACTCTTGACCGTCTTTCTCAAACTTGAGCGTCACCCATTCGCCAAGCCCCTTTTGTTCCATAAGGGCGGCAAGCGCCTCGAATTCGGCCTGATAGCCGACGATGGCTTCTTTCGTCGCGCCCGTATATTCTCTGAGGATCTTCTCGAGCTCCGCGTAGCGCTCCCAGTACACGTTGCCTTCGGATTCGGAAACCGGACCGGAGATGCTGCTGAGAATGCTCTCTTTCGCCTCTTCGGTGCCCGCCTCAACCTTGACAGTGGGCTGGCTCTGCGAGCCGGCGATTTCTGCATCGCTCCCCTCGGGGTTGAGCAGCCCCGAGATCACGATGTCAGCCTTAGTGTTGACGCCTGCATCGATCGAACCCGTGACGCTGATGCGGCCCGTCTCTTCGACGGCAGCATCCTTCTTGCCGCTTCCCTTTACGGCGAGCGTCGACTTGTCGTCAGCTTTGAGCTGCCCCCAGTAGTGCGAAAGCGAGTCACCCGTGATCATGTAGTCGCCCGAATCGCCCGTAACCGCCGTATTGGTGGTCGAGACAACCTTGCCCGCGACGTCTACGATGCCCGAAAGCTTCGTCTTCGCATTGAGGTCGGCACTGATGCCCGAGAGGAACGCGTAGGAGAAGGACTCCGCGCGGTTCTGCATCTCAAGCTTAGACTGCGTGCCGTCCGCAGCTGCGCCGGCGTTCAGGAGCACCTCACCGCCCGAGCGGATTTCGGCGCCCGACTCGAGGCTGACGGTGTTTGTGCGCTCCACCGTGACGTTAGTCTTCGAATCCGCGTTGGCAAGCGCTGAACCCTCAATGCGGGTGAGCGCCTCGTGCTCGAGCACGTCCTCGCCCGTGGCGGCAAGCGCCACAACGCCTTCGGTTGACTGCGTGCGCAGGACCGCCCCCGATGCGACCGAAACGGTGTTGGCGTTCTTCACTGAACTCTCAACTGTGGCGCCCACTGCGTTGAAGGCACCCGCGGTGCGCGCAAGCACGCGCACATCCGCATCACCCGTGCTCTTCGCCTCAGCCGTGATCGAGTCGCCGGCAAAGAGCGATGCCTTCTTGCCTACCGACACGTCGGCAGAACGCTCGACCGTGTTTGCAAACTTTATGCCGCCGCCGGCAATCGCGCCGTAGACCTCAGACTTCACGAGATGATCGCCCGAGGCGGCGCCGAGCGTCCAGGCGTTGAGCGCGCCAAGCCGCAGATCACCGCCAGCAGAGAGCGCGGCGCCGTCCGTCACCCGTACGGCCGTCGATCCTTTCATGGTGTTCGTCCCCACGGCGCCCGAAAGCGCGGCAAGGCCGCCCTTGGTATTGTCGGCCGTCATGAGAAGGTCGGAATTGGACGCGGCCTCAAAGCTCATGTCTCCGGCGGTTGTGAAGCTTCCCGCAACCGTCAGTGCGGCGCTCGAAGTGTCCTTGTGAGTGGTGTGCACCGCATCGTTGGCATCTGCGTTGATGAGGGCGCCCCCAGCGGATTCACCGAGAATCTTCGCGCTTTCGGCGTTTTCTACCGCAGCGTCAAGCGATCCGAGCGTCGACGCGCTGCCCTTAAGGGTCATTTCGGACTCGAGTCCGTGCACCACCGTGAGGTCGTTGCTGCCTGCTGCCAGAATGCCGCCCGCAGCGACGGCGTCGGCCGAGGCGTCGTAGAGCCCGTAGCCGCCCGTGCGGAGTTGGGCCGCTGTGCCGGCGATCTTCCCTTCAGCCGCCCGGAACGCAGTGCCGTCAACGCTGAGAGAAGCCTTTGCCGTGTTGCTCAGATTCACCGTATTGAAGTTAAGGCCTGCAACGACCGCGCCGCCATAGCCTTCAACGCGGCCCGTGAGGCGCAGCGCATCGGACTCTTTGTCCGTCTTTTCGCCAGCCAAAGCCGAGAGCTTCACTTCGTCGCTCTTGAGCTCACCGCCCGTAACGACAAGCGTCGCCTCGCCCGATTCTTCCGCCGTCGCCTTGACGACGCCCGCAGAGACACCCAAAGCGCCGCCCGCAGCGTAGGACTTGACGCTGAGTTCGGGGTGAAGATTCACCGCCGTCTCAAAAGAGGCGCCGGATGCAGAGATGTTCGAGAGCGTTGCCTGTGCCTTGCCGCTGTCGCTGATCTCTGTGACTGCGCCCGCACCCGCCACCGCGCCGCCGTAGCCAGCCGTTGCTTCTGCATGGAGGCGCTGCGCACGGTCGACGGTCGCCTTGACGTCACCTTCGAAGTTCGAGTTTTCGAGCTTCACGACGACGGAAGAATCATCCTTGATCTTCGCGATCTGCGCGCCGACGGCCACCGCACCTGCGGCAACACCGAAGGCGTCGGCCGTTACGGACGAGTCGTTCTTCGCCGTAATGACAACCGACTCGCCCTTGACATTAGCCTGATTCTCAACAACAGCAGTGACGCCGCCCGAGACTTGCTCTCGCACGTAGGAGGCGTTGCCGCCCACTAAACCCGCAGATCCCTGATGGACCTTGAGACTGTCGTCGGCTCCGACGCTTGCCGTGATCTCCGCGGTCTTGGCGCTTATCCCGCCGCCGCTCATCGTGACGGAGGCACCAATCACGCGGTCAACGGTGACCACAGACGCGCCGATGCCGACGGAGCCCGCCGTGCCGAGTCCGAGTTCAGCGTCAATGCCTGAACCCTCCTTGGCATCTTCTTTCGCAGCAAGGGTAACTGAGTTTGAGCCCTCGAAGGTCGAATCGACCGACATCACGCCCGTGCCCGAGACAAGATTCGACTTGGCTTCGGTTTTGGCCATCACTTCGCCATCAGAAGCGCCGCCCGCGGCGCCCGTCGTCAGATCCTTCTTTGAGAGTGCGCCGTAGTCGCTCTTAAATTTTTCAAGTGTCGCGGACGTACCCGTGTCGCCATCGCCCAAGAGTTCCGCATAGCTCCCCGTCCCGCCCACGCGGGTCGAGAAGACGTTCGCAGCGAGTCCGGCCCCAAGCGAAGCAGAAGCCGAGACGAGGGTCGACTTGGCCTTTCGGTCGGCAAGGGCCTCGACCTTGACGTCCGTGCCCTTAAGAGAAGCATTCTTCACCATCGTGCCGACGTCTCCGGCCATGGTGTTCACGGCCACGGTCGCGCCGGCAGCAACGTATTTAGCTCCGGCCGCAGAGACGGCGACGAGCTCTATCGAGTCGTCGTTCTTTGCCGAGAGCGTCACCTGGTTCGTGCCGTCACCCAATTGGGCATCATCCACGAGAACGAGCGTTTCGCCCGCCGTCTCGTTGATATAGACAGTGCCGGCTACCGCACCAGCACCCGACGCAGCCGCGGCGCCGCCGTACTCGTTCCAGTCGAGCGTGCGGCCCGCTTCAATCGAGACCGCGCCCGCGGGCTTGACGACGCTGCCGCCATCAACCACAGACTTCACCACCACGTCGGCCGTATTAATCGCAACCGTCGCGGCGCCGGCCAAAGCGCCCGCGCCGGCAGCCGACACGCCTAGATTGGTGAGTCGTCCGAGGTAGTCCGCTTTCTGCGTATAAGCGCCGCCCGCGACCGTTGAGTTCGTCAAGGCGGTCACGACCGATGACTTCTGGTTCGCGATGGCCACGACCGCATCAACCGCAATGGCGCCTGCGCCGCCCGCGGCGATTGTGAGGTTCGAAACACCTTCCTTTGCTTCAGCGCTGAGCGTCGTTGCCGCAGAAATGAGCGCAGAGTCTTCGACAGCCGCACGAGTCGCGTGCGCCGCATCAGTCTGCGTCACCGACCCATTGGCGCTTATCCCCCCGGCGCCGCCCGCTGTGACGAGTACGCTCGAGAAGTTCGCGTAGTCACCCGCCTCGACGGCGAGCTTGCCGGCGGATTCAAGCGTGGACTGGGAGACGCCCGCTTCGGTCTTGCCCGCATGCGTGACGATCGAGGCCGTCCCTGCGGCCTGCGCGCTCCCCGCGCCGCCGCCGTTGATCGTGAGCGTCTTATAGGTCGTCGCAGAAGTCGCCGAAACCGCAATGCCGTCCACCTTCTCTTCGGCGCGCTTGTCTTCAAGGCTCGTTTGGACATTGAGCGCATCCTGCTCAACGATCGCATTGTTGATGTTCGTGTCGTCTACGCCCGACTTCATCGTGAGCGTCCCGATACCCGTTCCGGTTTCCTTGACGGCTGAGCCGCTCACCGTCGCCGTGGTTGCCCCCGAGCGTTCGCTCATCGCGACGGAAAGCCCGAGCGCAATCGTCCCGGCGCCCACACCCTGACCGGCATAGGTGCCGATCACATCGTCGGATTCAGCGTGCACCGCGACAGCATCTGCCGCGTGCAGGATCGAATCTGTCAGCGAAGCCGACGTGTCGCCCGTGATCGTGTTGAAGGCCGTGGAGCCTGCAGCCGCGATCGTGCCCGCGCCCGCGCCGCCCACGCCGATCGTGTCGATATCATTGGCCGAGTGGGCTGCCACGTTCAGCGAACTCACGCCCGCCTTCAGGTCGTGTGCACCCGCTGCGACGTCCACGTCGATGGTATTGACGGCAACGCCGGCCCCAAGGGCCGCAGCCTGACTCGCCGCCGCTACGAGAGCCAGATTGTCAATGTCGGCGCGGCTCTCAGCGCGCACAACGACGTCGCCCGCACCTTCAATGGTCTCATCGGCTTCATTCGCTTCATTGTTTGTTTTCAGTCCCGTGAGGTCTGCCGCAACCGTGCGTTCCACGACATTCTTCGCTGCAGCTCCCGAGAGTCCCACCGAGCCGCCCGCACCCACGGCGAGCGTGAGGGTGGAGACGTGATCCTGAGCTTCGGCCGACACGCCAATATCCGTCTTCTCTTCAGAGGCGAGGAGCGTCAGTCCGTTCACATCTGCCTTGGTTGATCCGCGGCTCGAGGCGAAGGCAAGTCCTGCGCCCGCGGCGGCGCCCGGCTTCACTGCGGCCGAGACGGCGCCCGAGAGCGTCCAGAGTTCGGAATCGTCGCGCGCTTGAGCGTCAAAGCGCTCAAGCCCGTCGAGCGTTACCGCGTCGACGTCGATCTGCGCATTCCCGACGGCGCGGTTCACCGCAACGCTCGCACCCAGTGCTGCGTTCGAGGAGACGGTCGCCGCGGCGGCGGCCGTCCAAATTTCGGAGTTATTCTCGGCGAGGAGTCCGAGGGCGCCCGGCACTGTCGAGCCGTCCTCCGCAGAGGCGTCCTTTAAGCTCGAAATCGTCGATTTTTTGAGCGTCGTAAGGGCATTGTTCTCAACTTCAGCCACCACGACAGCGGCCCCAAGGCCGCCTCCGCCCGCCGATACCTGCACGCTCACGTTGCCCGCGACGTTCACGGTCTTGGCATTCGTCTGCGCGGCGAGCACTGCACGGACCGCATCGTCCTTCATCGCACCGGCCGTAAGGGTGAGGTCTTCGGCCGAAGCCTGAGCCGTCTGCGTCACGTCTGAGACGATCACCGAGCCAGAAGCGGAGAAGTTGCCGGAGGTGCCTGCTGCACCCGCAGCGACAGCAACCGTCACGACGTCGCTTTGTGCCTTTTCGCTAAAAAGCCCCGAGCCGTCGTGCGTCACCGTGAGGCCCTTCGACGAAGCGCCGAAGGTGTTTTCAAAGTCCGTAACAACAACGCCGGCACCGCCCGCGCCGCCCGAGGAACCGCCCGTTGCCGCAACGGAAATCGCCGCGGAGACCTGCGTCATACCCGAGCCGTCCAGGAAGTCAGAGCTGAGGTCGCGGTAGTTGCTGCCCGAGTCGTCCTCGGCGATCTGAACGCCCTCGAGAAGAGAGCGGTTCAAAACCTTATCCTCTTCCACGAGTCCCGTGCGGCCCTTCGCACGTTCGGCGTAGGCATGCGCTTCCTCGCCATCACCCGTACCGGCATCGCGTGCGGTGATCGTGAAAGATCCGTCCTTCGCGAGCGAAGCCTGCGAATCCTCAGCCGATGCGTTCACGATGTTGGTGATATCTGCCGAGATGATCGAGCCGTTTAATGCCGCACCCGAACCGCTGCCCACGGCGGCCTGCACGCCCACCGCGGTATTCACCTGCGTGAGCGAGGCGAGCGCCTTCACGTCAACAGACTTCACGTTTGTGAAGTTCGCCCCTTTAATCGTCGAGGCGACGGTGTTGTCGATGTCCGCCACGGCCACGGCAGCGCCCACGGCGCCGGAGAAGCCGCCCGAACCGGAGGCGACGCCGACGGTGGTGCCGCCCGTCACCTGAACTTCGCCCGTCCAGGCGGTCTGTGCGTATTCAAATTCGCCCGACTCGTTTCTGACGGACAAACCTTCAACATCCGCACTGACGGTGTTTTTGATGAGGTTCACCGAGACGCCTGCGTCGATCGCGCCGGCAGGGCCGCCCGAGGTCGAAACGGCAACGCCGAGCCCTTGGGCAACGGTCGTGCCGTTGACGAGCGAATACACGCCCATGTTCTCAACTTTCTCTGAGAGCGACACATTCTTGAGGGTCAGGCGGTTTTCCGCATTGTTTTGGTTCACCGCGGCAGCGCCGCCGATTCCGACCGACGTGCCCGATCCGCCCTTCGAGACAGAAACGGCTGCGCCGCCCGCAAAGGCGCCGACCCACTTGTTCGTCACCGACTCGACGGCCGTCTTTTGGGCGTCGAGCGTAATCATTCCATCCTGATCTGCCGTTGCACCTTCAATGTGAAGGACATTAGATTCCTTCACATCGTTCCAGGCGAAGGATCCTGCAGCAGAGAGCTGGAAGCTCGATCCGGCAGCCTGAATGCCTGAGGTGACGCTGCCGGCCGAGGCAATGCCTGACGATGGATTCCCAGTCTCTAGTCCAGAGTAGCTCCCGTCAGCACCAGCAGCATCGCCGCCGGCCTGAGCCGCCGCCAAACCGGCACCCGACGAAACTGCACTCTGCAGAGCGCCGCCTTCGGCAAGCCCCGACGCAGCGCCCGTGAGCGCCGTTGAGCCCGTCTGACTCCCAAGAGCGCTGAGGTCGCCCGCCGCATCGGGCTTCTTAGTATTGGCAGAGCCGGACCCGGAAACGCCTGCCTGACCGGTAAGGCCGACTGCATTGAGGCTGAGGCCGCTTTCAGCCGTGAGGGCCAGCGTACCGCCCGCTTTGAGCGCACCCGCGCCGTAGTCCCCAATACTCGTTGTCCCGTCAAGGTCCTTCATTTCGAGCGTATTGCCGAAAGACCCGAGATTCACTGCGACGCCCGCTCCTACGGCGTTTGCCGCCCCATCCACACTCTTCACGAAGGAGAGAGCGCCCGCAACAGTCTGCACCGAATCGTCTCGCAGAGCCTTTATCGTAAGGTCGTCCAACGTTGCTTCAATCCGTGCCTCGTCGTCAATGGCGATGCGGTTCTTTGCATCAGCTTCCGTGACGGCCGCCATGCCGGACGCTGAAAGCGTGCCCGTGTTGTAGCCTGCGGACGCGGCGATGGTAACGCCGTCCAATTCATCGTTCGCGTTCAGGTCCGTCTTTGTACCGGAAAGCGCTGCGCCCTCCTTCACGAGAATGAGGTTGTCGGTGCCGAGCTCGTGGTACACCACCGAAGCGCCGAGGGACGTGCCCTTGTCGATGTTCGGAAGCGGCACGCCCAAGAAGTTGTCGAGCTGCCCGCCCATAGCGATGCTTTCATTGCGGCTCGTCGCCGTAAGCCCAAGGGCTTGGGCCGACTCGAGGGCCGCACCCGCGCCCACTTCAACTGCGCTCTTTGTCGTCTGATCGAGCACCGCGAGCGAACCCGCCACGGAGAAGGGATTATCGGCCTGCGCCTTGTACGTCTTGCCGCCTGCCGAAACAAATGCGTTGGTGTAGCTCGCCGGATTGAGGAAATCGAGAACGCTCATGCCGAAGTCGATGAAGTCCGACGCGGTTCCCGCACCTTCACCCACAAGCGACATAAGGGCCTTCAAGGTGCTGGAGAATTCTTCAAAGGCGGTCTGGAGCTGAGTGATGCCGGTCGTGAAATTCTCTGCTTGGCCCACCGCATCGAAGGCTTCGACCATCTTGTCCTTAGCGGCCGTGAAGGCGGCAAGCTCCTCCTGATAAGCATCTGCGGAGAAATGAGCCGCGTAGGCGTTGAAGCAGTCAATGAGCTCCTTTTTAAGGAACTCGAACCGGTCCTTGTTGATCAGCGCTTCGGCGGTAAGCGTGAGGTCGCCTGAGCTGCTCGTCTTGATTGAGGCGCCGTCGCCCACTGTCACGCTTGCGAGCGAGGAGGCGCCGTCGCCCGCTTCATTGATGAGAATCGCGAGCGCACCCTGCTTGTCTTTATCGACATTGCCCTTCTCGTTGTCGATAACCTGTTTTGTCACCGCCTCGTAGTGGTGGTCGGCGAGGTCAGACTTCGCCTCGACGGTGAACTTTCCTGTTGACTGAAGCTGCACATTCGGTGCGATCGTCACCGTCGCCGACTGGGCGTTCTTTACGTAGGCGGCCGCACCGCCGAGCTGGAACTTCGCGGTTGTGGCGCTCCCGCCCGCGGACGTGCCGAACACGCCGGCGAGCGAATCAGCCACCTTGCCGAAGGCGAGGTTCGACCCGAAATCCATGATCTTCATCTGGATGCCGTAGTCGCCCACGGTGGTCTTTGCGCGGACCTTGAGGGTTTCTGTCTCGTTCGTCGCACGCACATCTGCCGTACCCGAGCTCGTGAAGCCCTCGCCGAGATTCGCTTGGGCCGAAGCGTTGAACTTCGTGATATTCACCGCGAGCGCGATGTTGCCCGTGGGCGGCGTATTTGTTTCAGCGTCCGTCTCGACGCGGTTCGTCTGCTTAGCCTCTACGGTCACCTTGGAGGGGCCCAGAGCACTCGTGCCGGCCGCGCTGATCGACGCGCCGTCGGCAACGGAAACGGTTGTTCCCGCGTCCAGATCCGCATAGATAAAGCTCGCCTGCGGCGCTTTCGTCGCCGAAGTAGCCGCCTTCACGCTGGCATCCACTTTAAGGTCGCCCGCTGCGGCAAGTTTCAGTTCGCCGTCGGTTGCAAGCGCCCCCTTGATCTCCACGGCACTCGTGTTCTTCACGCGCATCGCAGCGGCGGAGACCACCGGGATCTCTTCGGCCTTGCCCCAGTTGAGGAAGTTCTTAAACCCGGACTGGTCGCCCACCTTGAGGTCGGAGTGCGCCTCGCTCTCAAGGGTGAGCCCCTTCACACCGGTCACTTCGGCCTTTTCGCCTACCGTAACCCGCGCGTCGGCCGACATATCCACATATTCGATCGTGCCCGTATCGATCGGCACAAATCCGCTCTGGATAGTCTCGAGCGCCTTACCGATGAAACTCGTCGAATGGTCAACAATATTGAAGGCTCGAGCCTCGGCAGTCAGTTTTCCTTCGGCGCGCACGGTGCCTAAAAGTTCGACGGAAGCCGAAACATCACGGCCTTCGCCGTCACTTGACTTGAAGAGAATCGGATCGTCCGCGAGCAGATTTACAGCGCCGTTGCCGGCATAGGCCTTTGCCGTGAGGTCGCCCGCAGCCTTGACGACCGCTCCTTCCTCAACCACCACGCTCGCGGCAACCGCCGTTCCCTTGCCGTCCGTCTTCTCTCCGGACTCCGGAGTCTGCGTTTCAGCGTCTGCCGCAAGATCGCCCGCCGCGCGTGCGAACAGAAGCACGTCGCCCGTGTCGGGATCAGTCTCAAAAGCGAGTTCCTTTTCGAGGTTGGCCGAAGTGGTCACCTGTCCGTCAGCGCCGCGGATATTGACGAGGTCCTGAAAGTTGGTTACGCCCGTTGTGAGGCGCGCGCCCGAAGTGATTTGGACGCTCCCCGCAAGCAGTGCGAGGCTGTTGCCCGCGTTGATGCTGCCCTTCACGGTGATCACGCCCGCGGGATTGATCGGCACGCCATCACCTGTGCGGAGGTTTTGGAGAAAGGCATCATTGAAAGTCCTCGGCTGATCACCGTTGGCAAGGTTCGACCACGTGTTGAACTGATCCTGCGTCGTGATCGTCGTCGTGAGGCTGCCGGCGTTGATGACGCCCGTCGTTCCCACCACCATGCCGACCGGGGAGACGAAATAGAGGTCGCCGCCGATCTTATTGTTCTTCACGGCGTTCACGACGCCGTCAATCTCGATCTTTGCATTGACGAGGTTGAGGAGCTGCTGACTGGTGCCGAACTGCAGATTCGCAATCTGATCCGCATTCACCGTGAACTCTCTGAACTTGTTGATGCCGGTCTTGCCGTCGTTGACGTACTTGGAGGTCGTGACGTTGAGGACCTTGTTCGCTTGGTCCGCCGTCACGGTGGTGCTGCCCCATCCGCTCACGACGCCCGCGGCCGAGACACTCCCGGCAGCCAGAGCCGAAAGGAGGAGCGTCGAAAGGCCCTTTTGGACCGTGGAGCGCACTTTGCCCTTGCCGAAGGCGGTCTTCGTTTCATCCGTCGCAACAAACTGTCCGCGGGCCTTGTTCCAGAGTACCTTGAAGATCGCGTTCATACATCACCTCAATCATTTCTTCGTCCGGGCGTTCCTGCGCCCGTCGTCCGCGGCCCTGTGCGTCACCAGGACGCCGTTACCGCCAAGTCGAAGCGCGCCGTGCCCGCGCGCTCGCCTGCACCGAGATTTCTAATGAGCGGGAAGCCCGCCGTTGCCGTCACTGAGGCGCCCTTCCAAAGGGGCCAGGTTGCGCCGAGCCCCGTGGAAGCGAGTTCTCGCCGGCTGTAGGAGGAGGTCCCTGTAAGCCGCCCCGCATCGAGAAAGGCAAAGAGCGCCGTGCGGGGACCCGCAGGCGCCCAGGAGGCCTCGAAGTTCACGTAGGCGCCCGCCTCGGCCGAGAGCACGTCGTTGTCATACCCGCGCACGCCGCTCGTGTGGCCGAGATAAAAGTACTGCGACGAGGAGAGCGGATCGCCGTCGATGACCGCCTGCCAGGCGCCCGAAACGGAAACCCGCCAGTCGGGCGCGGTCTGCACCCGCCAAAAGGCGCTCCCCGTAAGAATGTTCTGCTCCCAGCGCTCCTCGAAGGTGCGCTCCTTCACGCGGCCATGCCCGACGGCAGTCGTGAAGTAAAAGACCGACTGGCTGCCGAAGACAATCGCCTCGACGCCCGCCCGGGCGGTATCGATCTCCACGTCGTTGATCGTCACTGCAAAGAAGTCTGTCTCGCTCTTCTGTCGAGACCATTCGCCCCAGAGGGTCCACTTCTGCTGCGGGGTGACGTAAACCGGATGCTCCAGCCGCAAGGCATAGTATTCAGAGTCCCCCTCGACGTCGCCCGCGGCGGAGGGCCCCGCAATCACGTCCACGCTGCCGATTGAGACGCTCGCCGTGAGGCGCGTGCCCATCGAATTGAGCGGCATGCCGTAGCTCGCGTAGACGCTTCGGCTCCCTTCGCTTACGAGGCCGAGGAGCGTCGCCGCATCGCGCCGCCCGAAGACGCTGCGGTTTGTGACCGAAACGCCTGCCCGGGGACGTCCCGTCGAGCGGGGACCCAGCGTGTCGGCAAAAAAGGACGCACTCCAGTTGGGCGGCTCCGTCGTGCGGATTTCATAGTCCGTGGTGCCTGACGCCTCACCGGCGCGGATGTCCACCGAAAGTTCGACGTCGTTCGTCATGTTGAAGCGTACGAGCGCGTCGCTCATCTCGCGGTAGTTCGCGACTTCACCCTGCTTGAGATCGAAAGCGCCGAGGATGTAGCCCGCGCTCGTATGTTCGGCGCCCGAAACCGTCGTGCGCCCAGTGCGCCCTTCGACGAGCGTTACCAACAGCCGGCCGCCCCGGATGCGCTGGGGCGCGAGACGTGCTTCACAGACGACGTAGCCCTTTTCACGGTAAAGGGCGTTCACCGCCTCGAGCATTGCCTTCAGATCCGCTATCGCGACGTCGCGTCCCACGAAAGGCGCGGTCACGCGCGTGAACTCCTCGTCCGAAAGAATCGCCGAGGGCGTGTGCGTCACAGCTTCGAGCCGGAAGCGGAAAGCCCCCGCGGGAACCGTCGGCTCCTGAGCCGCAGGGGGAGGCGCAGCTTCACGACGCTGCGCCTCAAGCGAATTCACCTCGCCTTCAAGCCGCCGCCATTCGACCTCGTCGCGAAGCTGCCGGAGATTGCGGCTCGCCTGGTTCTCCTGTCCGGCTTCCATGAGGGGGGCAGCCTGAACGGCCGGTACAGCTGCAATAAGTGGGCCAAGAACAAACCCGGCTGTGCAGACGCAGACACCGAGCGATCGGCCTGCGGCCGCTGCCCTGAGGATGTTCCTTCTCTTCATGTCCGCCCTCCCTTTTCATCAGACTGAGGCTTACGACGGGCTAAGGAGACCCACCAAACCATTTTAATTTATTTTGAGTATACGTCAGTATTTCAGTCAAGAATAGACCTCTGTAAACATACCGCGTTCTTTCTGCGAAGCGTTCCTCAATCTGCGCTGACGACGGATTTAGGTTGATTTTGTATAACACTTTTGCGACACCTTGATTCGCCTGAGCGACTAACCGTTCACCCTGCGCCCTAGCTGCCGCGAGTATTCCCATAGGTTGCGCCTGGTCCTCCTCATCCTTGATGGAGTTTTTTGAGCCTTCTTCATCGCGGCGATATCCGCAAGGCGGAATCCAGGTCCTGAGCGAGCGAGGCTGGAGAAGCTGGCGGACTTTCTGCGGCGCCCGAGCGCAAAACAGATGCTTTCCCCATCAGCGTTAACAAACGGCTGCCGTCGGAGTTGGGGGCATTTCTTAGGGCTCAAATGCCTTTGAGCACCTATTTTTTTACCTTTGAATACAAACTGGAATCCCAAAAAGAAGGCCGGCGCACCCTTTTGCGATGCTCCAGCCTTTTTAGCATTGATTGTTTTTTCGTATGGAGGGCGTCAGCGTTTAAGCGGATTCAATCCCACGCCGTCCTGACCGCGCTCAGGCGCCTGCTGCATGCCGCCGCCTAATTTCATCATCTTCTCCAGGTCCGTTTCGGGCTTCTCACCCACGTCATCCTTGGGAATTGCCTTGAGGCCGCCTGCCGCGAGCGTCATCTCAATTTGCTGCGTCAGCGCGTCATGGACTTCATTGCCTGCCGGGATCTGCTTTCTCAAACGATCGAAAAGCACGGCCGCATGAGCATAGTCGCCGCGTTCAAAGGCCGCTGCCGCACCGATCATCAAACCTTTCTGGTGCCAAGGATCGACTGCGAGCGCCTTCTCTGCCATCTCACCGGCCTTCAGAAGGTCAGACGGATTAAGTGCAATGGTCAAGTCGGCGAGCTCAGCCCAGGCATTGGCGTTTTTCGGCGCAAGCCGCACCACGTTTTCAAAGGCGATCGCCGCCTGACTTAAGTTTCCAGTCGCGTTGTACTGCTCAGCCAGAAGCTCCCACGCTTCAAGATTGTCCTTGTTGCTCTGAACGGCTTTTTCAAGCGAAGCCATCGTGCCCTGCATGTCGCGCTCAGACTTCGCCGCCTGCGAAGCCAAGCGAACCTGTTCGACAGCACGCACATCCAGCGCGGAAAAGTCGCCGTACCAAAGATAAGCACCCGCCGCGGTCGCAGGAATCATCACCGCAACCGCAGCTGTCGTAATGAGCGAGGTGCGGGCATTGTCCGCGTCTTTGCGCACCTGAGACGGATCAGCGGAATCCTTCGTTTCCTCAGTCTCCTCGAGTACGCGAAGCGCAAGCTCTTCCTCCCGCTCTGCAAATGCAGCTTGCGTCAGACGGCCGGCCGCTTGCTGTTCAACAAGGTGCGCATACTCTTCGCGAAGTCCCGCAAGATTATCAGCCGTGCGCGCTTCTTCAGCACGACCGCCCTTGGAGTGACCGAGCAGCGCCCAAGCAAAGGCGCCCACAACGCCCGCCGTCAGGACGAGCGCAAAAATGCAGAAGATCACTTCGTATTTCATTCTGATGCTCCGCGAGTTTGAACGCCGTTCTTGGGAGAACTTTGCCGGGCAGCAAAGCCGCCGCCGACATATTCGACTTCACCTCTGAGGAAAGCCTTGGCGCAGGCGAGCGACTCTGCAGATGCTGCAAGCCTGCGGGCTTTCGCATCTTCTCGGCGGATGCGCACTATGCGCACCATGCCCCAGAAGGCCAGAAACACGAACGCAATCGGCCCGAGCCACAAAAGCCAGGTCTTGGCCTTAAAGGGCGGCTTAAAGAGAACATAGTCGCCGTAGCGCTCGACCATGAAAGCCACCACTTCGTCATCTGTACGGCCGGCTTTAACCTGCTCGGCCACCTCGCGGCGCAGATCGACTGCCAGCTGCGCATTCGATTCCGCAATGGTTTCGTTGGCACAAACCAGGCACCGAAGCTGAGACGCAATGTTGTGCACCCGAGGATTGGCTGCCGGATCAAACTCTGAGGGCTTGGCTTCAGACGTTTTCAGGTTAGCAAAGGCATCGGCCGAATTTTCAACGGTTCCCAGTGAGGGTGCTGAGTCCAGGAAAGCTGCTGCCGCTTTGGATTTTTCGGTAGCCGTGACGGATCCCATGAGCGGCTCTGCCGCATAGCTTGATGCCGGCGCAGCAAGCATCGCCAAAACGCAGCAGGCCGCAGCGGTGCCGGCTGCTGAAACCACAGCGCGCCTGCCCATTTCCCGCAGCTGAGGCGCTCGGATCGAACGCGTTGCCATTGCGAGGAGTCCGCCCAGCGCCATGAAGAGCGTACCGATCCAGATGAGCGTCACAAAAGGCTTCACATAAGCGCGCACCACCCAGCCTTCCCCGTCAGGGGTAGGCGAAGCAAGCGACACGTAGATGTCTTCGGTCAGTCGATGAAGAATGGCCGCCTCCGTCATCGTCATATTCTGCACGGCGTCGTAATTGCGTTTTTCCGGGAAAAGCTGCTCGAATTCTTTGCCCTGATCATTGACGATCGTCAGTACGCCTTTAGCGGCCGTGTAATTGGGACCGCGGTATTCGCTCCAGCCGTCATAGCGAAGCGTAACGTCGCGCACCTGCACGGTCTGACCCGGCTGCATAGCCGCCCCTCGCTCGACCTGATAAATGCCGTTGGCAGCCGCGCCGAAAATGAGCAGCGCAAGCCCTAGATGGGCAATATGCATGCCCCACCAGGTAAGCGTCTGGCCGAACACACTGCGTTTTTGCGCCCGGGCCGTACGGGCGTAGCGCACCCAGTCGGCAGCGGCGCCAAAGACAATCCAATAAGCGAGGAATGCAGCAAGCGCCATCACGGTCGACCAGGCCCCCAGAAGAACCGGCGTGAGGAGTCCCAAAACAAGCGCTAGAGCAAGCGGCAGTCCCAGCAGACGACCCATGCGGTCAATGCTTTGCGACTTCCAAGCACAGACAGCACCCACCGGCACAAGGAATGCAAGCGGCACCATCGCGCTGCCGAAGACGCTCTCAAAGTACGGCCCGCCCACGGTGATGCGGCCGCCTCCGACTGCATCGAGGAAAAGCGGATAAAGCGTGCCTAAGAGCACGATCGCCATACCGGCGACGAGGAGCAGATTGTTTCCCATGAGGAGCGATTCGCGCGACAGTCCTGAGAAGGACGCCGCCGATGCGACCGAGCCGGCCCGCCAGGCAAAAAGCAGGAAGGACACGCCGATCACAATCACGAGGAAGATAAGAATGAACATGCCTCGGGCGGGGTCCGATGCAAAAGCATGAACACTCGTCAGTACGCCCGAACGCACGAGGAACGTGCCCAAAAGCGAAAGTGAAAAAGTCAGAATGGCGAGGAAAACCGTCCAAATCTTGAAGGCTCCCCGCTTCTCGGTCACCGCGAGACTGTGCATCAATGCCGTGCCGGTCAGCCACGGCATCAGTGAAGCATTTTCCACCGGATCCCAGGCCCACCAGCCGCCCCAGCCAAGCTCGTAGTAGCTCCAGTAAGAGCCGAGGCTGATGCCGAGCGTCAGGAGCACCCATGAAGCCGTTGTCCACGGGCGCATCCACCGCGCCCAGGCGACGTCCAGACGGCCGCCCAGCAGTGCCGCTACGGCAAAAGCAAAAGGAACGGCAAAGCCCACATAACCAAGGTAAAGGAGCGGCGGATGGAAGATCATCCCCGGATCCTGCAGCAGCGGATTAAGGTCCGCACCGGCCTCGGCCGGCGGAAAGAGCCGCAGGAACGGATTCGAAGTGGTGAGGATAAAGAGGTACAGCCCGAAGGTGATGATGAAGAGCGTGCCGAGAATGCGCGCCAGCACGCGTTCAGGCAGATGACGGGCTGAAAGCGCAACAGCAAAAATCCACCACGCGAGCGTCGTCACCCAAAAGAGGATCGAGCCTTCGTGCGAACCCCACACAGCCGCGAGCTTGTAGTACCACGGGAGCGCAATATTGGAGTTGCGGGCGACATTCAGAATGGAAAAATCGCTTTCGACAAAGCCCCAGGCCAGAGCGCCGATCGCAATGGTTGCCAAAACGGCAAGAACGGCAGCGGCAGCCATGCCGACGCGCATCCAGCTTCTGCTCGCTAATTCGGCGCCGGCGAGGGTCAGCACACCGCCGACGGCGCTCACCATGAGCGCCAATATAAGGGCATACTGCCCAATTTCTGCTGTCACAGGATGGTCTCCTTCTTGAGGCCGATTGAGGTGCTCTCACGAGCCTGCGGACCTTCTTTTGCTTTTGGGGTCCTTGCCGCTGCGTCCGGGCATTTGTCTTTGCGCAGCATGTACGAAAAACGCCGCCCGCTGACCACTCTCACCCGAAAACACCCAGGGAGAACGGCACGAGCGGCGTTTTCGCCGCAGAACGCGATCCAGCCAAAGGCCGGTCGCGATCTCCTGAATCAGGATTACTTGGCGTCCTTCACTTCAGCGCGCAGAACCTGTTCATGAATGAAGGCCTGAACCTTGCGCTGCAGAAGGATATGACGGAGCTCTTCCTTGCGGGCTTCATACTTCGGGTAGAGTTCAGCCGGACGAACATCCTCAACCTTCACCACATGAAAACCAGCCGGCGACTGCACCGGAGCCTTATCCATTTCGCCCTTCTTGAGGCCCATGATGGCGCTCGAGAGCTGGCCGGTAAAGACCGAAGCAGAGGTCCAATCGAGAATGCCGCCGCGGTCCTTGCTTTCTTCGTCCAGAGACTTTTCAGCAGCGATCTTCGCAAAGGATGCACCCTTATTGATCTGATCGATGATCTGCTTGGCTTCGTCCTGCGTCTTCACGAGAATGTGACGGACGCGGTATTCGGTCTTGCCCCAGCGATCGCTTTCCTTCTGATATTCGTCCTTGAGTTCCTTTTCGGTAACCGGATTCTTCTTGACGTACTCATTGACGGCATGCTTCATCAGAACCATGTCGGTCATGCGTTCGATGTCATCCTTGACGGCCTGCTGCTTGTCGAGGCCTTCCTTCTTCGCGTACTGGCTCATCACCTTGTACTCGATGACCATCTGGCGCACCTGATCCTCAATCTGAGGATTCGCAATGGCGGCATGAGGATTGGGATTATTCGAGATGGCTTCCGTTGCAACGGCCTCCTGCTGTCCCTTGGTCACGAGGTCGCCATTGACCGTGAAGTCCTTGAATTCAGCCATGGCGGCGCCGGAGGCGACGACGAGAGCAAGCGCGGCGGCAATGGTGGTCTTCATCATTTTTTATGAATCCTCTTTTGTTGGGTCTGTTCATGCCTGAGACGGCGCTTCAAAAATTGGAAGCTGCTGTCGGTCTGCGGCAATTGGATGAAGGCATTCTGCGCGGGAAAAATTTCCCGAACCTTACAGGAATGACCGTCAAGGCCATGAAATACGCCGATTTCGGGTTCTCCCGTATATGAAAACAGCTGCTGAAACGACTTTTTCTCATATAGGCATCACTGAACACCTGCCGAAACCCTCTCCCCAAGCGATCTGCCGCGGCCCTTCAAACCCTCAATAACCCTGCGGCAGAAGTCTCAAGCCGTCAGGCAATACCGCAATGAACCGTCAGATCTTTCTTCAAACCGATCCCGCCGTGCATAGACTCCATTTCATCCGCACGGCGACCGCTCGATATTCGAACGTTCGACCCATATCAAAAAAGAGAGAGGAACCAACACTATGAAACGCCGCGACATCGCACTGGCAGCCGCACTGCTGCCTTTTGCCTCCATTTTTGCGGGCAGCACCGCTTTTGCCGCTGATGCCGGGAATCTCAAGAAACTCCGTGTCGGGGTCACTGCCGGCCCGGCAGCCGAAATTCTCGAACAAGTCGTGCCGCTGGCTAAAGCCAAAGGCCTCGACATTCAGATCTTTGAATTCCAAGACTACATTCAGCCCAATGCGGCCCTCGATTCGGGTGACCTTGACGCCAATATCTTTCAGACCATTCCGTTCATGGAGCAGACCATCAAAGACCGCGGCTACCACCTGAGCGTCGCCGGCAAAGGGTTCACGCTGCCGATGGCCTTCTATTCGAAGAAAGTGAAGAGTTTTGACCAAGCGCCTAAGGGCGCCACGGTCGGCATTCCGAACGATCCGGCCATGGGCGGCCGCGCGCTTTTCCTGCTCGAAAAGGGCGGCGTTATTAAGCTGCGCAAGGGTGTGGGCTACACGCCTTCAGTGCTCGATATTGTTGAAAATCCCAAAGATCTCAAGTTCGTTGAACTCGAAGCCGCTCAGCTGCCGCATTCGCTCAATGACCTGACGATTTCGGCCGTTAACGGCAACTACGCCTATGTTGCCAACCTCAATCCCACGCGTGACGGCATTCTGGTCGAAGACGCCGACGGTCCCTACGTCTGCAACATCGTCGTAAACACAAAGGATCTTGGGCAACCCTGGGTGAAGCAGCTCGTTGAAGCCTATCAGCAGCCGCAGATTGCCGCTTGGATCAAGGAAAAGTACAAGGGCATTGTCATTCCCGGTTTCTGAGCTCAGTAAACGCATCCGCTTTTCAAATTGATTAGCGGGCATTTCTGCAAAATCGGCCGTCTCTTTGAGCACGAGAAGCGGCCGATTGATTTCATGGACTTCAGACTCAGCGCCAATTGCCGAGCACTGCGGTAATCAAATTGGCCCACGTGTCGTAAAGCGTAATCACCGCACCTTCATCAAAATCGACAGCGGGTTTCAGAGCACTCGAAGAGAGTGCGCCGCCCACGAGGAAGTACCCGCCTTTGCCGCCCTGCTCCTGCACACGGCGAATGAGGAGCGTCCCGTCGTCAGAATAGTCGCAGTTCCATGTCGGCAGCACTTTGCTGCACCCGCGGGCCCGGCGAGCGCAGACGGTAAGCAGCTGAGTGGTTGACGCCTCGGGCTGATAGTCGATAGCTTCACCCACAATGCGCTTTCGGCATTCGACCCCAAAGCTCATGGCAGCACCCTGTGCGCGCGTGAGCGCCTCGGCTGTCAGGTCACGATTGATCTCTCCGGTTTCGCCGCGTACCTCTACTTCCATCCAGGCGTGAGAAGGCACAATGTTGCGGCCTTCGCCGGCATGAAGCTGACCCACATTAACGCGCGTGATACCGTCTGCATGCCGCGGCAGAGCCATGATGGCGAGCGAGGCAGCCGCTCCGGCCAAGAGCGCATTGCGGCCGGTCTGCGGGTGCGAACCGGCATGCGACGCACGGCCAGTGAATTCAAAGTCTATCTTGGTAGTGGAGAGAAGCCGGCGCGGAGCGGCCACAACGGTGCCGAGTTCGAGCTCGGGCGCGATGTGCCCGCAGATAATCATGTCAACGTCATCGAGCACGCCGGCCTGAAGAATCGGGTAGGCACCGCGGGAACCTTCCTCTGCCGGCTGACAGATAAAGCGGATGCGGCCGCAGAGCCGTTCGGCATTGGCATGAATGAATTTAGCGAGTCCGATGGCAGCCGCCTGATGTCCGTCATGGCCGCAGGCATGCATCACACCGCGGCGAATGGACGAGAAGCCGTCCCGATAAGGCAAATGCGCAAGAGATTCGGGCTCCTCCACCGCTATACCGTCGAGCTCGACGCGAATGGCCAGCGTACGGCCCGGACGACCCGTATCCCATTCAGCTATAAGCCCGGGATAATCGCCCATGCGGCGCATCAGTCCGGCAGGAACGCCGTTCTGCATGGCAAAGAGCCGGCCTTTTTCAACTTCAGCGGCATCGCGCCCGCGCACGAACTGCGGGGAAATGAAGTCCGGACCATAGGTAATCTTGAAGCCTTCAGCCTCAAAAGCCTGCGCCAGACGCGCCGTTGAGATGAATTCCGCCCAGCCGATCTCAGCAGTACGGTGAATCTCACGACGAAGCGCCGTCAATGCGGCTGGATCCACGGGATCCTGCCAGCCGGGGAGCAGATGCGGCCGATCAGACGCCGCCGCGGTACGCATCGCGAGTGTCTCGGCCTGCGGGCCACTCCTTAAAGAAGAAGTCCCTACCGCAGCAGTCGAGCGTTTCCGCGGAGGGTTTTTCTGAATACTTTTATTTTTTTCGGGCGAGGCGGTGGATGTCATTTTTATGTGTAGGGAAATATCGACGCCGCGCCGAGTCGCGTCTTAGTCGAGAGAGTTAGGTGCTTATGCGTATTTTCTAGGTCCTTATTCTACGCTGTCGAACGAATTCTTCCAACACATTTTTTGAACTGAACGCCTGGCCCAGCAATGCGAAATTCCCTGTATGACAATGAGATAAGGTCATCATTGATCACCAGCGAAAGTAAACATCAGCTCAGCAAAAATACGCAAATCCCGCAAAATGTACGCAGGTTTGCATAGACAACAGGTCTTGCGCAGGAAGACCGCTCTCTAACCCTTAAGTGCTCAGGGCTCGACGTTATCCACCGTGAACGATCGAGCGGTCAGCGAGCCGCGCCGAGACTCCTTCATTTTGAGTTCCCATACTCGGCCTTCAGGCAAGTCTTTGGGCGTCATAAAGCGCTTCACCGACTGCCCGCGGGCATCTGGACGCGCCCCGCGAACAATAGTGTCCACCATTTCCAGAACGGGTTCGGGCAGCTGAGCTGAAAGCGTGAGCTCTGTCTCGGGAAGCTTGCCGCCCGAGCGGCGGGCTTCAAGAACGCCAGAAGCCGAAGTTTTCTGGGCGCCCTTGGGTCCGGATCTGAAGCCGAACTCCGTGAGTTCAAAATGCATCGGACCGGCGGCATCGAGCGTTTCCTCAATGCTTTCGTCGTCAACTGCGCCGAAAAGCTTGAATGGGACATCAGCCGCCATCATCTTCATGCGGAAGTCTTCAGCATCCAGATGGCGCTCTAAATCTCCCTTGTGGTTCGTCACTTTGAGCGTCGCTTTTTGAGCAAAGGCGCTGTAGCTGCCGTCAAGGGCCTCTGCCGGCGTCGGATCTTGATGCGCCTGAGCAGAGAACTTCCGCATCAAGACCTTAAAGATCCCGCGCCAGTCACCCGAAGAGAAATCCAGTTCGTCGGCCTGAAGCTACGCTTTTTCCACATACCAGAGCGCTCGCTCTGAGGATTGGCTGGCGTCGGCCGCATCAGAAGGAAGACTCCCTTCCTTCGCGTCAGCTTTGGGCAGCGCCGCCGCTGGCTCCGTTTTGAGGGCGATGCCGTCAAAGGCCGCACGCGTGAGCCGGACTTCAGAAATATTGGCTGCCGGATCCGTAAGACTCACCAACAGCGCTGGGGCCGTGCAGACTGTGGAGAGAGACCCCTGCTTAGGGAGCTTTACCGAGCACTCCACGGGCTTTGGGGCGGCAAGTCGCCAAGAAATGGGGCCTACGCCGGGCTTGACGAAATTGAGCCGCATATCAAAAGGCGCAGCGCTTGCTGCAATCTTCAGTGCAGCATCGAAAACCGAGCGGCTCCAGCGAATGGAAAGACGCGGATGGGTGCCTTCGAGCATTTTGAGCAGCTTGGCACTTCCCGTCGTTGCATTGAGGACAAAAATATCGCCTGTTAAGCCAAAGGGGCCAAAGTTGGCCGTGACATCAAAGTCAAGCGTGAGCGGCGGAGCTGAAGGGTTGTCGGAATAAAGACTCGAAGCAATGGTGAAGTGAACGCGGTCTCTTCGGCTGAAGATACCGTCATCCATCCGATCTCCCACCGCGAGCACGCCTTCAGCCAAAGCCCCCGGCGTGAGCAGACTCCCCATAAAATCATCATACTGAGCTTTCTGCCAGCCAATGAAAGCTGCCTCAGCACCCAAAATGACAACTACCGCCAGAGCAGCTGTTCGCGAGTGAGCACAGATAAATCCGTAGATCCGTTGCATTCAGGCCCTTCAAGGAGTCTTTCTCAGTGGCGCACCATGCACCCTAGTGTTGGGAATCTTACGCGAGCTGCGACCGGTTGTCGTACTTCACTGCCGGCCGTTACCGGCAAAGAGGTAAGCAATGTTTGCTTAAAAACGACAGGCGTGTCAACAGCCATAGGTTATTGCTTAAAAAACAAAGCCGGCAGAGATTCACCCGCATAGAGACTTTTAAAGCGGAGAATCATCTGCCGACAAACCCTGCGGCGCAGTGATGCGGCCTTAGGCTGCCGCCTTCTTGAGCGGGCAGCGCAGTGCATCAACCGAGAAGCGCCCTGCACCGGTGAAGAAAAGAACAACCCAGCCGGCAAGATAAAGATACGCCAGTTCACGCTGAGCAAACGCAGCGCCGCCGCCTACCACAAAGAAAACCACAATAAACGTGAAGATGAGCGGCAACACGGTCAGTCGAGTCCAGAGCCCAATCAAAACCAGAATCGAGCAGACCACTTCGGCAAAGATGGCGCCGAGGAGAGCCGGCAGCACACCAATGCCGAGCGGATCCAGAAAGGAAGTTGACAGCGCGGAGAAATTGGCAATCTTGGCAATGCCGTGCGTGAGCAGCCCGGCGGCGAGCAGTACGCGCAGAAGAAGCAGACCAAAATCGAGCGAGAGCGGTGAGCTCGTAAAGATTTTCTTCATTTGGAAATTCCTTTTAAACAGCGATCGAACCATTTCCGGCTGTGAACGCTTGCGGAAACGTTCGATATCAAATTAAGTTCAGTTATACTAGCCGTTGTCTTAAGGGATTTCCCGCTCATTTTGCAATTGGTTTCCTTTTTAAGTTGACATAGGTACTTTATTGTAGAACGACTTTGTTTACAGACATGTCAATCTATAGAAAAAGCGCGTTCACTTCCCGCTTTTGGAAATGAACGCGCCTGAAAACGCTGGTGAATGTGTATTCACTAGGTTTTTAAAGTCCCGCTTTCCTGCAGGCTTCCGTCACAAATCGGTTTTCATTTTTCTGAATCTTTTGAATGCGCTGAGCCCGCGTGCATTCCCACTGATCGGCGGGATACATCTTGTTCCAAGCTTCCATCAGCTGACGCTGCTGATTGGAGAGTTTATAAACGTCAGCATAGGCCTCAGCCATATAAAGCGTTGAGCGTGCAATCGGCCCGCGGGTATATTCCGGCGGCTCGGCCCGGCGGTTAGCCACCTTCATCGGACAAGTGCCGAATGTCGCCGCCGTATCCGGAAGCATCTGGTAGTTGAAATTGGAGCGAATGGCGTTGACTGCGCCGATAGCCGGATAGAGGTTATAGAGATCGGCCTGCATAAAGCGGTATTCCCTGCTCGCTTTTTCAGCACACTTGCGGCCTTTAAAGCTGCGCCCTTTGGAGTCGACACACTCGGTCGACCCGTCACGCCACTCAGAAAAGAATCGGCCGAAGTTTTCCGCAGGAACGACATGCTCCCATTCAACGCGCTTGGCGCGTTTTTGGTGTTCAGGCGTCACGAAGCCTTCCGGCAGCGTAATGTTCTTGTCCCGATCGAAAGATGCGAGGCAGTAAAACGTGATGCGGTGATCCTGATAAACCTGATGCTCAAGAATCTTCTTGGATTTGTTGAAGGACTCAATCGTGGTATTGCCTGCAGCCTGGACGGCACCGGCGGCAAAAAGCGAGGCACTCAGCAGCAGGCAAAGAAGACGGTTCGACATGGACTCTCCAATGAGAAATAATTTTCACCTGCAGCGTCCCGAGCCGCCGCAGGACGCGGTGATTTTAATCGTTCAGCGGCATTGAAGACCTTGAAACTCAAACCTGCCTCCCTTTTGTCTGTAAACGATCGTTTATGTCTTTGCTCCCTCATTCAGCAGCCCAAAGTTCCACATCCGGTTCCGAACTGCCGCCGCCGGCAATATCCGCCGAAACTGCGGCCCGGCTGCTTGCTTTCCGTGATGCCCGCCGCTGGGCGCCCAAACATAATCCGAAGGATTTAGCGGCATCCATTGTCATTGAAGCGGCCGAACTGCTCGAAGTCTTTCAATGGTCGGGCGATGATCTTGAATGCCGGGATAAGCATGAACAAATGGAAGATGAGCTTGCCGATGTATTCGCCTATGCATTGCTTCTTGCTGACCGCATCGGAGCTTCGCCCGACCAGATGCTGCTTAAGAAGCTCGAGAAACTTGAAAAAAAATATCCGGCCGAGGTTTGCCGCAGAGATCCTCTGCTTGAGACCTACGAAACACTGAAAACCGCGGAGCGAATCCGCCGCGAGATGATCGAGGACCCGCAGCTGCAGCCTGTGCTCGGATTCCTCCGTTTTCTTGCTGAACATTCGGTCGGCGCATGGACGAGCGCTTCGGACGGGCGAGTTTTCTTTGTGGCCTATGACCGTGCTGCAGTCAACTTTTGGCAGGCCGTAGAAGTCTGGACCTCACACTTTCCGGCGAAGATGCTTGAAAATGCACTTCCCGAAAATTTCGCCGCGCGTCCGAGTGCAAAGGATATTGCTGAACTTTCGTTTGCCGGTGCCGCGGCGCTTCTCAAAAAGATTGTTCGCGAAGAACGCATCCATGACGGCGCTTTCCTTTCAGCTGCGGAGTCCGGCCTATTGAAGTGTGTTCTCGAACACCTGCAGACATTTGCCGAGCCATAACGTGTTCGACAGATCATCTTTTAAAACAATGCGGGGTCGGCGGAGCCAAAGCGCTCGGCCTCCCATATCAGCATGTGCCGCTTGAGATCCGTAAGGGGCCCGGTCATGGCCCCCGAAAATCCGCCGACGGCTTCATAGGGTTTGCCGCCGAGTCGTTTGGCCCGCTTAGCCGCTTCAAGCGCTGATGCCGGAAGCACGCGATGACAAGGGGTCATCAGCAGAACAGGATTGCGGCGAAGCGCGTTCCCGACAGCCTGAGCCCCTCGCGACACACCGATTACCCCCGCTATATCGCCGTAGGACGCGCACGAGCCAGGCTGCAACCGCCTCGCGGCCGCCCAGACACTCTTTTCAAAGTCCGTGCCTGGGAGCTGTTTGGAAAAAAGTTTATCAGCATCATTGAGAGCACTCCCGTCACCGGCCCACCACGCATGGAGTCGATCCGCGGCTGCCGCCAAATATGATTCTCCAGCGGCTGAAGCGGGCGTTGGCCGGCTCACTAAGAGCGTCCCGGCTGCCTCATCGGCCATACAGCCCTGCGAATAAACTGACGAAAGACCGAGAATGCCGTCAGCGTCCGCGGTGAGCATCCAGCAGCGCAGTGCGAGAGGGAGCCCGTCCCCAAAAGGAACACGGATAAAGCGTAATGAGATGCCGGCAGCGGCGGCTTTCTTAAGGCTGAGAATCAAAGGCATTGGGTCAGTTTTCAAAAAGTGGGCAGCAAACGCAGAAAACGCAGTTTGGCGCGGCGAAATGCAGCAGCCCGAATGAGCTGACTCCGTCACGCCGCCCAATATAATGCGCCGATGGCTTCTATGGATTTTGGTATGCCTTTTTCGGCCTGTACTCAACGCACTTCTTTCCCCGACCCGCTCTCCAATATTGCCGGCGCCCAAAAGCCTCTGCGCCCTGCTGTCGTCATACGCCGTGCACGACTGCTCTCGGCGCTCGGGAGCTCTTGCGAAGATACGCTCCGGCAACTTGCGTCGGCAGAAGACCTTTGCGCAGAGCTCGCTCCGAGTGATGTGCGAGTACCCGAAAGCGATTTGGCGGAAACGGATCGGCGCATTGCTGAAGCTGCCCGAACAACGGGACTTGAAGCTTTTGCTCGCCCCGCCAGAAGTCTACGGCTCGCAGCCTCAGCCGCACTGCCGCTCATTGACGAAGCGCTCGAGGCGGGCGTTGCCCCTGCAGACATCGGCCTTATCGTCGGCAACACTGCCGCAGGCACGGCCGAAACCGTCTCCGTCCTGCGCAGTCATCCTGAAACTGAAGCGCCGGACAAATGGATGCCTATTGAAATCGGCGCTGTCGCCGCGCTCACTGCCCGCCTCGCAGGGATTTCGGGGCCCGCCTATTGCGTTTCCACTGCCTGCACGGCTGGGAGCAAAGCCATTCTGGAAGGCGCAAGGCTCCTTCTCACCGGTCGAGTTCGGGCTGTTGTAGCGGGAGGAATAGACGCTGAATCACCGCTTACCGAAGCGGGGTTTTCGGCTCTGGGCGCCAGAAGCCCCGGCCGAGCGCTTCCTTTTGATGCGCGGCGAACCGGCATGCATCTCGGCGAAGGCGGCGGATTTTTGCTGATGATGCTCGCCCAGACTGAGCAGGCATATTTTGGCGGCATGCCCGATGAAGGTCCTGAAGTTCGGCTTGCCGGCTGGGGAGAAACGTCGGATGCTCATCATATCTGCGCCCCGCACCCGGAAGGCGCAGGCGCTCGTGCAGCTATCGAAGCGGCCATCCGCAATGGCGCGCCGCACCCTGTCGGCTTTGCCCTCTTGCACGGCACCGCTACAGCGCAAAACGATGCCATGGAAGCAAGAGCCATGATGGCTGCCGCTCCCGGCATATCCGCAGCCAGCCTGAAGCGCCATGTCGGTCATCAGCTGGCCGGTGCGGGCGCCTTTAACGCTGCTGTCGCCTGGAGCCTTCTCAAAGGTCTGGGACCAACGGCCCTTAATTTCTCCCGTTCTAGTCACCCCGATCCTGAACTCCCTGCAGCTTTTAGGGCGGCATTGAGCGGGCCGGAAAATACCAGCATCGACCTGACCCTAAAGCTCGATTCGCCGGGTGCTCCCGGCGTGCTCGCCTCCGCATTTGCTTTTGGCGGCAGCAACGCCGTTCTATTTTTTACCGCTCAGCAGGAGCTTGACCAATGATCAGCACGAATGAGCTCAGTTTCCCGATGCCGGCGGCGAACCTCATCGCACAGCGCGATCCCATGCGTTTTGTCGATACGGCGCTTTATGCTGATGACTGCGCAGCCGAATCCGTCACCCTGGTGCGTGCGGACTCTCTGGCTGCTGATGCCAGCGGGCGTTTTCCCGCCGTCGCATTAATTGAAATCATGGCGCAGACCATCGGCATTTATGCCGGTCGGCTGCAGCGCCAGGCCGGCGAGCCTCCCGTTGTGGGTCTGCTTCTCGGCACGCGCCGAATGTCGCTGCCCATTGCATTTTTCACGCCGGGCGACAAACTTTTCTGCAGGGTTGAAAAGAAATTTGAAAGCGATGAAGGACTCTGGCAGTTTGACTGCGAAGTCATGCTGATTGAGCGGGCGAGCGGCGTCACCTGCCGCATCCCTGCGGGATCGGCAGCGCTCAATGTCTTCAATCCGCCAGCGGGATATTTCGAGCGCCTCGAAGACAGTACTCGCTAGAATGCCAGCCTCAGCATTTGAAAACACAGCAATAAGAAAAAGATGTCTCCTACTGCACAGACTGATCGCCGCACCGTGCTCATTACGGGCAGCACCCGCGGCATCGGCCGCGCAGCGGCGCTTCGCCTGGCTCGTGACGGCTACGATGTCGTCGTTCACGGCAGAAAGCCTTCTGCAGAAGCCAACGCACTTCTCGCCGAACTTCGCGAATTCAATACCGCGCCCAGAGCGCTCTTTTTTGATATCGCCGACCGCGCTGCTGCAGCTGCCGCACTCACCGCCGATATTGAAGCCCACGGCATCTATTGGGGCGTTGTTCTGAATGCCGGCATCAACCGCGACGGTCCCTTGGCCGGCATGCCGGCGCAGGATTGGGATCAGGTTCTCGCCGTTGATCTCGGAGGCTTTTACAACGTCCTGCATCCGCTCACGCTGCCGATGGCCCGAAAGCGCCGCGGCCGCATTGTGGTGATGAGTTCCGTGTCGGGCATCTCCGGCACGCGCGGCCAAACCAATTACTCCGCAGCCAAAGCGGGTGTCATCGGTGCGGCCAAAGCACTGGCCGCAGAACTTGCAAGCCGTTCGATTACGGTCAATGTCATTGCCCCCGGGCTTATCGACACCGCCATGGCTTCGGCGGAAGACCGCGAACGCATTCTCCCCTATATTCCGATGCGGCGTCTTGGCAGTCCTGATGAAGTGGCTGCCGTCGCAGCATTTCTGCTTTCCGACGACGCGGCCTACGTTACCCGCGCCGTTATCCCTGTTTCCGGAGGTCTGATCGGATGAAGCTTCCTCAGACAGCGCGCCGCGTCGTTATTACCGGCATGAGTGCCATCTCTCCGCTGGGTTCGAGCTGGGCGGATGTGCGAAGCGCACTGCTTCATAACCGAAGCGGCGTGCAGCATATGACCGAGTGGGAAGATCTGCAGGGACTGAACACCCGCGTCGGTGCGCCCGCCGCTCCCTTTGAACTCGACCCTGAATTCTTCACCCGCAAGCGCACGCGCTCAATGGGACGCGTAGCTCAGATGGCCGTCAAAACCGCCCGGGATGCACTTCGGGATGCGAATCTGCTCGATTCTCCGGAAGTCTCTTCACCGCTCTGCGGCGTCTCTTTCGGTTCGTCAGCCGGACAGCCGAGAGCCGTCGCAGAACTCGCGCACATGATTCTCACCAAGAGCTGCCGCGGCATCACCGCAACGACCTATGTGCGCATGATGTCGCACACCGCACCGGTGAACATCTCGGTTGCCTTCGGCTGCAAGGGCCGCATTATTACGACCAGTTCGGCGTGCACTTCCGGCTCTCAAGGCATCGGATCGGCCTACGAAGCGATTGCATCAGGCAGACAGACGCTGATGATCGCTGGCGGCTGCGAAGAGCTCGACGCCACTGATGCCGCGATCTTTGACACGCTTTTTGCCACCAGCACCAACTGGAACGACGATCCGACGCATACCCCTCGTCCTTTTGACCGACGCCGCGACGGCCTTGTTGTCGGCGAAGGCTCGGGCGCCCTCATCCTCGAGGAGCTCGAACACGCCCGTGCCCGCGGAGCCCGCATCTATGCGGAAATCTTAGGTTACGGCACAAATGCCGACGGCGAGCACATCACCAGCCCCGCTTCTGAACAAATGGCGGCAGCCATGCGTCTGGCGCTCGATGATGCCGGACTCGCCCCCAAAGACATAGACCTCATCAATGGTCACGGCACCGCTACCGACCGAGGTGATCTTGCAGAAAGCAAAGCGACTTACGACGTTTTCGGCGGCACCGTTCCCTATACCACCTACAAAGGCCACATGGGACACACGCTCGGAGCCTGCGGTGCGCTGGAAGCGATTTTTGCCGTTCACGCCATGATGGAGGGGTTTGTCTCCCCCATTCTTAATCTTGAAGAGCCCGACCCTGAATGCGCGCCTCTGGACTTTGTCGTGGGCGGCGTTCGTGAGCTTGAGCAAAAGATCATTATGTCGAACAACTTCGCTTTCGGCGGGATCAATACCAGTCTGATCTTCCGCAAGTGGCCGACAGACGGCTCATCCGCATAGCACTGAATGCATTCTTTTAGTCCGCTCTTCATTTTGAATACACGACCGCAACGCATTGCAAAGTCTTATGCCGAACGCACACGAATCGACTGATCCTTGGCCGGCTCAGCCGCAAGAAGACCGCTCTTTGCCTGACCCTGCCTCAGCGCTTCAGGCGCTGCAGCCGCTTTGCTTTACGCAGGCGCTCTTTGACGATCGCTCAGCCTTAGAGGCTGTGCTCGCGCATCTCTTCACCCCAAGTTTTGAAGATTTTGCCGACTTTGAAGACACCGAGCTGGAAAATGATACAGACATCAGTGCTGAACCCTCTGTTCCGGCCGGCTGGGCGGCAACCGTCATGGCCATTCCCGACACGCTGAGTCCGGACCTCGAGCGCGCTTTGACGGCGCTCCTGCCTGAGGAAACGCAGCGCCGGCTCATGCGGTTCACGCATCCCGCGCGGCGCCTGCAGAGTCTCTTCGGCCGCCTCCTTGCACTGCGCCTTGCCAACCTTGCCTCGCATGCCGGACAGTCACCCTATCATCTGCGCGAACAGCCGCCTGAAGGCCCTCAGCTCACCGATTTTTCCGGCGTTTCCGTCGGCCGTTTTGCGGTGGCGCATACGTGCGGCTCAGTTGCCGTAAGTCTTTCTCGACGGGCAATGGGGATCGACCTGGAGCAGTCAACCCGCGCGCAGCAGACGAAGCGTTTGGTGAGCCTCGCAGAATTTGCTTTCGGGGCACGTTTCGCCCGCACGATTGCCGCTGCATCAGCCGTCAATCTGACGCGCGCGCAGGAAGCATTCCTTGCTGCCTGGGGCATTTTTGAAAGCGCTCAAAAAATGAACGGCGACGATCGAGAACCCGCCAATGATTCTCCGCTCACCGACGAAGTGCTGAAGAAATATGCCCGTGCCCGCGAAGTGGAGCTTTTTTGGGAAGACGTACTCCGTACTCGCGCTCCCGATGGTTCTGCCGTAGCGCAGCGCTTTGTGCGTACGCCGGCGGGTCTTTTGACGCTGCTCGGCGGCGGACCGGCCGACGCTCCGCATGCGCTCGAGTGGCTTGATCTCACGCCCGAAGCACTTCTCGTTGAGCTCACCGCTCATCGTCATGCCTATGTCTGACGCTTAAAAAAGCCCATACGCCCGCATCACTCTTTTTTCCTCAAGGTTTCTCTATGTCCCGCAGCCGTTCGAATTTCCTCGCTCAGCTTGAACGCGCACAGTTCATCGCCTTTTCGCCTTTCATCTTTCAGGCAGCGGCGGCCGCGCTTCGTACGGGCCTGCTCGAGACGCTGAGCCGCAGCCCCGGGCAAAACGCCGCCGGCGCCGCTGCTGCATCCGGCCTCACACCTTACGCTGCCGGCGTTTTAATCGACATTCTCGCCACTGCCGGCATTCTGGAAAGAGCACCGAATGACGGTCTGCGCGGCTGGAAGACAACTCCGGTCGGAGATCTCCTCATCTACGACGAAATGACCCGCGCCAATTTCTTCTTCACTGCCGATACCTGCTGGCCGGGACTCGACCGCACTGAAGAGGCCCTGAAGGAAGGCAAACCCGCGGGTCTTGCTGCTTTTAACCCCTCCTGGAAGACCATCTATCCGCACCTGCCGGAACTCCCTGCCATGGCGCAGCGCTCTTGGTTCCGGTTCGACCATTATCACAGCGACCGAGCCTACGCCGCTGCGATCGAAGCCATTCGCGCATTCTGGGCCCCTCAGACGCCTCAACGCATGGCCGATATCGGCGGCAATACGGGACGCTTCACAAAGATGTTCCTGGAAGCCTTCCCCGATTCGACTGCCGTGCTTGTCGACCTCCCCGTGGAAGTGAATGCGATCCCGGAGCGCTCTGAACTCAGCAGCGTGCAGCACCGCCTTTCGGGTCATGCCATTGACTGGCTCACGCAAGAGGAGCTCACCGGCATGGAAGACGTCGATCTCTTCTGGATGAGTCAATTCCTTGACTGCTTCAGCCTTGATGAAGCAGCCTCCATCCTTGAACGCACCCGCCGCGCAATGAAACCCGGCGCCAAGCTCTGTGTGCTTGAACCGCTCACTGAGGAGCAGCGCCATCAGGCGGCAGCGCTCTCATTGGCTGCTTCGAGCCTTTACTTCACCGTGCTGGCCAACGGGGTAAGCCGGTTCTTCCACGGCGCCGAACTTCGAGAACTTTTCAAAAAGACGGGATTCCGCATCATTGAGGAAAAGCCCAACATGGGCGTTTCGCATACGCTCTTTTTGCTTGAGGCTTAACGACCGATTCGGAACGGGCCGCCCGCGAATCTGCAATTTGGATGCCGATGTATGCTCTTCGAGCTCATCGGCATTCCGTTTACACAGTCACATCTTGAAGCCGCCTGAAATCACTTGATACTGATAGGGTTTTCCATATCGATCCCATTGTTTAGATGACGATGCGGAACAGCTCCTTTCTGCGAACTTCATACTTTCGCTCGTCCACAAGCTTCAGACGGCGTCTTCCGGCTGACAACGACGCATCTGCAAGATATCCCTAGCCCAAGCTGCGTACTTCATTTGCTCCGCACACTCCTTCGAATGGTTGATGACAAGCGCGAATTCCTGCGCCTATTCTGAATTCAAAGCAATGCCGCAGACGCCCGGCGATTCAATGAGCAGCCGCTCTCCCGGGCAGAAAGCGGCGACAGCGCAACATATTCGGAAAGGAGTTTTTATGACGCAATACCTGAAGGACCGCTATGGGCTTCTGATTAACGGCGAATGGGTTGACGCAGAAAACGGCGCAACATTTGAAACCCACAACCCCGCTACGGGTGAACTGCTTGCACTTTGTGCAAACGCTTCGGCCAAGGATGTGGATCGCGCCGTCAAGGCAGCCGCAGCAGCTCAGCCCGCCTGGGCGGCCAAGTCGCCGGCCGAACGTGCCAACATCCTCCTCAAGATTGCCGACCGTATTGATGAACGCGCTCTTGAGCTCGCCACGGTTGAAACGCTCGACAACGGCAAGCCCATCCGTGAAACCACGTTGGTCGACGTACCGCTTTCGTCGGATCACTTCCGCTACTTCGCCGGCTGCATCCGCGCCGATGAAGGCGAAGCAACGATGATTGACGAAAACACGCTCTCCATCATTCTTCGCGAGCCGATCGGCGTGGTCGGTCAGATTGTGCCGTGGAACTTCCCGCTCCTGATGGGCGCCTGGAAGATTGCTCCGGCCATTGCTGCCGGCAATGCAGTGGTGATCAAGAGCTCCTCGACAACGCCGTTGTCACTCAATGTGCTCGGCGAAATCCTCAATGAGTTCCTCCCGCCCGGCGTCGTCAACATCATCAGCGGACGCGGTGCGCAGACCGGTCAGGCCATGCTTGACAATCCGGGCTTTGCGAAGCTTGCCTTTACGGGTTCTACCGAAGTCGGCTACGACGTGGCCGAAGCCGCTGCCAAGCGCCTCATTCCGGCTACGCTGGAACTCGGCGGCAAATCTGCCAACATCTACTTTGATGACTGCCAGCAGGACAAGGCCATTGAAGGCGCTCAGATCGGCATTCTCTTCAATCAGGGGCAGGTTTGCTGCGCGGGCTCGCGCATCTTCGTGCAGGAAGGGATCTACGACGAATTCGTCGCCAAACTGGCTGAGGCCTTCAAGAAGGTAAAGGTCGGCAATCCGCTTTGCAAAGACACTCAGATGGGTTCGCAGATTAACGAGCGTCAGCTCCAGAAGATTCTCGGCTGGGTCGAAGAAGCCAAGAAGGAAGGCGCCAAGGTGCTCGCGGGCGGTGAACGCGCCGTCGTTCCCGGCTGTGAAAAGGGTGCTTTCATGCAGCCTACGCTGCTCGTTGACTGCGAAAATCAGATGAATGTCTGCCAGCAGGAAATCTTCGGGCCGGTCGCCTGCGTGATCAAGTTTAAGGATGAAGCTGAGGTTCTCAAGCTCGCCAATGACTCTGAATACGGTCTTGGCGGTGCTGTCTGGACCCGTGACATCAACCGCGCCTTCCGTGTCGCCCGCGGCGTCCAGACGGGCCGCATGTGGATCAACACATATAACGAGCTGCCGGCGCACTCGCCCTTTGGCGGCTACAAGAAGTCCGGCATCGGCCGCGAGACGCATAAGGTCATTCTCGAACACTACAGCCAGATGAAGAATCTGTATGTCAGTCTTTCAGAACAAAAGCGCGGCTTCTTCTAATTCATAAGCTTAGACGCTGACGCTCAAAACGGCTTTCCCGGTTCATCAACTGGGGAAGCCGTTTTTTGCTGCACTGCGATAGTGCTGCGGCGGGAACCGCGTGCCGATCAATGACCGTTTTTTTCAGCGCAGCGCGTCTGCCTCGCGGCGTTCAAGCATCCGCGCATAATTGCGGCAATGCTCAACCCACTCCAGCATATCGACAGAAAGGTATTTGCCGCGTTCATGACAGAAGGTCAGCTGCCGCATCCAACGGTCGGGAATCTCAACGCGGGCAAGGAAACGGCCGAAGATGGGGTCGGTCAATACACGTTTAGACATGTAGGTGATGCCGAGCCCAATGCGAACGGAACGAAGAATTGCATCAAAGCTGTTGAGCTCAGCCGAGACATTGACTCTGGAAAGCCGCTGATGGAGCTGCGTTTCAAAAAAGTCTCGGGTGGAGGAGCCTTCTTCGCGCAGGAGCCAAGAAGCACGCTCAAGCTCCTCATAGCTCACTGGACGGCCCGTGAGCGGATGATCTTTCGGTGCCACCACGACCATTTCATCGGTCATCCAGGGAAAGGTCACCAAGTCGTTGTTGGTCACAGGACCTTCAATCAGCGCTATGTCGAGCTCAAAGGAAGAGAGTTTCGCAGCAATCCTTGAAGTATTGGCGATTTCAGTAGCCGGCATCCATCCGGCAGCATCCCGAAAAGACTTCAAAAGATCGGCGAGCATGAATGTGCCGATGGTTCGCGTGCAGCCCACGCGAAACGGGCAAGGCTCATGACCGCGGCGAAACAGATCTGCAATGTCTTCGGCTCGATGAAGCATCTCGTCGGCCTGCGGCATCATGCGGCGGCCTTCAGCGGTTAAAAAAATCCGCCCTCGATTGCGGTCAAAGAGCTGAACGCCAAGACGCGTTTCAAGCTCGGAAAGCGCCTGCGAAACGGCGCTTTTGCTCATCGTGAGCGACTCGGCGGCAAGACCAATGCTTTCTGTTTTGGCAATGGCTAAGAAGACCTGAAGCTGGCGAAGGGTAATCGGAAGCACTCTGTTCACCGTTGTTGCGGGCAAAAGAATCCTGCAAACGCAGGTCTTTCACAAACCTGCGCCTCTCAAAATCACTTAAGACGATTCTACCGAATGCGTCAAATCTCTGTCTGCAAGCCAAACGGCGGCCTTTGAAATCGTGCAAAAGCATCAAGAAGATTTGCGATTCAGCGGGTCAGCAGCGCGGACATCACTGATGGGAATGCATCTAAAGAAGAGCGATGCCGCTGCAGTTTCCCGCAGCGGCATCGCCATGAACCGTTAAACGAAAGCATCGGCTGCTCGACGCCCTATTGGGCTGAGCTGCCGCGGCTTAAAGCGTCGGCTTGCTCGGAACTGCCGAAGCAGCTGACGGAGCCGCAGGCTTAACCTCTTTTGCCGCTGCCGCCTGAGGCGCCTTAACGGCGGCAGCAGGTGCCGCCGGGGACTTTACCGGCTCGACAGCCGGTTTCTTTGCCGGAGCGCTCGGCGTCACGGCTGCCGGCGCAGCTGTCTTGACAGCTTGTACAGGAACCGGTTTGCGCGAGGCAGCTGTTTTAAGAGACTGAGCTTTCGGCGCTTGCGGCGTCTTCACGGCGGGCTTGGCCTGCTCGGCAGCAGGCTTCTCAGCCTTGACTGCTTGAGGAGGAACGGTTTTGGCCGGAGCCGCAGCAGCGGGTTTTGCGGGCTGAACCTTGCGCGTCTGCGGGGTCTTCGCTGCGGGCTTAACCTGCTTGACTGCCGGTTCCTTGGCAGAAGCTCTGGTCTTTCGTGAGCCCGTCTTCACTGCCTTCACCGGTTCTTCAGACTTAGGCAGATTGGCGAGAAATCCTTTCAGAACCGACTTCAGAATCGCCACACCTTCGGTGATCTCACGCTTCTTGATGATGAGCGGCGGGCACAGACGAATCGTCGTGCCGCCGGCCGTCAGAATGATGAGTCCGGCTTTAAGCGCGGCCTTCTGAATGTCGCCGAGCTGCGCGCGCAGCTCCGGAATCAGTTCGCAGCCAATGAGCAGGCCCATGCCGCGGACTTCCGTAAAGACATGCAGTTCCTTGTTGAGCGCTTCAAGCGAGGCCTTCATGAAGGCGCCGCGCTTGACGACTTTTTCGAGGAATTCCGGCGCAGAAATATGCTTCAGAACCGCATTGCCGACCGCGCAGGCCAACGCATTGCCGCCAAAGGTCGATCCGTGCGTGCCGGGTTTGAAATGCTGGGCAACGGCGTCGTTCGTCAGTACGCAGCCGATAGGAACGCCGCCGGCCAAACCTTTCGCCGTCGTTACGATATCGGGGCGAATGCCGATCTGTTCATAGGCGAAGAACGTGCCCGAACGTGCGCATCCTGACTGCACTTCATCAAGGATGAGCAGTGCATGGTGCTTGTCGCAAAGTTCGCGCACACGCTTGGCAAACGCGGGATCCACGGGGAGCACGCCGCCCTCGCCCTGCACCGGTTCGAAAATCACGGCGCAGGTGCGGTCAGAAATTTGCTTTTCAAAAGCACCAATGTCATTGAAAGGCAGATGGGTAATCGCACCCGGACGCGGGCCGAAGCCGGAAGAATACTTATCCTGCCCGCCGACACAGACCGTGAAAAACGTGCGGCCGTGGAAACTGTGCGTGAAGGAGATGATTTCATCCTTCTGCTCGCCGTAGTCGTCAAAAGCGGTTCGGCGGGCGAGCTTGAGCGCAGCTTCATTGGATTCGGCGCCGGAGTTTGTAAAAAACACCCGGTCAAACCCCGTGAGTGAAGTAAGCCGCTTGGCGAGTTTGAGCGTGGCGTCGTTCGTGAAGACGTTGCTGATGTGGCAGAGCTTTGCGCTTTGTGCCTTCAGGGCCTTGCGCACAATCTTCGGCGCGTTGCCGAGGCTGTTGACGGCGATGCCGCCGCCGAAATCAAGATAGCTGCGGTTCTGCGAATCATAGAGGCGGCACTTTTTGCCGTGCGTCATCACAAGATCAGCGGGCTTATAACAGGGAATCATCACCTGATCGTATTCGGCGCGGGTAGGCTGCGTCATGATTTATTCCTTTGCGATTGAATGGTTTTGCAGGCTCAGAGCCTTACAGACGGCAGCGCCGTCAAGCTCTTCGCGCTTAAGGCAGGTTTAGAAATTGTATTCGTAGGCAAGCTCGTCGCACCGCGCGCGCTTGGGACAATTCTCGCAGTCCTTTAGGATCTTCTCAGGAAGTGCGTCGATTTTGGTGAGCGAGAAACCCACGCGTTCGAAGAATATCGGGTTGCGGGTCAGCACGAAAACTTTGTCGATATCGAGCCGACGAGCTCGTTCGAGCAGATATTCAACAATCGCACGACCTTGTCCCTGACGCTGAATGTCGGGGGCAACGCCGAGCGAACGGATTTCAGCGAGCCCGGAGTCATAGACGAAAAGACTGGCACAGCCGACAAGACGGCCGTCACGTTCGCAAATGGCAAACGAGTCGATGTTGCGGATGATGTCTGCCCGTTTGCGCGGAAGGTTTTCGCCCTGTTTGGCCCAATATTTGACGAGTCCCTCCAAGGCATCAACGTCGGAAAGACGAGCCTGACGAATGTAAAACGGGCTCACCGCTGCGGCTTCGCCGGTCGTCCGCTTGGCGAGCAGCTGCGTGAGCGCGCGCGAAAGATAGCGCAGCTCATCGGCCGTGATGTTGCGGCTTCGCAGGAGATTGAGCGCCTCCTCGTAAAGGTCGGCGAAGGGTGTGCCGCGGAAACTCGCCGCGACATCGTCGGGGAGCTTGACGCCCAAGGGCGGCAGTGCCCCGGCCTTTTCAGCCGGGATCATGTGGAGCACAGCGCTCATGTCGGAAGCGGCATGTTCTGGCACCAACGGAAAAATCTTTTGCTGTGCGCTAGCGTTGTTCATCAAATTGCCTCAGAAGACCTCCTGCATTCAGCGACAGGAGAGTTGACGAATTTTGTTGGGGAAAAATGTCTTTGACTGAAGCCGCGCCCAAACGGACGCCTGCAGACCTGCAGCGCCTCAAGGAATCAACGATTAAACGTTGGGGTGCTTTCCTTGGGCTTCAAGTTCGTTCATTTTATGAATTTCATTTTTTGGTATTAGGCGCATTTGCCTAGCTTGAGTTGATGCAGACTAAAAAATAGAAAATCAGTCGGCGCATTTTTGCAAAATACTTTTCATCGAGATATTTTTCATAAATATCACTTAGCTACAACATGCAAAATCAACGCGTTGAGATTATGAAAATCAATCTCAGGCAACACGCACAACAAAACGAAAAGACCTCAAAGAAATGCCCGACTTTAGTCGATTTGTTCGACTTCACACGGCGTAATAGTCGACAAATAACGAAAGACGGGCAATAAATTCAAATTTGAAGGGCGCTGACCGTTCACTGTCGGATTCACTCAAGCGTGAATGTGGTCCCTGGCAATTGTCCGGATGCAAGTTTGTTGGGCAGCATCGGATCAAAGACGGAGGCTGCGGCCACAGGTTTGCCTGTCATGGCCGCAGCACGAAATGCGGCGCGCACCTTGACCGTCATGCCGCCGGAAATCACGCCTTCTGCGATGAGCGTCTCTGCCTGCTTCTCATTCAACTGTTCAAAGAGATGTTTATTGGCATCGAGCACGCCGGGGACATCCGAGAGAAAAATGAGCGGCGCCCCCAAGAGCGCAGCTGATGCCACCGCCGCATCGTCGGCATTAATGTTCCAGAGCGCCCCGGCAGCATCCATACCGACGGACGAAATAACCGGCGTGAAGCCGGCATCGAGCAGCGCTTGGAGACGGCGTTTTGCGGCAGAGTCTCCAGGCTCAATCACGCCGACGCGTCCTAACCGCGGGTCGGCCGGCACGACCCTGCCGATACCAGCGTCAGTAGCGCAGAGTCCGAGAGGCATCAGCCCCGCTCTTTGCGCAGCGCCGCGCAGCTTCAGGCTGCAGGTGCCGGCCAAGGCGCCGGCAATAACCGGCATGTCTTCGGCAGGGCTCACCCGCAGTCCCTCGATCCTGTCGATTGGGCGGCCAAGGCCGCGCATGAGGGCGTCCACCTCAACGCCTCCGCCGTGCACCAATACGACTCTCGTACGCTCTGCGTTTGCGGCTGAATCGGCCAGCGCCGCAAAAAGTGCGTCAAGCGCTTTATCCGCTGTCAAAGCCTTGCCGGAAAGCTTCACCACAAGCACATCAGCTTTGAATGGATTTGTCATCGCGCTCTTCCCCCGAAGTCAAAGCAGTCCCTGCGTTTCAGGCAAACTAAAGCGCAGATTCATCACCTGCACCGCCTGTCCGGCAGCTCCTTTAATTAGATTGTCGATAGCCGAGACCACAACAGCATAGCCGGCCTCCTCATCCACGCTGAAGCCAATGTCACAAAAAGGCAGATTCACCACATCATCGAGCTTGGGAAGCACCGGACGCAGACGAACCAGCGGACATGCCGCATAAGCGCTCTCATAAGCCTGCTGAATCTTTTCCCGCGCTTGAGACTGACCACCGAGTCCCGACGCAAGCTTCACGGTGATCGTGGCAAGGATTCCGCGCTTAAAGGGCCCCAAGTGCGGCGTAAAGATGACCGGGCGCCCTAAATGCGCTTCGATTTCAGGCCGATGGCGATGCGTAAAGACTCCGTAGGCCGAAAGACTCACTTCACAAAAAACATTCCCGATCTTGGCTTTGCGGCCCGCACCGGAAACACCAGAAACAGCATCGATCACAGGCTTAAAGTCAGCGGCAAGCAGACCCGCATCAATCAAGGGCTTAAGCGCGAGCTGCGATGCCGTTGGGTAGCATCCGGGAAGAGAAACGATCCGGGCTGCGCGAAGCTTGCCGCGGTCGACATATTCCCCAAGGGCATAAACCGCCCGATCGAGCAGTTCAGGATGCTCATGCTCAAACCCATAAAACTTCGGATAATCCGATGCATTCGGCAGTCGATAGGCACCGGAAAGATCAAAGACCACTGCGCCTTGAGCAGCAAATATCGGCGCCAGGGCCGCACTCACAATGTGTTCGGTAGCCAAAAAAACAGCATCAAGCCCCTGCGCCGCAGCAGCCGGATCCGTCATGGGTTCCAGCACGAGCTGTGTGCGGCCAAAAAGACGGCCGTCAATTTCTGCAATCGCCCTGCCGGCGTCGCTGCTCGCGGCCGAAACATAAAGGTGCGTGAGTTCAACCGCCGGGTGCGCAAGCAGGAATCTCGTCAATTCTGATCCTGCATAGCCGCTCGCGCCGACCACGGCCGCTCGGATTTTTCTTGCTGCTGTCATCTCAAGTTTGTCCTCTTTAGATGCTGGCCGGTGCGGCCGAAGTGTTTGGAGGGGAGTTTGACAAATGTCGATCATCTTGCCGCACTCGTCCTCAGGCCTTTTGCCCAGAGTTCTTGATGGATTTCGGAGACCTCGCTGATTGCATCGGCATCCTCAGCGGTCCGTCGATGATTTCACCGCTTTATTCAAGGTCTCCGCAGCCTTTTAACCTCAGACCAAAGCGGCAAAGACGGCGCTTGGTCAAAATGGTTTTAAACGCCGTACAACATTGGTAAACATATGAAGAGATAGCGTTAATCCTTAAAAAAACAAACGATGCATTGTGCGCTGGCGCACAGACGAAAAGGCTCTCCAAATCTAATCTTTCCCAAACTTGCAGTCTCAAACGCGAAACTAAACCCATGGGACTGCAGACTGAAATTCAAGAAGCCGCTGTCGGCTTCTGAAACAAGGAGATTCATATGCCTAAGTTCAATCGCCGCCAATTTCTCGGCTCTACGGCCGCTGCCGCTGCTTTTGCAGCAGCACCGGCCATCGTTCAGGCTGCCGTCGTTGAAAAGAAGGTCGACCTTGTCATCGTGGGCGGCGGCCTTGCAGGCCTTGCCGCCGCGAATGCTGCCGTTAAGAAAGGCGTGAAACCGATCGTGCTTGAAAAAGAAGCGTTTCTCGGCGGCGCCGGGCTGTTCCCGGAGGGGTCGCTCGGCGTCGGCACGCGCTACCAGAAGGAGCACGGTATTAAGACGACCGTGCAGCAAGCAGGTGCTCGACGCGGCTTTGCAGTTCCACCACTATCGCTGTGATCCGGCCGTCCTTCGTGTGCTGATTGAAGAGTCCCGTCAAACGATTGACGAAATTCAGGACATGGGCATTGAGTTCCGCGGCATCCGCACCATGTACGACAAGCACGAATCACTCATGACGTGGCACTTGTTTGTCGGCGGCGCGGCCAAGGTAATCGAACGCTTTGTGAAGAGCATTCGTCAGGGCGGCGGCGAACTCCGTACGCAAACCTCAGCGCAGCGTCTCATCATGAACAACGGCAAGGTCACTGGTGTTGAAGCCAGAGATGCCAAGGGCAACACCATTATTCTGCATGCCAAGAAGGTGATCATCGCCACCGGCGGCTTTGCTGCCAATAAGGAAATGCTCGCACAGAACGTGACGGACTCCTCGGCGCTCGGCATGGTCGAACCAATTTGGCTCCGCGGGCCGGTCGTGGACGGACGCACCGGCGACGGCATCACGATGGCTCGCTTGGTCGGCGCCAACGTTGCCGGCATGCACGCCGTTGCCGGCAATGCACCGTATCTTCCGGACGTTCCGCCGATCAACCAGTTCTCGGGCCCCGACGAACTCAAGCAAGGCCGCTGTGCACTGGCTCAGCCGTGGCTCTTGGTCAATCATGAAGGCAAGCGCTTCTTCAATGAGTCGCGCGGCGCCGTGTTTGTCGACGTCTACAATGCCATGACGAGCGCGGGCGGCGTGCTCTACACGATCTTCGATCAATCCATGATCGATGATCTGATTAACAAGGGCGCCGTACTGCCTTTCAACGCCATCGTGCTGGCCGGCGTACCGCTTAAGGCGCTGCCGAAGACGCTCGAAATGGGCTATGAGCGCGGCTGGGCGTTCAAGGCGGATACCGTCAAAGAACTTGCTCAGCAAATCGGCGTGCCGCCAGAGAATCTTGAGTCGAGCATGAAGCGCGTCAACGAATTCGCCAAAACCGGCGTTGATGAAGAATTCAGCCGCAAGCCCGAACATCTGCGGGCGTTCAACCTGAATAAAGGTCCCTACTACGCCCTCAAAGGCGTGCGCTGCTTCTTCCTGACGTTGGGCGGGGTAACCGTGACGCCGCAGTTCGAAGCCAAGAATCCGCAGGGCAACGTCATCCCGAACCTTTATGTTGTCGGACAGGATATCGGCGGCCTCTATGATTCGTCTTACGACCTTCGCTGCGAAGGCTCTGCCTCGTCCTTTGCCATGACTTCCGGCCGCGTAGCCGCTGAGAACGCCATTAAGGCCATTGAGGCCGGCCGCGTCTAAGGAGCCCGCATCAGTCCTCCCCATCGCCGCAGATCACAGGCGCATCTGCCTGCCGCTGCGGCAAACGCCGCCCGCCGCGCTCACGCGCTTCGGGCGGTTGTTTTCAGGTAAAGTCAATCTGCACAAGACCCAACCGTCCGCTCGGCTTCTTTTTTTGAGTCCCCACTGCACAACATCCATTGGATGAACAAACCGCGCATGCCCAAAGAACTCGTTCCGCTCCTTGAGCCCGGGATTTTGTACTCCAAATGTCCGTGGCGCTTTCATCCCGACCCGCCGCCGCTCGAAAAACTTTTTGTGGATGCGCCTGTCGTCGAACTTCCTGCGCATATCGATCATGCTTTTGGGCGGGAATCCTTTGTATATTGGATTGATCAAGGTATACTCGCCACCTGCGCACCGCGCACTCGCGGTCCGCGCATGACTGCCTTATTTGTGCCCCGAACCATTCTCGGAGGCCCTAAAGCCCTGCTCCATAAGCAGCCGCTGGAGCTCACCATCCGCACGCTTTCTCCCGTACGTCTGCGGCGCAGAGATGCTTTGCAGTTCAGACGCTTCTTAGCCGATCACCCCGGCATAGAGCTCGAATACCTGCGCACACTGGCATGGAATCACGAAGCGCAGCTCGACGGACTGCTCGTCAACGGTCTCGATCCCGTTCCTGTGCGTCTGGCAAGACTGTTTCTCTCGCTTCTGGCCATTGGCGGAGAAGAGAGCTCTGCCGGTCCGCTTCCGATTGAGCCGACAGTAGACGAATTGGCCCTCATGGTTCATGCCACCCGAGCCGTCGTCAATCGACTGCTCTCGGATTGGATCAAGCGAGGTTTAATTGAGCGCAGCGGCCGCAAAATCATAGTGCTGCCGAATTTTAGAGACTCATTTGAACGCTCACTTGCGCTCTAGTTCCCGCAGTTCAAAGATTGCCGACCGCTCCAGCCTGCAGAGCTTTTGGCCATGCAGGCTGGAGAAAGGATCATCAGAAGCGGTGCATGAGGCCCACGGCCGTCAGCACCTGGTTAAAGCGGCCGACGCCGTCGAGCAGCTTCTTGCCGTCAGACCAGCTCGCTGCGCCATAGAAATTTGTCCGCTTTGAGAAGTTGTAGTAGTAAACCAGACCGGCCATCGTCATGGTGCCTTCATCATGCCCTGCTTTCGTTTCAGCGCCCTGCCATTTGCTCTTTAAGAAGCCGACCGAACCGCTGATCGTATGCTGACCCATAGGATATTTGGCGCTCATGAAGACCGCCAGGTTGTCCAGCCCTTCTTCGCTATTGCTCACAACATCACTGCCGCCGACGATCGCTGACAAATCGTTCACCGGCCCAATTCGCCAGTCGTTTTGACTGGCATACAGAATGCCTGAAACTGCCGGCCCGCCGAAATCGTAGCTGGCGATCAAATGCACGGCATGCGTATTCTTCTTGCGCTCCCCTGGACGAGTGCCGTCTGCATTCTTGACGTTCCCCGGCATTTCAAAGGAATACACCACGGCGGTCTTCAGATGATCGCCCGTCCAGCCTGTACTGAACTGAGCAACGTGACGACGGTCAGACCAGTCTTCGGTCGTTTCCGTATCCGTGCCATTGACCGAGTCGCCGTTTGAATAAACGCCGCGGACGAAGAGACCCGACTGAGCATTGGTTGAGAAGGCGATCGCATTGGAAAGATCACCCGGCTGGAACATGATATTGGCCGGTGCAATGCCGCCGAGTGAGGCGAATGTCATGTTGGCATTCGTCTTCCCATAAACAGAATACGGGCGGCCGGCCACAGTCAAACCAGCCATACGGCCGAATGAAAATTCAATCTGATCGTTGCCGACGAAAAGGCGAGACTGGGCATCAAACAAATACCCATTGGAGCGGAAGGTACCGGAATCCGGATAGAACCTGTTCTGCAGCTGAGCGCCCGTGTACCAACCGTTGCCAAGGTCCTCTCGAGCAGTCAGCATCAAATGCGGATCATCAGGCAATTCACCCATACCGCCCATTTTGAGGCTGCCGTTATCAGCGCCTTCAACTTTATTGAAATAGAGACCGGTGATGACGCTGCCTGAAATTTTGACATCCGCAGCGTGCGCGGCTGCGCATCCGAAAGCCAATGCCAAGGCAGTGCAAAGCAAAGTGCAGGCGTGCGAACGATGATGGTTATATTGCATTGAGAGAGCTCCTTCTTACATAGGGAGCATCAACGCGCGCCTGAATCTGCCTTCTGGTCCTGCAGATTCAGAGACAGCGCGTTGTGCTTTGAAGAAGAGTAGTTACAGTTTTGAAACTAATCCATTAGCACTAATTAAGGCTGTCCAACCGTTTACGAAAGAAATCTTTTCTGTAAACATAATAATGACTGGCTTAACCGTGATGGTTTTGACCAATATGAATTAGAAATACGTCATCAAACCGACCGTTCCCATGACTCGGTTCAGACGCGGTGCAGCGTCAAGGAGCTTGCGGCCGTCAGCCCAGCTTGCCGCGGCATAGCACCTCGTGCTTTTCGAAAGGCTGTAGTAATAAACCACGCCGCCCATCACCATGGAACCTTCGGTATAGCCGCTCTTCGTGGATTCTCCGTTCCATTTCGAATGCAGGTAACCGGCCGCGGCGGTAAAGAGATGACGGCCAACGGGATATTTCGCACTGACATGGACCGCAACATTGTCAAGGCCCTCCTGACTGCTGCCGATACGGCCGTCGCCCACAAACGCAGAGAGATCGGGCACAGCGCCAATACGCCACTCGTTGCGGCTTGCATAAAGGATGCCGGCGATGCCGGGCCCCTGCTTGCCGGCGAAATGCCAGCTCCCGATTAAATGAAGCGCATGCGTGTTTTTGCGCCGAACATCGCGGGAACCGTCTGCATTGGCCAACTGTCCGGGCATTTCAAACGAATAAACCACCGCGGTCTTGAGTTTGTCGCCCAGCCACATGGCGCCGAGCTGCGCCACATGGCGGCGGTCGGACCAGTCTTCAGTCGCTTCCGTGTCTGCGCTGTCGCCGATATTTGAATCGCCATTCGAATAAACACCGCGCACGACAAAGCGGCTGCCATGTGTTGTAAAGCAAACGCATTAGTGAGCGCACCAGCTTGGAACGTAATGTTTGCCGGCGCAATCCCAGCAAGCTGGGCATAAGTCATGTTGGCATCCGTCGCAGCATAGACCGAATACGGATCACCGGAAACGGTGAGCCCGGACATACGGCCGGCAGTGACTTCAAACTGCTGATTGCCTATTGACAGGTATGAGGAGCTGAAAAGCCCGTTATGTCCGGAAAATGAGCCGGTATCAGGCGTGACATTGCTCGTGAGATTAAACCGGAGGTAATAGCCGTTTTCTAAATCCTCTCTTCCAAGAATCTTGAAGCACGTATCGTCCGGTGTCTCTCCGACACCCGCAAGAACCAGATTCGAATGCTCCGCGCTTTCTGCCTTGGAATAGAAAAGACCGGAAACGACAGCGCCGGCAAGTTTGACTTCTGCAGCACTCGCCGCTGAAGGCGCATAGACGGCAAGAATGAGTGCAGCCGCAGGCAGCAGCCCTGCCATGCGCATCCGTTTGAAACCGACTCCATGAGCGTTGTGATCGGGCATAAAGGTCTCCTTTGTCCTTTTTCGGTGTTGTTCGCCTGTTCGAATGGGACTTCGGCATCTTCTCTGCCCGATGGATCGGATCAGTGAGGTTCGTGAAGATGTGTGAAAACTTCGTCAGGCACCGTGGACTAGCGTAGATAGATCTTTAGGCCTAATCCATTAGAGGTAGATCTCGCTTCTGCGCAGAAATTGGAACTGTCTTTTCTCAAAGTGACCATAAGGTTATGGATAACCAAGCCGTTAACTGATTTCGCTGGAAAGGAATATTCCAATTAGATCGCTGCATTAAGAAAAAACGATAAGAAAAACAAAGAATTGATAAAGCAGCCGGCTGCTTATTTCTTATAAAAACCAAACTTACGCAGCCATTCCGCAGAACTCCCCGAGAGGCGGCTCCAGAAAGATTCGCCGCCTGTATAAAGACCGTCGGAAAAGACATCGGGACTCAAAAACCGCCGGCCTATGCCGTTTTGAACCCAGAAACTTTGCTGGTCGGAATCCAGCTCATCATTTCCGACAGAGGATTTCCCCACATTGATCTCGCCCGCGGCATGGCGCACATTTCGATCCCTCATGCTTTCGAGGAGCTCCGAATCACCGCTGCGAACTCCCACGGCATCAAATCCAAAAGAGCACATGCAGCAGCCCTCTCGCTCTCGAGCAAAACCGATGCCGCTTTCGCAGACCTCATCGCTGCCCGTGCCGGACATGAAACTGGGCGCTTCCTCTGCAGACAGCCACTCCAATGGAGCCGCATCAAGATTGTCGTCCCATACGCTGCAGTCGCCCAGCGTGCCGACATTAAAAGCACGAACAGTGTGAGATGCACGGCTAATCTTATTGGTCATTCAAAAATCTCCTCTTTCTTAACAAAAGGATTCCAGTCGTTTTCAAGCAATGATTTGTTTTCATACCCTTTTGAAAACATCATCCATGGCATCGCGTCGGCTCTCGACGCATGCAGACAACGCCGACAGTCCCATACCGCAAAAAAGGTATCGGCAATAGAATCTTCAAACCATCAACCTCGAAGAAGAGCTGTCCAAATGACCAACAATCGAGTCCGCAGTTACGGCATCCATATCGGCATCCTGCCCGCCGGCAAATTCAATGCCGTGACCGATGTGCCCGGCGTAAAAGTCGGCCAAGTTACCTTGGAAGACGACGCATGCGGCATGCACACGGGCGTGACGGCCATCCTCCCGCACGGCGGCAATGTTTTTCAGGAAAAAGTGCCCGCCGGCGTATTTGTCGGAAACGGCTTTGGCAAGTCCGCAGGAATTCCTCAGATCAACGAACTCGGCACGCTTGAAACGCCGATTGTTCTCACCAACACGCTCAGTGTCGCTGCCGGAATTGAAGGGCTTCTCTCCTGGACGCTCGAGCAGCCAGGCAATGAAGCGGTCAAAAGCGTCAACGCCTTTGTCGGCGAAACGAATGACGGCCGCGTCAACGACATCCGTGCACGATTCGTTGCCCCCGAACACGTTATTGAAGCGCTGCGCAGGGCGGAATCCGGTCCGGTTGAAGAAGGCTGCTGCGGTGCAGGCACCGGCACTGTTGCCTTCGGCTTCAAGGCCGGCATCGGCACCGCATCGCGCAAACTCCCCGAAAGCTTAGGCGGCTGGACCGTCGGGGTCATTGTTCAGGCCAACTTCGGCGGCTTTCTCACCGTAAAGGGTGTTGAAGTCGGCCGGCAGCTGGGCGGCTGGAGCAATGAAAAGCTTCTCACGCAAGCCATGCCCGCGGGATGGGCCGAACGAGTCAAAGACGCGGCCGGGTCTGCCGACGGCTCCATCATGATGATTGCAGCAACGGATGCGCCGCTCACGCAGCGTTCGCTCGAGCGTCTGGCCGAACGGGCATTTATGGGCATGACCCGCACCGGCGGCATTGCCTCCAACGGATCGGGGGATTTCGCCCTGGCCTTTTCAACGGCACCCTCCATGCGGGTTCGTCATGAGGCCCCTTACGGCCTGCTCGAAGGCGGCCCCACAGTCCGCAGCGACGATATGACGCCGCTCTTCATGGCCGCCATAGAATCAACCGAAGAAGCGATCCTCAATGCGCTTTTTACCGCTCACGATACGGCCGCATACGACGGAGGCCGGATCGCCGCGCTGCCGCGCGAGGCCGTGCTGCAGATGCTTCGAAAAGCCGGCGTTCTTGCCGAGCGCTAGAAGTCTCTAAGGCCGAGCGCTCTCAGAAGTCATGCTGTTACGGGCCGAGTCCTACAATGGAAGCACCCGCAGCGCCTTTTTTCCTCGGATTTTGATCGGTGTACACATTCCTTCTGCACAGCGCCAGCGCAGTTGCGCTCCTTGTTTGGGGAGCGTACATGGTGAAAACCGGCATATTGCGTACGTTTGGTGAAGCGCTTCGCTCGTGGCTGGCCACACGCCTCTCCAACCGCTTTGCCGGCTTTGCCGCCGGCATGGGTCTGGCGATGCTGCTGCAAAGCTCAACGGCCGCATCACTTCTCGTAGCAAGTCTGCAGGCCGGCGGATTGGTTTCTACGGCGGCTGCTCTGGCCGCCGTACTCGGCGCCGACCTGGGCAGCGCCTTGGCCGCACGCATTCTGACACTGAACATTACGAGTCTTATTCCCATTCTGCTCATTGCAGGCACTTTTCTCTTTCTGCGGCGAATGGAAAAGCGCGAAGGCCAGTTCGGCCGGATGCTGCTGGGTTTTGCCTTCGTTCTTCTGGCGCTGCAAAGCATCATGGCCTCAACCGAGCCGATGCGCGACAGTCCGATCATTCTGGAAACTTTGGCGCATCTTCCGGAGCATCCCTTCCTGGCGGCGGCTGTCGGCATCGTCTGTGCCGTCCTATTTTTCTCCAGCCTAGCCGTTGTCGCAGTGACGGCGGCTGCCACTGCGAGCGGCCTGCTGCCGGCCTCAGCCGCGCTTTGGGTTGTATTGGGGGCGAATTTCGGCAGTGCGCTCTTGGCTGCAGCCGCAACAGCCGGCGCATCAAAAGCGGCTCGGAAAGCGCCGCTCGGAAACTTCTTCTTTCGGGTCGGCGGCTTTGCTGCCGGCGCAGCAGTCCTTTACTTTATTCCGGCTGCGGGCAGCGTTTTTGCATCTCTCGGAGATCCGGCAGACGGCGTGATCTTATTTCATGTGGTCTACAATACTGTAATCGGTGCTGTGGGGCTCTCTTTCATTCATCCGGCAGCCGCGCTGATCGACCGTTTGGTACCCGTGTCGGTCCAAACAGATGACTTTGAAACGCATCTGCTTTCAAAGGAAAATCTCCTTTCGAGCAGCTCGGCACTTGTCCAAGTGCGTCATGAGAACGCGCGCACGGCAGAGCTATTCCGTAAGCACTGGGATGCACTCACACCGCTTATCTATGAAAATCCGCCGATGGGTGAGCTCTTGGCCTTTAAAGAGCGCCGAAAGCTCCTGGACCGCCGCTGCCGCACCGTCTCTAAAGCGCTCAACATCATCATCCGTGACGACCTTTCGGAAGAGGCCGTCATCGAATGGCAGTCGCTTTCTGCCGTTTCTGATGCACTGCTCTTCTCGCTTGAAGTCACAAACGATATCGTTGATCTGCTGCGGAAGAAAAAAATCCGCCGCTCGCTCTTTTTCAGTGCGCAGGGTGCGCAGGAACTCGAACAAGAGCATCACGTCGTATCTGCGCACCTGGAGCTCCTCGCGCAAATACTCTCAACGAGTGATCCGCAGGAGATCAATGAGCTGCGAAACAATCTCCTTTCAGGCGAAGCGGCATCCTCGAGCGACGCCGCGGAACTGGTCTCACGCCACATGGAACGCGTTGATAAAGGCAGCGCGCTTTCCATTGAAACAAGTGCTCTGCATCTCGATCTTCTGCTCCTCTTTCGCCGGGTTGACAGCATTCTCGCTCACGGCGCCCGAAGCTTTGCCGTGAGTTGAAAGGCACTCTGGCAGCTGTGTCAGCGTTTGCTGCCGCGGCCGGTCAGACGGAGCCAAATGCGGTTTGCTGCGGATGTCCGGCCCTGAGCTTCAAGCGCCAAGAGCGGCTTCATTCCGCGCGCCGTCGCGTCCCAGCAGAGCAGTGAGCCGACAACGACAGCAGCGACCCCCGTCCAGAAAGAGCTGTCGAGTTTGGCGCCAATCCAAAAAACGGCAAAAACACACGAGAGAACCGGCGTGAAATAGGAGGCCGCTGCCAGCACCGTGATGTTCCCTTTGGTCATGCCCTGCGTCCAGGCAGCATATGCGCCGCCCATCGCAATGCCGCCCAGGATGACGCTGATCCAGCCGTGTGCCGAAGGTTCGCCCACCATTTGGGTGCCGAAACCGCAAAGCCACAGCACGCCGTAGATGCTGGCGTTGATGCAGAAAATCAGGCAGGCCAGATTGGTTGAGCCGCCCCACGCACGAGTCATGCTGGAAAAAGCTGCCCAAGTGACGGCAGCGCCGACCGCGAGAATGTAGCTCAGCGGATGCTCAAGCAGCCGCGAAATAAAACCCTCGAGTGAAAAGCCTTGCCCGCCGGCGAGAATTTCAACAATCCCGCAGAAAGCAAGCACCATACCGGGCGCAATCCACCAGCGTGACCGTACGCCGTTAAAGACGACGGCAAAAAGGAGCGTCAGAGCGGGCCAAAGGTAGTTCACCATGGCCGCCTCCATCGTCTGCGTTCCGCCGGCAGAAAAAAAGATAGCGAGCGTGAAGCAAAGCGAACTCGCGTTGGCTGTCGGCAGGCCAAAAATGAGGTATCGCCTGTCGACGGTCCGCAGATCCGGAATGCCGATGACGAAAAAGAGGCATACCGCAGCGGTGATATACAGAAGCGTCTGTCCCTGAGCCAGTCCAAAGCCTTCGGCAATGCCGCGCACAAGTGAAACGCCCATCCCCCAGCAAAGCGGAGCCAAAAGTCCGATCAATGTTGCGCGCTGCGTCGTCATCGCCGAGCTCATGAAAACCTCAAGTGTTTTTTATCCTGCGGCTTCAGAGACCGCTTCCGTCCGTAGAGACTGTTCGTTATCCCAGAGCATGAGAGGGAAAGCGCAGCCGCCTAAAGGGTGAAAGAGAAGTGTAGCGCCGCCCATGGAGAAAAAAGCTCCGTCCGAAGAAATACCAACCTCGGGCGGAGCAGATCATCCTCTCGGGCAGTTTTGCTGCCGGATTCGGATGGATTCTCGTTTAAGCTCTGAATTAAACGTTAGTTGTCGGTGAACGCCTTCTTTACGCTGAAGGGCCATGCCTGATAGCCCATGGTGTTGTGGAGCTGAATTTCGACGGCCGGTTCTTTTTCACCCCAGCGGAACTCGTCAATGTACGGGTTGGGAAGACCCTTCATAGCGCCGGTGGTAAGGTCGAAGTCGGCGCCGGCCGTGGCGGAGTAGACAAAGACCGAGTTCTTGTCAGGCTGGTACTCGGTGAGCGACGTCACGGGGCTGTACCAATTGTGGCCGCGTTCTTTGCCGTATTCCCAAACCTGCTCGACGGTGCGCTTGACCTGGTCGATCTTGTAGATGACAGCGCGCGAATACTTCATTTCCGGAAGCGCCGGCTGTTCCATGCCGCGGGCGTCGCCGTTGTCGAAGACCGAAACCCAAATCACGTTCTTGTCGGACTTGGAATCAATGCGCCAAGCCGTGTGCTGCGTCCACGTCCAGTCGAATGCGTCGCCGCACTCAGCATCGCCGCACTTCAAGGGCTTGCCCTGAGCATCGACCGGCGTGAGGAGCGCTTCCTTCCAGGGAGAACGCCAGCCGCGCGGCGCCCCGAGAATCCACTTCACCTTCTTGTCGCGGCCGATCTTGATGATCGCGGACTGGTGGCGCGAGGAAATAATGATCGAGTCATCGGTCGGGTCATAGTCAACGGAATTGACGTGCGCCCAGTTGCGGCCTGGGCCGGTGCCGGCAAAGTCGCCGAAGTTGGCCGAGGTTTCCTGCTTGGCGAGGTCTTCTGCCGTGAGCGTATGACCGGCCTTGCTCGGATCGATGTTCAGGCAGACAGCCCCCTGGTCGAGTGCCTTGATGACGTTGCTGCGGTACGGATCGAGAATATCAAAGAGACGCCATTCATCGACCACGCGGCCGCCGGCATCCACCTCAATAATCATGTCGCGGACCGTGCGGACGCGCTTCTGATCGAGACGGCGGAGGTCAGCCGATGCGACGCGAAGCAGATAGTGCCCGTTGGGCATCGGATCGAGCGAATGCGAGAAGTCGCTGTAGCCCGCAGGCAGCCGACGATTGAAAGCCTTGCGGCCCATGATGTCGTACTTCACATAAGTCGAACCGTAGCCCCAAGAAACAGCGCCGTCGTCATTCTGCTTGAAGCCCATCATGACGCCCTTGGTGTAGATCGATTCGGGATCCCAAATCGTCGAAGCGTCGAGGTACCAGCGAATGGCGCCCGTCGTGTCAATGATGGCAATCTTCGGAATGAAGCTCCACGTGAGAGCGCCGCCCTCCGGATTGTTCCAGACTGCGCGCGTATCAGCGCCGTGGGCATTGCCGAAGTTGTTGACAAAGTAGAGACGATCTTTGAATTCAGGATCGACCTTCTTCACCTCTACGTCAAACATCAGGTTCTTTTCGCCGGCAGCCCCCGATTCGATGCCGCGCAGCGGACCGCAATAGATCGTATAGGTGTGTTCGCCCTTGACCTCTTTGCCGTCAAAGCGGTACGAATACTGGACTTCAACCTTGTTGGAATAATCGGCATAAAGACCGAACACCGGAATGCCGGCATGCGTAAGCAGCTGCGCCTTCGAAACATCGTATGCGATTTCCTGGCCGCCGTCCTTAGGCACCACACGGACATGAGCCGTGAGCAGTTCGTAGCCGCCGTTCTTAATGACGGCGGTGAGCGGCGAAATCTTATACGGGTTGACGATCACTTCGCCGAGATCACCCTGCTTGGCAAAACCGACGACAGCGAAACCGCTCGGCGTTCCCATGGCAAAGGCTCCGCTTGCGGCGGAGACGGCAAGCGCCGCACCGGACAGAAGAAAGGCGCGCTTAGTAAGCTGCATGATGTATTCCTCTTTTGTATCGTTTCGCGGGGGAGGATGCTCTCACCCGCAGTCCTGAGGAAATACTGCGCTTAGGCTCAATTCCCCGCTATTCCTGCATTCGCGGATTCTTTCGCAAAAAATGGAAAATCATTTTCAGCGTTCGCGGCCGCATCATGATGATCCATCTCAGACATTGCGCCTAAGGAAAAACTCCCTTTGACATTGTTCAGACGCATTTGACGTGCGCCGACAGTGCGAAGATGCACCAAACCCGACCCTGAAGCATTCCCAAACTGCGCTCGGCCGTGGCATGATTGAAGACAGTTCTTCTGCGGAAACATCAATTCCGCGCTGAACATGCAGCGCCTTTTCGCTGTAAACCATATTCCCATTTGTCGGAGCATTGTCGTGTACGGCTTCACCTTCCGCCGCCATCACCACCACCATCCTTAAAGCATCCCTCGGGCGCACAAGCTGTTCGGGAGGATCGATGCATGCTTCCGGCGGCTCAGGATGAAGCTCCACAAAACAGAAAAGCCTTCGGAAGTCATCGGACTCCGGAGGCTTTTTTCATCACTGCGCCGGATCTTTGGATGTCCGATGATGGTGCGGCGCAGAAGACGACCGCTCCCAAAGCCCGTTCCCCGTCACCCCATTTCACGAAAGAAGAGAAGAAAATGACTGAAAACAACCGCCTGAGGCTTGCAATGCAAAAGTCCGGGCGACTTTCCGACGACTCGCAGGACCTTCTTGAACGCTGCGGTCTCAAGGTACGCTTCCACTCCCAGCGCCTCCTGGCCGTAGCGGAAAATATGCCCGTTGAGATCCTGCGCGTGCGCGACGACGACATTCCCGGTCTCGTCATGGACGGCGTGGTCGACCTCGGCATCATCGGCGAAAACGTGCTCGAAGAAACCGTACTCGCCCGCAGAAGTCAGGGAGAAGAACCGAAATTCCGCATGCTCAAGCGGTTTGATTTCGGCGGCTGCCGGCTCTCGGTAGCGATTCCGACGGATGAGACTTGGGGCGGTCTGGAAAGCCTCAACGGCCGCCGCATCGCGACGAGCTATCCGCAGCTCCTTAAGCGCTGCTTTGATGAACGCGGCCTCACCTTTAAGCCCTGTCTGCTCACGGGTTCGGTTGAAGTGGCTCCTCGAGCCGGCCTGGCCGACGCCATCTGTGATCTCGTCTCAACGGGCGCAACCCTTGAAGCCAACGGGCTGAAGGAAGTGGAGGTCGTGTACCGCTCCAAAGCCTGTCTCATTGCCAAGGCCGAGCCTTTTGACAACGAAAAGGCCGCCCTTGTCGAACGGCTGCTCGTGCGCATGCAAGGTGTCGCTCGAGCGCGCGAATGCAAATACATCATGCTTCACGCCCCCAAAGCCAAGCTCGCAGAAATTACGAAGCTGCTGCCGGGCGCTGAACATCCGACCATTCTTCCGCTTGCCGGATCAGCCGATCATGTCGCGCTCCACATGGTGAGCCGCGAAAGTCTTTTCTGGGAAACGATGGAGGGGCTCAAAGCGCTCGGCGCAAGCTCAATCCTCGTTCTGCCGATTGAACAAATGATGGAGTAACTCAAATGACGAATTTCAATTTCAGCGACATCATTGAATGGGATGCGCTTTCGGAAGCCGAACGCACCGACATTCTCCGCCGTCCCGCCGTCATGGCCGGCGACAAGATCACGGCCGTCGTGTCGGGCATTCTCGACGAAGTCGAGTCCCGCGGCGACGCAGCGCTGCGTGACTTCAGCGCAAAATTCGACCGCACGGAAGTGAAGAACTTCAAGGTGAGCAAGGCAGAGGTCGACGCTGCCATTTCGCGCCTTTCGCCTGAATTCATCAAAGCACTTCAGACAGCGGCCAAAAATATCGAAAAATTCCACTCCGCTGAAGTGCTCGAGACGGTCACTGTCGAAACCATGCCCGGCGTCGTTTGTCAGCAGGTTACTCGCCCGATCGGCGCCGTCGGCCTCTATATTCCGGGCGGCACGGCACCGCTCTTTTCCACAGTGCTGATGCTTGGCATTCCGGCCAAGATCGCCGGCTGCGGCCGCGTCATCCTCTGCTCGCCGCCTCCGATTGCCGATCCGATTCTCGCAGCGGCTCGTCTGTGCGGCATTGATGAGATTTATCAGGTGGGCGGCGCTCAGGCGATTGCCGCCATGGCTTTCGGCACTGAAACGATCCCCTCCGTCTCGAAGATCTTCGGACCGGGCAACGCCTACGTCACCGAAGCCAAGCGCCAGGTCAGCCGCCGTCCGGACGGTGCGGCCATTGATATGCCCGCAGGTCCCTCGGAGGTTCTCGTTATTGCAGATGCTGAAGCCGATCCGCGCTTTGTTGCTGCTGATCTGCTCTCTCAGGCCGAACACGGGCCGGACAGTCAGGTCGTGCTGCTCACGCCCTCCAAGACCCTTGCCAAGGCGGTTGCTCAAGCCGCCGCTAAGGAACTCGAAACGCTTCCGCGCCGCGCCATTGCAGAAAAGTCCCTTTCTGCCAGCCGTCTGATTGTGGTGAAGGATCTCAAGGAGTGCGTCGAAGTGTCTAACCGCTACGCACCCGAACACCTCATCCTGCAGACCCGCAATGCGCGGGAGCTCGTGCCGTTCGTCCAGAATGCCGGTTCGGTATTCGTGGGGGACTGGTCACCCGAATCGGGCGGTGACTACGCTACCGGCACCAATCACGTTCTGCCCACCTACGGGTGCGCGGCGGCTTACTCCAGCCTGGGGCTCGCCGACTTCACCAAGCGCATGACAGTGCAGGAAATGACGCCGCAGGGGTTCTCGGAACTGGGCGAAGCGATTGCCATTCTTGCCCACGCCGAACAGCTCGACGCCCACCGCAACGCCGTACTCGTTCGCCTCGAAAAACTCTCTAAAAAGATCGGAGGGTAAATTGGCTGACTATTGCGCAGAAATTACTGAAGCCCCGGAGCGTCTTGCGCGCCCGGAAGTGCAAAAACTCACGCCTTACCAGTCTGCCAGACGCATTGTTGCCGCAGCGGGCGGGCGCGGAGACATTTGGCTCAATGCCAACGAGTCGGCCGAATCTGTGCCGATGGCGCTTCAGACCGAACGCTTCAACCGCTATCCGGAGCCTCAGCCTGAAGCCGTTGTCGAGGCTTATGCGGCTTATGCCGGCGTTTCGACCGAACAGATTCTTGTCACCCGCGGCGGCGACGAAGGCATTGAGCTTTTGGTTCGTACCTTCTGCCGTCCGGGCGAAGACGCTGTACTGCAGTTCCCGCCCACTTACGGCATGTACGCGGTATCGGCCGAAACCAACGGCGCGAAAGTGATCAATCTGGTCACCGCTCCGGACCGCGGCTGGGTGCCTGATGCCGCTGAGACCGCGCATACGCTCGACACCCGTCCTGAGGTGAAGCTCGTTTTTGCCTGCTCTCCGGGCAATCCCACGGGAACACTCATCCCCATGGGAGTTCTTCGCAAGCTCGCGCAGGTCGCTGCCGGACGGGCGCTGCTCGTCATTGACGAAGCTTATATTGAGTTTTCGCCCGCCGACACGGCTGTGGATCTCCTTAAAGAATTCCCGCACGTGGTCATCATCCGCACGCTCTCGAAAGCCTTTGCACTTGCGGGACTGCGGTGCGGCTTCCTCTTGTCTTCTCCGGGCGTGATCGGCATGCTCAAGAAGGTCATCGCCCCCTACCCCATTCCGTCACCGGTTGCGGATCTCGCCGCTCAAGCGCTCACCCCCGCGGCGGTGAGCGCCATGCGCCAGCGTGCCGCGGCGGCAGTCATGCGCCGCTGCGAACTCGAGGTTGCCCTCGAAGATCTCCCCGGCGTCGAAGCGGTTTTTCCGAGTGCCTCGAATTTCCTTCTGGCGGAATTCTCCGACGGCCCTCAAGTCTTCAAGGCTATGTGGGATCGAGGGATCATTCTGCGCGACCAAAACCGTCAGCCGACGCTTGCCAACTGCATCCGCATTACTGTGGGTACGCAGGATGAGAACGATGAGCTCCTCGGCGCGCTTCGTGAAGTTCTCGGCGCCGGCGCTTCCGAGGGAGACGTCAAATGAAGGAACGCATCCTCTTTGTTGACCGCGACGGCACGATTCTTGAGGAGCCTCATGATTTTCAGGTAGACAGCTTTGAAAAGATGCGTTTTGTCGAGGGCGTTTTGCCCGCACTCAAAGCGCTTCGCGAAGCAGGCTGGAAACTCGTGATGGTTTCCAATCAGGATGGGTTGGGCACGGCGTCATTTCCCGCTGAAACCTTCAAGGGTCCGCATGAGCTGATGATGCAGATCCTGGAGAGTCAGGGGGCGCATTTTGACGAAGTGCTCATCTGCCCGCACATGCCCGGCGAGGGCTGCTCCTGCAGGAAACCGAATACCGGTCTCGTCAAGCAGTATCTCAAGCGCGGGGTACTCGATAAGCACAATTCCTACGTGATCGGCGACCGCGAAACGGACCTGATGCTCGCTAAAAATATGGGACTCACCGGTCTGCGCGTGGGGCCCGACGGCCAATCCTGGGCTGCCATTGAAAAGCGTCTGCTCGAATCCCTTCCTGCTGCTCCCGCCCAGCCAATCCGCGACCGGCACAGCGCTGTTGAACGCGTCACCAAAGAGACGCAGATTTCGGTAGAAGTCTGGCTTGACCGTTCTGGCGAAAATGACATTTCCACGGGCATCGGCTTTTTCGACCACATGCTCGACCAGATTGCCGTGCACGGCGGCATTCGTCTGCATCTTCATGCCAAGGGAGACCTTCAGATCGACGATCACCACACGGTCGAAGACACAGGACTCGCGCTCGGCGAAGCGCTGCGGCTCGCATTGGGCGACAAGCGCGGCATCCGCCGCTTCGGCTTCCTGCTGCCGATGGATGAAGCGCTTGCACGGTGTGCGCTCGACATTTCCGGCCGTCCGTACCTCACGTTCAAAGCCAAGTTCAAGCACCGCCATGTCGGAGATCTGTCGACTGAAATGATCGAGCACTTCTTCCGTTCGCTCTCTCAGACCATGGGCATTACTTTGAACCTCAAGGCCAAGGGCGGCAATGACCATCATGTTGCCGAAAGCCTCTTCAAGGCCTTCGGCAGAACGCTTCGTGATGCAGTTCGTGTTGAGGGGACCGAGCTCCCGTCTTCCAAGGGGGTATTGTGAAAGCTGTCATTCTCGACACCGGCTGCGCCAATCTTGCTTCACTCGCCTTTGCGGTGAAGCGTCTCGGAGTGGAGCCTCTGATTACACGTGAAGCTGCCGACATCCGTTCGGCCGACCGCATTTTCCTCCCGGGCGTCGGCACCGCCAAAGCGGCTATGACGGCTTTGACGGAACGCGGACTTCCCGAGCTGATCCGCGAGGCCCATCAGCCGCTTTTGGGCATCTGTCTTGGAGAGCAGCTCCTTGGCCGCCGCAGTGAAGAAACGGGCGGCGTGGATCTGCTCGGCCTCATTGATGCGGATGTCCGCCAACTCAATGCGCCCGGACTGCCGCTTCCGCACATGGGGTGGAACCGAGTCTTCCCCAAGAGCGAAGCCCCGCAGGCCAAACTGCTTTTTAAGAACATCGAACCTGGAGAATGGTTCTATTTTGTCCACAGCTTTGCAATGCCTGACGGCCCTGCCGCCATTGCTTCCTGCACATACGGAGAGCCGTTTGCCGCCGCAGCTGCCAGCGAAAACTTCATGGGCGTGCAGTTTCACCCAGAGCGCTCGGGCAAAGCGGGCGCTCGTCTTCTCGCTAATTTTCTTGGAGCCGCCGCATGATTATTCCTGCCATTGATTTAATCGACGGCTGCGTCGTGCGTCTTCATCAGGGGGATTACGGCCTCCGCCGCGACTACGGCGAAGACCCCCTAGCCCGTCTTCAGCGTTATCAGGCGAGCGGCGCGAAGCTGCTCCACATCGTTGACCTTACCGGCGCCAAGGATCCGAAAGCGAGACAAATTCCCCTTCTGCGCGAACTGCTCGGCAGCCTCTCTATCCCTGTGCAAACGGGCGGCGGCATTCGCTCAGCTGACGATGTGCGCTCGCTTCTTGATGCCGGCGCAGCCCGCGTCGTAGTGGGCTCTGCCGCCGTGAAGCGCACGGATGAAGTGGCCGGCTGGATGAAAATTTTCGGCGCCGACAAGCTCGTTCTCGCACTTGACGTACGCATCAACCAGACCGGAAACGCCGAGGTTGCCGTGAGCGGCTGGCAGGAAAATTCCGGGGTGTTAATGGACGACCTGATCCGAGCCTTCGAACCCGTCGGCCTGCGGTACGTACTGACTACTGATATTTCCAAGGACGGCACATTGGCCGGCCCCAACACGGCGCTCTACGCCAAACTTGCTCAAACGTTCCCGACCATCGACTTTCAGGCCTCCGGCGGCATTGGAAGTCTCGACGATATCCGCGCGGTATCGCATACGGGCGCTGCCGGCGTCATCGTCGGCCGGGCACTTCTGGAAGGTAAATTCACCCTCGAAGAGGCTATTGAATGCTGGCCAAACGAATAATTCCTTGTCTTGACGTGAAGGACGGCGTTGTCGTCAAGGGCGTTTAGTTCCGCGGACATGAGGTGATGGGCGAAATCGTCCCGCTCGCCCGCCGATATGCCGAAGAAGGCGCCGACGAGCTGGTCTTTTACGACATCACCGCATCGTCGGACGGCCGCGTCGTCGATAAGAGCTGGATTTCACGCGTCGCCGAAGCGATTGATATTCCGTTCTGTGTAGCGGGCGGCATCCGCTCGATTGAAGACGCCGGGCGGCTTCTCGCTTTCGGTGCTGACAAAATCTCCGTAAACTCTCCTGCGCTCGCGGATCCCACCCTTATTTCACGTCTTGCCGAGCGTTTCGGCGTGCAGTGCGTCGTGGTCGGCATCGACTCCTGGCATGACGAAAAGACCGGAGAATACTGGGTCAATCAATACACCGGCGATGAAAAGAAAACGCGAGTAACTCAGTGGCGCACGCTCGACTGGGTTGAAGAAGTCCAGCGCCGGGGCGCGGGGGAAATCGTCCTCAACATGATGAATCAGGACGGCGTACGGCAAGGTTACGACCTCGCGCAGCTGAGCGCAGTGCGCGCTGTCTGCAAAGTCCCGCTTATTGCAAGCGGCGGCGCCGGAACAATGGAGCACTTTCTTGACGCGTTCGAGACCGCCCATGCCGATGGTGCCTTGGCAGCCTCCGTCTTTCATAAGAAAATAATCAATATCGGGGAGTTGAAAACCTATCTCCGCGAGCACAACATTGAGGTGAGAACATGCTGAAGAAAGAAGATATTAATGCCCTCAACTGGGCCAAGGCAGGTGATTTAATGCCCGCCATCGTCCAGGATGCCCGCTCAGGGCAGGTCCTCATGCTCGGCTTTATGAACCGTGAAGCCGTGGATAAGACACTCGAAACCGGCAAAGTCACTTTCTGGTCTCGTACGAAACGCCGTCTTTGGACCAAAGGCGAAACGTCCGAACATTGGCTCCACCTGGTTGACATCGGCACAGACTGCGACCGGGATTCGCTGCTCATCCTCGCCAATCCGGACGGTCCGACTTGTCACCGCGGCACGACGAGCTGCTTCTCGCCGATCGAGCACCGCTGGAACTTCCTGCGTGAACTCGAGGTGCTCCTCGAAAGCCGCCGCGGCGCATCACCGGAAGAGTCCTACACGGCTCGTCTCTATGCCGCGGGCACCAAGCGCATTGCGCAGAAAGTCGGCGAAGAAGGCGTAGAAACCGCACTTGCCGCCACGGTGCACGATAAGGAAGAACTGAAGAATGAAGCGGCCGATCTGGTTTACCATCTCCTCGTTCTGCTCGCCGATGCGGATCTTGAACTCGCCGACGTCTTCGATGTTCTGAAGGCCCGTCACAAGGATCGTCAGCGCGAACACCTGCTTAAATGCTGAAACTCACCTCCGCCCGTCTGCGCCCGTCTTCTCATTAAAGACTGAGCGTCAGTATTGAGGGCCTCTCGGCGCGGCAATGCTCTTCGAGCCGAAGAGCATCCGCGCCTTTTTGCGCGCTGTTCATCCCAAAAAAATGGAGGCTGCGGGGCTTTTTGTCCTTCCTCATCCTCGCCCGCGAAAAAGGGTCCCCTTGAAGCCGTCGTCACTGGAAGACAGAAAAACCGTCGAAACTGTCGCTCATCAGGGCATTTCACAGGCTGAGTTAGGTAGTTTCTCTTCGGTCGAAATCAAACCGATAGTGATATCTTTATCAGATGCGTCCTTGCAGAACCTTGAACCACTCAGGACCCAGCCTAAAATGAAGCAAATTAAAAAATCCTCCAAGCTTGACAACGTTCTTTACGACATCCGCGGTCCGATCATGGACAAGGCCAAGCAGATGGAAGCAGAAGGGCGCCGTCTCATCAAACTCAATATCGGCAATCTTGCCGTGTTCGGCTTTGACCCGCCCGAAGAGGTCATGCGCGACATGATCTATAACCTGCCCAACTCGGCCGGGTATTCGGACAGCAAGGGGATGTTCGCCGCCCGCAAGGCGGTCATGCACTACACGCAGGACAAGCAGATCGAAGGCGTAACGCTCGAAGACATCTATCTCGGCAACGGCGCATCGGATTTAATCACGATGGCCACGAACGCTCTGCTCGATGAGGGCGACGAGCTGCTGGTGCCGACGCCCGACTATCCGCTTTGGACAGCCGTTGCCTCGCTCGCAGGCGCCAAACCCGTGCATTATCTCTGCGATGAAGAAAAAGGCTGGATTCCCAATATCGACGACATCCGCGCCAAAGTGAGTCCGCGCACCAAAGGCATCGTCGTCATCAACCCAAACAACCCCACAGGTGTTCTTTATCCCAATTCCGTGCTCCTTGACATCATTCAGGTTGCACGAGAAAACGGTCTTGTGATTCTTGCCGACGAGGTCTATGACAAGATTCTCTACGACGGCATCAAGCACACCTCCATGGCAGCACTGTCGCACGATGTGCTGACGCTCACCTTTAATTCACTCTCGAAAGCCTACCGTGCCTGCGGCTACCGCGCCGGCTGGATGGTCATTTCGGGCGACAAGAGCAATGCAAAAGACTTCATCGAAGGTCTCAACATGCTCGCCAATATGAAGCTCTGCGCCAACGTTCCGGGTCAATACGCGATCCAGACTGCGCTCGGCGGCTACCAATCGATCAACGACCTTATTTGTGAGGGCGGGCGGCTGCGTCGTCAGCGCGACATTGCCTACGAAATGCTCTCGGCCATCCCCGGCGTTTCTGTGGTCCATCCGTGTGCGTCGCTTTATATGTTCCCGCGTCTGGATCCAGATGTTTATCCGATTGAAGATGACCGTGAATTCTTTAAAGAGCTCCTTGAAGCAACAAACGTTGTGTTAGTTCAGGGGACCGGCTTCAACTGGCCCAAACCCGATCACTTCCGCATGGTATTCCTGCCCTACGAATGGGAGCTGCGCGACGCCATCAACCGCATTGCCAAGTTCCTCGCTGACTATCGCAAGCGCCATCCTGGAAAGAAAACCTTTCCGGAGGACAACGTGCAGCCTAAAAGCAAAGAAGAAATCGCCCGTCAAGCGGCTTTGGCGGAAGCCAGCGATCCGGCATAAAGTCTGATTTCTGCTGTAATTTGCAGCTGCGAGCGGCTCCTGAAATTTTTTCGAGGAGCCGTTTTTTTTGGGGACGGTGAAATTGTTCAAGCACTTCGCTTGGCTGCTCGTGCGGGCTTGGCAGAGGACTATGCTTTCATCACCTTCCTCAGAATCGAAGCACTTTCATGCCCAATCTCTACCAGCTTTCGACACTTTCCGCCCTGCTTCTCGGCGACTTTGAGCCCTCGCTTTCCATGAGTGAGCTCAAGCGGCACGGCACACTCGGCATTGGCACCTTTGAAGGACTCGGCGGTGAGCTCATTATGCTCGACGGCGTCGTCTGGAACGGCACGCATACGGGCGAAGCCGTGCCGGCAGCCGACCTCGAAAAAACGCCCTTTGCCTGCGTCATTGACTGGCAGCCCGCGGCCTCTGCCGTCAAACTGCCCGCTGTTGGCAGTTTGGATAATCTTCGAGCGATTTTGGACGAAGCAGCAAAAGGCGCAGAGAATCGAGTGCTTGCTGTGCGGCTGCAGGTTTTTCAAGCCGATGTGACCTTCCGCAGTTTTGCGCCGGCGCCGAAACCCTGGAAGCCGATGAAGGACATGCTCTTTTCTCAGAAAATCACCGTCAAGCGAAACGTCCGGGCAGAGATCATCGGATTTCGCTTTCCCGGCTATCTCGAAAGCATCAACATGCCCGGCTGGCACCTGCACGTGCTAACCGCTCCCAACGATTCGGGAAAACGCTTCGGCGGACACCTCCTCAATATCACTGCGGATGCCGGCATCGAAGCACAATGGATGGCGGCCGCCGGTCTGGAATTAACTTTTCCCACCGGTGAAGCCGGGCGCATTTATGATGCACTGCCGCTTGACCAAGACCTGCGCGAGGTCACTAAAGCCGCAGAGGGTTAAACGCGAAAGCCGCCCTGCCCATGAAGCATGCGGCGGCTTTGCGCAGAGATTTTCAGTTCAGTGTCAGCACACCGTCACACTTCCGGCAGCAGACTGCGAATGTTCCGTCGAACCCAGCTGCCAAACGCAACATTGACGACAATGGCCGGTCCTGCCACATAAAAGAAAATGAGAGCGGCAGGGAAGTCATAGAGATATTCACCCATTCCAAAGCCGCGCAGCGCCTCGGCGGTAATGTCGGAGGTCACGGAAAAGAAAAAGGTGGAGAACCACGACACGGCAAAAGTTGAAAATACCCAGAGAACCAGGCGCGCATCCGAAAGGTTCTGCGCCTCCGGATGCTCAAGCTTTCGATGAATCAACCCGGGCAGCTGCAGCAGAGCGGCACCCAGACTCAAAAAGAGTGCAAGGAAAAGCACCAAAAGCACCAGCAGAATCGACGTCCAGCTCTCCGCTGCAAGCATGAGCAGTTTGCCTTTGAGCACCATACCGCTGAAAAAAGCGACAAAAGCGCCGATGAGCGACGACATTTTGACAATGTCCCAAACGGCACCGGCGAAGCCGGTCCGGATGTCATCGGGATCGCCGGTCTTGATGATCTTTCTAAAGGCCATGTCTGAATGTTCCCTTTTTTTTATGAACGTTTGGACGTTCTTAGTGTGCGCCTCCCCCTATTCCATCTTCAGAAAGGAGTGCTCGATGAATAGGGCGATATGGTAGCGGCAATCGTCCCATCATGTTTGCAGAAATATTGACTCTCCAAGGCGAATCGAGGAGCCCAGCCGTTCGCTTTGCGGCTCTGTTCCAAAGCGACCGAATCGCGCGTGGACAAAGGGCGTTGGATGGAACGCTGCCCGGCGCTTTGCCAACGGCATCACAAAAGCGCCGTGAGAAGCCCAAAACGGGACTGCGGAATCCGGGCTCCGGCGGTTTCGAAGCCGGCTCTGACCGCAGAGGAGCCCCGTCAGAAAATGATGCATAGCGGCAACAGCCGCCCTGCCTTGGAGCAGTCCAAGGCGGAGCGGCAAAGCGGCGGCCTGACGGGATCCAAACTCCGTCGCTGCAGCTGGTCGAGCTGCTTAGGCTTCCAAATATGCAACAACAGCAAGGATGAAGAAGACTGCAGCCGCAATCTGGCGCATCAGCTTCATCGAAATCTTTTCAGCGAGTTTGTTGCCGACGAAAACAGCCGGGGCATCGGCAAGCATGAGACCGAGCGTCGTGCCGCAGATCACCCAGAAAGCTTCTGCCGGATAACGCGCAGCAAGCGCGACGGTGGCCACCTGCGTTTTGTCGCCGACTTCCGCGATGAAAAAGAGTATCACCGTCGTGCCGAAAACACCGAATCGCCGCAGCCGGTCATTATTGCCGCCTTCATCGATCTTGTCCGGAATAAGGATCCAGATGCCCATGGCAATGAAGGAAACGATCAGGATCCAGCGCAGCAGGTCTGCACTGATAAAGTTCGCGAGCGTAGCACCCAAAGCGCCGGCAATCGCATGGTTAAGGAAGGTGGCGACAAAAATCCCTAGGATGATGGTCCAGGGCTTGCGGAAGCGCGCAGCCAGAAAAACGGCAAGCAGCATCGTCTTGTCGCCGATCTCTGCAGCGGCAACGACGCCCGTGGAAAGGAGCGTGGTCTGAAGAATTTCAAGCATGAGGGGGTCTGAACGGCGTCGCGGCGGTCGGAAAAACCTGCTCGGCGCGTACCTTCCTGCCGCACGCCGTCACAAAATAGACTCATGCAGAAGGCCGCGCCGCAGGTCTTGCCGATGCTCAACGGCCCGCTTGACGTTTGCCGCAATTATTTCTTGGAGGAAGCGGTCAAACTGGCCCAAACAGCCGTTCATGCATCCCGCCGCCATGAGAAGCGGGGAAAAGCTCCTCAAGTATGTTGACGACGGGCGGAGACCGGACGACTGCCGGGCTCCCTGGCTACTCCCCTGTGGGAGAGAGATCGCATTTTAGCGTTGCGGACGCGGTTTTGCCACTCATAGACCTATTTCTCAATGCGGCGTCAAAACGGTGTTTCACCATATCAAGAGCGGCATACATCCGTAGGAGAAATTTGTCTTTGCTCTCGACCCTGCGCTCATTAGGAATAAACTTAAAGATTTTCAGCTTTCAACGAAACAATGGCATTTTTCCCTGTCGGACTGCCATTTATAGGGCGCTTCCGTGTCGTCATCGAGTTCTGATACGCTTTTCCTGCTTCGCCAGTCGGCGATTCTGCTTCTTACGGCCATGATTTGGGGGGCAACTTTTGTTGCTCAGTCCCTTGGCATGGATTCCGTGGGACCCTTCACCTTCACCACAACCCGCATGCTCCTCGGGGCGTTCTTTCTGCTCCCGATAGTGCGGCTGCGGCGCAAGCGCTTGGCAGCAGAAAAGCCTGCTGAGGCCGCAAGGCGCTCTGCTGCGCAATACCGCCGTACGCTTTTAATGGGCGGGATTCTCTGCGGGCTCTGTCTCTTCGGCGGGGAATCGCTGCAGCAGTTTGGCTTTGTGCACGATACGGAAGTAGGAAAATCAGGCTTCATCACGGCGCTTTATATCGTCTTCGTCCCCATCATCAGTCTCTTCCTTGGGCGCCGCGGCAGTCCGCTCCTTTGGGCTGCTGTCGCGCTTTCGCTCGTCGGCTTGTGGTTTCTCTGTATTCCGCCCGAAGGCTTCACAATTGCTGCGGGCGACCTCTTTGTGCTTGCCTGTGCAGTGGTCTTTTCGCTCCACATTCTCGTCATCGGACGATACGTTTTGCTTGTCGACGCTGTCGAACTCTCAATGATGCAGTTTTTCTGCGGTTCGATCCTCGCTTTCTTTGCCATGCTGGCACTGGAGTCACCCACTTGGATCGGCTGGCAGACAGCGCTTCCCGCCATGCTTTGGGCCGGCATCATGAGCAACGGCATCGCCTATACGCTGCAGATCGTTGGTCAGCGCGGCATGAACGACACCACTTTGAGCCTGATTCTGAGTCTGGAAAGCGTTTTCTCAGTCATCTCCGGCTGGCTCATCCTCAATGAAGTCCTCTCTGTGCGGGAAGGTCTGGGCTGCGTGCTCATGGCCGCCGCTGTAGTGCTCGCTCAACTGCCCGGCAACAAAAAGTGACACAAGAGCACGATGCATACAAGAGTCCGAGCTCCTATACTTTTCGACATCGAATGAATTTCGCTGATGGAGCCTCTTCATGAATTTTCTCATCGTTAATGCCGGCTGCCGCATCAATGGTCAAGGCGGCACGCTTTCGGCCGCAATGGTTGAGCTTGCCGAGCGTACGCTCAAGCATCACGGCCACTGCGTTGTTGTCACCGATCTCAACGAACCATACGTTGTTGCCGACGAAGTCAAGAAGATTTTGGAAGCTGATGTATTGATCTTCCAAACGCCGGGCTGATGGATGACCACGCCCTGGCAGCTCATCAAGTATGAAGACGATGTCTTCGTCTCACCGGAACTGTGCGGCGGAGACGGCCGTACGCGCAGCGATCCGGAGAAGAAATACGGTTCGGGCGGCTTCCTTACCAATAAGCGTTATGTGCTGTCCACCACCTGGAATGCACCGTTGGAAGCCTTTACGGATCCCCATCAGTTCTTCGAAGGCAAGGGGCTCGACGGGCTCTTCATGCCTTTCCACAAAACCATGCAGTTCCTCGGCCTCAAAGCCTATCCGAGCTTCATGGTGAATGACGTTTTTAAACACCCTACCATTGAAGCTGATTTCAAGCGCTGGGAAACCTACCTCACCGAACATTTTGGTCAAAACGCGTGAAATATTACGCTTGATTGACCCGCAGCCCCGCATGCATGGACACCAGTCTGCATGCGGGTTTCTTTTGCGCATATAGGGCAATTGCATAAGGCGCGCAGCCAATAGCTGCGCTAACCTCTGCCAATATGTGCTGCGGCTTTGACGCCCGCGCATTCAACCTTCATCAGCAAAATATAATATGCAATACGATTTCGACTGTATTATCGACCGCACCCAGATTGACAGCGTCAAATGGACGGCTTATCCAAAAGATGTTCTTCCGCTTTGGGTGGCAGACTCTGACTTCCAGTCACCTGAACCTGTTGTCGCTGCTGTACAGATAATTGTCGACACGAAGGTTTTTGGCTATCCCAACAGCCACTCTGGCGTTCTCGAACGCGCCGCGGTTTCCTGGTGCCGGCGCAAGTACAACTTCACCTTCAGTGAATCCGAAATCCACTATTGCCCCTCCATGAGCTTTGGCCTTGCCATTGCCATCCGCGCCTTTACTCAGCCGGGCGGCAAAGTACTCATGCAGACCCCCATCTATCCGCCCTTCACAGAGCTCACCAAAGCCAACGGACGCGTGTGCTCGATGAATGCGCTCAAATTCGTCAACGGCCGCTACGAAGTAGATTTTGACGACTTCGAGCGCCGCGCCGCTGATCCTGATTGTTCGCTTTTCCTGCTCTGCAGTCCGCACAACCCTACCGGCCGTGTTTTTTCAGCCGATGAACTGAACCGTTTCGTTGAAATCTGTGCCGCCCATGACGTTGTGATCCTCTCCGACGAAGTCCATTCCGGTTTTGTTTTTAAGGGCGAACACGCTTTCCTGCCGGGGCTGTCGGAGACTGCCGCACGGATCTCCGTCTGGGGTTCAAGTCCTTCCAAAACCTTCAATACTGCAGGTCTGCGCGCTGCGTCTTTGGGCTCCAAGAACCCCGAACTCAATGCCAAGCTTAAGGCCGAACTCACTGCGAGCCAGCCCGATCGTTCCGTCTTCAGTCAGACCGCCTTTGCCGCCGCCTGGACTGAATGCGACGATTACGGCGAACAAGTCGCCGCCTATGTGAAAAAGAATCTTGAATTTGCAGTCGAATTCTTCCGCACCCGTATTCCTTCCATTAAGACCTACCTGCCTGATGCCACCTATCTCCTGTGGCTCGACTGCAGCGCACTTGGCTTTGAAACCCAGACCGAACTCAGTGAGTTTTTCGTCAAAGAAGCCAAAGTCGCGCTCAACCCCGGCGAAAGCTTCGGTCCGGGCGGAGAACAGCACATGCGTCTGAATACCGCCTGCCCGAGAAGCACGCTCGAAACGGCACTCGAGCGCATTGAAGCCGCTGCAGCTCGCCGCTGCGCCCTGCTCGGCTGATTCTTCTCACGGCGCACCTTAAAACGGGCGGCCTTGCGGCTGCCCGTTTGCTGCTTATTCAACTGCACTTTAATGCACAGTCAAATACACCGTGATTAAGGCCTATTTCAAGGCTGCCACACGCTGACCGATGATGTATCCCTGCGTGATGCAGCGCCCGAGGCCGTGCTGCGAAGAACCGCCGGCGGATTCGCCGCCGCACCAGAGACCCGCAATGGGTTTGCCGGAAAGGTCAACCACACGGCAGTCCTTATCGATGCGCAGACCCGCGTAAGAATCATGGACGGCAAAAGTAGCCCAAGCGGCATAGAAGGGCCCCGTTTCAATGGCATACTGCGGCGCGGGCTTATCGAAATCCTCGTCTTTGCCTGCCTTCACAAAGGTGTTGTAGCGAGCAACACTTTCGGCAAGCACCTTGCCGTCCATCTTCCACTTCTGCCAAGGCGACGTATTGATCTTGGCCGCCAAGGCTTCAAGGGTATCGGCTTCAAAGAAAAGCTCCGGATCACAGATTCCCGGCGTCAGCGTAATGTTTTCGCGTTCAAGCGCTTTTGCGTCGAAGATCGCCCACTGAGGCCCCGCGGAGAAATCGGGTTCAGCGGAACCCTCATTGAGGGCTAGCGCAGCATCAATGTAGTTGCGCGGACGGAATGGTTTGCGCGTGGTGTTGCGCCAATCGCCGTGCACATACGGTTTTCCGTCCTTAAAGAAGCCTTCATGGGAACCATTCGGATAGCCGCTCTCGAGTTCGTTGTAAAAGCGCTTGCCGACCTGATTGACAATAATCGCATCCTGCCAGTCACGAATGTTGAGCCCGGAGTGCTTAATGAGCGGATAGAGCGGAGACTTTGGGGTCCAGCGAATATAGTTGGTGCGGACACCCACCAGCGGGCGCTTTCTGAGTGAGCCGTTGCGGTCCATCGCCTGATTTGCAGTTCCCCAAAGCGATGCCCCGATGGCCATTGCCGCCAATTCGCCCGAGGCATCCTGCAGCGAATATTCTTCCGCAGCATTGGCATATTCGGCCGTCAGACGCGGATCAAAGATACGCCGGAACTCGACGTTGCCGGCATTGCCGCCCGTCGCGATAACAAGCGCTTTCTTGGCGTGAACGACGATAGTTTCAGAAGTTTCCGAAATATTCCCTTCACTCTTAAAGCTCGGGAGCGGCTTTCCGGTTTCCGGATTGACTTTAGGCGAATAATGCGCCTTCAGTCCAACCACTCGGCGGTCGCCCTCAGTCTCTCTGTAGAGTTCGTCCATGTGATAGTTGAGCAGGAACTGAACGCCCTTCTTTCTTGCCGAAGTCTCAAGGCTGCGCATGAGGAGTGTTCCGCCGGCGCCGGCAGGGCTTTCTGCGGACTGACCTTTGAACCAGAGCGTATGGTGCTCGCGCCGAGCGCTGAGCCCAACGGCATGTGTACCGCTGTTGTCGGGCGCCTGATCCACAAAAGGCACGCCGTTGGCAAGCAGGAATTCAAACGCCGGAGCCATATTAAAAGCGAGCGCGTGCTGCACCGCACGGTCGTTGTAGCGATAGTCCGGCATGCCGCCCGACTCAACGATTGACCAGTCTGTCAAATCCTTAAAAACCAATTCCGGCGAATCTTTAATACCGTACTTTTTCTGGAAAGAAGTGCCTCCGCCCAACGGCACATTGCCGCCAGACGTA